>Ga0207109_1121_pt1 | contig 16863 bp, 15 predicted proteins | sample Alteio_BWMinHeat_73_FD_153584 | JGI IMG/M metagenome (GOLD analysis project Ga0207109, IMG submission 153584) | Enriched cells from forest soil in Barre Woods Harvard Forest LTER site, Petersham, Massachusetts, United States -... | ecosystem: Environmental > Terrestrial > Soil > Temperate forest >... | reverse complement strand
TATAGCCGCCGAAACGGCACTGGAGCCGGTCGTCGCCGCGCAGGATCTGCGTGCCCGGCTGACCGACGATCGCCGGCGATCCGAGCGGGGCTCCGGTCGCCAGCGGCGGGACTCTCGGTCCCTCCAAATACCAGTAGATGAAGTCAGACGTGAAGCTGACGCGTTCCTGATCGCCCGAACGCATCTCGAAAAGCCGCTGGAACCACGGACTCGCCGGTTCGCCGTCCTGCGCGCGCGACGCCGCCGTCCCGAATACGGCCAGCAAGATCGGCAAGATGAATAACCGGCGCATTTCCGAGTTCCGTTTCGCACGGGAATAAAGGCACGGTTGTCGTTATCGGCGCATCCGGCGCAAAAGGCACAATCGGAGCCATCTAGTAAGTAGGAGTAACGTCGCCAAAGGTGGGGAAATACGGAGAATGCGGCATTTGCCGATCGTAGCGGACACGCAGGTCGTATCGGTCGATTGATTTAGATGAATCGTCCGGCCGCCTGACCCATAAGCGGCGACCATTCGCCCAGGTTTTTTCTAAACTAAGGCTCGCGCAAGTCCTGCCACTCTATGGTATCTTTGTCCAAAAAAGCGGCCGGGCTATCTGCCCGGCCGAACGCGTACCATCAACAATCGCGCGCGAGTTCACTTGCTTGGTTTTGCGGCCAGTTTCTTGATGTCGCCCGGAAGATCAAAACGGTTTTCCGGGATTTCGACATTGTGTTCCACTTTGTCGATCGTCACGATAATCTCGGTGGAAATCACCGTCTGCTTCGTCTTGAACGGCAACAACACGCCGTCCACTTTCCGGAAGTCGCTGAATACGCTCTCGGCATTCACGTCGCCGTTGGCGGTTTTCTCGGCGCCCGAGGACTTGAGCAACAGATAGCTGGACTTGTCATAGCAATGGGTCCTCGTCTGCCCGTCGGTCATCGTCAATTCCACTTTGTAGCAGGGCTTGCCATCGACGGTTTCTTCGCCGGTGCACTCGGCCTTCTTCGTGTATTTGCGCCAGTTGGCATCCGCTTCGAGGTCGGCGCGGCGCAGTGCCGAGTCTCGTTCCGCGCCCTCCTTGATTCGAGGTCCGGTCGTCGGATTGATGCTCCAAGCCACCTTACCGTCGCACCCCTCTTCAATTTGGCCGATTCCTTCCAACTTGGTTACGAAGTACATTTTGTTGGGGGCTGCTGCGAATATGGTCACCTCGCCCTTAATGCCGATGCTCGTGATTTCGATGGTCCCTTTCTCGACGCGATTCTTGCATTTCTCACGCGCGGCCTTGCCGCCGGTTGCTTCGAGGTTCTTGTCGAGGATATCTTCGCCTTTCGGCAACGTCTGCGCTCGCACGGGTTGAACCATGACGAACACGGCAAGGAATGTAACCGCTGCAAGTCTTCGAGCAATCTTGCACATCAGCGTTTCTCCCAAGTTGAAAAGCCAAAATCGTTTTCGACGCACGAGCGACGTTAGCGACTTGATCCCGGTTTTTTCTGAGACTGAATCCATTCGACGGCCGCGTCGAGCACGGCATCCTTCCCTTTCAGCAAGGCCGCGCGGCGAAGCGGAACCTCCACGTCCGGAATGACGCCTTTTCCTTCGAGCGCTTTGCCGCCCGTCGAGATATAGTTGGCGATTGCATACATGAACCCGTCGCCGTTAGGCAAGCGAATGACTTGCGCCGGAAGCGCAGCGCCTGCCGAACGCGCGCCAAATACCTTCGCTCGACCCAGGTCCTGGAGGCCGCCTGCAAAGATTTCTGTCGTCGAGGCCGACAGGCCATCCACCAAGATTGCCAAGGGCCCGTCGAAAGTTTCCGCTCGAGGATTGAGCGTGAAATTGAGCGATCCGGTCCGAGCATGAAGCGTGCCCAGTTTCTGGTCGCGCTTGTTGACGAACCAACTGCCGACGCCCATGGCCATGGCGCCGATTCCACCCGGGTTGCCGCGCAAATCGAGGACGAACCCGTTGGCGTTCAGATTTGCCTTAACTGCGTCGCCTAGTTCCTTCATGACGTAGGTCGGCTCGAAGAATGCGCCCAATGAAAAGTAGCCGATGTTCCCGGCAACTTTGCCGCTTTGGACCGATACGTAAAAGACGGGCAAATTGCCCAATTTTGCCGGGATGCCGGCTGGCTCCGCCAGCGGAATCGTCACCGATGTTTCGGAATCGCCGCCGGTTTCGAATACGAAGGTTTTCTTCTCGCCAACCTTGCCACGAAGCCGTTCCGCCACTGCGGCGTTTAGCAGGTAATCGAGATAGTGAGAATCCTTGTTCAATTCACGAACTTTGGTCAGCGTCGACGTCAGGTCTTGGTCGTCGATTTTGACGACCCGCCAGCCCATCTTCACGCCTATCTTGCCCGCTGCCTTTCCTTCCTCGACCTTCACCACCAACACTTGCTCGTCAACGATGCGGACCGCGAAGCCCGGTGATCCTCGATCCGAGGTCGCGGCGGCGTTTTCTGCTTTTTCGGAAGCGCTCGAGCCTTTTTTGATTTCGCGATACGCGGTCTCGGGAATGATCGCGAAGTGCGACTGCCCCAATCGGCTCAGCATCTCCCTCATCACTTTTCGGCATTCATCGGCTGACGCTGCTTTGTCCAATTGCGGCCGCAAGTCGTCATGTGCGGCCTGCCAATCGAGACCGCCGAGCTTCGGGTCCCAATGCTTGTCGCGAACGGTCCGCCATACAACTTCGAAGGATTCAACATTGCGCTGCCGCTCTTCGGCGGTCAGAGCGATCGGTTGAGCCCCTTTGGCTTCACCTTTCGATTGAGCGTAACTCTGCGAAGTGAAACTAAGAATGATTCCGGCCAGCACCAAACAAACAAGCAATCTGTCGACGCACTTCGCCCGGCTCATGCCTGACCACCTTCCGGAACTCGATTGAAAACCGTCGGGCTGATTTCGTTGTTACAAAGAAAACTCTGCGACTGCCTAACGGTATCGGCCATATCGCGCCGAGACAAGGACTTTGGGACCAACAGCTGCGCCTTCGTGACGAATGGCGGCTCGCGCGTGACGAAATCCCGCTGACGATGCCGTTTGTCCCCATGTAAGGATACCGATCGCGCACGCGCATGCAAACGCCGCCTTGGCCAACGTCGTACCATCACCTACAACGAGTCCGAACTATGGCCATGGAGAGACACACGCAGTCATCGTGCTAAAGTGCATTCATGGGCAAATTCATCAGTCGCTGGCGCATTGGGTTCCTGGCATTTGGGATCTGGACACTTCTCGGCGTCTTCTTCACGTTCCAGGCGTATCTGCTTCATGAGTCCGCGGTCAAAGCCAGGCCTGATCTGCCCACACAATCAGCGAGCATTTCGTGGCTGGAAATGCTCCGTCTGAGTCTCGCCGAAGTTTACACTTGGGCCGTGATCGCGCCGTTGATCTTTTTCCTGGGACGACGGTTTCCATTTGTTCGAAGCCGATGGAAGCTCAGCCTGCCGATTCACATGCTTGCTTGCTTTTTCATCGCGATCGCGGAAACAATCGTGTCCGTCTTGTTGAACGAGTGGTTGCGGACGAACGCGCCAAAGCCGTTTTTGTCGACGTCCGTGCTCGTGTTCTACTTCCTCGCAAGATTCCATCAGAACTTACTTTTCTATTGGTTGATCCTCGGCGTCTGCCAGGCCGTCGATTACTATCGCAAATACCGCGAGCGCGAACTGCGCGCATCTCAGCTCCAAGCGCAACTTGTCCAGGCGCAGCTGAAAATGCTCAAGATGCAGTTGCACCCGCACTTCCTATTCAACACGCTCAATGCCATCTCGGCGCTCATGTACCAGGACGTCGAACTCGCCGACCGGATGATCGCTCGGCTCGGAGAACTTTTGCGGGCGACGCTGGAAAATGCCGATCGGCAGGAAATCCCGCTGCGCGAGGAGCTCGACTTCATCGAACCGTACCTGGAAATCGAGAAGGCCCGCTTCGGACCGCGTCTGAGCGTCACGGTTTCTGTCGATCCGGAGACGATGAATTGTCTCGTCCCGAACATGATCCTCCAGCCCCTGGTAGAGAACGCGATCCGCCACGGCGTCGCTCCGCGCCAGGAACCGGGCTGCGTCGAAATCTCGGCGCAGCGCGAAAACGGCCGGCTCAAACTCAAGGTCCGCGACAACGGGCCAGGTATTGCAGCCGACGCGGCTCCGAAGGCCCAGAGCGGGCTCGGCCTGTCGAACACCCGCGCCCGATTGCAGCAACTCTACGGACCGGAGCACGGTTTGGAGTTGAGCAATGGTTCTCACGCGGGGCTGGAGGTTTCGGTCTCCATTCCTTTTCACGAAACTCTCGACGAACACGAATTGAATTCAACGGCGGATCAGAATGATATTGCGAACACTGATCGTTGATGACGAACCGCTGGCGCGCCAGCGCATTCGCACGCTGCTTAATAAGGAAGACGACGTCGAGTTGGTTGGCGAGTGTTGCAACGGCAACGAGGCGGTGACCGCCGTTCGCGAGGCCAAGCCGGATTTGATGTTTCTGGACGTGCAGATGCCGGTGCTGGATGGCTTCGGCGTATTGGAGGCGTTGCACGCGGATCGTCTGCCGGCCGTGATCTTCGTCACCGCTTACGACCGATATGCCGTCCGCGCCTTCGAGCTGTACGCGCTCGACTATCTGTTGAAGCCGTTCGATCGCGCGCGCTTTACGAAAGCGCTCGACCGCGTTCGCGCCCAGGTTGAGAAAGACGAATTCGCCGCCAAGAGCAAGCACGTCCAAGCCCTGTTGCAAGATGTCTATTCCCGCCATCGACCGCTCGAGCGGCTGATGGTCAAGTCGGGCGGCAAAGTCACGTTTCTTCGACTGGACGAAATCGACTACATGCAAGCGGCCGGCAACTATGTGCGCGTGTATGTCGGGGCCGAGATGCACCTGCTGCGTGAAACCATGAATCAGTTGGAAGGCCGGCTGAAAGATACGCCGTTCGTTCGCATTCACCGCTCGACGATCGTCAACATCGACCGAATTCGCCAACTCCAGGCGGCCTTCCACGGCGAATTCGCGGTGACCCTTGATTCCGGCGCGCAACTGACGCTCAGCCGCGGCTACCGCGACAAACTCGAAGAGCGGCTGGGGCATTCGATTTGATTGCTACGATCAACGGACTGCGACTGCATTCTGTATCAGTCCAAGCAGCTTCGCCATCGAGTTTGCCTCCTCGGCGTAGCGCCAAGGCACGGCGCGAATTGCGGTCGGCGGAGATTTTTCTTTCCAGGTGCAATTCACTGTAGGTCGCGCTTTTTTGTCGACCCGCAGATCTCGCTTAAAGACTTCACTGCCTCTTGCGTTTCCGAACTGAAACGAGCACACTCTTCGCCCGTCAGAAGTCCACGAGAATGTAAGATCGCTAATTGTCGGCTGGCTGTCGAGCGCCTGAAATCGTCGAACAACGCGGCGAAATCAGCGTCCCGTTGCTTGATAAGTTCAAATACGAGCAGATATCGTTCATGACTGCTTGTAGTTGCGTCGTTGGCTAGCCGTGTGACTTCGGACAAAACCCGGTCACAGAATCGCGCCAGAACGGCGGGATGGATTTCACGAAAAACCTTCCAGTCTGCTTCACGTATCTCTCTTCCCATTGACGGTCTCTCCTACGGGGAGGCACGGCACCTGGCTGATGTCGCTGATTGCTAGGAGCGTGATTGCCATTTTGCCGGGTCGCGCGCCGCATGGAAAACCGATAAGATACGGATTCGGTTTCCCGATTCGCGATAATAGATTGCGTACGGAAATCTGTTCATTTGTGCTTCGCGAATGTCTTCGGCTGCGAAGCCATACCTTGCTGGATTCCCCAAGATCTCGTTTAAGACGCGATTCACTTCGTCAAGAAAGGTGCCTCCGAGCCCCGAGGACCGCCGCTCGTACCATACGTACGCCTCGCCCATTTCGTCGCGCACAGCCGGATGAAGATCCAGCCGGTGCCGCATCATGGCTTCTTCTCGATGCTTGCTCGAACCTGTTCCCAGGTCAACGCGATATCGGGATTCGCGTCCATTTCCGCGTCGCGGCGAGCCAATTCTTGGCGTTGCTCCGAGGTCAATTGGCTGCCGGGGCGGTCGTAACCCAGACTGTCCCAGATTTCCATGGCCAGCGCAATTTGTTCTTCCGGACTCAACCGATCAATGCCCAAGCGTTTCATTGTCGGAGATGCCATATCGTTCTCCCGCGATTGTCTGGGTGAATGATACCAGCTTGAATCCTTACTTTCCATTATCAATGAGGACCAACGGTTCTTCGCGCTCTTGGAGCCGCCAAGCCGCGTACGCCAACGCCGCATCAATGTCTTCGGGTTCCAAGTAAGGGTACGCTTCCAGAATCCGCTCGCGCGATTTCCCCGTGGCCAGCAGTCCCAAGATTGTGCCCACCGTAACCCGCAGCCCCCGGATGCAAGGTTTCCCGCCCATGACGCCGGGATCATGGGTAATTCTCTCAATTTGCATGAATCAGCTCTTTGGCAGCCGCCCGGCGATTCGTCCGACAATCCAATCAATTCTATCGTCAGTTCCCGGCGCTCGATACTATGTCGCCCACTCCTTAACTTCGTTGGCTGGCCGGAGGTGAAACTCAACTTCATACTCAAAGAGACTGACATTTGGAACCACGGACACGGCATACCGGAGACTTTCACTTATGTCCTTTGCTACTATGACTCCGTTCACGTCATGACCTCTTCCAATAGTCTGCTTCACCCAGCCCATGTACCGAGTCAGCTGACCCATCGCGTGATCAGGACTCCGCGCGCGTTTCAGCTCAAATACGAAGAAAGCCCCGGCACGATCGACCGCCAAGATGTCGATTGGACCGACTGCCGTAGGGAATTCGATACCATCTCGACCAGTCGGGTCCACATAAAGCTCCAGCCGTTTTCCTTGGATATCGATTCCACCGATGTTCTGGGCAATGAAATCGCGCAATTGGAACTCAAGACCAAACGAGGCCTCCGATGTTTCGTTTTCTCCGGGGCTAACCTCGTCACCGAGGACTGCGCCGACTGCAGCGTCGCCCTTACCTGGAAGGATGAGCCGCACTTCGCTTGGGGTTTCTTGATCGGACCAACCGGCCCGAAGAAGGCCGCTCCACAGTTGGTGGGATGTACTTGATGTCGCGTCTAACCCCGGCGGAAGATACTGAAGATTTTGACGCAGCCACTCCTTCATCGGATAGAGCTCGACGCCTCCATCCTCTTTTGGAACGACGACATTGAAACGCCTCACGATCACCCCCTGTTGGGTGGACGGCAATGATCAGCCACATTCCCGGGACCGTCCCAGTTGTGCTTTGAGCAGTATGGTTCGATTGCATTTCTTGCCTATCGCCGGCCCCGCCTCATTTTAGCCAATTCTTTGTAATTTGAGTTCAGTAGATCGTATACCGCCAATCAGGTTCGTCGATTAAAGTAGACTGATTCGGGTAACTGGCCGCAAGCATGCCATTCCAACCTGAAAGCGCCGCTAGCCTTGCTGACTCGTATCATTCACACCACAAACCGAATTTTTCTTTCGCCCCAGCGAGGTACTCATGCGAATGTCCGTGGCCCTGGGCGGGCTTTTGATTCTATTCACTTCCAGCGCCGTTCGAGCGGATGACGCCGACGCACGGTTGTTGCGCTTCCCCACCATCCACGGCGATACGATTGCCTTCAGTCATGCCGGCAATCTCTACTCCGCTCCGGCCAGCGGTGGGCTCGCGCGCCGGCTTACCAGCCACGACGGCTACGAATGCTTCCCGCGCTTCAGTCCCGACGGCAAATGGATCGCCTTCACCGGCCAGTATGACGGCAACACCGAGGTCTACGTCATGCCTGCCGAAGGCGGCACGCCGCGCCGGCTCACCTACACCGCGACCCTCGACCGTGACGACATCTCCGATCGCATGGGACCGAACAACATCGTCATCGGTTGGAAGCACGATAGCAAGACGATTCTCTTCCGCTCGCGCATGCACGCGTTCAACCCCTTCATCGGCGAACTCTTCACCGTAACGCTTGACGGCGGCCTGCCCGAGAGACTCCCGCTGCCTCGCGGCGGCTTCGGCACATTCTCACCCGACGATTCGAAGCTCGCCTACAACCGCATCTTCCGCGAGTTCCGCACGTGGAAGCGCTATCGCGGCGGCATGGCGGACGACGTCTCGATCTATGACTTCGCCACGAAGAAGACGGAAGTTATCGCGCCCGATCCGGCGTGCGATGTGTTTCCGATGTGGGCTGGGGATAAGGTGTATTTCTTGTCGGACCGCGGCAAAAACATGCGCTTCAATCTCTGGTCGTGCGACCTGAACACGAAAGAGGTCAAGCAACTGACGACATTTGGCGAATTCGATTGCAAGTTCGCCTCGCTCGGCGACAAAGCGATCGTATTCGAGAATGGCGGCTGGATTTACAAGTTCGACTTGACGACGGAGAAGGCCGACAAGATCAACGTCGTGATCCGCGACGACTTCCCGGTCGCCCGCTCCGGCTTGCGCGACGTGAGCCATAACATCGGCGCGCTCGAAATCTCCCCGGACGGCAAGCGCGCCCTCTTCTCAGCCCGCGGCGACATCTTCACCGTGCCCGCCAGCCATGGCCCCACGCGCAACCTCACCAACAGCCCCGGCATCCATGACCGCAATCCCAAATGGTCGCCCGACGGCAAGACCATCGCTTTCATCTCCGACGCGACCGGCGAAGACGAAATCCATCTCATCGCTCAAGACGGCAGCGATGCAAGCCAGCCGCTCACTCACGGCGGCGATACCTACAAGTACCTGCTCGAATGGTCGCCCGACGGCTCGAAGATCCTCTGGAACGACCGCAAACAGCGCCTCCAATTCATCGACGTGAAGACCAAGGAGGTCACGCTGGTCGCCGAGTCGAAGGCGTTTGAAATCACGGACTTCTCCTGGTCGCCGGATTCGAAATGGGTCGCCTATGAGCTACCCGAAGCCCGGAGCTTTGGCCGCATCGCCATCTACTCGGTCGATCAAAAGGCGACCATCCCGGTCACCGACGGCTGGTTCGCCAACGGCAATCCGACCTTCAGTTCCGACGGCAAATACCTGTACTTCGTCTCCGCCCGCGACTTTTCGCCGACCTTCGGCAACACCGAATTCAACCACATCTACCAGAACATGCAGCGGATCTATCTGGTCACGTTGCGGAAAGATCTGCCCGATCCGTTCGAGAATAAGAGCGATGAAGTCGGCGTCGCGCCTCCGGCCGCCGCTCCTGCCGCGGGCGCTGTCACCGTGAAAGTGGATGCGGATGGGCTGACTGATCGCGTCGTCCGGTTGCCGGTTCCGGCCGCAAATTACGGCGGTCTGCGAGCGGCGGCGGGCTTGCTGTATTACTTTCGCGGCGGCTTTTTCATGTTCGACCTCGGCGCGAAAAAAGAAACCGCGCTGGGCCAGATTCAGGGATATGAAATATCGCACGACCAGAAAAAAATGATCGTCGGCCAGCAAGGCAAGTACGCCATCATCGACCTTCCCAAAGGTCCGATCACCGTCGCCGAGGGCTTGAACCTGTCGGGACTCGAAGTCACTCTCGACCGCGCCGCGGAGTGGAAGCAGATTTACAACGAATGCTGGCGCCAGATGCGCGATTTCTTCTACGCACCGAATATGCACGGCGTCGATTGGCCGAAAGTGCGCGACAAGTACGCCCCGCTCGTCGGCCACGTTCATCATCGCGCCGACCTGACCTATATCATCGGCGAGATGATCGCCGAGTTGAGCGCGGGCCATTGCTACGTCGGCGGCGGCGACGTGCCGAACGTGCCGCGCATCCCCATGGGTTTGCTCGGGGCGGAATTGGCTCGCGACCCGGCGACGAAGTACTACAAGATCACGCGCATCCTGCATGGAGCGAATTGGGACCCGGCAACGCGTTCGCCGCTCACCGAGCTAGGCGTCAATGCCAAAGTCGGCGATTTCATCCTCGCCGTCAACGGCAAGCCCACCAATGAAATGGCCAACATCTATGAATCACTCATCAATCTGGCCGACAAGGACATCATGCTCAAGGTCAACGACAAACCGGAGATGAAAACCGCTCGGCAAGTGATGGTGAAGCCGGTCAAAGACGAGGCAAAGCTCTACTATCACGAATGGGTCCACGACAACATCGAAAAGGTCTCCAAGGCGACTGATGGAAAAGTCGGCTACCTGCACGTCCCGGACATGCTCGCCGAGGGCCTGAACGAATTCGTGCGCTACTATTACCCACAACTCAACAAGAAAGCCCTTATCATCGACGTGCGCGGCAACGGCGGCGGCAACGTCTCGCCGATGCTGATCGAACGCTTGCGCCGTGAGATCGCCATGGTCGGCATCGCGCGCAATAGCTCGCCGACGGTGATCCCCGGTGGCACCTTTTTCGGTCCGAAGGTCTGCCTCATCAACGAATTTTCGGCCTCCGACGGCGACTTGTTCCCGTTCCAGTTCAAGTATTACAAGCTCGGCAAGCTGATCGGGAAACGAACCTGGGGCGGCGTCGTCGGCATCCGCGGCTCGCTGCCGCTCTTGGACGGCGGCACGCTCAATCGGCCCGAGTTCTCCCGCTACGACATCGAAGGCAAGACCTGGCTCATCGAGGGCCACGGCGTCGATCCCGACATGATCGTCGACAACGACCCAGCCCACGAATACGCCGGCATCGATGACCAACTCAACACCGCCGTCAAACACATCCTGGAAGAACTCAAGACAAAGGAGAAAGACCTGCCCCCGGTGCCGGAGTTCCCAAAAAAGTAACGAGCGCCGTCATTCTAAAATCCGTTAGTATGACGACAATTATTGTTTAGCCGCGAGGGGAGCTAGGCGACACGAGCACGCTCGGCAGCGAGCATGCAGAACGCGCTCGTGTCGCCAAGCTCCCCTCGCGGCTAAACTTCTGACGGAATCTGTTCGTGAGAATTATCCGCATCGACGCGATCGTCGATACGCAACGGCCGTCGGTGTCACAACAAAATGCCGATTTGCGGCCGCGCGGCGGCGACCGATAGTAGCCCATGCGATTTAGCAGAGCAGTTCCAACACTGGCTCGCGATCATCAAGAACATACATTGGCCGGCCACTCTCATTCGGGAAAGTCGAGGCCGGATCGATCCCCAGAGCACGGTAAATCGTCGCCAAAAGCTGAGCGACACGATACGGGCGATCCTTGACAAATTCACCGCGATCACTGCTGCTGCCGATCACTTGGCCCATTTTCAAGCCCCCACCGGCGACGAGGGCGGACATCACTGGCCCCCAGTGATCACGGCCGCTTTCAGCATTGATTCGCGGCGTTCGGCCAAATTCGCCCCACATGACGGTGATCACATCACGATCAAGACCGCGATCATGCAAGTCTTGAATAAGCGTGGAAACGGCCTTGTCTACCTTCGGCAGTTGACGGCGCAGAACTTTGAAATTGCTCGAATGCGTGTCCCAACTTCCGATCGATAGAGTCACGCAGCCCACGCCGGCTTCGATCAACCGGCGAGCACTCAGGAACTGTTCAATGCCCTCGTAACGATCTCTGACGCGAGGATCTTCTCGATTCAGATCCAAGGCCCTGCGCACCGCTCCCGAGGCGATCATTTCAAATGCCTTGGCTTGAAAACGATCCATTCCATCCATTGTCCCGCTCATGTCGAGATCGCGACGCACCGAATCAAACCGACTCAACAAGTCTTTACGGTCTTCCACTCGAGACGGAGTCACACCCTCAGCAAGCCGCAGGTTTTGGTAGCCTGGCCCACTCGGCGCAAAAGCGCGATGAGAAATCCCGAGAAAGCCTGGCTCGAGACCCGGCGACAGACCGCGCAAACTGACAAATGGCGGGATGTCCGACTGGGCTTGGTCACGCAATTTGGAAACCACCGATCCGAGAGAAGGGTGATGGCCTTGTCGATTAACGGCCTCGGTGTAGCCGGTCATGACTTCGGAATCAGAATGCTCATCGGCCGCAGAAAGCGAGCGAATCACCGCGAGCTTATCCCAAATGCGCGCTTGAAGCGGAAAAAACTCGCATATGTCGACGCCAACGATATTCGTGCGTATCGGTGTGAATTCGCCGCGAAATTCCGCCGGGACATTCGGCTTTAAGTCGTAGGTATCCAAATGCGATGGACCACCGGCAAGGTAAATCATGATGGCCGACTTGTTGCCGGCACGCGCGGAATGCGCCTCGTCAGACCGCGCCCGCAAGATGTTCGCCAAGCTCAGGCCGGCGCCAAATGCGCCGATCGTTAGAAAGCCGCGGCGCGTCACCCGATCGCAGAATTGATGCCGGGATCCCCAGATCGTGAACATCGAAGTTATTGTCCCGCTCGTGGATGCTTCAGAAAGGTTTGCCGCTCCGTCGTATCTCAAGTCGACGGAGCGGCGATCAAGAACGGCATTTCTTTGGCTACTTCATTTTCTCGTAAATCACCAGAGTAGCGCCAGTCGAATCGAAATCGGTGGGGCGTCCTCTCTCCATTCCCACGTACTTGAGCTTTCCGTCTTTTAGCTCATAGAGACCCATTACCGTGTTGTTGCCAAAGGTAAGGTCGAGTTCTTTCGGCTTTTTCTCCGGATCGATCGTGTAGGTTCCTTCGCGCGACTCGCCTCCTTCGATCTGAAGCGTGAACTTATCGTCCTTGAAAATGAACTTGCCGTTGAGTTTTTCCTTCGGGATCGCCTTGCCGTCCTGCTCGCCGGAGACGGGGATCCAAGTGCCTTGAAGCAGTTCCTTGTCGGACTTCGGCTTTTCCTCCTCGGTCGACACGAAACCTGGTGCAGCCTGGACTTTGCCTTGCCCAGCCTTTGGTGTCGTCGGAGTGAAGGCATTCGTTGCCCCGCCGAGCGTCATGGTGACCAACAAGACGGTCGCGATCGTTTTCAAATTTGCGACGAACATGGCCTTAACCACCCTTTCAGTGAGAAGAACAACCTTTGCGGACATCACGGTTCCCACATCCCGACCGGCCGCAATTGTCGCAGCGGCTTTCATCGTGGAAGCGATGAGCGGTAGCGGAATTCGAGGCAGGACTTCAGCCCGAGCAAGCTCGCTCGAAATCGTGGCTGCCGTCAGGCACAAACCGGATCGGGCGAGCCGTTTCGCCAGTAGTGCACGACCAGCAGCCAGACGACTCGCCACCGTCCCCGCCGGGCACTTCAATTGCGCCGACGCCTCTTTGATCGTTTTTCCCTCGAGCTCGCAAAGCACGATGGCCGAACGGTATTTTGCCGGCAATCGGTTCAGCGCGTCATCGAGAAGTTCCAGGCGATCTTGCAAATCCCGTGACGCGGATTCCGACTGCCTGGGCGAATCGGTGTTGCTCTCTTTCGATCGTCGCCGTTGATTCATGGCCAATGCCTTCAGCGCGGTTTTGTAAGCGACTCCATGCAGCCAATTACCAACCATGGCCCGAGGAACGATCGTCACCGCTTTGCGAATGAAGACGAGAAAGGTCGCTTGAAAAGCGTCGTGAGCGTCCTCTTCACTTCGAAGGACACGCCGACAAACGCCCAACACCATCGGTCCGTGTCGAAGCAAAAGGGCCTCAAAGAACGCCTCTTCGCGGTGGCCCAGGTAACCCTCCAGCAACTCGCCATCCGTCAGTTCTGGACCTTCACTCATGAGAGCGGCTCGGCGTACGGTCCGAAGCACGTTGCTCTCTCGCCTAATCGCCATTGCTTGTCTCCCGGTGGCTCCGCGTCAATCTGATATTACATTTCCTCGGCATGTCCGTTTTTATCGCGGATTTTTTTGGCCCGCCGAAAAAAAACGGGTTGACTCCCTGCAGGACCCCGTTTTTATGTCGACAACCGCCTGTAATCATCGGGCCGCTCGCCGCGTCAATGAAGTGGGAGCAAAGAATCCGGCGGATTTCGCATCGAACGATAATACTAGGCCCCAGCCCCGACCAATGTGGCCGGCAGGTGGCGGAGGAAATTCAATGCCCCGATTCAAGAGCGCCGCGCCGACGTTTTTGGTTTCCGATGTCGGAGCAACCGCCGACTGGTATGCTCGCGAGCTCGGCTTCCAGTCATTCCTCCACCCGAAAAAGGAACCGTACGTTTACGCCAGTCTGTGCCGCGACGGCATCGAGTTGATGTTGTTGCGGCTCGTCGGCTATCAGAAACCCGACCTCACCGCCTTGAGGCCCGAGGGCCTATGGGATGCGTACATCCGGATGGAAAGCGTGCACGAGTTCTACGAGACATTGAAAGGCAAGCCGTACATCCGCATGCCCCTCACCAAGCAGAACTACGGCGACACCGAATTCGAAGTGCGTGACCCAAACGGATACATTCTGGTATTCAGCGGCTGACCATCGTCCGAGAACTGGGGCCAATACTTGCCCCGCTCGCCCTTGAATATCGCCTTCGAAATCACGCCGTGGACGCTACCACTTCAACCGGGGCTGCCACGGAGAAATATGCAAAAAACTGGACCCTACCTTGCAATTGACCTTCATCGCTCTCGATTACATGCAGATTCCGGTTTCGGCGCTCGGAGAGCACGTGAATGGCAATCAGGCGCTCTCTTGAAAGGCGAAGGACTGCAAAAGGTGAAATGAAACACTCGGCCGACGGGAGGTCTCCTCTTCGCGTTTCTGTCTCGGCGAAGAAAGAGGAGACCTTCCGTCGGCATCGTGGTCGCGAGACCAGACCACAAACTTCTGCGGGACGATGCGCCGTTCGGGGCCGACCGCAAGCTCTACTGCCTAGTTCTTCGTTTTCTTCGTGACGCCTGACTTGCCCGACAGCAGGTCCTGAATCGACGTCATTCCGGACGATCCGCTTGACGAAGTGGCGGTAGCAGGCATGCCATTTCCGCTCACTTGAGAAACAAAGGCGGACTTCGCGTTGCCGGCCAGCATCGCGGTCGTGAACTGGTCTGCCGGCATCAAGGGATGTTGTGCCGAGAACTTGTGGTCGGCTGCCGCGCGCTTGTTGCCCACTTCTTTGACTTGGCCAAAGAACTGTTCCTCTTGCCCAACCAGTCCGTCGCGGACTTTTCGTCGGAGAACCTCATTGGCAAACGCCGAATGAACCCGCTCCAACGAGCGTTTGGCGCTCGCCTCGGAATCCTTGGCGATCTTCTCCCATAGAGCAGTCGCCATCTTCAACTCTTCGAGCAAGTCGGCAGGACCAATGTATCCCGCAAGGGCAGTTAGGAGTCGGCCATCAGGGGTCAGGATCAGAGTCTGAGCATTGTGTTCCCCTATCCGTTCGCGTCAAAGAAAACGAGAAGCAGCAGTATTTTTGGTATTCGGACGAAAAAATCTCGACGCTGCCAGACAAATGGGATTTGAGCGCGGCGCAGCGTCGGCAGGTAATCGCCGGCGAGTGTAAACAGCTAAAGCGCGACGAGGATCATCACAATGAAATCAGCGAGCGCGAAGTGCCATCGCAGATTGATTTCAATTTCACGCGCGATGCTCAGGAAATGACGCTGCCGACAGAGTATCCCGAAGCGCCGCCTGAAGACGAAGAATCAGAGAGCTAGGACTTTGATTTCTTCCACCGAGCCGCAGCCGCCTTTTTGGCGATTGCGGTTCGTTCCTTTTTCGTCAGCTTGGCAGCGCGGGCCTTCCCACCCTTGAGGCCACCCATTCTTCCGAGCGCGACCGCATGCGGATTCTTGCCGCTATCCGGTTCGGCTGGCGGCGCTTCCCCGCTTACCCTCTGGACGATGCTGAACGCCAATTCGGCGGGATCAGGAAGCCGGGGCTTCTTCTTGCTTGAGCGGCTAGGCATATTGCCATCATCGCAACTTGTCGCGGAGAAGGCAATAGGTTACGGATTGCGTGGAATCGTTTGTGGCGGCGGACCTGGAGGCAGCGTGGGCTTGCGTCCCCAAGTCTGCCAAAATGGGGGATTCAGACCGCCGCATCCAAGCAGAAGCAGAATCCAAAGCGCCAACCCGGCCAAGATCAAAGTCTTTCGACGCATCATGCTCAAGTCTGGAAGTTGATTTGCCGGCTTTCAACTATTTTGAAAGGGAAACGTCAACGCAAGATGGAAAGCAGGGTAAAATGATCGGTAGATATGGGATAAATCAACACACTGATGGCCCACTACCCGAAATTTGCTGACGGCTTTGAGTGTCGTTATCTTGATTGCTAAATCCCGCGATGCGGGCTAGGCGGCGAATGGCCAGCGTGCTTGCGCCGAATTGGCGTCGCCGCTTGTGCACCATTCAGAAAACTCGGAACGAAAGCATGAAATTCATTTTTCCAATTGTCTTCCTAGTGCTGAACTCGCTCGATTTGGCTTTGGCCCAGCAACAAACCGCAGCGACTCAGCCGGGAACTCCCACACAAGACAGGACGAAGTCCGAGACCGGACCTGCCGCGATTTCCGACGAAGACGTGCGCAAAAAGTGGGTCGGCAACTGGGACGCGACAATCGAATCGATGGGTCGCGATGGCAAGCCCGTTACGAACCCGGCGAAGGCGACGGTCAAGCTCGCCTATGGCGGCAAGTGGCTCGTCACTGAATTCGAAGGGACCTTTATGGGAGCGGCCTTTTCAGGACAGGAGTTGCTCGGCTATGACTCCGCTACCAAGAAATACCCTCTGAACTGGATTGATTCCGCTGCGACCAGTTTCTCAACTGGTGAGGGAACCTTCGATCCAAAGACCAACACAATGACATTTACCGTCAATGGGCGCGACGACAGCACCGGGGAAATGGCGACATGGCGCCAAGTCGATGTCTGGAAGGATGCGGATCACCACGAGTGGAGCATTCGCACGATTTCTAAGGATGGCAACGAATACATCCAAATGACGATCCGCTATCGCCGCAAGTCCTGAACAATGAAGAGCGCGGATTTGTTGCCCGGCCCGATTGGCGGGATTGCCCGTTTCTCAAATTCACTTCATTCGCTTCAGTTCG
>Ga0207109_1138_pt1 | contig 16886 bp, 17 predicted proteins | sample Alteio_BWMinHeat_73_FD_153584 | JGI IMG/M metagenome (GOLD analysis project Ga0207109, IMG submission 153584) | Enriched cells from forest soil in Barre Woods Harvard Forest LTER site, Petersham, Massachusetts, United States -... | ecosystem: Environmental > Terrestrial > Soil > Temperate forest >... | reverse complement strand
TGCCTGCCTACGTGAACCAGCTCGGGTATCAGGCGGCAGGCTTTGTCCTGCTTCGTATGGCCAATGTCGAGTGCCAAGTGGAGTGGGTCAAGCGGTTGGACTGACGCAACCCGGCCGAACCAGGCACTGCAGCAGGCGGCGGCTGCTGAGCTGGGTCGTTAGCCCATCATCGTTGCCTGTTCGTTGGCTCGGGCCGTGGAGGTACTGAAATGGCGATTTTTGGCGTTGGCGCATACTACGACTCAAGGACACCCCCGGACGTGAGCGGCCAGTTTATCGCTCAAGGCGTTGTCGGGGTCGGTTGGTCGGCGTCGGACGCACCGGAGCTACACCAGTTCATTCGCTCCTTGAAGGTCGGCGACGTCGTTTACATCAAGTCCGCCTCGCCTACGAGCGCGGATATTGTGGTGAAGGGGATCGGCCTCGTTCGGGATGACGCGATTGTTGTCGCCGCGGACACGGGGGGTTTGGTGCAGATTGGCCGCCGCGTGGTGTGGCTTTCCCGCGAGGAGTTCCGAATCCCGAAACCGAACGAGAAGAACAACGTGCGCCTGAATACGATGTATGAGGAGTTTCATCCCGACGTTCAGGCGAGGATCCTGGGGCGGTGCCTGAGTAATCTGCAACCGTCCGGGGGCTAACCCAGATATGGCCTCTGACGCCAATAGCCGTACCGCGGACGGGGACGGATTTTTCTTCTAATCCGTCTTTGCGTCGTCGGAACGATTAAGGGCACGTCGAGCGCTGGTAGCACCGGGGAGTTTCGCATCGCGGCGCTCGCACTTGGCATCAAGGAGACAGAGGGGAATGGTTCTGGCGTGCATCTCGATGCCGCAGTAAAATCGGTGCGAATTGTTGTAGAAACGCATCATGGTCTCCTTGGCGTGGGCTGGCGTGCAGAGCCCGCATTGTGGTCGCCAGCACGCACTGGCTGAAAATCCCTCGGTTAGTACAAGGTCTGCCTTGATCCCGCTACTCTTGGGACCAGCCGCGAGTCCATCCCACCGAGGCCATGATGAGTATCGAACGGATGAAGCTGACCGGGGCCGCTATCCTTCTTTTCTGAACTTCAACGTCCTTGCGGCGGTTCCGACAGCCTAGCCTTGGCATTCGGCGAAGGAGTGGCGGGGCTCTCTTCGGCGCTTACGTCAAGATGCCGAACCCCCATCGCTGGTTCGTGTCTACCCTTTACGGCAACAGCAAGCGGAGTACCAGCGATGACACAGGACGATGCGACTATGGAAGAGCGAACGACATCTGAGCTGATCGAGACTCTTGGCGAAGATGTCGACAGATGCTTTCGCGGCATGGACGGTTCATTCAAGAGAGGCAAAAAGCATCCAGATGGCACAATTGAAGCCAAATACGAGTACCATGCCCGACAGCTGATCCGAGCGATCTTTGCGTTCATTGAGGCAGTGACGTTTTCCATTAAGCTCCGCGCAACCGAGCACTACGCCAAAAATGGAGGCAAGCTAACGGATGCCGAAGGCCTTTTCGTCTTGGAGACAGAGTACTTCTTAAAGGACAATGGCGAGATCGGCGAGCGCCAGGCGCACATTCGTCTGACAGACAACATTCGTTTCGCGTTTGCCCTTCAGGAGAAGTCACTCGGCATCAAAGAGAAGTTCAATGCAAACGTCGAATGGTGGGCATGTCTCAAATCGTCCATAAAAGTGCGAGACAGGCTCATGCACCCGAAATGGCCGGAGCATGTCGACGTCTCTCCCGATGAAATAATCACAGCTCTAACGGCCTTCAACGGATTTAAGGAGTGGGTGGTGCATTACGCTGAGGTCCGAGACCAAGAACTCACAAATTCCAGCGCCGAACGGCTCGGCAAGAAGCGTGGCGAAAGTCGGTCAAAGGCGTAAAGCTTCTGCGGACTTTTTAGAGATTCGAAGCTCACTCAGTTCCTACAGCTGCTGTGCTGAGACGTCGGGGCAATCCACATGGCAGACAGCAAGTCTTTAGCTGAAAAATCTGTGCAGGCGGCCATCGCCGCAATCGAGATCTACAACAAGCCAGATTTCTCGTATCGAGAAGAGGCATTTTCCTTGCTGATGTGCAACGCGTGGGAATTACTTCTTAAGGCGAAATGGCTGCTCGACCACAACGAAGACGTTGCTTCACTTCATGAAACTGAACCAGACGTAGCAGAAAACATTAGGCGTTGCCCTAGGCTCAATCGCTGTGGCAACCCAATCACTTTTGGCGCGACGTACTTGGCGGCCAAGTGCCTCGAAGATCCAAATTCGGGGTTTGGGAAGAACTGTGACGATAACCTGAAGGGGCTTATCGAGATACGCGATAACGCAGCGCATTTTGTAAACAAGGATTTGAACTTTGGTCGCCGCGTCTTGGAATTTGGGACGGCTTCGCTGCAAAACTACCTTCATCTCGTGACTGAATGGTTTAATTTCGATCTTTCGCGTTACAATTTCTTTTTGATGCCCGTGTCCTTTTATCACGGCTTTGAATCAGTCGTTGCGGCCTCAGTCGCAAAATACACGGAGCAGGAAGTACGTCTGTTGGCTTATTTGGAGGGACTCGATTCAGACGCCACCGACGAAGAACCTGCCGATGACGTTGGCGCAGTCTCGATGCGAATCAAGACGACACTTGTACGTGGTAAGACCGAGGATGCCGTTGCGTTCCGGTGGACCGACGACGAGAATGCCCCGAAGCTTGCTATTAGTGAGGAAGATGTCCTCAAGAATTACTCGCTTGACTACAAGAAACTGACCGACCAACTTCGAAGACGATACAGTGACTTTATTGAAAACGCTGAGTATCATGCACGGCGGAAGCCACTCGAATCGGAAAAGAAATACTGTATTGTGCGCCTACTCGATCCAGGAAATCCCAAGAGTTCCAAGAAGCGTTTCTACAATGGCAACATCCTGACCGAATTTGATAAGCATTACACAAAGCGCAAAAAAACTTGATCCTGCGCCGCCGATAGCATCACGAACCAACCGATCTTTTTTGGTCTGGTCTCCCGATCAGGCCACTCGGCCGACCGCGGGTACTCTCCGCGCGACGCTTTCAATGAAAAAAGATGATAGATTCGATCGAGGCCGTGGTCACTTCAGGCGAGACCGGCGATCGAGTCGGGGCGATCGCGATCTCGCCGCTGGCTTCGAGGACGCAGAGGGAAATGGTCCTGGCGTGCAGGTCGATGCCGCAGTAGAATCGGTGCGAATGGTTGTAGAATCGCATCATGGTCTCCTTGGGGATGGCTGGCGTGCTGAGCCTGCATCGTGGTCGCCAGCACGCACTGGTTGAAAATCCCACGACGGGACGGGGCCTGCCTTGATCCCGCTGCTCTTGGGACGAGCCGCCAGCCCATCCCATCGAGGCCGTGATGGGAATCCAAGCGCTGCACCTGACGGCGGGCGCAAAGCCGCCCGCCGCAGGCGAGCTGTGTCGTTCGGCCACTTGACGTCCGCTCAGTACCGAGGAGAAGAAGCGTGCGCGAACATCGAATCCTACTGATTGGTGCAGCGACCTCGGTCGCGTTGCTTGTCGTCTTTCTCGTGCTGCAAGGTACTGCCGCCTCGCTCCTGCAGGTGCCAAGCCAGTGGCTTTGGGTTGCCTTGGTCCCTGTTGTGGCTTGTCTGGTCGCTGGGGGGTATATCGGGAAGTTCAAGGCGAGCGGTAGCGGAATCGAGTTCGAGGCGAGAGTCCCTCCCGAGGTTAAGGGCGTAGCTGAGGTCACCCCGGGTGCGAAGGCGATTGCAGCAAGCGCAGCTGCTCCCTGGCAGAGTGAACGCAAGGCTGAGTATGACCGCACGGGTGGGCTTTTCCTGGTCCATGTCTACAAGCCGTCCGCCCAGCCTGGGCAAAAGTATGACGTATTTGTCTATCTCGTACGGCATCAAGTTGATTCCATTCACCCCGTTAAGATCGGTCTCCCCGAGATCCGCCAAGTCGAATATTACTTCGGGCCGGCATGGGGCAATCAGGTCTTCACCGTCGTCAACACCGGAAGCAATGTTCTCGGCTTTCGGACACACGCTTACGGAACGTTTCTGGCGACAGCGCGAGTGACTCTTACCGACACCAGTAAACAGCCTTTCATTCTGCACCGATATTTGGACTGTGAAATGTTGGATGGGCAGACCTAGCCCAGAAATGGCTTCTGATGTCACAAGGCGCACCGCGGACGGGGAGAGGTTTTTCTTCTGATCCGACTTCGCGTCGTCGGAACGATTGAGAGCCCGTCGATCGTCGGCCGCACCGGGGAAGTTCGCATCGCAATCCTCGCGCCAAGCCGCGGCGGACCTAAACTCGACTGAAAAAGCGCGGTAATTTCTTGCCCCACTTTGGCAGTCGAATACGTGTCAAGCTGACTGGTCCGCCGTGCGCTAATCGTCGTACAGTGTGCGCGGCAATCTCCGCGCCACTCGCTCTTGTGTGACGAGGCATACCGGCAATGACGACGATCGCAATCCCCTTTCGGACGACCGAGTGGCGCAACTCCGCCAGTGGGCCGAGCAGGCGGGCTTGGCACCCGAGGAATTCTTGCGCCGCCGTGTCGAGCAACTCCTTGACCGGCCGGATGAGCAATTCCACAAGGCGGCAGCCTACGTCCTGGAGAAGAACGCGGCGCTCTTTCGGCGCCTGGCATGATCCGCTACCTGTCGATTCCAAGACGCAATTGGCGATTAAGACGCTAAGGAAAATCTTGGCGATTTTGGCGTTATTGAAGAGGATGACGCTATAGCCGCGTAAGCACACACCCCGAAGCTTGACATCTTCCCAGCCCCACCGATAGCATTGTTCCGGGCTGAGCGAGCGCTTCGTTCGTCGCCGCTCACTTAGTTCCTCTGTTGTGTTCTGATCGGGAGACAGAGCACAACAGAGGATTCACGAGCGGCAAGCAAGCCAAGGAAAATGGCAAAAAGGAAAAAGGCAAAAGGAAAGAGAAGTTCATGGAACTATTCGGCACTTGATGCGTCGAAGCCCAGGGCTGAGGCGAGAAGCAGACAATCTGGGATTGGAGCGCGAGCCGTGAAGAATCTTCGGGCGAGCGTTGTGTTGTTGGGCAATGGACGAGCGAGTGAATCGGACGAGCAGGATCGGCGCCGCGAAAAAAATAAAAAAAACGGCGCAACGCCGGCCGACGGATGGAGCAAGTGTACGGAAAGCGGACAGGTGGGTGGGCAAGAAAAAAAATTCTGGAGGGCCTCTCGCGTAAATCCGGTCAAAACCGGTCAAATGCGGTCACGAGCGGACAGGGAGAGGGGTGGACAGGGGCGGAATTCTCCTGGGCGCGGACAAAAGCGGACATTTCCGGACAGGCCGGTCCGCGTGGTAGGATTCCGATCCTGCCGTTGGCATGGCGACAATGGCGCGAGGCCAGTGACACGATCGGAATCGTATCCCACAGCGCAAAAGCAAGCCGCCGCGCGTCGAAGAACATCTTCAACACGCGGCGGGCTTGATGGGCCTTGATCGACCTCGATCAATGGCTCATTTCATGCCTGTTCCCTTGACGGCGAGCTGGACCCGGCTCTGATCCTTCAGGTCCGTCTCGATTTGGAGGTTCTTGACAAAGTTGCCTTCCTTGCCTGGCTTGAACGTCACGCGAACGACGTGCGTCGTCTTCGGTTCGCTGGTCTTGTCGGTGGCGGTGAACGTGTCGCCGCCGCCTGTGACGTCGAGGATCCGGAAGGGATGATCGCCCTTCACAATGATGCTCTTCTCGGACGGCTGACCGATCGGAGTCGCTTCGAATTCGACCACGCCTGGAGTGATCGTCAGCGACGGCTCGACGACGACTGTCAGCGGAATGCGAACGCGGCTGCCGTTCTCGGTGTTGACCCAAACGTCGGTGTACCAGTTGCCGACCGGGAGTTTCGGCGAAATCGTGGCTGTCAGGGCATAGGTGACGCCGCCGTATTGATCCTGCTTGGGCTGGAACGAAACCTTGACGTAGCCGCTATCGGCGGCGGCCTGCGTGATGCGGAGCGGGGTCGCGAAAGAGACGTTGGTCGTCAGCGCCGGCGACGTGCCCTTACGCATGCGTCCGAATTCCAACGATTCGGGATTCGAAACGGCGACGTCGTTCCGGCCGTAGGCGGAGACGACGAGGTTGACTTCCTGCGTGTACGGCTGGTCGAACAGCACAAAGATCGTGACCGACTTGGCTCCCGAGAACCGCCGGCTATCCATCTGAGCGTGGACGGTGCCGGTCTCGCCCGGAAGGATCGTGGCATTGGGCGTCGAGGGGGTCGTGCAACCGCACGAGACGCGCAAATTCGCGATGTGAAGCGTCTGGTTCGTCGTGTTCTTGATCTTGAAATCGTGGTGCAACATGGTCCCGATGGCCACGTTACCGAAGTCGTGTGACTGTGTGTCAAATAGGGCTGGAAGTCCATCGGCCGCCCCCAGCGGCGCAAGGAAGCAAACGCCCATCAGCAATGGCATGCTGAAGCGAAACATGTTGTCGGTCCCCTGGTATCGGCCGCCCGGCTCCTCCCGTCGTTCGTCCACGAATGACTTGAGGAAATCAGGCAACCGTTTGACTCTGTCCCATGTCCGGTTGTCCGTCAACCGAACTTGATGCAAATCTCATTCCGCTGGAGTTTCCGCCTTCACCCCGATTGTCAAGATGCTCGAAACTCAATTGATCGTTGCTTTTACGTCGTTCTGCCCAGACCGCCCTTTTTATCTAATACGGCGGCCACACACTCAATCTTCCGCTCAAGTTTCGCGATCAGCAAGACTTTGCGGCTCGATCGCCTTCAGCGTCCGTGAGCAAGCACTGCAACGACCACCGAGCTGGCGCCTGAATCCTTCAGGGCTTTGGCTGCGGCGTGGCAGGTGCTACCCGTCGTCATTACGTCGTCCACCAACAATACACGCCGGCCGTTCAATTTTGCGCACCGCATCGCCCGAAACGCCGCCCGAACATTCTCACGCCGAGCCGTCGGCGAGAGAGACGACTGCATCGCCGTTGGCCGCACGCGCCTCAGCCAGCGCGGTTGGAACGGCATGTTCAATCGGCGCGACCAGCATTTTCCGAGCAACTCGCTCTGGTTGAACCCTCGCCGCCAGCGCCGTCGCCAGTGCAGCGGCACTGGGATAACAGTATCAGCCCGAAATTCCCGGACTTTAGCCTCGGATCGCTCTGCCCACGCCTCGCCCACCGCCTCCGCCAGTCCCTCATTGCCGGCATGCTTCATCCGAAGCACAAAATCGCGCAACAAACCATCATACGCTCCCAACCGAACAGCGAACTCGAACGCGAAGCCCTCGTTTCGGCACTGCGGACACCCTTCGCTCAGGTCGGAATGCGGTCCGACCGTGCTACTGCACCGTGGGCAGGTCGAGTGCGGATCTTCCGTGAATTGTTGCAAACAATGGGCGCAAAAGTCGCGTGAGTCTGGCGGCAATAGCCTATGGCAGCCCAGGCAAACGCCGGGCAATACCAGATGGCCAAGGCCCTGCCAGACCGTGGTCGCGAGGCGGGCACTCATGACCGGCTCGGACGGTGGGGATAATTGGGATGGACAACGATGATCCTAACAGAAACGAATCGCGAAATGCAAGGATCAGGCGCTTTTTCGCAGCGATTCCGAGACATTTTCCCGTGGAATTTTGCCGTGTAGGCAAGACGGGAGAGATAGGGCAAAGCGGGCAACTGAGCCGGCGACTGGTTCGTAGCGCACGTCGCCGCCATTCTCTTGAGCGAGCCGCCACGCAGTGGGAAGTCCGAGTCCGCGTCCCCGGCCCGCAACCCGTCCCGAATAGAAGGGGTCGAACATGTGCTCCCGCCGGCCCGCCGCCGGTCCCGAACCACTATCCTCGACAATGATCCGCCAGGCCCCGTCTTCCTGCTCCAAGCTGACCCGAGCCCACCCCTCTCTGGGCGCAGCTTCGATGGCATTCCGCACCAGACAGCCCAGGGACGTGCGAATCATCGACGGATCGACGTGTACCGCCGCCGCTTCAATTGAGTCCGACCATTCGAGCCGAACGCCCTGCTCCGCCGCGAATGCTTGGTACTTCGCCACGACCTCGCTGATAAGCGGCCGCAGCTCGATGTCCTGCCGCTGCGGCTGGGGCGGGCGGGCGAATTGCATCAACTCCGTCAGGATCAGGTGGATGCGCTCGGTCTGCCGGATGATCGAACGCAGGCCGTTTTGCCGATCGGTGTCGCTTTCGCGGGCGAGCAGGTACTGGCTCTGCCCGGAAATGACCGCCAACGGGTTGTTGATCTCATGCCCAGCCCCTGCCGCGAATTCCGCCAGCGAGCGCAGCTTCTGCTTCTGGAGGCGCTTGGCTTCGGAAGCTTGTTGGGAAGCGAGGGCTTCCTGGAGACGATCGACTTCGTCTTCCATTCGGTTCGCGAACGGACCAGCGGCGAGCTTGCGCTTCTCAATCGATAGGGCGAGCAGGTCCGGCAGGAGCGCCGGGTGCGGGTCGGCTTGTGAGACAGGGGCTGATTGCTGCGACTTGCCGAGCCACTCGCCGCCGATTCGACGCAAGTCGTTTTCGGACAAGCCGAGGGAACCGAGTAGGGCGGAATATTCCGTGCCGACGGTTAAACCCAGATCGTGGCCGTTGGTCGCCGCCAGCATCACGGCCAATTGGACGACTTCGAACAGCCTTTGGCTCGCGCCGACCCTTTCCGCCAAATTCGCGGACAGATTCAAATACCCGGTGATCGCTCCCAGCCAGAGCGGCAGCCGCCATCGACGGGCCAGGCGGCGAGCGATCGCCGAAGCATCGAGCCGCCAGAGTTCGCGTTGGGCTTCGATTAGATGGTCCGCATACACCGGCAGTCGCAGGCAATCGCCGGCCGCCTCCGGATCGACGGCACAAACCGCGAACCAGCCCAAGGGCGCCAGCAATCCGCCGACCCAACAGCATGCCGGATCACAATTTCCGGCGCGCCGTGCCAGCGCCTCTGCCAGCGATGCGCACGCCAGGGCTGCCTGGTGGACCGGATATGTATCCGTTTTCGACCAATCGACTGTCGCGGCCGGTGCTTCCCTAAGCAGGCGCACCGCGTCTTCCAATACATTGGGTGACTGGAAGATCGAATCGGGGATGACGGGATCGGGGCTCGCCGGGAAATGTCGAGCGAGCAGGAGCACAGCGCCGGGATCAGTGCGGATCACCGGCCAAACTTCCGCCGAGTCGGTGCGAGCCAGCGCGACCAACGATGCCGTACTGGGCGAGACCCAGGGCAGGTTGATCGCGGTCTCGCCCGGTTCGGACGCTCGCACCGGTAGCTCCATCTTCCGTGACGGCGGTCACGAATGCGGACTGAGGCTTGAGGCCCGGCGCTCGCGCAATCTCCCGCGAGCGCCGTTCCTCAAGCCTCAAGCCATTTGCCCGGAGGCATCAGGCCGACGCGGAGGCCGGCTCGATCTCCAGTTGAACGCACATGCGGTCGATCAATTCCTCGACCATGAACGGCTTGTGCAGGAAGTCGTCGGCTCCAGAAAGCTTGAGTTCCTGGATCTTGTCTTCCTCGATCATGCCGCTGATGCAGATGATGCGCACGTCTTCGAGCGTCGTGTCGGCGCGGACGCGCTGGCAGACTTCCTTGCCGTTGATGTCCGGCAGCATGACGTCGAGGATGATCAGGTCAGGGCGATATTCCTTGACCATCATGCCCGCGTCAAAGCCGTTGGCGGCAATGCGGACCTCGAAGCGACCGTCGTCGTCGAGGGCCTTATTGATGACTTCGACCAGGTCCGGATCGTCGTCGACCAACAGCACCTTCCGCTTGCCGCTTTCAAGGGCATCGGTTGGTATGCCGTTGTCCTTCATGAATTTGTAGAGGGCTTCGCGCGGGATGCGACGGAATCGCGATCCCGGAACGCGGAATCCCTTCAACTGGCCGTTGTCGAAGCAACGGATAATGGTCTGCTGGGAGACCTTGCAGATTTTGGCGGCTTCGCCGGTCGTGAATACCGTTTTCATGCTTTCTTGCACCCCTGACGGGCTCGAAGCCCGCCGTCACGAGTGAACCCGGCCGACGTTACAAGCTCGGCCGAGCGGAAAATCGTCCCTGATTGGCCTCAATCACCATTCCTGAGCATTACCCACCGACGACCCGACGGCAAAAGCCGCCGCTTCGTGGTCCAACCGATCCGAACTGGCCAGGGTGTGCGACAAGGAGAAGGTGAGCATTCTCGGACGGGGTTGCCAATCTTACCACCGCGCCGGATTGTAACCAACTTGTGAGGTGTGTCAACATGAATCGCCGTGTCCCTACGTGTTCCAAGCTGTGGTCCTGGCCCGAATTCCATTGCGTTACCAGATTCGCGTTCCTACCTCACCCAGCTTACCCTTCCCCTGTCATTTCACCAACTAGAAGGGTAATTGGCAACCAAATAAGTTACCGGAATCTATCTCTCTTACCTTCCTTATCGGATCGGGAACCCTTCTGTCACCAGTCGAATTCCCTATCCTACCAGCCTTTCCAGTTCGGCCTACCTTCGCGCCGCGGGTCAGCTCTCAGCTCATCCCACGTCGTGAATCCGCCCATACCTGTTCATTCCAAATAAATCAACAGCACTGCCAAGTCCGCGGGCGTGATGCCGCTGATGCGTCCGGCCTGCCCGACGCTGCCCGGCCGAATCCGCGTCAACTTCTCTTTCGCCTCGATTCGCAACTGCGGCACTGCGGCGTAATCGAATGTCATCGGAATCGCTTTCGACTCCAAGCGCTGGAAGCGCTCGACCTGCGCCGTTTGCCGATCGATGTAGCCTGCGTACTTCGCCTCGAGGATCACTTGCTCGATGACGCCGGATGGGAATTCTTGTACCTCGGGGCACCACGCGGCGATCCGCTCCCACTCCGTCTCCGTGCGCTTCAGATGCTTCTCAAGCGACTCGCCGTCGTGTCGGCGCGAGCGCAGCAAGTCAGTGAGTTTGCCGATCACATCGACCTTGCGCTCGTAACGTGCCCAATCGACGTCATTGACCAAACCGGCGCGACGGCCGAGCGGCGACAGTCGCCGGTCCGCGTTGTCGTGTCGCAGCAATAATCGATATTCCGCGCGCGATGTGAACATGCGGTAGGGCTCATCGACGCCGCGCGTCACGAGGTCATCGATCAGCACTCCGATATAGGCTTGGCTTCGGTCGAGAATCAGCGGCGGCTTACCTTGTATCTTGAGCGCGGCGTTCGTACCGGCCATCAATCCTTGTGCTCCCGCCTCCTCGTAACCGGTCGTGCCGTTGATCTGGCCGGCAAAATAAAGGCCGTCGACCCGCTTCGTCTCGAGCGTTGCGTGAAGCTGCGTCGGCGGGGCATAATCGTACTCGACCGCGTAGCCCCACCGCATCACCTCCGCCTTTTCCAGCCCCGGGATCAACCGCAGCATCGCCTGCTGTACATCCTTGGGCAGGCTCGTCGAGATGCCATTGCAGTAATACTCGAGCGTATTCCGTCCTTCCGGCTCGAGAAAGATCTGATGCGACTCGCGCTCGGCGAAGCGCACGACCTTATCCTCGATCGACGGGCAATACCGCGGCCCGCAGGAGCGGATTTGCCCCGAATACATCGGCGCTCGGTCCAGATTCGCCCGAATCAACTCATGCACCGCCTCATTGGTGTGCGTGATGTGACACGAAACTTGCGTCTGCGTAATCTTCTCAGTGGCGAAGCTGAACGGGCGGGGATCGTCGTCACCGGGCTGCTCCTCGAGCTTGCTAAAGTCGATCGTCCGACCATTGAGCCGGCAAGGCGTGCCCGTCTTGAACCGAGCCAGCTCGAATCCGCAATCCGTCAGACACTCGCTCAACGCCTCGGTCGTCTGGTCCCCAGCCCGCCCACCGCGCGTCTTTGCTTCACCCGTGTGCATGAGCGCTTTGAGAAATGTCCCCGTCGTAAAAACGACCGCCGCCGCTCGATAAACTGTGTCACCGCGCGCGACGACTCCTCGCACTCGACGCTTCTCGCCAATAGTCTCGATGAGGAGTCCTTCGACCGTCTCCTGCCGTAGCGTCAAATTCGGCGTTTCTTCAACGATGCGCTTCATCGTGAACTGATAATGCTTCTTGTCGGCCTGAGCGCGCGGCGAGTGCATGGCCGGGCCTTTGCCGCGATTGAGCATGCGGAATTGAATCGCCGTCGCGTCGATGCACTTGCCCATCTCGCCGCCAAGCGCATCGATCTCGCGAACGATCTGGCCCTTGGCCACGCCGCCGATCGCCGGATTGCACGACATGGCGCCGACGGTATCCGCATTCATCGTCAGCAGGGCGGTGCGCATGCCCATCCGCGCCGCCGCGAGCGCCGCCTCGATCCCGGCATGCCCCGCGCCGACCACAACCACATCGAATTCATAGCTGAGCGATGACATCAATCATTCCGCGTATTGATCGTAGCTTGCCGATGACGAGACCTTCGAGCGAAGTTCCCACACCGCGAGCCCGACCAGGACGAACGTCACGGCGATGCACGCGTACTTCTGCCACACGCGCACGTGAAGATTGATCGCCTCGGTCAAATCGAACATCATGTACCTCGAGTGCAGATCGGCGAACAGCAAAACCGCCGCGACGCACAGCCCCACCATGATCAGCATCATCGGCCGCCACATCGACGCCTTCGGCGACAGCGACCGCGTGAAAATCAACATCGCTAGGTAAAACACGCTCCCAATGGCAAATGCAATCTGCCAGTGGTAGTACATCATCCCCTCGACGTGCGACTCGACTCCCTTGAGCATGATGGTCCGTTCCTCATCGTCGCGTTTCACCGTCAGTTTCGCTTCCTGACCCTGCTGAAGCCGATCGACCGTCCGGTTCCACGATTCCAGGCCATCGACCGGTTTGCCGTCAATCGCCACGACCTGATCATGATCCTTGAACCCAGCCTTGCCAAGCGGCGAGGAAGGGTCGACCATATCGATCAAAATCCGATCCGGCGCTTGGCTGTTCCACGACCGTAGGCTGCCCCAAAACGCCAGCGTTTTCGCCTCGACCGGCACCAGGCTCACGATCAAGCCAAGGAGCAACACCCCGGCCTCCGCGCCCACTACACCCCGAGGCAGCCACGCCGAACGCGATGCGCCCATCAATCACCTCACTGAATCTCGCCACACGGCAACAATGTCCCGTTTGGTTATTCTACAGCGGCGTTCGGACAATTCGCGGTGTTGAATCAGCGGGCGAGGTGACTTGCGGAGCGAATCGAACCCTTTATCATTCGATGCAGCCGCCTAGCGGCGACCGGTTGTAGCCGGGGTGAAGCCTTTGCGAAGCTTAAGAAATGGATGAGCGATTGATGCAGCCGCGTGGCGGCGACCGATTGTAGCCGCGCGTGAAGGTTTGCGAAACCCGAGGCACGCCGTCACCATTCTTTACGCCGAAGGCGTTGCATCTCATAGCCTAGGGTTGGCGAGGCTTTGCGAGACTAACCTGGGTCCGCCATCGCCATTCATTCTTTACGCCGAAGGCGTTGCATCTCATAGCCTAGGGTTGGCGAGGCTTTGCGAGCCTACCCTAGGTACGACGATCGCGCGCAATTATCTCCGCACCGCCGGCGGCGGTGCGGACATGCGAGGTGCGCTCACATACCTAGGGTAGGCTCGCAAAGCCTCGCCAACCCTAGGCTATGAGATATAACGCCTTCGGCGTAAGAAGCCAAATCATCGTCGCACGCAATTGTTCTCGTCGAAGATCAATTCCGCTCTTGCCGCATTTTCTCTTTGAGCATCGCGATCTCGACCTTTAGGACGAGGTCCTTCGCTCGGCTGGCGTCTTGGGGATGCTCCAGACTGGCCGCCACTCGTTCCTCGACGACCCTTTCCGTTCGCTTGGCCATGTCCAGAGCGCGTTGATAGAGCTCCAAACGCTCTCGCGGCGTGCGGTCCATTTCCAAGTCCACTTCGAGCAACCGCTCTTGGACCGATATCAGGTTTTCCAAGGTCGATGTCGGATCCTGCAAGTCTTTGCGGTTCGTAAGTTGGTCGTATTCCCTCTGCAAATTCTCCCGCCGCACCCGGAGAAGCGATTCGAGCTTCGCTGCGTCGGAGTCCGCGGGGCCGGGTTTGTCGGCGGGAGCGGCGGCGGTTTGATTGGGGGGCGGGGATTGACCGGGCTTGTCCGCTCGGCCCACGCCAATGGCAACGAAGCAGCCGGCCGCCATCAAAGCAGCCGCCAAAGGAATGCGATATTTGTGCCAGAACATGGTTCGAATCACTCCTCGCGTTAGGGAAAGGACATTCGGACGAACGGCGTCCGCGCCGCCAACGAACATGAGCGGAATGCCGGCGATATCTCCGCGCACCGCTCGCGGCCCGGCGGCCGACAGCGCCGCCGCAACCGTCACAGCTGTACCCCGATGTTCCAATCGTCGTTTGAGCATCTTGCGGGCTGAGGCGAGCCGGCTCAGCACGGTGCCGCGCACCAGGCCGAGCATCGCCGCAACCTGCTCGGTCGAGCGCTGCTCCAGGTAATGCAGCACGACGACGCGGCGATAGGGTTCCGGCAGCCGGCTGATCGCCGCATCCAGTTCCCCAGCCCATTCATCCGGCTTCGGCTCTTCCGGCGCGGCCAACTCGCGTTCGTCCAACGGCTGCGTCGTCCGGCGCCGCGCCCGCGTTCGCCGCAACCGATTGGCGATCCGGCAAGTGACCAGATGCAGCCACCCGGCGAGGCAAGCCCCATTCCGAACCGCTCCCGCCTTGAGGGCGAGCGTCAGAAACGCCGCTTGAAACGCATCTTCGGCATCGGTGTCATTGCCCAATAGCCGATGTGCTGAGGCCAACACCATCCCGCCGTGCCGCCAAACCAACACCTCAAACGCCGCCTCGTCGCGACTGCGTACAAACCGCTGCAAAAGCTCCCCATCCGCGAGCCGCCCCGACTCACTCAACCCGCCGGTTTGGCGCAATCGGTCGATCAATTGGTGAAGAGTGTCGGTCATGTATTGCCCTATGTGGCTCTCTGATAATTAAGAGGCAATCGAATCAACGACGATGCGCCAAATACTCGAATATTCGGTCAGCTAAGACGTGATGCCGAAAACTGCGGCCTGATCATACAATCTGCATTGCGATATCTCTTGGCAATCGGCGGGGAGACTGGATGGAGCCTGAAATCATCCATCTGATTGTTTGTGATGATGTCGAAGTCGATCCACGGAACGTCCATCGAATCAATTTGCTCGGTCTGATTACCCGGATGTGGTCGATTGCCGATCCGCCGTTCCCGATCGTCCGACCCGAGTTTTGCATTTTCGCGATGTTCACTGGCGGAAAAGGACCCGTGGAAGTCGCCATTCGCATCGTGAGCGAAGTCACTCGACAATCGATCTTTCGCTCGAATGTTCGGCGAATTCGTTTCGCCGGCCAGCCGAGCGACGTAACTGGAGCGACATTTCGCATTCGGGGATGCAGATTCCCTGTCGCCGGGTTATACTGGATTGAGTGCCTTTCGGCGCAAAACGTGATTGGACGACAACGCCTTTGGGTACTGCCGCGAAGGTTCATGTCATGAGCGAAACCGACAAGAACGGCTCAACCCCGCCCAATGTTTCAAAACTCGTTGATCAGTCCGGCAACACGATAACGGTCTCGTGCGACGAACACCTCGTCTTCGAAGAAGACGCCTCCCAGCCCACCTCCGCCTGGCCCTGGCCGGAACCGCCATTTGTCGCGGAAAAGCCTAAGAACCAACCGAAACCGTAATTCTCTGCTTGTCCTTGCGTACGACAACTCCGAATCAGCAATAGATCGTCGGTATCGACGTCGTTGCCCAAGAGCCGATGGGCTGAGGCGAACACCGAACTGCAATACCGCCACGCCAAAACCGCAAAAGCCGCCTCATCCCGACTACGCACGAACCGACCCAACAGCTTCCGGTCGTCCAACTGGCCCGACTCCGTCAAGCCGCCGGTTTGGCGCAATCGCTCGATCAGATGGTGCAACAGTCGGTCATGCATCGCCCATCGTAGCCATTTCCTACTATTAAGGAGGCATTTCAAATGACTACGAGGCGCAATTCCCGGGCGTGCCGATGGACGGACCAGCATCAGAACAGCCGGATAGTCAACGGCGTTTTTTCCTCTTCTTCACCTTGGTTGCGGACAGCGGCTTGCCCTTCTTGGGTTTGACTGCTTGCTGATCTTTTGATGTGGCTCCGGAGTTTTCAGAGGCTGTCGCGAAAAGCTTACCGGCAAAAATGTCTTCCCAATTCACGACCGTTACTATTTGCGCGAAACCCTCGTGCCGGGCAACTAGGACTTCGCTCTCCGGGTCCGTGATTTGAGGCAGCGGCAGGTCAGTATCATCAAGATGCCCTGTCCCGATACTCGCATTTTGCGCTATCGCAATCACTGGATATTTAACCCCAGCCGCCCGCAGCTTCAGTATCTGCTCTTTGTACCACTTCCAGTCGGCATCTACATAGCTGACCGGAGCGAGCAAATGCCACACGAGTGGCACCCAAAGGTCCAGAATTCCCGGCAGTCTCTCAACGAAGTCCTGAACGAGTCTTTCGTCTGGCACCCTCTCGATCAGACGCTTCAACTTCAGCACGTCGATCGCCTCACCGACATTTATTGAATAGTATTCGGCAAGCAAAAGCCGAATATCGTTCAGCGCCCGCGCCTCGCGCTCAGCCATGGCGTCCACTGTCGCTTTCAAAAGATCCTTCGCCCCTTTGCAAATTGCAGCGCGCGCCTTATTTTGCGCCTCACCATCCGCTCCTACGATCAAATAGTCGTCGTACAGAAAGTGACAGCTGCAGGCGATGCTGAATAGTTTCTGCTGGACCGGGAAGCTGTTTCCAATGAAATCGTTTTTCAACCATTTCACCCAAGCTTTTACCGATTCAGCAAGCTCCGCTGCCCGCTCTATCCCGCGGTAATCAAACTTGGGCGGCAGATTCTTAATATCGAGAGTCGAT
>Ga0207109_1137_pt1 | contig 16922 bp, 16 predicted proteins | sample Alteio_BWMinHeat_73_FD_153584 | JGI IMG/M metagenome (GOLD analysis project Ga0207109, IMG submission 153584) | Enriched cells from forest soil in Barre Woods Harvard Forest LTER site, Petersham, Massachusetts, United States -... | ecosystem: Environmental > Terrestrial > Soil > Temperate forest >... | reverse complement strand
GAGTGCGAGCGGCGGACTGATCTATGCGTCGGGGGTGGTAATCGTGTATGCGATCCTTCGGCAGATCATCATTGTCCCGCTGCACCTCAATCTGCCAACGCTGTTTGCAGGACCGCTGATCTGGTTGATGAACAACAACCAGTTCGGCGTCACGCCGAGCGCGTTTCCGTGGGGAGCGTTATGGCGCGCCGTTTTCCTGGCAGCGGCCTTTCCGCTGGCCGCGCAATATCTTCTAAAACGGGCCGAAGTGTAGGCGCGAGCGGTGTCTTGATTAAGGCGTCTTAATCTTTGAGGTCCAAGACGATTTTCAAGATTTCGTCCGCGAGACTGCCGGAGTCCACGTTATCCATGTTTGCCAGGACCACGACGCCCGCGCGCCGTTCTGGCACGACTGCGAAGGCTGTGCTGGTGCCCTGCTGTCCACCGGTGTGGGCAAAGATGTGGAGGCCAAATTTTTCCACCAAGCCCCAGCCGAGGCCGTAGCCGGTCATTTTGCCATCGGCAGTCTTCTCGGAAGTCCACATCAAGTCCCGCGTGGGGCGTTGCAGGAGTTTGTCGGCCAAGATGGCGGCTTCGAACTGCGCCATGTCATCAGCGGAGGAGATCAGACCGCCGCCGGGAATCTTATAGCTGGAGTCCAGAACGCCGGCGTTGCGAACCAGGCCGGCTTTGTCCTTGTGATACCAGCGTGAGCGATGAGGAATCACTGCAAAAAAATCGTCGGCCTGGGTTTGCGCCATCCCTGCGGGCTTGAAAATATTTTCACGCACATAGTCCACGTATTTTTGCGACGCGGCGCCTTCCAGTACGCACCCAAGAAGCGTGTAGCCGTAGGTTGAATAGGCGAACTTCGTGCCGGGTTTCGCGACCAGAGGATCGCCCGCGAAAATCTGCAGGGATTCCTCCATGCTGGCGAAATGCCGCGCGCTGTCTTCGGGGATATCTCCTTTGCCGTCGAGGTTGTAGTGCCGGATGCCGCCGAGGTGGCCGAGCAGTTCGCGGGTAGTAATGGGCGAGTCTTTTTGGGGAAAGGCCGGGCAATATTTCTGGACGGGTGTGTCAAGATCGAGCTTGCCGCGCTCGTTGAGCTGTAAAATGGCCACGGCGGTAATCGGCTTGGAGATGGAACCCAGCCGGAAGAGGGTCGATGGAGTGGCGGGAGAGGAATTCTCCAGGTCGGCCATGCCGAATCCCGCGGACCACACGGGCTCCCCGTCCAGCACCACGGCAGCGCCGATGCCCGGGACACTGTTGGCGGACATGAAGCTGGAAATGGCCTTCTCGATTTCCGCGCGCTTTTCGGGAGCCAGGCTTCTCTGCTGCGCGACAGCGCCGGACGCGGCCGTCAGGTAAACGAGCAGCAAGAAAAGGATCGGGAATGGACGCCAGTTCCTATTGTTGAGACATGCGGCGCGTTTCACGGTATCACCTCGACGGGCGAGTTTATCCCAAACCGCGGCCGACTGGAACGAAGCGGCGCCCGCCACGGCGTGTACTCGGAGCGTCACCCCCCCGTCCGGCGGAAAGCGTTGACCTCGGACGGAGCCGCTCCTTACCATGGAGGGATGAATCGACGGCGGCAGATGGCAGCAAGCACCCTTTTGCTATCCGGGGTCCTTCTCGGTTGCGAGGACGCTGGAAAGAAGCCCGTCCAGGCGCATGTTCCCGCGCTTTCTCCTACAACGGCCGCTCAGCAGACTTTGCCGGAACTTCCCGCTCTGCCGCTTACGAATCCCTCGGCCCGTCCGATGGTTTCCTTGTTGCCGCAACTCCCCGGCGGAAAAGACTACCTGATCCAGAAGGTGCAGGAAAAATTCGCCTCCGGCGAACAGAATTTCAAGGCCGGTCATCTGGAAGCTGCGCGCAAGGATTTTGACGACGCCGTGGACTGGATGCTGGAGAGCGGCTACGACCCTGAGAGCGACCCGCGGCTGAGCGAACTGTTTCACCGCGTGGTGGACACGGTCTACGCTTACGAATTACAGGCCTTCCGTGCGGGCGACGGATTCAGCGAAGCGCCCGCTGTTCCCGCGGCGATCGACGAAGTGGCGGAGATGACCTTTCCGGTAGACCCGCGGTTGAAAGAGCGCGCGGAAGAAGCGGCGAAAAACAGCTCCCACGACCTGCCACTGACGGTCAACGACGAAGTGCTTTCGTTCTTGAATTTTTTCCAGACGCCGCGCGGCCGGGCCATCGTGGAAACCGGCTTGCGGCGGGCCGGCCGCTACCGCGAAATGATTTCGCGGGTGTTGCGCGAAGAAGGCGTACCCCAGGACCTGATCTACCTGGCGCAGGCGGAGAGCGCTTTCCAGCCGCTGGCGCTTTCGCGCGCGGGCGCACGCGGGATCTGGCAGTTCGTGGCCTACCGCGGGCAGGAGTATGGGCTGCGGCACACCTGGTGGATTGATGAGCGTCAGGATCCGGAGAAAGCCACCCGCGCCGCGGCGCAGCATCTGCGAGATTTGTACAAGCTCTTTGGCGACTGGTACCTGGCAATGGCCGCATACAACTGCGGCCCGGGCAACGTGCAGAAGGGCATCGAGCGCACGGGCTACGCCGATTTCTGGGAACTTTACAAGCGCAAGGTGCTGCCGCGGGAAACGAAAAACTACGTGCCCATCATCCTGGCGCTCACGCTGATTGCCAAGGACGCGGAGCACTACAACGTACAAGTGGAGCCGGAAACCCCGATACCCACGGACGTGGTGAAGACCGGGCGGGCCATCGACCTGCGGTTGGTGGCGGAAACCATTGACGTGGATGTGGAAACGCTGCGCGCGCTGAATCCTTCCCTGTTGCGCATGGCGACGCCCGACGATCCTTCCTTTGAACTGCACCTGCCGCAGGGCACATCGGAGAAATTCTCGGCCGAGATTGCGGATATTCCTCCGGACAAGTGGGTGAGCTGGCGGCGCCACCGCGTGGAAGCCGGCGAAACGCTGACGTCCCTCGCGAAAAAATACCGCGTGACCGCGGCGGCCATCGCCGATGCCAATAACCTGCAGCGCAACGCCGCGCTGGATGCGGGAGAGAAGCTGATCATTCCCGCGACGCAAGCACAATCGGAAACCAAGCGCCGCCTGGTGAGTTATCGCGTGCGGCGTGGAGATACATTGCTAGGAATTGCCGATCGATTCAGCGTGGATTCCGACGACGTTCGCAAGTGGAACCATTTGAAGTCCAACAAGGTCGGCCGCGGGATGGTGTTGCGGATTTACACCTTGGGCGGCGCTCCCGAAGCTTCCCCGGCCCGGGCGCGCGCCAAGCCAAAGAAGAAGACTACCAGCCCATCCGCAAGGGCTACAGCGGCCGGGACGGTGGCCGCAAACCACAATTAAAGCCTTTATTTTATGCACTTTACGGGAAACGTCAGGCAGCGGAGTGCCCTCCGCGGCTTTTGCTACGGAGGTGCGCTCTGCGGCTTCGGGGGTCGCTGATCCCGAGAAAACTGCAGAATGCTTGACATCTCCCAGCGAGTACGGTAACAACGGCGCAAGGGCGGGGTAGGATTCTAGGGCGCTCCGGCCAGAACAGCGACGCACGGCCCCGCTGTCAAGACGGGGTCCGTAAATTCCCCCAGGGGAGGACGGAATGGATTTCGAGAAGGACCATCTGGAAGACGACAACGAGCTGTCACGGCTGGAAGACGACGAGGAGCTGGTCGGCGAACCCGAAGAGATCGTCGAAACGGAAGAAGAACTCGTGATGGTGGGCGAGGAGGCGGAAGAAGAAGTGCCCGCTCCGCGGCCCGCAGCCAAGCCGGCAGCGAAGAAGAGCGCCAAAAAAGCGGCGAAGAAAAAACCTGCGCGCAAGAAGAAGGCTGCCAAGAAAGCGAAGCCGAAAAAGAAAGCGGCCAAGAAGCGGGCCAAGAAAGCTTCGAAGAAAAAAAAGAGGCGCTAAGCGCGTCTCAAGCACAGAGATTCTCTTACCGGAAAGGCCGGGACACGCATCCCGGCCTTTCCAATTTGAGGAATCGCGCGTGCCGGGACGGGAGCCGGCGAGGTGCGCAGTATTTCCCATCTTGGAAGTCTTCCCGCTCGAATCGGGAATAACTTGTTGAGGGTTCCATGTGGCGCTTGCCCGAAGCGCCAAGTATCGCTAGCATAATTCCGCATGTTACGGGCGCTGGAACAGATACGTCGGATGCGGGGAGGCGCGCAGTCCCACCTGATGCGCTGCTCGGACGGCCACTACTACGTGGTGAAGTTCCAAAATAACCCGCAGCACCGCCGAATCTTGGTCAATGAACTGCTTGGAACGAAGCTGGCGGCGCGGCTGGGCTTGCCGACCGTCCCGGTGGCGATCATCGATGTATCCGAGGAGCTGATCCGGCTGACGCCGGAGCTGGCCATGGAGCTGCCGCGCGCACGGATTCCCTGCCTGCCGGGGCCGCAGTTCGGTGCGCGCTATCCAGGAGACCCGCGGGAAATGACGCTGCATGATTTTCTTCCGGATGAACAACTGCGCGAGGTCGGAAACTTGCATGAATTCGCCGGGATGCTGGTGTTTGACAAGTGGACGTGCAACACCAACGGCCGCCAGACAGTATTTTTCAACAAGCAGCACCAGACCGCGGTACGGTACGAAGCGCGCATGATTGATCAGGGGTTTTGTTTCAACGCCGGCGAGTGGAATTTTCCCGACGCGCCTCTCCGCGGCCTGTACGCCCGCAATCGCGTCTACCTGGGCGTTACGGGGATGGAATCCTTCGGGCCGTGGCTTGCGCGAGTGGAAAAGGGCATCAGCGAGCGGGTTCTCGACGAGATTAGCCGGGAGATTCCGCCGGCGTGGTACGAGGATGATCAAGACGCGCTGTTCGGGCTGCTCGAGCAGCTTCATCGACGCCGTCCGCGCGTGCCGGATCTGATCCTGGAGGCCAAAAGAACCAACCGCCAGCCGTTTCCGAACTGGGTGTGAACTATGGATGAAACTTCAGCCGCACAACAAAGCGCCGAGATGGAAAGTGCAAAGCGCGCCTGCGCCTACCGCATCCTGCGCTATACGCCGAACCTCGTCCGAGACGAGTGGGTGAACATCGGCGTGCTGCTCTTCGACCCCGACACCGGCGAGCGCCGCTTGCGCATGATCGAGGAACAGGAGGAGTTCCACCGCGTCCGGCGTTTGCACCCGCAGGCCGATGAAGCGCTGCTGCGCGCCTTGCGCGACGACCTGGAAGACCGTTTTCAATCCGCGGCGGCCAACGGCGGCAAGGGCCACGCCGGTAACTGGCAGCAGCTCCTGGCCAAATGGGACGAGACGCTTTCGAATGCCCTGCAGCTAGCGCCGCAGAAAGGTGTCTTTGCCGCGGACCTGGACGCGGAACTCGAGCGCCTGTACGCCGATCATGTCGCTCCCCAACGCGTGGCCGGCCGCGTGGGCGCACCCGGCAGCAGGGCCACCATGCGCTCCTACTGCTCGCAGGTCTTCCGGCAGGCACGGCTTTGGGACCGTTTGCAAAAATCGGTGCGCGCCGAGGAATTCACCTTCCCGGGCGACCCCATGCGCCTCGATTACAGTTACCGGCGCAACGGCACGCGCGGTTTCGTGCAAACGCTTTCCGTCACCCGCGCGCCCGCGGACGCCAAGCTCCTAGCCTACACCGCCGAACGCGTCACCGCCAAAGCTTCCTTGAAGACCGAATTCGCCGCGGTCACCGATGTGCCCCTGGACGCCGGCAACGACCGTCACCGTTTTGTGCGCGACACGCTGCGCGACGTGGGCATCGAGCCCATCGCGATGGAAGGATTTGCCGTGTGGGTGGCCAAGCTGAAACCCATGCTGCAATGAGGGTGAACAAGAACATCTAGCCGGACGATACGACGGCGAAAACTGGAACGATTTCCCGGTTAGGGGTTAGGAACCAACGGCGAGAACCAGCAGCGTGGCATCGTCCTGCCAGTGGTCTCCGCTGAACTCCGCCACCATCGCGAGAATCTTCGATTGCAATTCCGCGGGAGACAAGGCGCGGTGATCCTTCAGCACCCCCAGTAAGCGCGCTTCGCCGAACTCTTCGTCCGCGGCGTTGCACGCTTCCGTGATGCCGTCGGTGAACAGAACCACGCGATCGCCCGCGGACAACTGCACCGATCCTTGCTCGTAAGTCTTGCCGTCAAAGACGCCCAGTACCGCGCCACCCTCCCGCAAGCGCTCGTGCGAGCCGTCGGCACGCACCACGAAAGGCGCGTTGTGTCCGGCATTCACGTAGTCCAACCGTCGCGCGGCGCCGTCCAGCTGCGCGTAAAAAAAAGTGATGAACCGGTCGCTGGCGGTGTTCCGGTAGATGAGCGAATTCAGCCGGCTGCAGAGAAGATGCGGCGCCAAAGAAGCAGTTGCCAGTCCACGCACGGCGGCTTGCAGATTGGACATCAGCAGCGCTGCGGGCATGCCTTTTCCCGCGACGTCGGCGATGCACAGCCCGAACGTTTTCTCCTCAAGAGGAAGAATGTCGAAATAATCGCCTCCCACCACCCGGGCGGACTGCCACACGCTGGCGATTTCGTATCCCGGCATTTGCGGAATATCACGCGGCAAAAGCTTTTCCTGGATGGCCTTGGCTTCGGCGATCTCCCGTTCCTGCTCCTGCTGATGAAGCAATGCCTCCTTCCGCGCGCGGGCCTCAGCAGCCTCCCGCCGGCGCGATTCGCGGCGGTCGCGTCCCAAGCTGATTTGCTTACTCAGAATCTCCAGCAACCGCGAGTTGGTCCAGGGCTTTTCCACAAAGTCGCTGACCCCGTATTGCATGGCTTCGACTGCCAGGCCCACGGTAGCCCAGCCAGTCATGGCCACCACCGGCGGGGGGTCCTCGATCTCCTTGAGTCGGCTGAGCACATCCAGGCCTTCCCGTCCCGAGGTGGTATCCCGCGCATAATTCAGATCGATGAGCAGAATGTCGAACTCCTGGCGCGCCACCGCCGCCAGCAGGTCCGCAGGAGAATTCACAGTTTCGATACTGTAACCGTGTCCCTTGAGCAGCAGCCGCAATGCGTCCAGAACGTCTTGCTGGTCATCAGCGATCAGAATTCGCGGCTGCATCGTTTTTCGGTCGAAAAGAATTTCAAGCGTCGCGCTCGACATGGCTAGCTACTCCTCGCAACACCAGGTGCGGGAATCCAACCCGCCTCAGATTAGTGGAGGCAGTCAGGTAGCCAGCGCGGCACACGAATAACAGCTTTGGTATGAATGATATGTCGGATGCCGAAGGGAAAGGAAGCGCCACAGTCTGGCCAAAATCGGGAACGGCCGTCCCGATTTCGGACGCTCTCCAGAGAGCAAGAGGAATGTGCTCGTGCTTCCCAGGAAAGAGGCCGCAGCCCTACAGAACAGGCTCGCTCCAGTTTTCGAGCGTCTCCTTTACCTTGTGCAGGAACTGGTGGGCGATGGCGCCGTCCACCACGCGGTGGTCGTAGCTGAGCGTCACGTAGCACATCGAGCGAATGGCGATCGAATCGTTGATCACCACCGGGCGCTTTTCGATGGCGCCCAGGCCAAGGATACCCACGTTCGGCTGGCTGATGACCGGCAGGCCGAACAATCCGCCGAAAACGCCGGGGTTGGTGATGGAGAACGTTCCCTCCTGCACCTCTTCGGGTTTCAGCTTTTTCGAACGCGCGCGCTCCGCCAGGTCGTTCATGGTGCGCTGGATCCCCAGGATGTTTTTCTCGTCGGCGTTTTTCACCACCGGCACGAGCAGGCCCCAGTCAAGCGCCACGGCGATGCCGATGTTGATCTCCTTGTGCAGCACGATGTTCGTGCCGTCGAGCGAAGCGTTCAGCGTGGGAAACGCGCGCAGGCCCGCAACCGCGGCCTTCACGAAAAACGGCATGAACGTGAGCTTGGTCTCGTAGCGCTTTTCGAATTCGTCCTTGGACTTGGCGCGCAGGGACGCGATTTTTGTCATGTCGATTTCGTCGACCGAGTACACGTGCGCCGAAACGCGCTTCGAAGCCACCATGTGCTCGGCGATGCGCTGCCGCATGGCGCTCATCGGCTGCACTTCGTAATGGCCGAAGTACATCTTCTCGCGCGGCACGGCGCTCTCCAACGCCACATGCGCTTGAGTGCCGGACGCTCCCGGTGCAGAGGGCGGAGGCGCGGGAGCTGCCGCCGGAGGTGGCACCGGCCGTGAAGACGCGGCCGCAGCAGCCGATGCGGGCGGCGCTGCAGCGGGCGCTCCACCCGACGCAATCGCCGCTTCGATGTCCTGCTTGCTGATGCGTCCGCCCGCGCCGGTGCCCGCGATGGTCGAAAGGTCGATGCCGTGTTCTGCGGCCATGCGGCGGACGAGCGGCGAGCTGTGAATCCGCTCGCCCGACGAACTGGAAGGCGCCGGCGCTGCGGCAACTGGAGCAGCAGCGGGAGCAGGCCTCGCCGCAGGTGGTGGCGCGGGTGCCGCCGCAGGAGCAGCCGCGGCAGGAGCCTTCGCCGGGGCCGGCGTTTCTGCCTTCGTCGGAGCGGGCGCCGCGGCAGCCGAACCCCCGGCGTCAATCACACCGACGATCGTCTGAATCGGCACGGTCTGCCCTTCGCCGACTTTGATCTCCTTGAGCACGCCCGCCGACGGCGACGGAATTTCCGCATCGACTTTGTCGGTCGAGATCTCGAACAGCGGCTCGTCGCGCTCCACCTTGTCACCCGGCTTCTTCAGCCACTTGGTGATGGTTCCCTCAAAAATGCTTTCGCCCATCTGGGGCATTACGATGTCTACAGCCATGATCGCTCTCCTCTACTTTCCAAACTTGAAACTATAGCCCGCGTTTTTCGCGTTCTCCAAATTCAGACGCTGACCTTATATGTGCGCTCGAACCAGTGCTCATGCATTCGCCGCAGAAAATCTAGGGACATAGAAAAACCGGAAGCAGAACCTATCACCGAGTCTATCCCGCAATGCGGACACATTGCTGTAGCTCCATCGTCGATCCACTCCTGAATGTCCTTGGCAACAAACGTCCGCAAACAATAGAAGCACCCACACCGCTCGCTTCGTTCGATCTCGTTTCTGTGCCGCGAACAGTGCTTGTGCGCGCGAATGTAATCTGGTCCAACCGCCTTGAGCAAACGGTTGATCAACATCCGTATCCTGATGTGAAGCGGCCAATCGCTCACAGTTTTGCTCGTCAATACCTCGCCAAATCCTTCGCGGCGGAAAAAATCTTTTTGGCGTTCGGCAAAAAATGTTCTTCCAGCGTCGGCGCATAGGGCACCGGCGTATCCAGCGACGCTACGCGCATCAGCGGCCCATCCAGATCCCCAAATGCTTTCTCGCAAAGAATCGCCGCAATCTCGCCCGCAATTCCACCCGTCTTGGTGTCTTCGTGCACGACGAGACATTTGTTGGTCTTCTTCACCGACTGCAAAATCGTCTCTTCATCCAGCGGCAGAAGCGTTCGCAGATCGATCACTTCCGCTTCGATCCCTTCTTTCGCCAGCGCGGCGGCGGCTTCGAGCGACGTGTGCATCATCGCCGCGTAAGAAAGTATCGTCAGGTGTTTTCCCTCGCGGCGCACGATGGCTTTGCCGATCGGCACAGTGTAATCCTCCGCAGGCAGCTCTTCTTTGATGCGCCGGTAGAGAAACTTGTGTTCGAAAAACAGCACCGGATTGTTGTCGCGCACCGCGGCCTTCAACAAGCCCTTGGCATCGTATGGCGTCGAAGGATAAATCACCTTCAGCCCCGGCGTGTGCACGAAGTACATCTCCGGATTCGCCGAATGAAACGGCCCGCCATGTACGCCGCCGCCCGAAGGCCCGCGGATCACCATGGGCGCAGGCGCATTCCACAGGTAATGTCCCTTGGCCACGAAATTCGTAATCTGGTTGAACGCGCAAACGATGAAGTCGATGAATTGCATTTCTACAATCGGCCGTAATCCCACGTAGCTCATCCCGCACGCCGCGCCGATGATGGCGCTCTCGCTGATCGGCGTATCGATTACGCGCTCCCAGCCAAACCGCGCCAGCAGTCCTTCGCTGGTTTTGAACGCCCCGCCATACACACCCACATCTTCACCTAGCAGCACAACGGCTGGGTCGCGCTCCATCTCCTCGAACATCGCCTGCTTGATGGCTTCGAGAAACGTTACTGGCCCGCCGCCATTTCCATTTGATTTGCCGCCCGCCATAGCTATCTCCGCGCCTTTCTCGATGCGCGTGCCGGTGCAGCCTCCACCGTTTTCTTCGCGGCGGCTTTTACGGCAATCTTCGCCGCCGGCTTCCCTTCCGTCGCGGACTTTTCCGCCTCCCCTGGTGTATCGCCGAAATGAATCGGAGCGTTTGCGCCGCCGGAGCCCTTGCCCCTCCCAAATCCTGGGACAATCCAGACCGCTTCGACGCTCGATTTCGGCGGCGTCACTTCCGCGACCGGCCGTTCCCACTTGGCGCGAATCTTGTGGCAATCGTCCCCGGTGCAGTACACGCCCTCCTCGGCCAATTCCGCCGGTGGCATCGGCGAATTCTCCGCAAACTCCCGCTCGGCCGCGAGCAGCGTCTCCAGTTTCTCGTCAATTTCCTTCTTACTCTTCGCGTCGAGAAGCTTTTCGCTGGTCAAATACTTTTCATACAACGTGATCGGATCGCGCGCTTCCCAATATGCACGCATCTCTTTCGGCACGTACTCCGCCGGATCGTGTTGCGCATGACCCAGCCGCCGGAACGTCTTCGCTTCGATCAAAATCGGCCCTTCGCCCGCGCGGGCCCGCGTGACCGCTTCCTTGGCCGTCGAATACATGGCCACGACGTCGTTGCCGTCCACGATGTAGCTGTCGATCCCATACGCTTTCGCGCGGTCCGCCAAATTCTCCAGCGGCACCTGCCGCCGCACCGGCGTCGAATACGCCCACAAATTGTTTTCCAGGATCAGCACGAACGGCGCCTTCTGCGTGGCTGCAAAATTCAGCCCTTCATGAAATACGCCCGTCGAGCTACCGCCGTCGCCGATCCACGTCATGGCCACAATCTTCTGCCCCAGATAGCGCCCCGCCATGGCCACCCCGGTCATCACCGGAATCAAATCGCCTAGCATGGAAATCGGCGAAACGATGTGCAGGTTGTCGAGGTCCCCGAAGTGGCTGGTGCCGTCCTTGCCTTTGGTCGGCGAATCGTACTTCGCCATGTGCTGCATGAAAATGTCGCGCGGCGGCACGCCTTTCACCAGCAGCGCCCCGATGTTGCGGATCATCGGCGCTAGCCAGTCCTTTTTCTCCAATGCGTACGCCGACCCCACCGAAACCGCTTCCTGCCCCAGGCTGGAGTACAGCCCTCCAACAATTTTGTTCTGCCGGAAGAGCTTCACCATGGTGTCTTCCACGGCGCGGTTCAGCCGCATGTAGTAGTACAAATCCCGATGCTGTTCCCGTGTCAGTTCCTTCTTCATCCCTTGCTCCGGACTCTCATGCCGACACCGCGATGGGGTGCTCTGCTTCTTGCAGTTTTTCCAGCAATTCGAACCGCGATGCTTCTTTCATTTCCAGGCCGAACACTTCGCCCAAATGCTTCGCAATCCGCGGCGCCACTTCTTTCGTCTCCACGCGCCGTCCCAGCAACTTCTCCAGCGAAGTCGCCCTGCGATCCGCGATCCCGCACGGCACGATCAAATCGAAATACCGTAAATCCGTCGAAACGTTGTAAGCAAATCCGTGCGAAGTCACCCAGCGGCTGATGTGCACGCCAATCGCAGCCAATTTCTCCGCCTCCTCGCTGGCCGGCATTTTCGGGCTCTGTGCACTCTGCGCTCTCGGTGTCCTCTGTGAGTTTTTTCCCGCTTCTTGTGTTCGCACCCAAACGCCAGTTCTTCCCGCCTCGCGCCCCGCCAAAATTCCAAATTCCGCTGTCGCCCGCATCATCGCTTCTTCGAGCATCCTCACGTACCACACCACGTCGTGCCGGATTGCCCCCAAATTCAAAATCGGATACCCCACAAGCTGCCCCGGCCCATGATACGTAATATCGCCGCCTCTATCCGTCGCATGAAACTCCACGCCCTTCTGCTTCAAGACGTGTTCCGAAGCCAGCAGGTTCTCCCGCTTCCCGCTCCGCCCCTGCGTAATCACGTGCGGATGCTCGCACAGCAGCAGTACATCCTCGATCGCCCCGGCCTTCCGCGCGGCCACCACGCGCTTTTGCAGCGCCCACGCCTCCGCGTAGCTCATTAGTCCGAGGTCAACAATTTGACAGGTTTTCACCAGGCACCAATCACAAGTCACCAGTCACTACACGTTTATCTGCAACCCCCGCACGCTCGCAAACGCATCGCCCATCCCTTCCCACACCGTGGGATGCGCGTGCACCATGTTCATCATGTCGTCGATAGTGCCTTCGAGGTTCAGCACCGCTGCAGCCTCCGCGAGAATCTCCGTCGCCAGCGGCCCGATGATGTGAATCCCCAGCACTTCGCCGTACTTCTCCTCGGACACCACCTTGATGAACCCGCCGTGATTCCCCAGAATCGTCGCCTTGCTGTTCCCCACGAACGGAAATTTTCCCACCTTCACGGCGTAACCCGCGTCGCGCGCCTGCTTCTCCGTTAATCCAATGGACCCGATCTGCGGTTCGCAATACGTCGCATTCGGAATCCGCGTTTTCACAATCTGGTGCGCCGGCTTGCCCGCAATGTGCGTCACCGCAATGATTCCTTCCATCATCGCCGCATGCGCCAGTTGCGGAAGCCCGGCGACGATGTCCCCGATCGCGTACAACCCCTTCTCCGCCGTTTCCATGTAGTCCCCGACCTGCACGAATCCGCGGTCCAGCTTGGCTTTTGATTTCTCCAGCCCGCAGCCGTCCGTCATCGGCTTGCGCCCCACCGCCAGCAGGAGCTTTTCCGCCTGCAGCGTCTGCGCCTTCCCGTCCTTATCCTTGAACGAAACCGTGACGCCCTTCGCATCCTTTTTCACCGACTCCACCGCGCAACTGGTGAACACCTGGATGCCCTTCTTCTGGAAAGCCTTCGTCAACTCAACGGAAATCTCTTCATCCTCGACCGGAACAACGCGTGGCAGCGCTTCCAGAATGGTGACCTCCGTTCCGAACGAGTTGTAAATCGACGCGAATTCCACTCCCACGGCGCCTGCACCCACCACAATCAATGTTTTAGGAATCTCCGGGAGCTCGATGATCGAGCGGTTGGTGAGAATGGTTTTGTGGTCCGCTTCAATGCCGGGCAACGATTTCGCTTCCGAACCGCTCACCATCAGGACATTCGAAGCTTCAATCGTGGTTTTCTTCCCGTCCTTCTCCACGCTGATCTTTCCTGGCCCTTCGTATCTTCCCCAACCTTGCACCCATTCCACCTTGTTCTTCTTGAACAGGAACTCGATGCCCTTGGCATGCTTCTTGACGATCTTGTCCTTGCGCGCCAGCACGTTTGCCCAATTGATTTTCAGCCCGCTGACTTCAAATCCCAGCTCCGCGCCATTTTTGAAATGATCGTAGACTTCGGCATGGTGCAGCAGCACCTTGGTGGGAATACAGCCGACGTGGAGGCAGGTTCCGCCGAGAAAGGGATCCTTTTCCACAACAACCGTCTTCAGGCCCAGCTCGCCGGCTCGGATTGCGGCCACATATCCGCCCGGGCCGCTACCGATAATCGCTACATCGTACTTTGCCACTCGTAATCTCCCTTCCGCAGGGGCCAGAACCGGTGCGTTTCATCCCTGCAGCACCGGAGTCACACTCGAAAAAACTCGAGGGGGGCAGGCCGGTAAGACGGTGCGCTGTCTGTTCGCCTACAGCCGCGCTAACGTCGAAAAAGCCGTCCGCGCTTACGGCGCAAACGGCTGCGTCCCAGCAAACAGCAAATTTTAACAGTCGTGCGCCCCCCTCGCAACCTCCGCCCGCACCGCCCCTCCCGCGTCTCAGCTCCAAAATGTCGCTCTTTTCGCTTGCTCCCGGGGCACGATCCCTCTCAGGGCGAAGACAAAGGGAATTTCACGCCTCCGCTACGGGCGGGCGCTGCCCCTGAATTCCCAGAATGGAACCGATGGAGTACTAGTTGTACAAGTCCTCACAACTTAAAAATAGTTCTTGCTTTTCCATTTACTCATGGATACATTCTCCTCTCTTTCATCACGGGCCCAACCGGAGATCGCCTTTGCGGACATCCCAGCCGCTCTTGCGAAGGGAGGCCATGGGCCATGAATATGAAGTCAGGAGAGCGCTGGCATTGCATCAATCCAGCGTGTGGTTGCGCCATTCTTGTTGAAATCAACGGTCAAGTGGAGGGGGAGAATCCTCGCTGCTCCTGCGGCAGCATCTTCAAGAAAAACTACTCTCCGCCTGTCTTTCGCTATCTCGACTTTCTCCACATGGACGAGCCGGCAGTTTCCCAGCGCACTTCGGGGGAGGACTGATCCGTGCGCCTCGAAGCCCTGCGCCGCGCCCCGCCACAGCGCGCTCCCAAATCCCTCGCCGTTCGGGGAGGACTCGTGCGCACTTTTGGAGGACTGGCCACCTTCCTCGTCCTGACCTTCCTTTGTTCCGGAATCTACATTCTCGAGGACGCCTTCGCGGATCCGCTCGCCGCGCAGGCCGCAGCACTGATTTTCGGCGCTTTTATCATCGCCCTCGCCACCATCCTCCTCTACTACTTGGTTAAGCCAAGGGGAGGACCTCGCAGGATGCGCAGAGATCGCCCGCATCCTGCCGCGGGGATCCCAAAGCAGCAATTCGTGGAGGTGGAGGAGATCCCCCTAGCTGCGCCGCACGACGATACTCGCAAGGACTTAGTTTATCAGCGCGTGTACGTGGACCACTCGCGCATCCGGCCCTGAGATCTTTTCGCGTTCTACGCCCGGGGAATGGCCGGAAAATACCGCTCTTCCAGGATGGCGCGATGGTGTATCTGATGCCCCGCGGTAATAAAAGCCAGCGCGCGCACCGTCACTTCCTTCTGACTGGCCACGCCGCGCCGCGGCCAGGCTTCTTCCTGGAAAGACCGAAACAGAGCCAGGCTCGCTCCGCGCACCGCCGCAAATTCCTCGACGAGTCCAGTAAGTGTCCGCTTTCCAAAATCGCCGTTCTTCACGAAGTCATCCTGTTCGAATCCGGGCAGCGGAGTTTGGTCCCCCCGCGCGATACGCAGCGCCCGGTAAGTAAAGATGCGCTCCGTATCGGTGACGTGCCCCAGGACTTCCTTTACCGTCCATTTTCCGGGCGCATAGCGAAAACTTCCGTCTCGTTCGCTCCGTCCTGCAAATAGCTGCAGCATCTGCACGCGCTGGGCTTCGAGAACACCCAGGGCGTCGCTTCCCGGAACTTGCGATATGTAATTGGCGTAAAACTCGGCATACTCCGTCGGCTCGGGTCTCTTCACGGGGACTCCTCAATTCTTGGACTCGGATTATACCGCCGGAAGGAACCTGAGAACACTTCCAACTCTGTTGAAGGCAAACTTGCTCTCGCGGAGTGAAAACTCAAGAAGTGACAAGTGCGCTCAAGGCCTTGTCTCGCCGTTTCTCCCCTGAAAGATTCTCCGCTTTTTGTTTTGCGCTCCTTCATGCAAGATAGCGCCAGCCCATGAATACCTCCGGCCGCAAAACCATACGCGTAGCTTTTCAGGGCGAACCCGGCGCCTTCAGCGAAGCCGCCGCCATCCAGCTGCTGGGCGACTGGATCACGACTGTTCCCTGTCCTACGTTTGACGCCACGTTTCGGTCCGTTCTTGAAGGCGCCGCCGACGCTCTTTTGGTTCCCGTGGAAAATTCGCTCGCCGGCTCCGTCGTGCGCGTTTACGATCTTCTGCTCGAAAGCGACCTAGGCATTGTCGCGGAAACCATCCTGCCAATCGAACACCATCTCATCGGCTGCCCTGGAACCTCCCTCAAGGACATTCGTTCGGTCGCCTCACATCCCATGGCTCTCGCCCAGTGCGAGAAGTTTTTTCTTCGCCACCCGGGTCTCAAACGAGTCCCCGCCGAAGATACCGCCGGCAGTGTCCGCGACGTCCTCACTCGTGGCGACAAATCCGCCGCAGGCATCGCCGGTCGCCGTGCTGCCCTTCATTACGGGGGCGTGATTCTCGCCGAATCCATTCAGGACAACGCTGAAAACTTTACCCGCTTCGTCCTTCTTATCCCCGTCTCGCGCGAAAGTTCCGGCGAATCAGTGAACACCGCTACAGCGGCTTCCCCCGCCGTCTCGGACTTGATGGCCGAGCTCCGCGTGCGACAGATAGAACAATTTGCATCCGGATCGCTATTAAAAATGTCCGTCGCTCTCCGTCTCGCTCACAAACCTGGCGCGCTCCTTGCCGCGCTCGAGCCCTTTGCGCGCCATGGCATCAATCTGATGAAAATCGAGAGTCGTCCGATCCACGGCAGTCCCTGGGTCTACCAGTTCTTTCTCGATCTCCTGGCCGAATCGCCCGCCCAGCTCCAAGCTGCTCTGGCGGAAGTGCGCCGCGCCACCGATTTTCTTCGCATTCTCGGCCTCTACTCAGTTGCCAAGCAAAATTCAGCCTAAAAAATGAAGAGGCCGGCGTCTCCGCCGGCCTCCATCTCCTTAACTCATTGCTTCGTTACTTCAGCGCTTGCTCTTACGTCATCAGCAGTAGCTGCACTCCGGATCACCCATGCCGCCCGCCATGCCGTCCTTCATCCGCCGCAGGCGCCGTCCGAGCCGCTCGGCAAGCTGGTGCCGCGCACGCCACAACCGCGCCTTCAACGTGTTTTCCGTGACGCCCAGCTTTTTCGCGGCTTCACCCGTCGAATAGCCCTGCACTTCGCGCAGCACAAACGCCGTGCGCAGCAGCGGCGACAGCTCGTCCAGATTCTCGCTGATCATTTCGCGAATTTCCGTGCTCGCAAACACTTGCTCGGGATTCGGCCCGTCATCCGCGAAGCGCTCCGCCGGCGGCAGCTCATCCTCGCGCGCCGACTCATCCAGCGAAACCGCTGGACGCGCCTTAGCGCTTCGACGCCGCATCAGCGCCG
>Ga0207109_1136_pt1 | contig 16940 bp, 15 predicted proteins | sample Alteio_BWMinHeat_73_FD_153584 | JGI IMG/M metagenome (GOLD analysis project Ga0207109, IMG submission 153584) | Enriched cells from forest soil in Barre Woods Harvard Forest LTER site, Petersham, Massachusetts, United States -... | ecosystem: Environmental > Terrestrial > Soil > Temperate forest >... | reverse complement strand
GTTCTTTGATTTCGATTTCCATAATCAAACTTTAACATTTCGTTAATGGACGTCAAGGGGAGGCTTCTAAGGCCGACTCGCATCGTTGAATATGATGTTTTCAGCAAACACCTCGCTCACCTGGGCGGCTGTGGGGTTACCGGACTCCCGTAGTCTTCGTAAAAGGATGCATTGTGAGTCCTCCAATTACGGCAAGCTCAGGTAACATTCGTGACGCGAACCTGTGCATCCCCCATCTTCTCCATCAGTCCTTGATCAATCGCTTGCTCAATGATTTCCTGCGGCCATCCTTCAGAAGCACCGTTGAGCCCGACCAACACCGTCTGCAAATTGCCACACGAACAAAAGTAGAACCGACGGCCACCGTCGGTGTCTTGGCTGAACATTCGCATCCGCTGGCTGCACCTGGGGCACTGAAAGTAATGTCTTGCCATTTTCCCTCCATCTTTGCAGAGCATCATATGCTTTGCCGGCTCGGGGTCGAAAGTCGGCATGCCATAGGGGCGCTAAGCAAACATTCGTTTTTCCCTAAATCAGCAACCCCTCTCCCCGGCGACTTCGTCAGCCTTGCTCCCAGATTCAGGAACCCTTCTACATTACTCACCCGTTAACAACAGACTTCAACAGGTCTCATCAAAAGCGTCCGAACCTTGTTGATCCCTGTAGGACCTTTGGTGCTTTGACCGATACAAAATCGACTACATCGGTCATGGTTCAATTCTGATTTCTCGCGGAAAATCCTCATACGATCACGTCGGTTACTCCGACTGGCACGCCGGGCGATTCCGTCCATTATCCTTGGAACAGACTCGTGTCAGGGGCTTTCAAAGATGCAATCGCTGCTGAGAACAAGTGGCCTAGCCGGCGGACGGCAAATTTGGAAGTTTGTCCGGCGTAATTCTGGGATGAATGAAAAGACGGGACGATTCAATAGAACTGATCGAGAAGGACTTGAGCGTGAATTCGCACAACGTCTCGCAAATCGTTCGCTGCATCCTCAAGAATGGGTTTAGCTCGATCGGGTCGAAAAGACCAGACCGTATGCGCGCAGGCGAGTCGCACATGGTCATCCGGATGGGTTCTTGCGCTGTGCTCAATGGCATGTAGGTAATCTCGGTCCAGGATATCGGGAGGCGCCTGAGATTGGGTGGGTCTCAAGGTTAGACAAAGCATCGCGAAACCCACTGGGTAGCTAACGGTAAAATTCGCGTAACGTAAGCTCCGGAGAAACGTAGGCAGGATACATTGATCGCGAAGGACTGGAATGACACGAATACGTTGATCGCTGAGGGTATCCCAGAGCTTTTCCTTCCATTCCGCATCAACCCAACCCGATTTAAGCGCGGCGTTGGATAAGATAACGATCGCGTGCCGTGCCTTCGTTATGCCAGATTGAACCGCGGAAACAATAGATTGTCCAGGAAGAATTTCGATCTCATCGATCCACGGAATATGGCCGATCAGCCTGAGATCGTCGGAAAGTTGGTTTGCAAATGCGTCGTCGTGAGACGAATGGGAAATGAATATGGTGGCCAAGAGACCTCCTGACTGCCGCCCCAGCTAACCATTGTCGTGTCGCGGTGAGCCACGCGCTAGGTTGCGTTTTTTTTTGCTTTGTCCTTCTCTGTGCGAAATCCCCAGCCCTTACACGATGTCTCGCAATCCATCGTAACCTCGACGTCGGTGTTGGCTCCTCGGCATATCCGGGGTGCAACGGTCTTGCGTGTGCCTTCGCTGCGAATGGCCGGCTGAGGGGACATTACTCTTCAGACAACCGCAGACTTCAACGAGTTTCAACAGAAATCAACACCCCTGCTCTCAAAACAAGTCAAACGATTTATTGAAGCCTGTTGAAATTCATTGAAATAAACGCTGTTGATTTAACTACTTAGGTGATGCCCTCCATCCGCTGTTGATCCTTGTTGATCGTTGTGCTCTGGCCGCTACAAAATCGACAACATGTTGAACGCTTCCACAGGTTTCCAAATCGCATTCCGAATTGGACGGATTCAGGGGTTCAGGGTTCAGGTGTGCGGCTGTTCGTCTCCGACAAGTGCCTTGGCCTGGTGGAGAACTTTGCAGAGTTTTATCCGGACGCCAAGTGGCAGCGCTGCGTGGTTCATTTCTATCGCAATGTGTGGACCGCGGTGCCGACTGGCAAGGTGAAAGAAGTAGCCGGTATGCTGAAGGCGATCCACGCGCAGGAAGATGCGAAGGCCGCTAAAGAAAAAAGCTCTCCAAATAGTAGAAAAGCTGAAGATCATGCGGCTGGCCAGGGCTGCGGAGATCGTCGAAAGCGGTATCGATGAAACTCTGAGCTACTACAGCATGCCCGCCGAGCACTGGCGATGCCTGCGCACCAATAATCCGCTGGAGCGGCTGATGCGGGAGATCCGTCGACGAACCAGAGTCGTCGGTGCGTTTCCCGATGGCAAGAGCGCCCTCATGCTGGTCGCGGCCACGCTAAGACATGTCGCGGCAACAAGGTGGGGCACGAAGCGCTTTGCTACGGCGCCACCATGACCAGAGCAAAAGCAACGACAAAAACAACAACCTTCCTGACTAAGAAAAAAGCAAAGTGCGAAAGACTCTGGACAATACGCGCGCGGATCAATAGCGTCGCGCGCGACATGCTGCAGTTGTCCTCCAGATTTGCTTTATAGCAAGAACCGGGTTTCCCTATTGGAGAGAAGCCAAGGAAACCCGGTGCTTGTCGGGGCCAATTCTTGGTCAGCGGATAGGTATGGCCCCTTTCGTCACCTGCGGCTAGGTGTTGAGCAGATACAGTAGTCCACCGACGCTCTGGCCGTTCACTATCTGCTGAATGTTAAGCGGCACCTGACGATGTAATTCTGGCTTTTTCGGACGAATTTCCAGTTCCGCCAGGTGGCGAGCGTGCCGTTGCAGTTTCACACCGTGAATGCGTGCTGTTCTACCAGGAGTGAACTCCAGGGTGACATTGGCTTTTTGGAATTCGCTTTCCAGGAGTGAGTCACCGGCGTGGCGCCTACTACGGTCATCTCGGTCGTCATCATCGCGGTGCTTGCGATCGATGACTTTCAAACCGTCGTATTTCGCCCCAGTGAGGATTGTTTCCGGCAAAGTCAACGTCGCGAGCAGTTCAGACGGCAGAGCCCGCGCGTCCAACACGAGGTCAGCAATCCACTCCTGCTCATAATCTCCTGCAACCAGGAAACGGAGCGGCCGCGGCAGATTCCCACCAATGTCGGCCACGTGGACGTTTCGCACCGCCAAGTTGTTGTCGCGTTGCACGGCTTCCCAGCCGCCACCCGGAAAGGTGATGGGGTCGGCCGCACTACTGATTTGGGTGAGGAGGCAGAAGTGGCCTTGCTGCGTTGCCCACGCTGGATTCGGCGGATTCCAAACAAACGACTGCGGGGTCTGTGCCGACCCGCCTGCCGGGATATTCTGAATGATTTGCTGGTTGGTTGGAACATTCTGCACCTTAATCCGGTCGGAATGCCACGCCGCTACAGGAATGTTCGTGGCTGGGTCTGCCCAATAAAGCGACACCACCACGTTAGTGGCGTCGATCGGTCCGATGTTGTGGACCGTGACTGTGACAGGGTTGGGCGTGCCAAATACCGACGGGTTCATCGCCGGGGCGATGTCCGGCGACACATAGAGCAGTCCTGTGTCCGGAACACTACCATCGTCAGACGGGTTGTCCCGTACATAACAGTCTTCACTTCCTACTGTCGCGAAATACACATTGGGATCGTTCCGCATCCCAACCATATCTCGATTATCGCCCCACACCATGTAGAAACGCGTACCTTGTGCCACCATATGGTTATAATCGCCCATGTAGTTGGCAGCGATCCTGGGGTCGAGGTTGACGGCGGGCGGGAAAGAGGCTGTAGTGATACGTTGGTTCGGTTTAAAGCTGGCGCCTGCGTCAGTTGATACGGCCAAGTAGACGTCGATGTTCATGTTATTCGGATCGTTGCGGCGATCGTAGAACATTACTCCGACGACGCCAGTGGAGGTCACCGCCACAGAAGGCATCCACTGATCAGTGTCTGTGACGTCGTCGTTGACCCTTAGGGGCGCGGTCCAGTGTTGGCCCTGGTCGGTCGATTTGACGAGAAAGACACTGGCGTTGTCGTTCTTTGCACTCGCAGCGAAGACGATATAGACATCACCAGAGTTGCGATCCACTGCGATACTGATGAAGCTGTCTGCCCGAATACTTCCGTTGAGTGTATCCGGTATTTGAGCGATTGCTGCCACCGTACCGTTGGCGGGAACAGGGTTGATGAAGTTCAGACCGTTGTCATCGGAGCGCCGGATGTTTAGTGTTGAGTCATTCCGGCCGAGCCACGCCACGTAGACCTCACCGTTCGGACCCACGACAGGCATCGAACCCTGTGGGCCCAAAGGCGGAGCCAGGGGTGACAAAGCCATGGCTTGTGACCAAGTAGTCCCTCCGTCCGTGGACCGTGCGAACAGGATCTGAGAATTAGCGGCTGATCCGAATAGCCAGTCGAATCCGCTGAATTGGGTCCAGGTCACATAGAGATTGCCATTCGCTGGGCCGCCAGTCATGTCAACGGCCAGCCACTCCTTATCTTGAAAGGCGGTCTTACCCGCACCGGAAGTGTTGCTGGCATCGGCTGGCGCTCCAAATGTTACGCCGCCGTCGGTAGACTTGGAGACGCCGACGAAGCTTTGGTGTGTGTTGAAGTTAGCAACCAAAGCTGAATAGTAGAAGTTGCCGGCACTGTCCGCAACCAAAACAGGATCACCGGACTCATCCACCGGGGTGATGCCACCGTCATCCGTGAACACCTGCCCCAGATTACTGGAGTTAGCCAGACCGGAAAAGCTGGCAACCGGAGTTGAGTCGTTGAAACCGACAACGACGTTATTCCCGCTGACCGCGAGGCTAGGCTCGCTTTGCGTAGTATCGTTCCCAAACATTGTGTCTTCTCCGGGGTCATTCACACGAATGTTCTCTGGCACACCGGGCATTGTGGGTGTGGTAATGACGGCTCCGAGCGATTCGGGCCGAGCAAACGGCTGGAATGTGAAATCCACGAGCGACGTTCCTTCCTTGGGCTTCCGGAGCAGGATTCGTTCTGCTCCGCCTGATAGCGCTCGCGAGGCAGGCCGCTTGGGTTCGGCCTTGCGTACCGCAACTGGTTCTTCCATGAGTTTCGGCATAATGCTTCTCCTAATCGATTTCTTACGTCGTGCAGCCGATCTCTCGGCGAAGGCCGAACGGGATCGATTCGCGCGAGTTCACGTGGGGCTGATAAGTATGTCTTGGGCGGTTTGGGTTACTGCGCGGATCCCGGTATATTCCGGCGTCTTGAAATGTGGAATGGCAGCAGATTGTTGAAGAGGAGCAGGCGGCTTTACGCCCACCCGATCTAACACGCGCAAATTTTCGTAAATGTCTGGGGAACAAGAGTGCTGGACTTTTGCCGCTAAGTTAAGCCAGCAACAACGCCGTCGGAGCCAAGTGAGACTATCCGATGGGGTTACTCCGACTGGCCGTTCAAATCACGAACCTCATGTCCAAAAATCAACATTTAGTTACGAGACGAAAGCGATGGTAGGTTCGAAGCAAACAACCAGCCGATTGGATCTCCGCTTCCTTTCTGCATAGCGAATGGCAGGCAGAGCGCCCGCCGACTTTAACTTCTACTAGGTAGCCGGAACTCGACTCGGTGTCGATTGGCCTCAACCGAACTCGAACAGTAGGAAAGTCTCCGCTTACCGGAATCAGTTGTCAAGGGAAAAGAGTTAAGTTTTTGGCACCATCAGGAACGAGAAGATCCGCGGCAGCTGTCCTCAGCGGTTGGAAAGCATGAGGCTCCTCCAATAGATCTCCCATCGGAACTCGCTGCATGAGTCTGTGGTGGTTGTTCCACGGATTCGGCGTCCGACTTGCTCGGACTCGAGATCATCACTGGAAGCAAAGCGGAGCGTGAATCGACCAGTTCGCCGCGTTCAAATGCCCGCCGCCACTTAAACACCTGGTTGGCGGCCAAACCATGTACCCTGGCCACCTCGGCCACGCTCGCGCCTGGCTCCAGAGTCAGCTGTACGATCTGACGCATCTCCGACACCAATTGCCACCTGCGAACCCGACGCCCTGAACTCACATCCCCTGAATGGACCATGTGGCCATGTTCCACCTCCGCATACGCGCCTCGCCAGAGGGGAACTCAGGACGCTTACGGGCATATCCGGGGGCAATGCTTTTGCAGCGCCTCCGTTGCGAATGATCGGTTGAGGGGTATTACTCCTCCGTCAACCGCAGACTTCAACAGGGTTCACCAAATATCAACACCTCTGCTCCCAAAACAGGTCAAACGATTTATTGAAGCCTGTTGAAATCTAGTGGAAAATAAGTGATTTGAATTGAAAGGTTTAGGACGTAAGTGCCCTGGCTTGTTGATGTAGATAGATCCTTTGTGCTCTGACCGCTACAAAATCGACTACATCGCGATCCACCGAGCGCTCAAGCTACGGTGGTGATTCGGGAGTGACTCTTGAAGGCACCGGAGAAATATCTTCGGGTCACGCACCCTCCGGTAACAGGGTCGAACTGGCGGCGAGTCGTTCGAAAGATGCCGTCCTTGAACAGCTGAAGGTATTCCGCATAGAAGTCTCTGGTGTCGGGGACGGAATCTGGTCCCTGGATCGTCCCGAGGTTCAATCCCTCAATTGAACCGCAATCAACCGACGGCAAATCAATCGTACCTTCTGCGTGTTGCCTTTTAGCCCAGGCGGCAAGAAGCATAGCCGAGTACATTTGTCGCACGCGCGCGAATGAGGATCCAAATCTAATCTCTCTCTCCATGACTGGTATGACGAGCTCCTTAAAGGTGTCCACGACGATCGCATTCGCCTTCGTAATAACCTCCACATCGCTTTGGTCGGTTACCGCCATATTCGCCATGTTATGTTTAAGTGCATCATTGTCCGCACTGCACAATAGGGACAACTCATGCTCCAACACGTATGCGATCGCACACTCCCCAGCATCCGGGATGTTTAAAAGCTTCCCAAGGACCTCTTTTGCATCTTTCTCGTTCGCCGGCGTGTATATGAGTGCGTGAGTAGGAAGCAGTGTGACCTTTTGAAAGGCATGAATTGAGAGACACCCTAGCCCTTCGGCTGACAAACGCTGCTGGAGCACCCTCCAGTACGCCGCCCCGGTTTCGAAACCCGGATGCATCATCGTTGCAGATAGCCGCTTCAGGTCACAATCGAACTGTAGAAGGTCATGCCCCAGCAGCGTCCCGACTAGTTTTCGGGGAATCATCCGGTTGCTTTCATATGCAGAAAGATTCACCCACTGGTCCTCATCCGGGACTGTGAGGCTTGCTCGGAAGTACCGGAACAAACGTTGTCTCTCCGACTCGTCGCGCTTGCCTTCCGACTGATCTCCCCAGTTGAAGATGAAGTGCTGTCTCCGAGCCGTTCCGCGCTTTGGGACTAGCATCGCCTTCATCGTCGGTGGATTGAAAGGTTCACTGGGGAAAAGGAGCAAGTCGGAACGGCAGAAGTCAGGCACCCCAGAGTTCTGGTCCGAGGCTATCTGGATCGTGGCGCCCTTAGTATCCTGCCAACCTAGGTCCAATGTCACGGGCTGATCGATGGTTCTGATAAGGTCCCGAATAGCCCGAGTGACTTCCGTGAAGGCAAGTTCAGGGTCCTTCCAGGCGCTGATTGGCAAACATCCCTTCGGCAGCATCTCGATGAAAGCAAAAGGTGCGGTCTCCCATTCAACATCGCGCACCAATATGGGCACTACAACAGCCTGGCCGCCTCTGTGTCTAGTCAGAGCCACATCCATCTCTTGATACCAAATGTAGTCCGAAGCCAGAAAATCGGCGCTCACTAGGAACACGATAATGTGAGCAGATCGGACGTTTTCCTGAATCTCCTCATGCCAGTTGTCCCCGCTTGCAATTTGCTGCTCAGTCCACAGTTCTGCGATACCCTCCCGAATCAGCAGAGTCAGATGAACTCGAAGCCGGTCGAGATACTGTCGATCTTCGCGCGCGTAGGAGGCGAAAATACTAACAGGTCGCGATGGACCTTGCCGGATTGTGTTCTTTAGGAGCACCCGAGACTCCAGTTCTCAACATGAACGTATTCACGCACGCAAAAGCTCTCGCGGCGGGTTGAGCGCGTTCTGAATAGCATGCTCATCCCAACTATGATCAAGCTCTTGTCGCTAAACATTCCCATTATTAGGCTTATCCCGCCGTAACCCATCGAGAGAACCTCAACGTATCACCAGCAAGAACCTGGTTCTCTCTCAGGGTCTTCCGAGCATCCAGCCGACGCCCGAGGAATTTGCTGTACAAATCCCAATCTAGCTCTCTGGTTCCCAACACAAGATGTGCAATCCCGAGTTCCTGCCGCAGTCGCACAATGATCGAATCTACTCGGGCATCCAATGGAACATTACATTGGTAGCGCAGTCCCGAGTCAAGGATTTCGATGGTCAGGGGCACCTTTTCCTCATTCACCACCGCGATGTCTATCTTTCGCCCAGAAACGCACTCAGCAGTTTTTCCCTCGGAAAGGACGTCCTTTACGTATTCCGATGCTCTCGGAGTTCTCAAGAGGGCGGTCGTACGCCGAATGCCTCGTGCGATATCAACGAACGCTTCGTCTTGATTAGTCCAGGTCGTTACGGGTTTGCCGTCTCGGGGAAGTGCCTGAAGCTTCGCAAACGCGGCGTACTGCCAATCACACGGTCGCAAGATTACCGGAATGACTCGCGCTTTGTCTTCTTCGTGACGTTCGAGGGCCCTTTCCATTTCCTTTCCGTAGCAGTATCGAGAAGCCAGAAAATCGGATGACACTAGGAGGAGTACGATTTCCGCTGAGTTAAGGCGTGCCTCAATTTCCCTGTCCCATTCCTCGCCCGCTTCGATGGCGCGATCATGCCAAGGATTGATGACCTTTTCTGAAACCAGGATTGAAAGGTGAGCGCCGAGAGCGGCGCGTAATGCCTCATCCTTGTGCGAATACGACACGAATGCCCTTAAGCCGATTTTTTCCACGGTAGCCTCTTCGGTCAATCGTATAGTAGATTGTTAGCCGAAACCGAGGTCGCGCTCACTGCGATCGGTTCCCGAATCCTCAGGAATAGCGGACTCTTCCCGGAACCTACATCGTGGCCATCAGAGCGACCAGCGGCTCACCTACACACTCCCCTATGACACCCACGTCAATTGACTGAGCTCATGGGCAGGCGTGGCGTACCGTTGAGTGCGAAATCTGTTCTCACAGCAGAGACGCAGCCCATTGATGGGAGGCTCTGCCCAGCTCTGTTCAGGCGCGCAAGGACAAGTCTCGAGTGGATGAGCAAGATTACTCCTCTGCCAACAACCGAGTTCAACAAGTTTCTCCAAAGATCAACACCTCTGCTCCCAAAGCAGATGCGAGGCATTCCCCCTGGGCTCCAAGCACCTGGTCCAATCCCAGGTGCTCTCCCCGCACGTTCGCGTGGGAATCTGATTGGAAGTACAAGAAGATTCGCAGCCCGGAACTCCGGAGGGATTCCGCGATGTGGTCGGATTTGTAGCTTTGAAATCCTCACAAACCAACAAAGTACCCCACAACCATCTTGCTAACTCCTTGATCCTATGGGAGGTATTGTGGGTAGAGAACCTGGTCCCGAACCATGTGAAGGCATTTTCGGAGCCCTATTGAAATCTGTGGCTTTGAACTGCTTTGATTTGAATGAGTTGCGGCGATGTGTTTTCACCGTGTTGAATTTTGATGTTTCTGAAGTGCTTTGACGGTCACAATTTCGACTACAGCGCCTGGATTCCGCGGGTTCCTCAGGGTTGGGCTGCGTGCAACTCGGAGAATGACTTATTCAAAATCCGGTATTTCTCCCACCCTTTATAGTCAAAGTGCCACCATTCGGTGGGATAGACCGAAAATCCCTCCGATTCCATAGCTTCCTTCAAGAGATCTCGGTTCGCCCTTTCATCAGCCGTTCCTCCGCCGAAGTTTGGCGATGCACGCTCCGAGAATTCGTCAAAACCAGAAGGCATCGGCACCGCATCGCCGGTGCTTAATTTAAAAAGCGTGAGATCGACAGCGCATCCTCGGTTATGTCTCGATCCATTCGCCGGATCGGAAACATATGCGTGGAGTTCCGGTGGGGTCGCATCCCAGAATATCTTGGTGACAAACCAAGGCCTGTAAGCGTCGAAGATTATCAATCCGTAACCGAGAGATCGCAATTCTCGATTCACTCTGGAAAGCGCCTCTGCCGCAGGGCGTTGCAGGAAAGCGCGGGGTTCGTCGTATACAGGCGCTGATAGGAAATTGTTCGATGTCGCGTACCGAATGTCCAACTTGAGAAGCAGATCGACACTGCTCAATTCCACCAAATCTGGACTACGGAAATGACCAACCTCGACTGGCGGAACAGCCAACAGCGCATTACTTCGGATCTGCTCGAGTGGTCGCACCGGACGGATCTCAGGCGTTTGGCACGCGCCGCCCGTTGCAATAAGCAAAATTAAACTAAGCTGCCAGCCTCTACTTAGAGTCGGAGTCATCATAAACATCTTACAGTAGTTCATGTATTCATGTCGGGGCGCCACAACTAGAGAGGCCAGGTCCGAATCCCGTGAACTGACGACTTGAGATAGTTAAATCACCAGCCCAGCAACTGCTGGCTGCTTCTCATTGAGTTGACCAATACATGATGAAGCCGCTCCCAGGAAAAAGCCACTCTTGGCGTACGGAAGAGACTTGAAAGATCTTATTCATTTGGTCGAAGTCGATTCGCGGGTTTCCTTGACTAGCTCCTACCACGAAGGCCGGAAAGTAATGAAGGTTCTTGAGGTTTGCGTGGGAATAATCCACCTTTACGTCCACCCACCCTGTGGGCTCGGAAACCACAAATGGAAACGATGTCACATCTTTCGACTGAACAGACCATAAAGTTATGCTGTAGTCCATAGGATCATCTTGATGTGCGGCCTTCGGTTGTTGATAGACTAAGCTGTACCCATTGACCTCTCGCCGCACATCAACCAAGTGAGCGAGATTTCCTTCTACATAGAACTGGACATTGAAGAAGCGGGCTAGATTCGATGCCTTTTCGTTCACGTCGTTGGTGTGATCCATATCTTCAATGACGCTATCGAGCCACGGCTTATCGGCCGCATTTATACCTACAACCTCGCGAAATATAACGTTGGGACGTTTTATCCAATCTCCAAGTTTATCTGGGTCAGTGATGGCAGCGATGAGGATTTCGTCCTGATTCTCCGCGCTTGTCTGCACGCGTTTGAAGTGGAGCTTAGATCTGAAGAAGTAGTATCGTCCAATACCCTTCTTTAGCTGGTCGCCCAGGCTTGATTCTTGGAATGGTGTATCCGATATGCTTACATGGTAGTCCATCGTTTTCTTATAGGCTGAGAAGTCTTTTCGGAGGCCCTCGTATACCATCTGGCCTTTAACGCTGCCTAACAGCAACTTTATTCCGCCCTTGACCAATTCCTCATGTACCCAATTTACAGGGCGAGTTCGCACCGCCCAGTTGCCAATTGCGAGAATCACGGTAAATGCGGTACCGACGATTCCGATCACCTTCCACATTGGAAGCTCCCAGATGTGGGATGACGCAAGAGCCCCGAACCAGCCCCATTTTTTAGTGAGTTGGAGTGTTTTCACATCTGCGTTTGCCATTTTACCTCCCAAACAACTCTGAGCAACGTCACGAGATCTGAACACCGAGGCCGGGCTCTGGTGTCACTTTCAAGATCGGCCCGTCATACTCATACCCACCCTTAACCGGATCGTTAACCATCAGAAGAGGTGTATCCAAATCAATTGCTGAAAAGCCGCCCAGACCCACGGCCATCGAAAGTGAACATCCCATCGCGACACGAGTTTCAACCATTCCACCCGCCATGAGCCCGATTCCCGCTGCATGAGCAAGGCTGACGATCTCAACCGACTCAAGAACACCGGATTTCATGATCTTGATGTTGATGGCATCCGCCGCGTTTGCTGCAATTACTTTCCGCGCATCCTCCAAGGTTAAAACCGACTCATCTGCTAGGATTGCTACTTTTTGGTTCCGTTTCAGCGCGGCCAGACCCTGCAAATCTTCGGCGTGCACGGGTTGCTCGAAGAATCGAATGCAGTGATGTATCTGTGCAGCCTTTTTGATGAAGTAAGTTGCATCGCGTTCTGTAAAGGCGGCATTTGCATCGAGGATCCAATTTGATGTTGGAAAGGCTTGAGAGATCTTCTCCAGCCGATCAAGATCGGTATCGGGATTGGTGCCGACCTTGATCTTGAATGTCTTGAAACCGCGATCGGTCCAATGACTAGCTATAGCGAGTGACCTGGCCGTGTCGAGCAGTGGAATCGTTATGTCAGATTCCATCGGATCTTCCGCCGCGCCGCCCCAAAACGCCCAAAGCGGAACTCCAATGGAACGGCAGAATGCGTCCAGCATTGCTGTTTCCAAGCCACACCGTGCAGCTGGAAAGCGAGGTAACTCTTCCTTCATCCGCTGAGACAGCCTGCGATAGTTCAGGAGCGAATTCCCTGAGATGACCGGAATCAGGTGCCTTACTGCTAGGTCACTTTTTTCGCGATTCTCGTGAGTGATGGGTTCAAGTGGTGCGATTTCGCCAAAGCCTCGTACACCGCCGGACGTCGTAAGCGAAACGTACAGAATCTGAGCACCCCGGACTGTCCCACTAGAAATCGCGAAGGGGTCGACAAGTTGGACATCGCAGGGCCAAATTTCGACACGTTCGATGAGATAGACATCAGAGGGAGTGTCAGACAAAGAAATACCTCGGCCGACCTAAATTGGATTTGCCGATGGAGAACGAACTCAGAGAGAATTCGCGTCGCACTGTATCTCAGGGCGAATGGCTACCCATGCTACCTCAAGTCCAGCAGGTGCGCAAGCATTTTCGTAGAAACATGTCGTTAGCACATGATATGTCCGATTGAGCTAGCAAATGAAATGTCCGGCTAGCGGGCGGCGAAGATGGTTCCATGCAAACGAGCGTGGAGACGTATTCGAAGGCCGCGGTGCGGTACACGGCCTTCACGGCAGTAGCCAACGAGAGGCAGCAAATGCCGGCGACCAACAAGGTTTCCAAGTGTCGTCTCCTTCGACAGCTGCTGGAACCATTCCAGGCGGCGGCGCTACAGCGCTGGGATCAGGAATACTCACTGGTATCGTAAAGTCGCCAATCGCAGCGCCGGATGTCATATAATCCGTGTGCCCGTACTCCCAAGACGACGGAAGCCGAGGGTTCGGAATGATTTTGCCGGGCCATGGAGCGTTGGGACCAAGGCGGCCTAGGGCTGCTTTCACATTCGGGTCGCCGCGCTCGATCAGACCACCTATGAGGTTACCTCCGGGATACGCAAGCTCGAGAACATGGTCCTCCAGCGAGTACACGACGCTTATCCGGTCAACGTTGTTCGCGGCTTCGTTGAACTCGTGAAAAAGCGTATCGTCCTCGATCGCAGCGGCAAACATGATTAGATTCCGCACGCGTCGGAATCCCGCAAATGTTTGGATGGCTTGTAGCACTACTCGCGCACCGAGGGAATGAGAGGCGAATGTTAAGCTACCTGCGGAGTCGAGACTATCTCGGACAAATTTGCCGACCATGGTACCACTCATCATCGCCTCGCTGCCTTCCCAAACGTAGTCGATAAAGATCGGCAGAACGGAGTCCCCCGGCCAGAGAATGCCGACGAATACACAATTGGCGTCGATCTTCAATTTGGATTTCCATTGAGTGAGACTATCGGTTCCATGTTGGCGATCTACATTGTAGCCATGCGTCATAAAGAAAAGGTCGCGGCCAGAAATGGCACTCAAAAATGGGCTCGGATCCGGATAGAATCTCGTGCCGTCGCTCAATTTGAGAGTGCCAATGGGACCACCACGTCCCCACGCGCGAAGATCAATAAACCAGTCCATCGCCTACCTCTTCACAGATTTGACGGCTGCGGCCGCCGTGTTGAGCGCGGTTGCTAAGTCCTTCGCTACGGGCGCTAGCGGAGTGGCAAGGACACCGACAATCGCTGCCAAACCGATATTGTGCCAGTTAAGCTGGCCGTTATCAGATAGGATCTTCAGAAAGAATGCTGCCGCCTCAGCAAGGCCAACGGCGGCGAGAGACGCAGCGAATTTTGCCGTGGTTCGATATCGCTGGTCTGCCCGTTGATAGGCACGATCGATAAAAGCGACAAGTATGACGTCGAATCGACCGTAAGCATCCTTCTCAGGATCAGTCAACTGTTGGCCGTTGGCCAACTTTCCGGCAACAGATGTCAGAACATCTTTGTCGACACCCGTAATAGCAGCCAAGGCAGGAGCTGTGTCATTGTTGAGTCTGAGCTTTAGGAGCGTTTTTGCAACGCTTTTTTGGTCTGCCAAAGCCATCCCGTTTACCCAATTTGCGCGAACTGTATCCGAGATAGACGATGCAGATAGTGCGGAACTGCGCCGAAGTGCTCCATCGCCTGAAGGGGCAAGCTGGGCTACCATCCGCCGAATAAATGCAAAGCCAGAACTTGGAATCAATCCGGGCAAGAGTTTGCTGGCGTCAACCAACCCGAATGCGGCGGTCCCAAGGGCGCCTATTGCCGTAACGGCCGCAGTGACTTCGCCCAGTGTTGCTGATTGCAGGAAATTGATATCCATCGAGTCCTCCTTACTCAGGTGTTATTGCCTTGGTACTGGGTGGCAGGGGCATAGCAGTGACGCAGGTTGCTGAATCGGCCCCCATCCTACGAAGCGCTCCAGAGGCGTCGGCCGCCAGCGCGGGAAAGGTCACGGTAACGGCCGAGTCGTTGTCGGCTGGAACGGGAGTTATCGTTTGCACTTGGCAGGAGAGGCCGCAGATCAATACGGCAGCGAAAACAGTTGCTGGGCGCATCTCGTAGCTCCTTGAGAATTCTGACCATCCGCGCAGCCCGGCATCGTTCAGCGACTTGCGTGATTCCAAATCAGCGATCATGGGCGTCTAGCAACCCAATGAACGCCAAGAATCGGCAGTTTCCTTTTGCCTGGGGAATTCTCTGAGGAGTCATTTTCATCCGGCTTGTAGGCAGCGCGAAACCTCGCATTCGCATCGCCTGGGCCGACAACTCAGAAAGAATTGATAGGATTTTGCAGTTTGCCCTTACAATGAGAACGCACTGAAACCATTCGTTGGCCTTGAACTTGACCATCGCAGAGATACTCGACGCTTGCTTGAAGACCGGGGATGAAGCTGCCTGGCTAGCGTTCGTTGCGCGTTTCCAGCCTCTCATCGCGGGCAGCATTTTCCGCGTCACGCGCCGCTATGGGTCACTGAGTCCTGCACTCGTCGATGATCTCATCCAGGAAACGTACCTTCGCCTCTGCAAGGACGACTGCCATGCCCTTCGCGCCTTTGAGGCCCGGCACGAAGAAGCAATCCTTGGATACCTCAAAGTTATTGCTACTTCAGTTGCCCTTGACTATTTCCGGGCGCGCTCAACACAGAAACGCCGCGAAGAAGTCGAAAACAACGGCACTCTCCCTGACGTTGGCGTTCCATCTACAACGATCGAACAATCCGCTTTGCTAAGAGAACTCGACCAGCGCCTTGCTGCCTCCGAGACGGTGCGAGACCGCACAATATTCTGGCTTTACTACCGACAAGGCTATACAGCAAAAGACATTGCCGCCATTCCCAGTCTCGGCCTGACGCAGAAAGGCGTCGAAAGCTGTATCTACCGGCTCACACAACTACTGCGCCTGGCTGTCAACCGGGGTTCCAACTTCCCAACAGGAAGATCGCCGCAGAATACGTTAGGAGTAGTGGAATGAGGCCGCTGGAAGATCATCTCAGCCCCCATGAACTGACCAGCCTTCCAAAATCTCCGGAAGAATTGGCCACGGGCGAGCCGGAGCAGCTGTTGATCTTGCAACATCTACAGCGATGCGGGGAGTGCATGAATCTAGCGCAGGACTACTGGCGTTTGCGTCAATTTCGCGCCGCCTCGGGTGCTGGCACTGCTACGAATGAGCGGGATTGTTCTCTACAATCCGATTGGCTGGAGTTTGCCGCGGACTTGTCCGGAAACAGATCGGAGTCCATGGCGGCCCATGCTGCAGTCTGCGCAGGTTGTTTCCAGATGTTGAAGGAAGCGATTGAACTTGTCGGCGGCCAACCTGCGGAAGTGGACTTGGGTGCATCCAGCCTGAATCTGGCCAGTTCGACTCCGAAGTGGCAACAGCGTGTAGCCGCACAGATGGCGGCCATCGCAAGCGCCTCCCAAACACACCAGAAGGATACCGCTGCCAGACCTTCCATGACATGGAAAGGCAGATTGAGACAACTTTGGACCCCTCGCATCGCGCTCCCGGTCTCCGCGGCGTTAGCCCTCTCGATTGGCGCGGCTGCTTTTGTCTTTTTCCGTACCCGTCACGAAGATCTCGACCGAACGAATCAACTCATCGCTCAGGCGTATGCCCAGCAGCGCACTCTGCCCTTCCGCTTTCCGGGTGCGCATTACGGCCCCCTCAGGGTGACTCGTGGCGGAGAGTCATCTCATGCGGAGCGCCCTATCGCGCTATTGCAAGCTGAAACGCAGATAGCGTCCCAACAACAACGTGGCAACAAGGACCGCCAATGGCTCCTTGCTGCGGCTAATGCCGATCTCCTCGAAGGCGATTACGACCACGCCGTTCAAATCCTCGAAGCAGGTGCGAGCGAAAGTCCGAACATCCCGGAGATTGACATTACGATCGCGACAGCCTATTACGAACGAGGAGTACAGAACCATACTTCCGACGATCTACGAAAAGCCCGCTTAATGTCAGGGTGCCTTTGTCCACAACGTTTGCGATGCCTGAGAACGGAATATCGATTTTCGCGCCGAACTGAAGATCCCGCCAGACGTCG
>Ga0207109_1134_pt1 | contig 16988 bp, 14 predicted proteins | sample Alteio_BWMinHeat_73_FD_153584 | JGI IMG/M metagenome (GOLD analysis project Ga0207109, IMG submission 153584) | Enriched cells from forest soil in Barre Woods Harvard Forest LTER site, Petersham, Massachusetts, United States -... | ecosystem: Environmental > Terrestrial > Soil > Temperate forest >... | reverse complement strand
AGGCCGAAGTGATCTTGAGCGGCTCGGGATTGGTCGGACTCGCACTGCTTCCCTCGGGACGAGCCATTTTGACCACCAGCTCCGCGCTCTTTACCCTGGATTGGGACGTCCGCGGACTACCGCTTTTCGGATAATCACACGATGAAAGCAGAGATCATCGCCGTCGGTTCGGAACTTCTCACGCCGGACCGGCTTGATACGAATTCGCTCTATCTCACCGAAGAACTCAACAGCATCGGCATCGAAGTCGTGCGCAAGACGATCGTCGGCGACAACGAATCGCTATTGCGTGAAGTGTTTCGCGAAGCGCTCGGCCGCGTCGAGCTGATCATTTCGTCGGGCGGTCTCGGCCCGACGCAGGACGATCTGACGCGAGAGACCGTCGCCGATCTGCTCGGCCGTCGCTTGCAGCGCGACGAAAAAATCGTGCAGCACATTCAGGGGCGATTCCGCGCGCTGGGCCGCGAGATGCCGGAGCTGAATATTCGGCAAGCGATGGTGCCCGAAGGCGCCGAAGTTCTGGAGAATCCGCGCGGCACCGCGCCAGGATTGTGGATCGAGGATTCGGGACATTTCATCGCGCTGCTGCCCGGACCACCACGCGAACTAAAACCGCTGTTTCGCGAGCAGGTGATGCCGCGGCTCGACCGTCGCGTTTCGGGCGTGCGCCTGTTTCAGCGTCAACTGCGCGTGACTGGACTTGGCGAGTCCCACGTCGAGCAACGCATCCTGCCAATCTACAGCCGCTACTCCGACGTGACCACCACGATTCTCGCCGCGCCCGGCGAAATTCAGATCCATCTCCGCATGTGGACCACCGACGCCGCGCAGGCAAAGCGAACCCTCGATGAAATGGTCCAAGGGCTCGAGATCGCGCTCACCGATCGCATCTACAGCGAAGACGGCCGATCGCTGGAAGAAGTCGTGGCGCATGAATTAACCGCGAATGGCGCGACCATTTCCGCGGCCGAGAGCTGCACCGGCGGATTGCTGGCGCAGCGGCTGACAAGCATCGCGGGAAGCTCGTCGTATTTTCTCGGAGGCGTGGTCTGCTACAGCAACGAACTGAAGACCGCGTGGGTCGATGTGCCGCCCGAAATGATTCTCAGCAAAGGCGCGGTCAGCGCCGAAGTCGCGGTCGCGCTGGCCGAAGGAATTCGGCGCCGCGTTGGCAGCACAATCGGAGTCGGCATCACCGGCATCGCTGGCCCCGGAGGCGGCACGGAAGAAAAGCCCGTCGGCACGGTTCACGTCGCGATTTCATATCCGGGCGGAGTGAAAGAGCGCGGCGTGCGCTTCCCCGGCGAACGCGAAAACGTGCGCTGGCAAGCGTCGCAAGTCGCGCTGGATATGGTGCGCATCCACTTTCTCTACAATTCCGGTAAAACGGGCGGCAGCACGGGCGCAAACGGCGTAACCTCGTCCACAAAGAAAGCCTGAAACGTGCGCCTGTTCGTCGCGCTTCAGATTCCCGACTCCATCCGAAAGGACTACGCCGCGCTGATCGACGATCTGCGGCGACTCGATGCAAAAGCTTCGCCGAAAAAGCCGAAGTGGGTGAGGCCCGAGAATCTCCACGTCACACTGAAATTCATCGGCCACATCGATCCAGCGAAGCTCGATTCAATTCGCGACGCGCTCACCCAGGTGCACTCGCCGCAGGAGGTTCGCCTCCATTTCCGCAACATCGGCTTCTTTCCAAACGCGAACCGCCCGCGCGTTGTCTGGGGCGGCATGGACGCCTCCGAAAATCTCGCGCCGTTAGCCCACGCCGTCGATCAGCAAATCGTCACTCTCGGCTTCCCCGCCGAAGAGCGCGCATTCACCCCACATCTGACGCTGGCACGACTCGATCCGCCGAGAATCTCCGCCGAGCTACAAACCGCCATCGAAAAGCACGCCGCCCGAGATTTCGGAGAGTTGCATACCAGTGAATTCCATCTTATTGAGAGCAAACTGAAACCGACCGGCGCGGAGTACACTACGCTCCAGACGTTTTCTTTCTTGTCCAAGGACTGACGCTCGCATGCGCGAATTTTCTCTCGGCCTGCTGTGGCTACCGCTTGCCGGCTATCTGTTAGGGTCGATTCCATTCGGCATTTTGCTGACTCGGCTTTTTGGCGGCGGCGATATTCGCGCGGCCGGCAGCGGAAATATCGGCGCCACCAACGTGACGCGCGTCGCCGGGCCGATCCCCGGCGTGCTGACGCTGCTTCTCGACGGAGCAAAAGGCGCCGCGGCAATTTGGCTGGCTGCGCATTTTTCCAACTACAACGCGACGTGGATGACCGCGACGGGATTCGCCGCGCTGGTCGGCCATTGCTTCCCGATTTGGCTCAAATTTCGCGGCGGCAAAGGAGTGGCGACCGCGGCCGGAGTGTTTCTGGCGCTGTGCTGGCCGGCCGCGCTGGGCGCGATCGCTGTCTTTTTGCTTGTCGTGATTTTCTTCCGCTTCGTTTCGCTCGGCTCGATTGCCGCCGCTGCATCAATGCCGCTGCTGATTTATCTCCTGTGGGCTCCGCATTTTTCGCCACACCTGGCGCCGCCTCCGTCGGTCACGATTTGCGCGTTCGCTTCAGCGATGCTCATCATCTACAAACACGACGGCAACATTCAGCGCCTGGTCGAGGGCCGCGAGCCAAAATTCGCGTTCAGCAAGGAATCGAAAGACAGGAACGCCGAGTGAGCCGCATCGCCATCCTGGGCGCGGGGAGCTGGGGCACCGCGCTGGCGATCGTTTTGTCGCGCGCCACGCGCCCCCATGAAATTTTCCTTTGGTCGCGCGACGCCAATCACGCGCAATCGATTTCGCGCTCCAAAGAAAATCGAAAGTATCTGCCGCAAGTGAATGTGCCGGCCGCGATTCGCATCACGCATTCGATGGCCGAAGCGTTGCGCGGCACTCCGCTCGTCATCGGCGCGATGCCATCAGCGCATGCGCGCAAAGTGTATTCGGCAGCAGCCGATGCGATGGCCGCGGATTCCGTCATCGTAAGCGCAACGAAAGGCCTGGAGCCGGCGACTCACGCGCGCATGAGCGAAGTGATTGCGGCGGTAATGCCCGCCGCGCGCATCGCGGTGCTCTCGGGACCGTCATTCGCACTCGAAGTCGCCAAAGGCTCGCCGACCGCCGTCGTCATCGCCGCGTCCGACGCCGCTCTCGCCGCCGATTTGCAGGAGCAATTCGCCGCTCCGAATTTCCGCCTATACAGCAACGACGACGTCCTCGGCGTCGAACTCGCCGCCGCGATGAAAAACGTGATCGCCATCGCCGCCGGCACTTGCCAGGGTCTCGGCCTCGGCGCCAACACGCTGGCGGCTCTCATCACCCGCGGCCTCGCCGAGATGTCGCGCCTCGCCGCGGCCCTCGGCGCTCGCCCGGAGACGCTGAGCGGCCTTGCCGGTCTCGGCGATCTCGTCCTGACCTGCAACGGCGGCCTGAGTCGTAACCGGCACGTCGGGATGGAACTGGCGAAAGGCCGCCCGCTGAACGAGATTCTCACGGGGATAGCCGGCGTCGCCGAAGGTGTCGATACCGCAAAGCCCCTCCTCGCCCTGGCGCGCGAGCACAAAGTCGACCTTCCAATCACGACGCAAGTCGAAGCCATCCTGCGCGGCGACCAGAATCCGCGCGCCGCGATTCGCGAGATCATGGAGCGGCCTCAAAAAAAGGAGTAGTCCGCCAAAATTGGCTCTATTCCGCGCAAGCCACTGGAGCCGCCCTCGGCCGCAGACTACTGATACAAAAGGTGTTAGCCAGCTTGCCGCTGCGCCTTCGTTCCACTCTGGTACGTCCGGTCCAGTTGCACATCCGCATCGCCTGTACCTCTGTGCAGGCGATACCTCCATCGCGACTCTCTAGACTTATCACAGGCATATGTCTGCTCTGAACGCATCCCGATGGCAACGCCTGCGCACTGGCCGCGTCCGCATCTTGTGGCTCGTGTTGGGCTCGATGCTGCTCGTCAGCGCGGTGCCGATTCTGCTCTATCACCGCCAGGTGCTGGCGCTGAGCCAGGAAAAGCTCATCAATACCGAGCTTGTGCAGCAGGCGGATTTAACGCGGTCTCTGGCGCGCGAAATTGAGCTGTTTCAGTCGAACCTGACGCAGCAGCTCGTCAGCGAGCGCCAGATTATGGCACTGATGGGGCTGAGCGACGACGTCGAAAGCGCCGTCAACGAACCGAAGGTGACGCGGCTCCTCGAGAATTTCACCGACGAAAATCGAGACACATTTCTGTATCTGACCGCGGTGGGAAAGACCGGCAAAGGCACCGTCGCGTCGCAGGGGAATTTCCGCGCCGACCAGGATCCATTCGTTGCGCGCGCCTTGCAGCGCGCGTTCCAGGCTTCGACGCAGTCTCTGCCTTTTCGCAGCGATCCGCTGGCGCTCGCTCCTGATAACCGTCCCGCGTTCGTGATCGCGGTGCCGCTGAAAGATCTCGACGATCATTTCACCGGGATGCTCGCGGCGGTCGTTTCGCTGGAGCCGATCACGCGCTTGTTGCAGGACGATAGCGTGCGCGGCCGCGCCGTCTTCGTCATTGACCATGCCGGCCATATCGTGGCGCACCCCGACACGAAAAATTTCGTCCCTGGCGCCGACGCCAGCGGCGGCGACGCATCGCGCATCGTCGAGCAAGTCGAAAACCTGCCTAAAGATTTGCGCACCACGGCTACCATCCGCTACACGCAAGTACACAAAAATCGCAGCATCGAAATGATCGGCACCTATAGCACTTTCCCCGACGCGAATTGGGCTGTCATCGCCGAGCGCAGCCTGAAGCAGGCTCGCGCCGATGCCGGTGTGAACGAATTGAACCGCCAGGCGCTCGCGTTCGTAACTTTCGTCACCTTAGCCGCGCTGTTGCTCGGATATTTCTTCGCGGTCGGCATCAGCGGACCGATTCGCGGCCTCGCCGCATCCACGCGCGCCATCAGCCGCGGTGAATTCCATCAGCGCTCGGCCGTGCGCGGCGCTTCGGAAATCAGCGAGCTCGCTGAAAACTTCAACAAAATGGCCGGCGACATCGAAGAGTACATCGAGAAGCTGAAGGAATCGGCCGAAGTGAATCGCGAGCTGTTCCTCGGCTCGATCCGAATGTTGGCGGCCGCGATCGACGAAAAGGATCCGTATACGCGTGGTCACTCGGGCCGCGTCGCGAAGTATTCGACCCTCATCGCGCGCGAGCTTGGCCTTTCCGACCCGGAAGTCGAAACGCTGCGCATTTCAGCGCTGCTTCACGACGTCGGCAAGATCGGCGTCGAGGACCGCGTGCTGAAAAAGCCCGGAGCGCTGACGCCCGAAGAATTCGCGCTGATGAAACAGCACACCGTGAAGGGCGCGAACATCATGCGCCCGGTTTCACAGCTCAAAGAAATGCTGCCGGGTATCGAACTGCACCACGAACACATGGACGGGCGCGGCTATCCCTATGGCTTGAATGGCCCGCAAATCCCGATGATGGCGCGCATTATCGGCGTCGCCGACACGCTCGACGCGATGACGACGAACCGCCCGTATCAATCGGCGATGGATTTGGATTACGCGCTCGGTAAGATCAAAGCGCTGGCAGGATCGAAGTTCGACACCGTCGTCGTGAACGCGCTCGACGCCGCCGTCACCAACGGCCGGCTCCGCCTGAGCGCGGTCGAAGTGCAAGTCTGACGTCGTCGCGAAACTCAGGGGCTGAAGCCCCTTCCCTTGCCCGCATCATATGTCGCGGCTGAAGCCGCGACCCACAAAACGCCTAAAGGGAAAAACCGTCCGAAGGAAAGGCTGAAGCGCGGCGTCCCCCCGACGCCGCGTTCGCATTCAGCGATCACCCCAGCGACTCGCTCTGTTCCAACTCTTCGTCAGCACTTCGACGATTATGTGTTTTTCCCGACGCCGGTGATGCGCGTGCCGTCAAACTTCGTGAACGAGAATCCCTCAAACGGCTGATTCCAGCAGTTCCCCATGTCGCGCAGCATCGCGATCGCGACCGCTTCTCCGAGCGGCAGCGAATCGACGTAGTCGTGCCGCCAATGCACGCCCGCATGGTTCCGCCCGATGCCGATATTCGCGGCTAACTTGTTCATCTCACCGCCGATGGTGAGCTGGCCGCCGTCCGATCCGGTATACGGCACGAGCGAGAATCCGTCTTCGCTCGCTTCCGAAATCGTAATCCCGGGGATCGACACGAGCGGCGTCTGGTCGTTGAACCACGCCTTGACGATCGTCGCGCAAGCCCCAGCCACGGTGGAGTGTCCCTGGCCGTATGACGGATGCTGCGGGCATCCCTCGGGAAACGCGTGCGGCAGGAAATAGCTGTTGTGCTTCGCAAAAACCCGCGAGACCGCCTCAGAATTCAGAACGTCGGAATGCAGCGGATAGTTCGCCTGCTTCGTCTTCGTCATGTGTACGAGTCCGCCGAATTCCTCCGGCCTCAGATGCCGGTGCACGAACCATTTCTGATACCACACCGCTTTCAACGCTCTCTGCGAGACTTCGGCTACCAGAGTCTTCAGGTGCGGCGAGCCAAACGTGCCGAACCCGCCTTGATTTGGCGAGCCCACGTAAGGATTGTTCGGATCGAGCGGCGCGCCTTGATCGACCAGCACCAGGCACGCGTTGAAATACGCCTCAAACAAAATATCCACGTGCACATACGCGCCAAGCCCGCGCCCGTTCCGCATGTGTTGCGGATTCGCATCGGCCTGACTCGCGCCAAACGGTCCTTGCCCATTCCGCACGGCGAGCCACGACGCCTGATCGGTCATGTAATCGACGCCTGGCACATACGTGGTGAGCAACTGCGTCACCGGCACCGCGCCGTAGCTGAACGGCATCAACAAAAATTGCGAAACGTACGGGCCAATCACATCGCCCGCCGTAAATCCGCGAAACAGATTCTGCGCCGTCACCGGCTTCGGCCCGCGAAACGCCGACAGCGAATTTAATTCTGCGATTGCCGCTTGCGTCAGCGGCTCCTGACCGTATTGCGTGAAATTGATGTCGCGACACAGCGCCATCCAGTAATTTTCCACGGCGGTGTCGGCCATCTGCTGGCTCGCGACCGAGGGCGGCGTGCCGATCGCCAACTGGTGCGAGTCCGTGCCCTCAAGATCGAACGCCAACCCGCATTGCGGATCGACAAGCGGCACGCTTCCGCCCATCTGAATCTGATTGAACGCCGACGGATTTCCCGTGTTCACTGCGCGAAGCAAACTTGCGTACGATGAGGGCAAAACTTCGCCGATGCCGTTGTGCGCGAGTCCCTTGGAATAATTGCCGATGTGATTCGGAAACCGCTGCTCGTCGCCGTTCGTGACTTCATTCGGGATGCGAATGCTCAATTCGGCCTGCGCAGCCTGCACGCGATTGTTAAAGGATTGCTGCGCTCGCGATCGGCCCGACGCTGCGGATTCCGCCGATCCTGGGCCCTGCTGCCCGCCAAATTCCTGCGCTCCGTTGCCGTTGGTCGCGGCGGCGCCGCTTTGTGCGATCGTCGCTCCCGCTGCTATGGTCGCCGCGGCGGCACCGACGTGCGACAAAAACGCACGCCGACTCGAACCTCCTTTGCGCCGAGTCTCCTCCGTGGCCTCCACGCGCAAGTCCTCAAGCACATGGATAGGGCGATTCGATTCCGACATGCGGTCCTCCGTCGCGTTCAGCTTGGAATGTGGGCTTGGTTGTTGTGGACGAGCCTACGTTGGACCAGCGAAGTCAGACACTGTCCCAGGGGACAGATTTGGTGCTAGTGGTTAGCCCCTACGCCTGCGATTGAAATGCGGCAGTCTTGCCCCGATTCAATGGGCTGAGCCGCCATCTGCTACAATTTTGTGTTACCCGTTCAACGCCTCGGGCGCCCTTATGATTTCACTCTTCGGCAAAAACGAGCCGGAACCTACACTTCTCGAAAAGCTGAAAGCTTCGGTCAGCAAGACCAAAGCCGTGTTGTCCGAAACCGTCGACAACATTTTTCAGGGCGAGAAAAAAATCGATGCCTCGCTGCTCAAACAGCTCGAAACGGCGCTGCTTTCCGCGGACCTGGGCGTCCGCACCACAAAGGAAATCCTCGAATCCGTCCGCGAAAAGCTCGAACGCAACGCCCTTTCCGATGCCGCTCAGGTGAAGCGCGAAATCAAAGCCCACATCGTTAAAATACTCGCCGCCTCCGCCGCCTCGGTCCCGCAAGCCGCAGCCGCAGGTCCGCTCGCCGGACCCGCCGGTGCCTCACCCAACGGCCAGGGCCCGCGCGTAATTTTCGTCGTCGGCGTCAACGGTGCCGGCAAAACCACCAGCATCGGCAAACTCGCGAATCGCCTGCGCAAGGATAATTTCAGCGTGATCCTCTGCGCCGCCGACACTTTCCGCGCCGCCGCCGTCGAGCAGCTCGAAATCTGGGCGCATCGCAACGGCATCGAAGTCATCAAGCAAAAATCCGGCGCCGATCCCGCAGCCGTCGTTTACGACGCCGTCGCCGCCGCGAAAGCCCGTTCGACCGACGCGCTCATCGTCGACACTGCCGGCCGCCTTCACACGAAATCCAATCTCATGGCTGAGCTCGAAAAAATGAAGCGGACCGCCGCCAAAGTAATTCCCGGCGCCCCCCACGACGTCCTGCTCGTTCTCGACGCCACCACCGGCCAAAACGGCCTCACCCAGGCTCGCGAATTCACTTCGTCCGTCCGCGTCACCGGCATCATCCTCACCAAGCTCGACGGCACCGCAAAAGGCGGCATCGTCGTCGCCATCGCGCGCGAACTCGGCCTGCCGATTCGCTTCGTCGGCACCGGCGAACAAATCAACGATCTCGTTCCGTTCGACGCCGAAACCTACGCGAACTCGCTCTTCAACTAATTCATGGAAAGTCCCTGAAAATTACGTGAACTCACACGACATTCGCTTCATGGACCACGCGCTCGACTTCGCGCGCAAAGGCATCGGCCTCGCGAGCCCGAATCCGACCGTCGGCTGCGTGATCGTTCGCGACGGCGAGATCGTCGGCCAGGGATTTCATCAATACGACTATCGCGATCACGCCGAAATCGTCGCGCTCAAAGCCGCCGGGAACAAAGCGCAAGGCGCGACGCTCTACGTCACGCTCGAACCTTGCAATCACACCGGCCGCACCGGCCCGTGTACCGAAGCGATCATCGCCGCGGGCGTTCACCGCGTCGTCGCCGCGATGCAAGACCCAAATCCCGCCACGGAGGGCCGCGGCTTCGAGCGCCTCCGTTCCGCGGGCATCGAAGTCGTCAGCGGAGTTCAGGAAGACCAGGCGCAGCGCCTCAACGAAGCCTTCGCGCGTTACATCCGCACAAAAAAACCTTTCGTCACGCTGAAATCCGGCCTGACCCTCGACGGCCAACTCGCCCTCGAAAAACCCAAGCCCGCCAAATCGCGCCAGCCCAATCGCGCCTGGGTCACCTCCGAAGAATCCCGCGCCGAAGTCCACCGTATGCGCCACGCCTCCGACGCGCTTCTCACCGGCGTCGGCACCATCATCGCCGACGATCCTTTCCTCACCGATCGTAGCGGACTCGAACGCCGCCGCCGTCTCCTTCGCGTCGTCCTCGACTCCAAGCTCCGCATTCCCTCCACGAGTCGCATCGTCAAAACCGCCGACGACGACCTCATCATCTTCACGCACGCAACGCTCGACTCCCCGAAAGCGCGAAAGCTCCAAAACGCCGGCGTCGAAGTCGTGCGCGCAAGCACCTGGCGCGGCCGCATCGATCTCGCCGCCGTCCTCACCGAACTCGCGCGTCGTGAAGTTTGCAGCATCCTGCTCGAAGCCGGCCCCACGCTCAACGGCGCCGCCCTCGCCGGAAATTTCATCGACAAAGCCGCGCTCTTCTTCGCGCCAAAATTCGCTGGTGATGCCGGCGTCCCTCTCGCCCATCTCTCCGCCGCGCCAAATCTCTCGCTCCAGCGCATCCGCCTCAACCAATTCGGCCCCGACGTCCTGATCGAAGGCTACCTCCGCGATCCGTATCGCTGAGCCATTCGCTTCCACCTTGCGTTCGAGTCGCGCGCGGACGTACCATGCGCGGACCTGACATCAGACCAGACAAATGTGGACCAATTTTTTCCTTGCCGCCGCCAGTGCGTCCGCCGCTCTCGCCGGCCTCGTCATCGTGGCGGTGTCGGTCAATATCACGCGCATCCTGCAATTTCCCCAATTGCCCACACGGGCCGCCGCGACCGTCGTGAATCTCATCCTGATCCTCGTCAGCAGCATGGCGACTCTGGTGCCGCAACCCCCGAGGGTCATGGGTTTCGAGATCGCCTTCTTCGGCCTTCTTCGGCCTTCTTTCGTGGCTTTTTGAAGTTCGCTCGTCGCAAAGGCCATCGCGGCACGCACCGCAGTGCATCGGCCGAGGTTTGAGTCTTTGCTGCAAGCGACGCTCGGCCAGCTTCAAACTCTGCCGTTCATCGGCGGAGGCGTTTGGCTGATTTTCAGTAATTTTGACGGCTTGTATGTGATCGCGTTCGGAGTACTAATAATTTTTATGGCCGCGACGCTGAACACGTGGGTATTGATGGTCGAGATTTTGCGCTAAGAATTTTGCAGCCGGTTCAAGCACGCTCCGCCGCGAACCGCGCTCCCACGCTTCTCTTCACCGACTGCCCGGCCCGATACAACGAAATCATTGACCGGCTCACGCGGCATTGCGGCTCGATCGCCGCATCTCCCGTCAACGCGAATCGCTTCAGCTTCATCGCCGCTAGCGATCCCGCCACAATCGGCAATCGATTGCGTCCCGGATTCACGCTGAGTCCAAACTGCATCCCGCTCGCACGCGCCGCTTCCAGCACCGAGTCCGAAATCTCCCCGTTCGGATACGCAATAAAGTTCGGCGCCTTGCCGACAATCGAACCGATGATCTCTTGCGCGCTCTCAATCTGCGCGCGCACCTCGCCCGCGCTGTAATTCGTCAGCACGTCGTGATTGCTCGTGTGATTCCCAAGCGAAATCAGCGGATGTTTCGTGATCTCGCTCAACTCCGGCAGCGTGAACGGCCGGTCGCGATCGCCGACGGGCCGCAACGCGCGCGGACCAAACTCCGCTTGCACAAACGCTTCTGCATCCGCCGTGCGCAATCGCCTCAGCGTTTCGTGAACCTGGTTCACATGGCTCTGCGGCATCCGCCGTTTCAGCGATTCCCGTTCCACGACGTCCCACCAAAATGCTTTGCCTTGCAAAACGTGGTCCGTCGAAACAAATAGCGCCGCCGGAATTCCATGCCGCTCCAGCACCGGCAGTGCCTTCGTGTTGCTGAAATAGCCGTCGTCAAACGTCACCAGCACATATTTCCCGTTGGAGTCGAGCCCGTGCGCCACTTCATTGGGGGAAACAAACGTGTAGCAATGCCGGTGAAAATATTCGACGAAGCACTCGAACATCTCCACCGTAATTCCCTGCTGCGCCTCGCCGCCTTCAGAATCCGTTCCGCCCAGATCGTCGAATAACCCGTGAAACAAAAAGGAAAGCAGCACACCTTCGGACCCGCTCAATCCAATCCCCGAATGCGCAATGATGTGGTCAAGCTTCAACAGCATGGACCTGAGCCGGGCGTACATGGTCATAGAATAAAAATCGTATCCCACGCGCCCTATTTTCCTTGCCAGCTTTCCGCCCCCGCCGTTCGAGTTTGCAAACACCGCAGCCGAACGAATCACGCACACACGTGTAGGGGCGCGGCATGCTGCGCCCCATGCCGGCACGATGTGTCCGCCTCCCGGTAGCGCCGGCATCTTGCCGGCGGTTTTCCCTCGCCTCACCACGCTCTCTCCGTTCCCCATCGTCATGTACGGGCGCAGCACCGCTGCTCCCCATGCCCGCACGCTCATTGCGTCTTGAGTCCGTGGCAGGCGGGGCTTGCTCCGCCCGGCCGCAGCGTCTTGTTTCGATCTCTCCGTCTACGCGCCCCTTTGGGTTAAAATCCCTCCATGTTCACCGGCATCATCGAACACTTCGGCACCATCGAATCCCTCGCACTCACCGACTTCGGCGGCCGCGTCACCATCCACGCCCCCACCCTCGCCGCCAACCTCGCCATCTCCAACAGCATCGCCGTTAACGGCTGCTGCCTCACCGTCGTCTCCCTCGAAAACGGCCGCTTCTCCGCCGATCTCTCCCGCGAAACCATCCAAAAAACTTCCTTCGGCGCCGGTGTCGCCGGCCTTCGTGAAGGCGCGCGCGTCAATCTCGAACAACCTCTCACCGCCGGCAAGGAATTCGGCGGCCACTTCGTCCTCGGCCACGTAGACACAACCGGCCAAGTCACAAGCCTGCAGCCGGAGGGCGAGAATTGGTGGTACGCCGTGCGCGTGCCCGCGGACTTCGCACCTTACGTCGTCCCCAAAGGTTCGATCACGATCGACGGCATCAGCCTCACCGTCGCCCGCTGGTCCGACAACGTCGCCGCCATCGCCGTCATCCCCTACACCTACGAACACACCAACATCCGCGACCGCAAACCCGGCGACGCCGTAAACCTCGAAGGCGATATTTTAGGAAAGTATGTCGAGAACTATTTGGCAGCGCGAACCGAAGCCACCGGCAAGCTCGCTCCTGCCCTCACCGTCGCTCAACTCACCGAACAAGGCTTTTGATGTTTCATTGAGCTTCCCGCTCTCCAAGCAACTTCCCGGCCCCAATTAACGTCTGGTATAATGTCCCCCAGATAACTAGGTCATTCAGCGAAACAAAACTCAGTCCCATAACACAAACCGCCGCGCAGTTCGGCCGACGCCAATTCTTCTGGTTGCATTCCACGGGAGCTGCATACACCATGCCGGCAATTCAGACCGAAAGCTCTTTCCAAAAAATGCTGATGAGTTCGTCCCTGGCGCTGGCTTTGCTCGCCTCGAGTTGTGGCGGCGGCAATTCAACATCGGATTCCTCAACGACACCGCCAACTTCATCTGTGGCAACGTTGGTGCTGGTCTTTCAGGGAGACCCTGCGCAGCAGGTGACCGTTTCTCTGGACGGACACGTCGTGTTTCAAGGCCTGACTTCCATGAACAGCACGAACCCCCTCATCGTCTCGTCGGGCCAGCATCAGTTGCTCGCGCAGAATTCTTCTGGTGATGCCTTCGGCGATCCGCACGACACTCCTGTGCCGTTGACTCTGGCCGCCAACTCACACACCACTGTCTACTTCGGCCAGAATTGTGTGTTTGGTGCTAGCGATTTTATCTACACGGATGACACGACGCCCGCTTCTGGGTCGATGGCCAAGTTGCGCATCGTAAATCAATCCTGCGCACTCGCCATGAACATCTACATTGTGCCTTTTGGCAGCCAACCGACCGGTGATCCCCAGATTTCGAACAGCTTGGGTACATGGACTCCGACGTACATGCCTCTCGCGCCTGGAAACTATGACGTTTATTTCGTGACGGCACAGACGAGCGGAGGCGCCCCGCCAACAGTGCTCTACCACACGGGGTCTTTTCCTCTGGCCGCCAATCAAAATCGTAGCCTGTACTTTTTTGACGCCGGCACGATCCCGAACGGTAGTGGCGGCCTCCCGCAGCAGGTTTATACCTCGGCCACCGTCGCGGATCTGAATTAGCGAGTTTAAATTCGACCCCAGCCAACCCAATATAATTCGCGCTCACTCGATGTCGGAGCGACTGTTTCCTTTTACCTTTTGCCCCAAAGGCGATTTAGTCCGAGGAGTTAGCGTGTGGTATAATTGGCTCGTACATAACCACACTCAATTCCCCGACGCGGTAAAGCGTAGTCCCCAGACAACTAGCTTCTTTCGTGCTGATCGTAGGAAAGCACATGAGATGGTTGGCCAGCTCGATTCGATGTGGAGACACCGAATATGAAGATCCGAGCGCTTCATAAGCAAACTCCTGCAACGACACTCATATCGTTGTGCCTAGCGTTCGCGGCCGTCAGTTCGAGTTGTGGCGGCGGCAGTTCGTCGCCGGATTCTTCGCCAACGCCGCCGACCCCGACCACTGCAACCCTTACTGTGGTTCTGGCGTCGCCGAGTAGTTCGCCGGTGTCGGTCTCCGTCGACGGGCAGGTGCTTGCCGAAAATTTGTCGTATATGACGAGTACGAATCCCCTGATCGTACCCTCGGGCCAGCATCAACTGCTTCTCCAGACTCCCTCGGGGCCCGGAGGTAATCCTGACACCTTGAACCTTGAGCCCGGAAGCCGCACGACCGCCCTTCTAATTTTTCCGGCGATTTTTGGTCCCATTTGGACGGTCGTGACCGACGACACGACTCCGGCACCCAATGGGATGGCAAAGATTCGCATCGCCGACTATGCAAACAATGCGCCTACAGCTCTGCCAAACGATGTTTATATCGTTCCGTTTGGTGGCGGCCCCACCGGAACTCCGGCAATTACCCATTTTGATTCGTCCCAAGATGGGACCTACCAAGCGCTCGCGCCAGGTAACTATGACATCTACTTTGTTCTCGATCAGACTGCCCCGGGCACGCAACCGCAAACGGTGATCTACCACACCGGTTCTTTACAGTTGGCTGCAGGCCAAAACCGTAGCGTATATTTCCTAACGACTTGTCAGGTTTCGCCAAGTGGCGCAGTCATACCAAGTGGATACACGACCGTGACTGTCGACGACTTGAACTGAAAGCTGATTCGATGTTCACGCGGCACTTCGGGGAGAATATCTAAACCATTTAGAATGATAATCTTCTGTAAGTGCAGATTCTAAAGACTTTTAACTCCATTAGATTCCGCACTTACGCGAAAACCCCGGGGGCACCTTTCGCTAGCTCTTCGCCCCTTCAATTCGCTTCGCCCGCGCCCCGCGCCAATATAAAACGAGCCCTAGCAGAATCGCCACGACGGTCATCGCAACAACTTTGACCTCAAACATAAGCTTGTTCGTCGAATCTCCCGGCGGCACCAACGAAATCACCATACAAACCAGCACAATCAAGAATCCGATCCCGGCCGTCAACCAAACTCCAATTTTCCCGCCCGGAATCAACACCGCCTGCGGATTCGTCCTTCGATCCGGCCTGTTCACTAGCTTGATCACCGCCGCGAACATATACAGAAACGGAATGAAATAAATGATGATCGTGATGCTCACAAGTCCATCGTAGGCGCCGCGCACCGAATCGCTGATCTGGCTGACCAACAAAACTGCGCCCGAAATCACCGCCTGCACCAGAATCGAAACCCACGGCGTGTGCCACTTCGGATGAATTTTTCCGAAAAATGCCGGCAGATACCGATCGATGCCTACGATGAACGGAACGCGCGCGATTCCCGCGACGGTGCTCCCGACGCCGCCGGCGTTCCCGACAGTCACCAGCATCGCCGCTGCGATTCCTAGAAATCCGACGCCCATCGCCACCGAGCCGACCGTCACCGCGTGAAACACGCCGCTCGTCGGCGAAATCTCCGCCGCCGGTGCCAGCACAAGAACAGCGGCAGTCGCCACGATATACATTCCCGCAATCAGGATGCTCGACCCGAACAACGCGCGCGGCAATGTTCGCTGCGGCTCGCGAATCTCCTCGCTCATCGCCGAAACAAGTTCGAGTCCGGTGAACGCGAACGCAATCTGCGACCAGAAATTCACCGTGTCCCAGTTCCAATGCGGCCAAATCGTCGCCCAGGTGAACGGCGTCACCGATCCATGCCTGTGATAAATCACGGCCGCGATTCCAACGAGCATCAGCAGCGGAACGTACGTCGAGACTCCGCCCGCATTCTGCAGCCACTTGCCGATATTCAATCCGACGATGTTCAGTACAACAGCGACGGCGAGCAGCGCAAACGAAACCAGCAGCAAAAATGTTCGATTCTGCGCGAGTTGGTCGCCGCCTGAACCTACGATGTACGCGCACATCGCCGCGCTGGCCAGCAGCAGCCCAGGAAAATAAAAAACGGTATAGATCCAGTAGTTCCAACCGGCGACGAACCCATGAAAATCGCCGAACGCTTCCTTCGCCCAAACGTACAAGCCGCCTTCGACCGGGAAGCGCGAAGACAGTTCGTTGATCACCAATCCATAGGGAACGAAAAAGAACGCCGCAGCCAGAATCCACAGGCTGATCGACGACGTGCCGTTGTGCGCCGCTGCCGCAACCCAACGCGGGCCAAGGACCGTCGCAATATTAAAGAGCAAAACATCCCAGAAGCCCATTTCGCGCCGAAGCTGCTTCTTCGCGCCCGCCAGTTGCTCCGACGTCGTGCCGGCCTGGGCCTGGCTCACAGAGTCACGTCCAGCGCCGGGATCAATTTGTCTTGCATCAGGAAATTGTGAAAGAAAGGATCTTTGGAGTTTTCAAACTCAGCCCAGGAATTGAAGACCGTCGATTTTCCGTCCTGTAGAAAAACAACTTTGTCCGCGAGCTTCCGCGCGAGGTGCGTGTCATGCGTTACGACGATCGATGTCTTGTGAAACGCCTCTTTCAATCGCGCGATCAAATCGCCCATGTGCGCGGCCATGATCGGATCGACCATCGTCGTCGGCTCGTCGTACAAAATTGCTTCGGGATTTTGCGCCAACGCTCGCGCGATCGACACCGCGCGCCGCATCCCGGTCGAAAGCTCGCCCGGCAATTTATCGAGGACATTCTCGACTTCCAGCAACTTCGCCAGCTTCGCGACGTACTCGTCGATGTCGTCCTGCGTCAACCCAGGCTGGTCCTCCAGCGGAAACGCGATGTTGTCCGACACCGTCAGCGAATCGAACAGCGCGCCCGACTGAAAAACCATCGTGACCTTGCGGCGCACTTCCTCAAATTCGCGCTCCGTGTAATTTGTGACATTTTCGCCGTCAACGATGATCTCGCCGGAATCCGCCTTCAGAAAGCCCATGATGTGTTTGAGCGAAACCGATTTGCCGACCCCGCTGCGTCCCATGATCACGCAAGTTTCGCCGCGCTTCACCGTAAAGCTCACATCGTTGAGCACGACGTGGTCGTCGAACGCTTTGTTGACGTCGCGAAACTCGAAGAAGTTCGTTGCCGGAGGCGTGTGCGA
>Ga0207109_1133_pt1 | contig 17003 bp, 14 predicted proteins | sample Alteio_BWMinHeat_73_FD_153584 | JGI IMG/M metagenome (GOLD analysis project Ga0207109, IMG submission 153584) | Enriched cells from forest soil in Barre Woods Harvard Forest LTER site, Petersham, Massachusetts, United States -... | ecosystem: Environmental > Terrestrial > Soil > Temperate forest >... | reverse complement strand
AAGAACGATCCGGCGCTGCTGGAGCGAAGACTGAGAGCGGGAGTAAAAGGCGAGAAGGAAAAAGGACAGAAGATTGTTCAGGCCGTGGCGTCAATAGTGTTTCTGGGTGACTTTCTTGTTCCGGCTTTCGACCGGCGATTCGGATGGTCCCACGTTCCGGCGTGGGTGGCGATGGCGGGTGACGGGATGATGCTGCTGGGTTTCGGGATCACGATAGCGGTATTCAAGGCGAACTCGTACACATCGGGCGTCATCGAGGTCGCCGAAGACCAGAAAGTCATCTCGACCGGACCGTACGCGATGGTGCGCCACCCCATGTATACGGGTGGATTGATTATGCTGTTTGGGATTCCTCTGGCGCTCGGTTCCTGGTGGGGAATGTTGGTGAATCTGCCAATGACCGCGGCAGTCCTGTGGCGGCTTCTGGATGAAGAGCGATTCCTTGCGGAAAAACTCTCCGGCTATACAGAGTATCGCCAAATCGTGAAGTACCGGCTTGTGCCTTATGTGTGGTAGTGCGGACGAGGAGAGATTACGAAGGGAATGATGGAATGGCAGAGGAACGGAAACTCCGCATGGGATTGGCAGGCGGCGGCCCTGGAGCATTCATTGGCCCGGTGCATCGCATTGCCGCGGAACTCGATGGCAGGATCGAGATGGTGGCCGGAGCGTTTTCAAGTTCGCCGGAGAAATCGCGCGCGGCGGGCGTGTCATTCCGCATCGATCCTGCTCGCGCGTATGCGACCTTCGACGAAATGGTAGGCCTGGAGAAACGGCGCGACGATGGCATCGACTTTGTGGTCATTGCTACGCCGAACAGTCTCCATTTGCCCATGGCGAAGGCAGCGCTCGAAGCGGGTATCCCCGTGGTGAGCGACAAGCCCGCCACGGCGACGTACGAGGAAGTGCTCGAGCTTGAAAAGGCGGTGGCGAAGGCGGGCATCCCTTACGCATTGACGCACACCTATGCCGGTTACGCGCTGGTGCGCGACGCACGTGCGCTCTGTGCGGGCGGCGAGTTGGGCGAAATTCGCAAGGTAGCCGTCGAGTATCTGCAGGGATGGCTGAGCCAGCCGCTCGAGAAGACAGGACAGAAGCAGGCAGGGTGGCGCGTCGATCCCGCGCTGAACGGGCCCGGCGGTTGCATCGGCGACATCGGCACGCATGCGTTTCACCTGGTCGAGTACACGACGGGCCTGCGGGTAACAGCGATTCATGGAACGCTGCGTTCGGTCGTGGAAGGCCGGCGTGTGGACGATGACTGCACAGCGCTGTTGAAACTGAACAATGGCGCGGCGGGCGTGCTGATGTGTTCGCAAATCGCGACGGGCGAAGGCAACGGGCTGCGCGTTCGCATCTACGGCGAGAAGGCATCGCTCCAGTGGGCGCAGGAAGATCCCAACCGACTGCACCTGCGGCACGGCGATGGACGCGAGGAAATTCGCCACGCGGCGGGGCCGTACCTGTCTGCCGATGCGCGCGCCGTGACTCGGCTGCCGGGGGGACATCCTGAGGGATATTTGGAAGCGTTCGCGGTACTCTATCGTGAGTTTTCCGATGCATTCGAGGCGTGGCGCGCCGACAAACCGAATCCGCTGCCGCCGACTCTGCCTGGCATTGAGGCCGGAGTGCGCGGCATGCGGTTTATCGAGCGCACCATCGAGAGCAACAAGAGCGGCAAGTGGGTGGAGTTCTGATTGAGCGGTGCCGGCAGACTTAGCCGCGATGCGCGGGTGTTAGCGGACTTAAAGAGGAAAGCAGGGGAGTAGCGAAAGATGAAGACGATCAAAGGACCAGGAATCTTTCTGGCGCAGTTTGCAGGCGATGCAGCGCCATTCAACACGCTGGAGAACATGGCGGGATGGGCTGCGGGACTGGGTTTCGTCGGCGTACAGATTCCCACTTGGGATGCGCGCCTGTTCGATCTGAAACAGGCGGCGGAGAGCCAGGCTTATTGCGACGATGTCCTCGCCGTAGTGGGTGCGGCGGGGTTGAAAGTGACGGAGTTGTCCACGCATCTTCAGGGGCAACTGGTGGCGAGCAATGCTGCGTATGATGCGATGCTGGAAGGCTTCGCGCCCGCGGGACTCGATCCGAAATCGCGCCAGGAGTGGGCGGTGCAGCAGTTGAAGTGGGGGGCGCTGGCAAGCCAGAAGCTTGGCCTCAAGGCGCACGCGACGTTTTCCGGAGCGCTGGCGTGGCCGTATTTTTATCCCTGGCCGCAGCGGCCAGCCGGCCTGATCGACGAGGCGTTTGCAGAACTGGCGCGACGGTGGGTCCCGGTTCTGAACGCGTTCGACGAGGCAGGTGTGGACGCCTGCTTCGAGCTGCATCCCGGCGAAGACCTGCACGACGGCGCGACCTTCGAGCGCTTTCTTGCTGCTGTGAACAATCATTCGCGCGCGAACATTCTCTTCGACCCGAGCCACATGGTCCTGCAGCAACTCGACTACCTGGAATTCCTCGATCTGTATCACGAGCGGGTGCGCGCGTTTCATGTGAAAGATGCGGAGTTCCGGCCCAATGGGCGTGCCGGTGTCTACGGTGGCTACCAGGACTGGATCGATCGGCCCGGGCGCTTCCGTTCGCTGGGCGATGGGCAAGTGGACTTCCATTCCATCTTCAGCAAGATGGCGCAGTACGACTATCCCGGCTGGGCGGTGCTGGAGTGGGAGTGCTGCATCAAACATCCCGAGCAGGGGGCCGCTGAGGGCGCACCATTCATTCGAGACCGCATCATCCGCGTGACGGAAAAGGCGTTTGACGATTTCGCGGGCGCGGGGACCGACAAGGCGCGCAATCAGCGGATACTGGGCTTGTAGAGGCGAAACGCCTCCATTACTGTTGAACGACGATGGTGAATCCCAGATCTCATCCGCCGCGGCGGACGAGACCTGGAGCACCCACGAGAACTGGTTTTCTTGCCTGGTTAGCGCCGCCGTGTGGGCGGGCGCTTGCTCACGGTGATGAGCTTTCCTGTGACGGCATACTTGCGTCGTTCGACCGGCGATGAGAATACGAGACTCGTAACGGGATTGCCGTAAGGCAGGAGAGCTTCGATCAACGCCTCTAGGTCGGCGAGGTTGGTGGTGGTTACTTTCAGCAGGAAGTCGTCGCCGCCGGTGAGGTGGTGGCACTCGCGGACTTCTTCGAGCGTCTGCACATAGTCGGTGAAGCGGTGATAGTTTTGCCCCGGGCAGCTCATGCGGATGAAGGCCATTACTTCAAGACCCAGCGATTCGCGGTCGATCTCCACAGTGTAGCCGTGGATGATTCCGACCTCCTCCATCTGCTTGAGGCGTTCGGCGGTCGCGGTGGGAGAGAGACCGATGCGTCGGCCGAGTTCGGCCACGCTTAAGCGCGCGTTGGTTTGCAGCTCGGCGAGCAGCTTTCTGCCGTAGATGTCGAGCAATGCCGTGGAATCCATTGCCATACATGGATAGCATAGTCGATTCCTATGGCTGGAGCGGCCGTTTGCTGGGAGATATGTCTGTATGAGCCCTTGGCGGCCGCCTAACATCGCCTGATGGAACAAATTATTCTTAACGGCCAGTTACTGACGCTCACCCAGATCGAGGCGGTGTCGCTTGCTAACTGTCGAGTGGAGATTGCGCCCGAGGCGCGCGCGCGCATGGAGGCGAGCCGGGCGACGATCGAAGAAATTCTTGATGCGGGACAGACTGTCTACGGCGTGAACACAGGCTTCGGCAAGTTGTCCGACGTTCGCATTCCGCACGAAAGCCTGGCGCAACTGCAGACCAACCTGGTGCGGAGTCATGCGGGAGGAGTGGGCAACCCGCTGTCGGAGGCGGAATCGCGGGCCATGCTGCTGCTGCGCGCCAACGTGCTGGCGAAGGGATTCAGCGGCAACCGTCCGGCGTTGGTCGATCTGCTGGTGGCGATGCTCAATGCTAGCGTGCACCCGGTGATTCCGGAGAAAGGGTCGGTGGGCGCGAGCGGCGATCTGGCGCCGCTGGCTCATCTGGCGCTGGTTGTGATTGGCGAAGGCGAGGCACTTCATCGTGGCGAACGGCTGAACGGCGGCGACGCGTTGAAGCGCGCAGGGCTGGCGCCGCTGCAACTGGCGGCGAAGGAAGGACTGGCGCTTCTGAACGGCACGCAGGCTATGACGGCGGTGGGAGCGCTGGCGATTGCGCGAGCGCGACGACTGGCGCAGTTGGCGGATGTTGCGGGCGCCATGTCGCTCGATGCGCTGAAGGGGACGCCGGCGGCATTTGACGCGCGCATTCACGAAGCACGGCCCCACGCGGGACAAATCGCTGCCGCAGCGCACTTGATTACGTTGCTGGAAGGATCGGAGATTCGCGAGTCGCATCGCGAGCACTGTTCGCGGGTCCAGGACGCCTATTGTCTGCGCTGCATGCCCCAGGTGCACGGAGCGGTGCGGGACGTGCTGGCGCACGTAACCGGCGTGCTCGAAACAGAGGCGGGATCGGCTACTGACAATCCCCTTGTCTTTCCAGTGCCCTCGTCCAAAACGCAAGACCGCGAAGCGGTGCTGTCGGGGGGGAATTTTCATGGGGCGCCGCTGGCATACGCGTTTGACTACGCCGCCATCGCGCTCACTGACCTGGCCGGGATCACGGAGCGCCGCATCGACCGGTTGTTGAACCCAGACATCAACGAGGGGCTGCCGGCGTTTCTCTCGCCCGATCCTGGCTTGTCGTCGGGGTTCATGATCGCACAGATCGTGGCCGCTGCTCTGATCAACGAGTGCCAGGTTTTCGCAAGCCCGTCATCCACGGGCAGCATTCCCACCGACGGGGGCAAGGAAGATCACGTGTCTATGGGGATGACGGGTGCGTTGAAGCTGCGACAGATCGTGGAGAACGTGGAGCGCATCGTGGCCATCGAACTGATGTGCGCGGCGCAGGCGGTGGAGTTCCGGAGGCCGCTCCAGTCGAGTGCGCCACTCGAACGCGTGCATGCGGGTGTGCGTGCAGTGGTGCCGCGCCTGGAGCAGGATCGCACGCTCGCGCCGGACATTGATGCCCTGGCTACGGCGATCCGCAAGGGCGCATTCAACGCGTGACCAAACGTCCTCCCGCACGAAGCATTTAGTATGGGACAATTGCGGGAGGCGTGACGGCAAGTGAAACTTTTTCGAACGGCGATCGGCCGGTTTGTTGAAGAGGATGGGCATCAATATCGCATCGGCGCGTTGACCTGGGATGCGCTTCTTACGCACGACGATCTGGAAGCGTGTCTGGAGGCGATCGTTGAGGGAGAGGCGCCGACGCACGAGTTTCAGGGAGCGGCGCTGTTGCCGCCGATCGACGGCCAGGAAGTGTGGGCCGCCGGCGTGACCTACTACCGCAGCCGCGGCGCGCGCATGGAAGAGTCGAAGGACGCGGGTGGAGGCAACTTCTACGATCGCGTTTATTCGGCGGAGCGTCCGGAACTCTTTTTCAAATCCACCGCCAGCCGCACGGTTGGTCACTCCGCCGAGGTGCGGATCCGCAAAGATGCTATCTGGTCGGTGCCTGAGCCGGAGTTAACGCTGGTGGTGAGCCCGCGCGGGAAGATCATCGGCTACACCATCGGCAACGACATGAGCTCACGCGATATCGAGGGTGAGAATCCGCTGTATCTTCCTCAAGCCAAGGTCTACGACGGCAGTTGCGCGCTGGGCCCTGGAATCCTGATCACGTCGAGCCCGCTGTCCCACTCGACAGAGATACTGCTGGAGATCGTGCGCAAGGACAGGATCGAGTTCGCAGGGTCGGTGGCTCTTTCGGAGTTGAAGCGCGATCCGAAATCTCTGGTCGAGTATTTATTCCGCGACAATTCGTTTCCCAACGGATGCTTCCTGATGACGGGGACGGGGATTGTGCCGCCGAGTTCCTTCACCCTGGCGAGCGGCGACAAGATTCGGATTACGATCGATCCGATCGGGACGTTGGAGAACGAAGTGGCGTAGGGGCCAAGGGAATAGGGATCAGGGAATAGGAAAAGCAGGTCCTTCGCTACGCTCAGGATGACAGCTTAAAAAAAGGAAGCACGCGCTTATTCGGCATCCCGCACGCACCGAAATCCCACGCCACCGGAACGATCGTAGCCGGGCGCCATCAGCAGCACCTTGCTGTGTTCGTCGTTGCGATAGGCCTGCGGGAAATACCAGATCGACCCTTGCGGTTGGTAGTAGCTGCCGCCGCGCACGATGCCGGTCAGTGTGTGCTCGTCGGTGAATTCATCGGTCCATTGCCACACGTTACCCACCATGTCCATCACGCCGTAGGGGCTCGCGCCCAGCGGATGTGCGTCAACAGGGTCGGGTCCGCGCATGGAGCGCCCCTGGTCGGGCGATGGCACGTTGGGAAGCTGCCAGATGTTGCCCCATGGATAAGTGCGTCCGTCGGTTCCCTCTGCCGCAAACTGCCATTCCCACTCGTGCGGAAGGCGCTTGCCCGCCCACTTCGCATAAGCGCGCGCATCCTCTATAGAGACCCACGTTACCGGCCTGCTATCCCATCCTTGCGGGAAGTCTCCGTCCTTCCAGTCGCGCAGGAAGTTGATCTTGTCTTGAGGTGCGTAATGCGTGGCGCCGAGGAACTCCTTGAACTGCGCGTTCGTCACCGGGTAGGTGTCGATGAAGAAGGGCTTGATCTGCATGGTGTGTTCGTGGAAGCGACGGGGGGAATCCTCCCAGGGATACTGCACATCGACGCCGTCATCGGAGCGACCTTCGATCTCGGTGCCGCGCACCCGGAAGACGAAATCGCCGCCGGGAATGCGCACCATGCCCTCGGGTGTTTCCTTCGCGGGCCGGGTTGCGGCAATGTCAACGATCTGCTGGGGCAGTACCTTCCACTCATGCGAGAAGCTCTCCAGCGGCTTTCGCGTCATCTCCGCCATGCGTGGCAGTAGCGCTTTAACCTTCACCCCAGGTTCGTCGGGAGTGGCCAGGATTGCGCCGTAACCGTGCGCTTCGATTTCGAAACTCAACACCGCGAGCGGGCCCTCTACCTGCGGCTTCAACTCCACTCCGTGATAAAGGTCGAAGTAACGCATGCCGGGCGTGGCAAACACATCCATCTGCCGCCCGCCGATGTTGTATGGATTGCGATTCACGATCGTCCACACCGTCTCGCTGCTCAGCGGCCAGCGGCTCGCGTAGATGCCGAAATTGTGCATGGGAAAGTGCGGCTCCCACTGCGGGCTGATGAGGAAGGGCGCCACGGCGTGTTCGATGGCCGCAACGCGACGCGTAGCCTCGGCATCACGCGGCGTAATGCCGTTCCAGATGCCCCAGATGTTCTCCCAACTCTCCCAGCCTACGCCGTTGAAGAACGCGAACTGCAGGTCGGAGGTTTTGTCCATGTTCCAGCGATCGCTGATGTTGACCATGTGGCGCGACTCCAGCCACTTGAACCGGTCCACCATGGGAATGAAAGGAAAACTGTACTGGCCCCAGTTCATCACGTTCCACGCGGCGGCTTCGTCGCTGGGGCTGCCTTCTGGCTCGAAGGCCATGGGATGGCCGGCCTTCTCCGCGGCGAGTGAGAAGCCGAGTGGAACACCATCCTGGGTGTCGCCGTTGATACCATCCGCGCCGATCTGTTTCATCAGCGCGGCAATCGCATCGGGCCAGGACTGCGACGGCTGGTGCGTTCCTTCATCCCACATCATCATGGGAAAGAGCACGCGTACACCGCGGCGGTGGAAATCGGCGACCATTCGCTTCAGGCCTTCGATGCCGCCGGGCATCGACTGCACCATCTCGAGCTGGTTGCGATCGTCGATCCCCATGTTCGGATAGGTCGACCAGACCAGCACAGCATCGATGCCGCCGTAGCGCTTTTCGAGATCGTCCAGGTAGCGGTCAACGGTGTAACGGCCCGCGATCGGGTCGTAGAAATAGCGGTCGTGAACCATCATCTGCGGCTGGATAAAGCTCGATTCGGTCCAGAGCAGTTCGGGCTTTTCGTACCGCGACGGATCGAAGGCGATGCGGATCTTGCGTTCGTCGCGCCAGTGGGAGATGTCGCGGAGCCAGCGCTCATGGGTGAAGGGCGGGCAGGTTGCCTGCTGCGGGCCTTCCCACGCGTTGTGGAGATCCATGCAGGGCGGCGGGGGAATTTGCTGCCCATGAGGAGCATAGAGTGTGTCCTGCGCATGGGAACTGAGCGCGAACGCGGCGGCAAGGACGGCGGCACAGAGAATGCGGCGCATGGTGTGCTGTGGCCTCCCGGTGGTTTGATCCACTCCATCATACCGATTCGCGGCTGGACTGCAGGTCGATGCCGAGCTGCTGGCATTTCTTGTACAAATGGCTGCGCTCGAGGCCGAGCGCGCGGGCGGTCTGAGTGACGTTGCGGTGGTTGCGTTCGAGCTCCGCGAGCACTTCGGCACGTTCGAAGTCCTGGACCCGCTGGGCGAGGGGACCGATGCAGGATGGAGCGGCATCCGCGTTGAGCGGTTGGGCGGATGATGCTTGTAAACGATGGAGGGCGGGCAAGGCGAGCAGAACTGCCTCCCGATCGATTTCGCCGTCGGCGAGAAGCAGGAGCCGCTCGACAACGTTGCGCAACTCACGGATGTTGCCGGGCCACGGGTATTCCTTGAGCGCATCGATCGCCGATGAGGTGAATAGGATTGGTTTCCATCCGTTTTGCGCGCTTACCTGGCGGGCGAAGTGCTCGACCAGCGACGGCAGGTCTTCGCAGCGCCGGCGCAGGGGCGGTAGCTCCACCGGAAATACCACCACGCGATGATAGAGATCGCGGCGAAATGTGCCGGCTTCGACCAGTTGTTCGAGATTGCGATGGGTGGCAACAACGACGCGCACATCCACGGTGGTGGGCTTGTCGGACCCGATGCGCTCCACTTCGCCTTCCTCGAGCACACGCAGCAGTTTGGCCTGCATGGCGGTGGGCATGTCGCCGATCTCGTCGAGAAACAGCGTGCCGCGATGGGCCTGTTCGAATTTGCCGGTGTGGCGCTGGACTGCGCCGGTGAATGAGCCCTTCTCGTGGCCGAACAGCTCGCTCTCGATGAGCTCGGCGGGAACAGCGGCACAGTTCAGGGTGACGAACGGGCCGCCGGCCCGATGGCTCTTTTCGTGCAGGGTGCGGGCAACCAGTTCTTTGCCGGTGCCGGTTTCGCCGAAGATGCAGACGCGCGATTCGCTGGCTGCGACGCGCTCGATCTGCGCCATCACCCGGCGCATGGTTTCGCCGGTCCACACTAGAGTGTGTTTGCCCACGCGCGTGCGCAGGTCGCGGTTTTCCGCTTCGAGGCGCGTCAGCTTCAGCGCGTTCTCGAGCGTGACCAGGAGTTTCTCGGTTGAAAACGGCTTCTCGAGAAAGTCGAGTGCGCCGAGGCGCGTGGCGCGTACTGCCATTTCAATGTGCGCCTGGCCGCTCATCATGACCACTGGAGCGGATATACCGGCGGCTTTCAGGTCCTCGAGCAGGGCGAGGCCGTCGCGGCGCGGCATGACGACATCGCTCAGGATCAGATCGAATGGCTGGCTCTGTGCCACTTCGAGAGCGCGCGCGGCGTTGTCACACACTACGGCCTCGTGCCCGGCCAGGCGAAAGGCGCGCGACAGCGACGCCAGCGTATTGGCTTCGTCGTCGACAATCAGGATCTTCGCTTTCGCCGTCATGAATTCGCCCTGGGCAGAGTGATGATAAAAGTTGCGCCCTCGCCCGTGCGACTCTCCACGGCAATCTTACCCTTGTGGTCGGCAATCACCGATTGCACAATCGCGAGCCCGAGGCCGGTGCCGTGTTGCTTGGTGGTGTAGTAAGGCGTGAACAGACGCTCGCACTCCTCGGGCGTAAGGCCCTGGCCGGTATCGGAAACGCGAATCTCCACCTGGTCGCCAAGCGGCCGGGCAGCGAGCGTGAGCGTGCCTCCTTCCGGCATAGCATCTTTTGCATTGAGGACCAGGTTCGATAGAGCGCGATGCAGCAATTCGGGATCGGCATCGATGGGCATAGGCTCTTCCGCAACCTTGACCGAAAATTGCATCGCAGCGCCGTTTTGTGCGCTCGTGGCGTAAAGCGAGCGCACGCGCTCGACTACCTCTTTCGCGTCGATGCGCTCCAGTTCCGGCTTCGGCATTTTGCTGAAGTCGCTGAAGCGGCCGATGATGGTCTTGAGATTGGCGATCTCCATGCCCAGGGTCTGGGTGCTCTCGCGGAAGACCTCGTCGAATTCCTCAGCCGGCAGTTCGCGGGAGCGCACCAGGTTTTCGACGGTGAGTTGCAGCGGGAAGAGAGGATTCTTGAGCTCGTGCGCCAGGCGACGGGCCAGCTCCCGCCACGCTGCGACGCGTTCGGTCTGGAGGAGCCGGTCGCGCTGGCTGCTCAATTGGCTGGTCATGTGATTGAAGCTTTGCGCCAGGACGCTCAGCTCATCGCGTCCGCGCTCGGGAACCTGCACGTCCCAGTTGCCGTCGGCGACGTCCTGGGCCGCGCGCGCGAGCTCTTCGATGGGCCGCGAGACGCGGGCCGCGATCCACAGGCTGAGGGCAATCGAGAGCAGGATCCCGGCCGTTGCGACTCCATAGGCGATTGACCGGATGTGCTGCTGCGCCGCGACCATCTCGGTGCGCGAAAGGGCTACCGTGAGCACTGCCAGCACTGAGCCTGACTCATTTTTCAGTGGAATCGCAGTGGCATTCACGCTGTCTTCGCGACGACTGCTCAGATAAACGATGGCGCTATCTTGCTGGCCGGTTCTGAGTGCCGGGGAGATGAGCGCTTCGTACTTCGCCGCCGCGGCGACTTCGCCAGTGGCTCCGACCAGGTGCCAGGGATCGAACACCGGGGAAGAACCGGAGGCCGGTTGAGGCATGCTCGCGTTGGCAACCGCCGGTCCGGTGTCGCTATAAAGAAACACCTGCATGCCTGGGGCGATGGGCAGATCGGCGAGGAAGGTCTGGTCGAGTCGGCGCCCTCCCACGAGGTGCATCGCGGGCTCTGCACTGCGCACTGGGCGAACCGCGAATAGTCCCAGCGTCGTGGTGCCGTCGGGGAGATCTTCGCGCTTGAGAAATGCTGTCTGGCCTGATTGCGTGGCGGCCGGTTCCGGATAGCCGAACCTCGCCGGGTATTGCGCCGAGCTGACCACATTGCCGTCGGGTCCCACGATCTCAAGAAAATCGAGCTGGGCCTGCTGCGCCAGGGTCTGCGCCTCGGTGAGAAAGGGAGCGCTGTCGCCCGACTGCACGATTTCAAACGCCATGGCGCGCACGTGCTCGTTCGCGGCCAGGCGATCGACGGCTGCGGTCACTTCGGAAGAGTGGTGCTGGAATTCGCGCTGGAACTGGCTGATGACGAGCGCGGTGTCCTGCTGGTCGCGCTGATTGAAGACGCGCTTGATGCGGACCAGCACGGTCCACGCCACCGCGACCACGGCCGCGGCAACAGTCAGAGAGACCAGCAGCAGGAGCTTCTGGCGCAGGCTCATGGCGCGCCCTCGAGCGAAGTTGCGGCCAGATCGGGTGTGCCCGCTGCGTCGAGACGCAGGTCGCGCACGCGGCCGGATGCGGCGTAAGAGCGGGGCAGATAGAGTAGTGGAATCAGCGTCTTGCGCTCCAGAAATTCATGTTCTACTTTATAGAGAGCGGCCGGGGCAGGGTCGCCGCTGGATATCGGTTGACCTGCCCCGCGCAACAGCGATTCGAGTGTGGATTGGGGATCGCGGCTTTCGAGCGCGAACGTGCGAAGGATGAGGTCGCCATGCTGGGTTCCAGTGGCTGCCTGTACATTGAAGCCGGCTTCGCGGAGGTTGAGCGCGATGCGCTGCGCAGCGAGTTGCAATGTCGGACCGCCCTGCGAGGATAACGTGAGTTGGGCGGAGGTGAGTCCTCCGCGAAGCTCGTGCGCCTTGTTCAGATCGCGGTCCGTGGGGAACAAAAAGGAATAGCCGCTAATGCCGGACGGGAGAAGGCTGGCCGTCACTTCGCCCTGTTTTTGATAGATCACGTTGGAGAGAGCTCCGCGGTCAACAGCGAGTGAAATTGCAGCGCGCAACGGAGGATTGGCGAGCGCTCCGGTGTCGCTGATTTCGAGCGCAAGCAGCGTGATCGGGGGAGATGTGAGCAAGCGGAGATGACTTTGTTGCGCCTGCCTCAATTGTTCGGCCGGAACTTCTACGATGTCAGCGCGGCCTACGCTCAGGTCGAGCCACTGGTCGCGAATGGCGCGATGGACGCGAATTTCGATGGTATCGGCGAAGGGCCGGCCTTGCCAGCAGTTTTCATTTGCCGCGAGCTTGAGGACGTTGTTGGCGAAGCCCGCGGCCTGAAACGGACCGGTGCCGAGAAGACGCTGATCGCTGCTCGAATCGGGGTTGGGAAGAGCGATGAGATAGGCGTCGCCGGCGAGCAGAGCGGGCAGCACCGGAATCGGCGAGTCGCTGGTAAATACGACCGCTGCTCCTACTGCGTGAACTGCGCTCCATGGGCAGTTGGATGGGCAAGAGGCGTTCAGGGAACTGACAACATTCACGGAAGTGACCGGTGTCCCGTCGCTGAAATGCGCATCGGGACGCAGACGGAACTGCCAGCGGTGATGGTCGTTGTCCGCCTTCCAGTCCGCGGAGAGCGCAGGCACGGGCAGGCCGGCTGAGTCCATGCGCGTGAGGCCGTCGTAGACGAGGCGGCGTGCGATGCCGTTGGGCTGCTGCCAGGGGTCGTCTTCGATTTCGACGCGCAGCGTGCCGCCGTAGTGCGGCCGGGTTCGTGCCCCGGCTAAGAGCGCAACCAAAACCAGAAAGAAACTAATTGCAGAGCGCCGTAACACGGTCCACCTCGTAGTCGCCCGATGCTTGTCGTACCGCGGCCAGCAGGCTCTTGCCATCCGGTGAGGGCCACAGCGCTGTGACGGTACCGTTCATCGTAAGCGGCGCACTGGCGGGAATGGCTTCCTGCGCCGGAAGTTCATATGCGCGCAGGCTGTCGCCGGCGGCTTCGCCTGAGCCGGAAGCGATGACCTGTGCCCCTGATCCGCAGCCGGATTTGAGAACCGCAAAATCGCTGCCCCAGTCGCGTGCTCCGCTCACCGTTTTCAGCACTCCGCCGTCGACGATTTGAACCTTGCCGTCGATGCCTCCGATGAGCAGCGCCGGTCCGTTGGGCCGCGAGAGCAACGCCGCGGAATAGAAGGACGGAAGGTCAACGCCAAGGCTGGGCGTGATGACGCCCGTGAAGTAGTTGCGCGCGGCGTTGTAGAACGCCTTGATGGTGACGGGATTGGCGGGGTCGTTGTTGTGGAGGATCGGCCAGGGCTCGTCGCTCGTATGGCAGTTGATAGTCCAGCCATCAGCCGGATGGGCAGTAGCGGTTGGAGTGGCTGCGTAAGTGCCGCTACATTCGATTTGACCCGTGAATGCGCGAAAGGCCGATCCATCCGGGGCGGGGAACATGATTCCGCGCTCGTCCCTGGCTAGTTGTCGATGGTCACCGAGAGGGAAGTACTTCTGATGCTGCCATCCGCCTTCGCTGAAGACAAGCAGGTCAATGGCTTCCGGGCGAAGAATGATGAGGGAACTGCCGGTTTCGAATGCGGCGATTGCCGGATCGTCAGAGAGTGAGTGCAGGATGGGCAGTCGCTCGCGGCGCAACGTCATGTAATCCGCGACGGCGCTGTTTTGCGTTGGTCCAGAGCCTGCCGGCACCATGATCACGCGCGTGGCGTTCCCCTGAATTACTTCCGCGACCCAGAGGCGCTCGCGATCGTTCTGGCTGAGAGTGATGCGGATCGTGTTGGCGCTCTCGCCGTTGGCAATTGCGACTCCGTGGGCCTTCAGATTTTTTTCGAGCATCGCGCGTATGGCGGGAATGTCGGAAGACGCGATGGAGGAGAGATTGCGGATGGTGAGCGTGGCCTGGCCCGGGCCGACGACTCCGGCGATCTGTTCGGAGAGTGCGGCCGCGGGCGGTTCCCACTCGGTGGGAGTTGGCGCGGCGAGGAGCATCACCGACGCCATCAGCGCACTTGCCCAACCTGTCACCAGCCGGAACAGTTTCATTGCCCCACTGCTTTCTTCGTTTGTTTCTTGGGCGGATTATATCGTGACGGTTATCAGTTTTCAGTTGTCAGTCTCCAATTGCCAGGTGATCGAACCGCTGACGACTGAAAACTGACAACTGAGAACTCCCACTCAGTGGCCCGGTTTTGCCGGCGGATCTTCCTGGTTGTCCATCTCCTGCTTGATGACTGGATTGGTCAGGCTGGCCTTGAAGACGTCGTTGGCAAAGAAGAATTTGCCATCGGACGGAACCATGACGACCTGAATCTTGTCCGATAGGCGCTCAGCGATGATCTTGTTGATCAGCAGCGGCGACTTGTTCAACAACTCGGCTTCGCTGGTCATGCGCTCGGCGTTGGCGGCGGCCATAAGCTTCACGCGGCTGGCTTCGGCTTCAGCCAAGAGGTTGCGGCGCTCGAGTTCGGCCTTGCTGTCGATGACCTTGGCCTCGGCGTCGGCCTGCGCATTCTGGATGGTAGCTTCCTTGCGCGCTTGAGCCTCGAGCCTCGACTGTTCGATCTGCTTCTGCTTCAGCGGCAAGGTGTATTGCATGGCGTCGGCCTCGCCCTTGGCTTCCACGACTTTGGATTGCGCGTCGCCTTCGGCGGCTTTGACCTTGCGCCGCGCCTCGGCCTCGGCCTCGAGCTCGGCGATCTTCACCTGCTTCTGCTGGATGTCGGTGACGATCGCGAGCTGGTCGTCCTCCTGCTCCTTCAGCAGGAGTCCTTCCAGACCCTTCGCATACTCCTCGGGCAGATGGATGTCGGCGAGCATCACTTCTTCCACCACGATGCCGTCGGCGGCCAGCTTGCGCACAATGATTCCGGCGGCCTTGGCGCGGACTTCTTCACGCTTGGTCGAGAAGATTTCTCGCACCGTGTATTGCGGGGCGAGCTCACGCCACGCGCTGGCGACTACCGGAGGAACCAGTTCCTTGTCGGCCGGCTGGGGCAGGCGCGACTGCACGCTGTCGAGCTTGTTGGGATCGAGACGGTAACGGACCGTGATCGCGAGGCCGAGGTTGAGGCCCTCGCGTGACTGCACATTCAGGCCGTTCTTCTGCGCTGTCTTGTTGGCGCCTTCTACGATGCCGGCGGTAAAGAGGTGGTCGCGCAGGTCGAACATTTCCACCGATTCGATGAGCGGCGTGATGAAGTGCATGCCGGGGTAGAGAGTTCCTGGCTCCGTGCCGCTGACCTGGCTGATGCGAATACCGCCCATGCCGCTGGGAACGACAACAATGCTGCCGGCAATCAGCAGCGGCAGGCACGCTACCATGGCCAGGGCGAGCGACCCTCGCCAGGGAATCTCGCGCGGCTCGACGAGAGGCTCAGTACCACCTTCTTCCATGGCCTTGCGGGCGCGGCGAATGTTTTGGATGAACGTGATCAGCGGAATGGCCAGCGCGCAGGCGAGCAACAGCGCTCCCGCTACGGTGAGCAACAGCTTCAATGCGAGCATTTGCTTTCTCCTTTTTTCGCTTCAACGTGATTGCGCTCTGAATGTGCGCGGGTTTTCGGCCATGGAGCGATCAGCAGCCGGACCAGTCCTCCGAAAGTGAGTTCTTCAAGCAGCAGTCCCGTAACCACCGGCAGGAGTGCCGCTCCCAGACCATTCATCGCTTCATCAAGCAGAGTCATTGGCGGTCTCCTTTACCGTGTGCCCATGGTGGCAACCGTGGTGACCGCAGGAACCGGAGAAGCGGTGGCAGCAGGAGCCGGCTCAGAAGCAGCAGGAGGAGCAGGGGCGGCTTCGGTATGGGCCGTCTCCGTGGGCTGCGAAGCGGCAGGGACCGGTGTTGCGGCCGGGCCGAAGAGGCGGGCGGTTTCATCGTTGCGATGTCCGACCAGGCGGACCGTGTCGCCGACGCCAACCAGTGGGTAGAACTCTTCCAGATCGGCTTTCGCCATGCGGATGCAGCCATGCGAAGCGGCTTTGCCGATTGATTTGGGCTCGTTGGTTCCGTGAATCCCGTAGCCTGTCTTGCTGAGTCCCATCCAGCGGGTTCCGACCGGGTTGCCCGGCCCGGGAAGCACCGTTTTTCCATCGTGGTGATAGGTGGGGTTAGCGACGCGGCGTTGAACGGAAAAGGTGCCCTCAGGACTGGGAGTGGAGGGTTTTCCGACGGCGACGGTGTAGACCTTTTTCACTTCGCCGTTCTCAACCAGGGCCAGCTTGAAATCCTCGAGGCTGACAACGATTTCGCGCTGCGGAACTGCCGGCTCAACCGTCTGCTGTTGCGCTGCCGCGGCGGTTGCAAAGATCGCTGCTGCCATTGCCACTACTGCCAACCTGCTGAGATTCAAGCCCTTCATCTCGTCCCCCTTGGCGTCTTCGCCTGCGCCCTGACGAATTGCACGGGCTTTGCCAAGGATTTCGCATTGAAAGCAAGGGACTTAGGGGACGCCGATATCAGCAATACGTGTCACGGTAGACACGGCTGTGTCAAAGGTGACGCACGCACACTAAACAGTTGCGCACAGCCCGCGTACGCAACGTGCACATGCGTTTTTGGGCGGGTTGTAAGCAGCACTGACCCTCGACCTCCGCCACAAATCACGTGTTGTCAGGCACATGAATCGATTGCTATGATGAAGGCCCCTTGGAGGGTCGCATGTCGTCCCCACCCTCTTCCGTCAGGATCAGCATCGATAGCGGCACGGATAGCGACCAGGAGGAACTGGCCCAACTGGGCCAGCGCCTGCGTCGAGACATCCAGCAACTGGATGTGGATGCGGTGGAGTTTGCACGCGAAGGCGCAGCCCCGGCCGGAGCGAAAGGCGATCCTCTGACCATGGCAAGCCTTGCCGTGACGCTGGCGCCGGTAGTGCTGAAACCGCTGTTCGACATGCTGCAGAGCTGGACGGCGCGCCACAACAATTCGACCGTCACCATCGAGATGGGCGGCGACAAGCTGACCATGACGGGTTCTCCCTCGAAGGAACAACTGGCCGTTATTCAGGCCGTCCTTAAGAAACATCAGCAAGCGTGATCGA
>Ga0207109_1132_pt1 | contig 17067 bp, 13 predicted proteins | sample Alteio_BWMinHeat_73_FD_153584 | JGI IMG/M metagenome (GOLD analysis project Ga0207109, IMG submission 153584) | Enriched cells from forest soil in Barre Woods Harvard Forest LTER site, Petersham, Massachusetts, United States -... | ecosystem: Environmental > Terrestrial > Soil > Temperate forest >... | reverse complement strand
ACAGGTTGAGAAACCAAGGAGAGGGTCATGAGGTCCAAAGGCATCGAACACCTCCTCGGAGCGCCGCTTTGGGAGCGGAGATCTCCGAAACTGACCAATTCGAGGCGAAACTACGCCTGCAATTCGTTGGTGTCAAGTAGCGAGGCAACGCCGGAAGGCGGCGGCGACCGCATGCGGTTTGCTGGGGATTGCATTCTCTCGCGTAGACACTAGACTCTTAGCGCTGTCGCCCGATATCAACGGAAGTTCCGCACTCTGAAAAGCATATGGTGCAGCACCCAAGAGGCTGCGGCGAATCGCTTTTGCAATCAAAGTTGCCGTCGATTGCATCTCAGTTTCGCGTGCGCCGGGAGATGAAATGGCGTTAAAAAAGGAATACTGGCAAGGGATTCTGGTTGCGATTGCGCTTGCGGTCGGAATTTATTTTCTTGCGCATGGTTGCTCGAAAAAGGCGAGCGCGGATTCGGCTGATGCGACCAATACCGATACGACGAAGACGGCTGAGCCAGCCAACGCGAACTACGATCTGGTGATTTCCGGCGGACGAGTGATGGATCCGGAATCTAAGCTCGATGCTGTTCGCAACGTTGGCATTCGCGACGGAAGGATCGCGGCGATTTCTCCTTCTCCTCTCTCCGGCAAGACGACGATCGATGCGAAAGGCCTCGTCGTCGCTCCTGGTTTCATCGATTTGCACGAACACGGACAGGATGCGCGCAATTATCAGTTTCAGGCGCACGACGGAGTGACGACTTCGCTCGAACTCGAAGTCGGGACGGATTACGTGGACAAGTGGTACGCGGCGCGCGAAGGCAAAGCGCTGATCAACTATGGTGTGAGCATCGGGCATATTCCCGTTCGCATGGCGGTGATGCACGACAACGCATCGTGGATTCCGACGGCAGATGCTGCGCGGCGCGTTGCGACACCGGAAAATATGAAACAAATGCTCAAGCTGATGGAGCGTGGATTCCGCGAAGGCGCGCTCGCGGAAGGAATGGGCATCAACTACACGCCGGCGGCAACGCATCAGGAAATCATCGAGATGTTCCGCATCGCGGCGAAAAATAATGCGTCGGTTCACGTACACATGCGTTACAGCGGAATGAAAGAGCCGACCACCGGGATCGCGGCTTTGGAAGAAGTGATCGCGGTAGCAGCCGAGACTGGTGCGCCGCTCCATGTAGTCCACATCACCAGCATGGAATTGAAAGCGACACCCGATGCAATTGCCATGATTGAAGGTGCGCGGCACCACGGGCTCGACGTGACGACCGAAAATTATCCGTACACAGCCGGAAGCACTGCGATCGAATCTTCCGTGTTCGATCCCGGCTGGCAGGAAGCTCAGGGAATTACATACAAGGATCTGCAGTGGGCCGCGACAGGTGAGCGGCTGACGGCTGAGACGTTTGAGAAATATCGCAAAGAAGGCGGAATGGTCGTCATTCACTCGATTCCGGAGGAAGACGTGCGCATCGCCCTGGCAAATCCGGACATCATCGTAGCGAGCGATGGATTGCGCATCACCGGCGCGAAAGTTCATCCGCGGGGACAAGGGACGTATTCGCGCGTGCTCGGACACTACGTTCGCGAGGAAAAAGTGCTCGACCTGATGACCGCGCTGCGTAAGATGACGCTGCTGCCGGCGCAACGGTTGGAAAAACACGCCCCGGCATTTCACGACAAGGGGCGCATCCGCGTCGGCGCCGATGCGGACATCACGATTTTTGACGCAGCTCGTATCATCGACAAAGCGACCTTCGACGACCCGCTGCAATACTCCGGGGGCATTCAGTTTGTGCTTGTGAATGGCACGCCAGTGCTGAAAGATGGGCAACTCGTGGAGGGAGTATTCCCAGGCAGAGCAGCGCGCGCGCCGATTTCTCACTAACCACTCGCCGATGACCGAACCCACAAAAACTGTCATGCAGCCCGGAGCACGGCCCGCTGTTCTTGCCGGATTTCTCGGGTGGACGCTCGACGCGTTCGATTTTTTCGTCGTAGTTTTTTTGATCGACACGCTCGCGCAACATTTCGGCGTACCGAAGAAAGACATCGTGCGCACGATGACGGCGACGCTGGCGATGCGTCCGGTCGGCGCGGTGATCTTCGGCTTGCTATCGGACCGCTATGGGCGGCGAATTCCGCTGATGTGCAATGTGATTTATTTTTCGGTGATCGAGCTGCTATGCGGCTTTGCGCCGAACTACACATTTTTCTTTGTGATGCGCGCGCTGTTCGGCATCGGCATGGGCGGCGAATGGGGCGTCGGCGCGTCGCTGGCGATGGAAGCGGCGCCGGCGCGATGGCGCGGAATTCTCAGCGGCATTTTGCAGAGCGGCTACTCGATCGGATATTTGCTGGCTGCCATTGCGGCGCGATTTTTGCTTCCAGTGTGGGGCTGGCGCGCGATGTTTTGGGTCGGCGCGCTGCCCGCGCTGCTGGCGCTCTATATAAGGACCAAAGTGCCAGAGTCGGAGGCGTGGAAGCAGCATCGCGCCGCGACCACGGGCGAAGTGTTGCGCACCGTCGGCCGCGAGTGGAAGCGGTTCGCGTATCTCGTCGTGCTGATGACGTTCATGATGTTTTTGTCGCACGGCACCCAAGATTTGTATCCAGACTTCTTGCAGGAAGTGCATCACGTGACGGCCGCGGCGCGCGCGAACATCGCGATGTTCTATAACGTCGGCGCGGTATTGGGCGCAATCGTGTTCGGGCATTTGTCGCAGAAGGCCGGGCGGCGCAAAGGAATGGTCGCCGCGCTTGGACTTTCGCTGGTGATGATTCCCTTTTGGGCATTTGGCAGCAGCTTGCCGATTCTAGTTCTCGGCGCGTTTTTAATGCAGGCGGGCGTGCAGGGGGCGTGGGGCGTGATTCCGGTGCACCTCAACGAAATGTCGGCAGATGCGGCGCGCGGATTGATTCCCGGACTTTGCTATCAGCTCGGAATTTTGATTGCGGCGCCGACGAATCAAATTCAGTACGCGTTGCGCGATCATGTCGGTTATCAATGGGCGCTGGCGGGATTTGAAATTGTGACGATCGTGACGCTAGCGATTTTGCTGGCGGTGGGCACCGAGGCGCACGGCAGGAAATTCCACGAACAGCAAAAGTGAAACGCCGTCTTTTTAGTGCGGCAGAACCTCGGCGATTGGCTTCCCTGCTTTCGGGACGGCGGTGACGTAGTCTTGGCCGAAGAATGCCGCCAGCGTCGCTGCGATTTGACTCTGTGTGACCGGTGCGATTTTCGCACGCTCACCGAGCGACTGCGTGTCGGGGCCGAGAAACATCATCCAGATATATTTTGAGTCGGGAATTTTCTGGCCGTGATCGCGCCATTTCTTCGGTGCTTTGCCGCGGCCGTGATCGGGAGAAAAAATCAGCGTGGTGTTGCCGCGATAGTCGGGGATCGACTGCGCGAGTTCCCAAATTGCTCGGAGGTAGGCATCGACGCGATGCGCGGAGTCGAGATACTCGGTGTATTGGCCGGCGTGCGCCCAGTCGTCGGTTTCGCCGAGCGAGATGTAGAGCACCTTCGGATGCTTCAACTTCATGTATTCGACGGCGGTGTAAAACGGAATCGCGTCGAAGGGTTCGTCTTCCCAGACGCGCGGTGTTTCGAGTTTCAGATGGTTGATGAGGTCGAGTTCGGGAGTGGAAGGAGTGAGTGTCAACGGGACGTAGCCGGCGTTGGCGGTGAGATGGGAACGCTCGGGATTGAAGACGTTGGCGATCACGTCCCACGCGCCGAAGGCCGCGATGTTGCCGTCTTCGCCTTGCCTTTCGCCGAAGCCCGGGCGATTCTTCAGCCATTCGAGAACGGTGACATTTGGATTGGGAATGTTGTCATTGCTATGGATGCGCTCGTCGTCCGGAAAGCCGGTGAGCGTTTCGTTGTAACCGGGATAAGAGAAAAACATGTGATTCGTGACGTAGGCGTCGGAGCCTTTGTCGCGATTGCCGAAAATCTGGCCTTGCTTGGCGATGACTTGCCAAACGAACGGCATCAGGATTTCGCGGCGCTCGTCGGCGGTGCCGCGCCAGTAGGTCTTTTTCAGTGTGGCTTCATTTTTCACTTTGCCGTTTTGCTTGTTCATCAGCGATTCTTCGGCGCCGTTGAAGACTTCTTGCCAGCGGAGACCGTCCGTCATGACGAAGATGATGTGTTGCGTCTTGTGATCGGGCGAGACTTGGGCGCGCGTGGGAGTCGCGAGTGCGAAGGCGGTCGCGACGGCGAGGGAGAATTGGATGGCGAGAGTGGCGAGTCTGAGAAAGCGCGAAATTGGCAAAGGCGTGACCTCGAGTGAAATTTGTGCGGCACGTACGCGCAAGCTTTCAATCGCTCCGCGGTACCGTTCGCGGAATGGCGAAAGCTCGATGGACCAAGGTCTGCGAATCTTGAAAACGGAGATTCGCAAAGAATGTAGATGGAACCGAGCCGTTTGCGCAATCCGGAGTGGCTCGGAAGGCGGCAGGCGACCGAGAACCGGACTCGCTTAGACCTGGACCTGGACGACAGCAAGCTGTCGTCACTGTGGCGGCGCGGTATTACAGCAGTATTACGCCAGCGTTGAGTTCGAGCGATCTCGGTGTGGCGGCGGGCTCAATTCGATGTGTTATACTTTTGTTGCTTCAGTTTGTAGCGTTTTGCAGCGTTTCCACACAGCGCGCCCGTAGCTCAGCTGGATAGAGCGATGGTCTACGAAACCATAGGTCGGGAGTTCGAACCTCTCCGGGCGCGCCATTTATCTTCATTCACATCTTGTAGTTCCAATCGTGTCTAGGCGCGCCGGCACCGAGAGAGAAGCTACTCGGCAGGGATGACGCGAGATTTGCAACGTTGGGCGAAACCATCGACAATATGTCGCTTGAGCGACACATCTACTCTCAGCCCTGGTGTTCGCGATGACGCTGCGGGACCCGGCCGAGGCGCGGCAAAAAACACGGCCGGCCAGGTTCTGTTCGCTAGCCTGATCGGCACCACCATAGAGTTTTTCGACTTCTACATTTATGCGACGGCCGCGGTATTGGTCTTCCCTCGGCTCTTTTTCCCGAAGGAAGATCCGATGTCGGCGACGCTGGCGTCCCTGGCGACGTTTGCGATCGCGTTCTTCGCGCGGCCGTTTGGATCGGCGCTTTTCGGACATTTTGGCGATCGCATCGGGCGTAAGGCGACGCTGGTCGCGGCGCTGCTCGCGATGGGAGTCTCGACCGTTGCGATCGGCGCGTTGCCGACTTACGCCAGCGTTGGAGTCGCCGCGCCGATTTTGCTGGCTCTATGCCGGCTCGGCCAGGGCTTGGGACTCGGCGGAGAGTGGGGCGGCGCGGTTCTGCTTGCGATCGAAAACGCTCCGCCGAATCGCCGCGCGTGGTACGGAATGTTTCCGCAGCTCGGCGCACCCATTGGATTCCTGCTCTCTGGCGGGATCTTTCTTTGTCTCTCTAAATTTCTATCGAACCAAAGCTTCTTCGTCTACGGCTGGCGGATTCCCTTTCTCGCAAGTTCTGCGCTTGTGCTTGTCGGCCTCTATGTGCGGCTGACGATTACCGAAACGCCGGTGTTTCGCGCGGCGCAGAAAGACCGTGAAACCGTTCGCGTGCCGATGTTCGAGGTGTTTCGTTCGCATCCGAAAATGTTGGTCGTCGGGACGCTTTCCTCGATTGCGACGTTTGTGTTGTTTTATCTGATGACGGTGTTTGCGCTCTCCTGGGGCACGACCGCGCTTCACTACAGCCGCGATACCTTTCTCGTCATGCAGCTCGCCGCGATGATTTTTTTCGCAATCACGATTCCGCTGAGCGCGAAGCTGGCCGAGAACGGGCGTCGTCGCACACTGATCTGGGTCACCGTCGCAATCGCTGCCTACGGATTGGTGATGGCGCCGCTTCTCCAGTCCGGAATTCGCGGCGCGTCTCTCGCGCTCATTCTCGGTTTGTCGCTGATGGGATTTACGTATGGCCCGCTAGGCACCGTGCTCTCGGAGTTTTTCCCGACGAGCGTTCGGTACACCGGTAGCTCACTCACTTTCAATCTCGCGGGAATTTTCGGAGCGTCGCTGGCTCCCTACATCGCGACGTGGCTCGCCAAGACCTACGGTCTGAATTATGTCGGCTATTATTTGTCGCTCGCGGCGGGGTTGACGCTGATCGGTTTACTTGCTGCACATGAAACGAAGAGCGAAACGCTGTAGTTAACGTCGTTCGCTTCCCTTCGTATTAGTGCTCCTAAATCAGCTGAAAAGCGGCGCAATCCAGGAGTCTATCCGTTCGGATAGCCCCAAATTCAATCGGATAGTCGCGGCGGATTGAAAAGTCGTCACAGCCTCCCTTCACGCGCGGAACTCCTTCCAAATCAACAGGCATTGCGTTTCTGACGTTTGGCGCGCCGCGTGCTCCTTCCATCGACGTGAATGAAATGCAGAGCGATAAAAAGATCGCCTCACAAAAAGAGATTGAAAGGAGACTGAAAATGAAATCACTTCGAAATCGAATTCTGATGGTGGTTGCGGTTGGATTGCTGAGCATCGGATTTGGCGCGAGCGCTTCGCAGGCGCAGGCCATCTGCAAGGGCTCGTTTACGCTCGATCACAGCATCCGTTGGCAAAATTCCACGATGCCAGGCGGCGACTACACGTTCACAGTTGCTTCCACGACGCGCACTCAGCCCATCACTGTGACCGGCCCGAATGGAACGGTTTTCCAATTGGCGATGGTCGTTGGCAACACGAAGATCAGCGACAAGAGCGTGTTGAGGCTCGAATGGCGCGGCGAAGATATGTACGTTCGTGAAATGGATCTCGGCCAGGTTGGCTTGAACATCCGCTACCACGTGCCAAAGGCCACTGCGGACGACAAGCTGCTCGCCAAGAACCACGACGGCAGTGAACAGATTCTCATTGCGATGACGACAGCGAAGTAAATTCGCCGCAACGAGAAAGCGCAACGCAGGGCGAGCCCGAAATGGTCGGGCTCGCCTTTTGGTTTTTCTGGGAAGTCTCTCGTTTGAGCCCGATCGAGAGGACGACGCGCTAGGAACAAAACCTACTGCTGCTGCCACCCACCGCCCAACGCTTGATACAACTGCACCGACGCCAGATATTCATTTAACTGCGCCTGCACCAATTCCAATTCCGCCGAAAACGCGTTCGTCTCGTTCGTCAGCACTTCCAGATACCCCGTGACGCCGCCGTTGTACCGCATGTGCGACAACCGCGCCGCATCTTGCGCCGATGCAAACAGCAACTCCTGCTGCGCCCGAAACTCCTGCGACTTCCGCCGCGCAATCAGCGCGTCAGACACGCTGCGAAACGCGCCCTGAATCGTCTGCTGATACGTCAGCAACGAAGTCTGCTGCTGCGCTTCCGCCAATTTTACGTTCGAACGAATCCGGCCCGCTGTGAAAATCGGTTGCGTGACCGACGCTCCATAAGTCCACAGGCCCGCCGGACCGCTAAACAGATGCGTCAACGCATCGCTTTCAAATCCGGCCGTCCCGCTCAGCGAAATCTGAGGAAAATACGCCGCCCGCGCGACGCCAATCTCCGCGTTGGCCGCGATCATTTGTTGCTCCGCTGCCTGAATATCCGGCCGCCGCTCCAACAGCGCCGACGTCAGCCCCGGCGGCACATCCGGCGAACGCACCTGCTCGGTTAATCTCAGCCCGCGCTTGATCGAACCGGGATTCTCACCGAGCAGAATGCTGATCAAATTTTCCTGCTGCTCGATCTGCTGCTCAAGCGTCGGAATCTCCGCGGCCGCCGTGTAGACCAACTGCTCCGCCTGTCGTACGTCGAGCAGCGACGTCGAGCCGCCGTTCGCCAACACCTGCGTCAGCCGCAGCGATTCCTGGCGCGAACTCAATGTGCGCTTCGAAATCTCCAGCGACAAATCCAGCGCCCGCAGCTGAAAATACGCAGTCGCCACATTCGCTACGAGCGTCGAGACGACTTCCCGCTGCGACCACTCCGTTGACACCAGATTTGCCCTTGCCGCCTCCGTCGCTCGACGGAACTTCCCCCAAAAATCCAGCTCCCATCCCGCCGAAACATTCACCGCCCCGAATCCCGCTTCCAGCGGAGGAGTGGCCGGCGTGCGCTCTTGCCGCTGATCGACCAAACTCGCGCCGCCCGAAACATTCGGATACTGATCGGCTCGCGTGATCCCAAGCTGAGCTTGCGCCGCAAGAATCCGCGTACCCGCGATACGTACATCGTAGTTCTGTTTCACCGCGGTGCGAATCAGCTCCTGTAGCTGCTGGTCCTGATAGACCTCCCACCATTTCTGATCGCCCTGCGACGCCGCCAAATTTTTCGCAGCCTCTTCGTCCGTCAGCCCGCGAAACGTCGGCGGCACGCTCGCCACAGGCTTTTTGTAGTTTGGCCCAACGGTGCACCCTGCTCCGACAACGCTAACAACACACGCCACCGCCAACGAAGCCGGACACAACCTCATCGCAACGAGCCTGCGCCTCTTCATCTCAATCCCCCGGCGCCGGCGCAGAATCCGGCGACGTCAGCACGGGCCGCGTCCCTTGCACCGCTCCCGACCATTTTTCCACCACATAAAACACAACCGGGATAAAAAACACGCCGAGCAAACTAGCCGCGAGCATTCCGCCGATCACCGTCGTGCCCATGATTTGCCGCGCCACCGAGCCCGCGCCGGTCGCAGTCCACAGCGGCACCGTGCCCAAAATAAACGCGAACGACGTCATCAAAATCGGTCGCAACCTCAACCGTGCACCTTCGAGCGCCGCATCGACGAGCGGCTTGCCGTTTTCGTACTCGTCTTTCGCAAACTCGACGATCAAAATCGCGTTCTTCGCCGCCAGCCCGATCAGCATGACGAGCCCGATCTGCGAATAAACGTCGCCCTCGATCTGCACCATGTACGCAGGCAAAAAGTTTTGCAGCACCGTCCGCCGCAACCACAACATAAAAAACGCGCCGAATACCGCGACCGGTGTGCTCAACAACACGCTGAACGGCAGCGACCAGCTCTCATACAGCGCCGCCAAAATCAAAAACACGAACAGCAGCGAGAACGCGAACACCACCCACGCCGGCACGCCCTGCTGCGCCCTCTTTTCCTGGAACGACATGCCCAGGTAGTCGAATCCCATTTCGCGCGGCATCGTTTGCGCAAACACTTCTTCCAGCGCCGCCGTCGCCTGATCCGCGCTGTATCCCGGCGCCGCCGCTCCGTTGATCTGCGCCGCGCGATATTCGTTGTAGCGCATCGTGAATTCGGGCCCGGGCCGCGGCTCGAATTTCGTCACGGCCGCCAGCGGCACCATCGCGCCGCTGCTATTCCGCACGTAAAATTGCCCAACGTTCTCCGCCCGCGTTCGATAATCGCCCTCGGCCTCGATGTACACCTGCCACTGCCGCCCGAATCGATTGAAATAGTTGATGAACAATCCGCCCATGAACGCTTGCAGCGTCCGGTACACGTCGTTCACCTGGACCTGCTGCTTCAGCACTTTGTCGCGATCGACGTCCACGAACTGCTGCGGCACACTCGGCAAAAATGTTGTGCTGAGGTTCGCGATCTCCGGGCGTTTCCGCGCCGCATTCAAAAATGTATTCACGTTGTTCGCGAGAAACTCCACGTCGGCGCCCGAGCGGTCTTCGAGCGCGAACGTAAATCCGCCCGAAGTTCCGACGCCCGGGATCGACGGCGGCGAAAACGAAAACGCGATGCCCTCTGGCAGCTGCGACAATGAGCGATTAATGTGTTGCTTGATCTCCTGCAACTGCACCGAGCGAGACTTCCGTTCGTCCCACGGCTTCAGCGTCACGAAGAAAAATCCGTTGTAGCTCGTGCGCACGAAACTCAACAAACTGAATCCGACAACGCTCGTCGTGTACTGCACTCCCGGCGTTTTCGCCAGGATGTCTTCAATCTTTCGCGCGACCGCATCCGTCCGTTGCAGCGACGCCGCATTCGGCAACTGCAAATTGATGTACAAATATCCCTGATCCTCATCCGGCAAAAAGCTCGACGGCACCTTGCTCGCAAAAAATCCCGCACCCGCCGCAAACACCACTATCAGAATCAGCGCAATCGCGCTCTTGCGAATCAATCCACCGCAAACCCGGACGTACCCGTTCGTAACGCTCGCAAATGTCCGGTTGAACCATCCAAAAAATCTCTTCAACAAGCCGCCGCTTTCCTCTTTCGGCTTCAGCAATAACGCCGATAACGCCGGGCTCAGCGTCAACGCGTTGAACGCCGACAAAATCACCGAAATCGCAATCGTCACCGCAAATTGCTGGTACAACCGTCCGGTAATCCCCGGAATAAACGCCGTCGGCACGAACACCGCGGACAACACCAGCGCGATGCCCACGACAGGTCCCGAAATTTCCTCCATCGCCTTGAGCGCCGCCGCTTTCGGCGTCAGTCCATCCTCGATGTGCCGCTCGACTGCCTCAACCACGACGATCGCGTCGTCCACAACCAACCCGATCGCCAGCACCAATCCAAACAACGACAGCGTGTTTACCGAAAATCCGAAAACCGGGAACAATATAAATGTCCCAACCAGCGAGACCGGCACCGCCAGCAACGGAATCAACGTCGCACGCCAGCCTTGCAAAAAGATGTATACGACGATGATGACCAGCAAAATCGCGATCACCAGCGTTTCGATGATTTCCTTAATCCCTTCCGTCACGGCGAGCGTCGTGTCCAGCGACGTCACATAGTCGATGTCGTTCGGAAATCGATTCTTCGCTTCCTTCATTAACTTCTTTAGCCCGTCCGCCGCCTGCACCGCGTTCGACCCCGGCAACTGATATGCCGCGATAATCGCGCCCGGCTTCCCGTTCAGTCGCCCAAGTACGGTGTATGTCTGCGCGCCAAGTTCGATGCGCGCCACATCTTTCAGCCGCACCACCGCTCCGCTCGTCGCTCCGCGCACCACGATCTCGCCGAATTCCTCGGGCGAAGTCAGCCGTCCCTGCGCGCGCACCGAATACGTAAAATCCTGCCCCGGCGGCACCGGCTCGCTTCCCACCTGCCCCGCGGGATTCACCGCGTTTTGCGCCTGAATCGCCGACACAATCTCCGGCACCGTGATCGCCAGCTTCGCCAGTTGATCCGGCTTCACCCACAGCCGCATCGCATACTGACCGGCGCCGAAAATTTGCACGCTGCCGATTCCATACAATCGCGTGATTTGATCCGCGAGATTGATATACGCGTAGTTCGACAAAAACTGCGCGTCATACGTCCCGTGGGGCGAATACAACGTCATCAGCATCAGCGGAGCCGTCACGGTCTTCTGCACGGTGAGGCCGTAGTTGTTCACGTCCGCCGGCAACTGCGATTGCGCCTGCGTCGTGCGCATCTGCGTCAAAATCAAATCCGTGTTCGGATCGGTTTTCACGTCGAAATCGACGATCAAGTGCATTCCGCCGTCCGCCGTCGAGTTCAGCGAATACATGTAATTCATGTTGTCCACGCCGCTCATCTGCTGTTCGATCGGCGTTGCGACCGACTGCTCGATCGTCTGCGCATCCGCGCCGACGTACGTCGCGGACACTTGCACTTCAGGCGGAACAATGTTGGGGAATAACGCGACAGGGAGCGCCGTAATCGTCACCGCTCCCACGATCACCATGACGATCGAAATCACCATCGCCACAATGGGCCGGTTGATGAAAAATTTTGACATGATCTAGGCGCCCTTTGCCGTTCCTGAGGGTGCGCCCGCGGCGCCCGGTGCTGGCGCAGTTTGTTGCTTCGGCTTCACCAGCGACCCGTCTCTGACTTTTTGCAGCCCTTCCACAATCACCATCTCGCCCGGCTTCACGCCATCCTGAATAATCCAGTTTTCGCCGGATCGGTCGCCGACCTTCACCGATCGGATGCTCACCTTGTTCCCGTCGCCGACCACCGCAATCTGATACATCCCTTGCAGTTCGTTCACGGCCTTCTGCGGCACCAGCAGCGCTCCGTTCACCGTTTCTGTCGCCGCGCGAATCCGCCCAAATTGCCCCGGCCTCAAAATATTCTCGGGATTCGGAAACGACGACGCCACGCGTATCGTGCCGGTCGTGATATCCACCTGCCGATCCGTGTACAGAATTTTTCCCGGATGCGCATAAACGGTCCCGTCCGCCAAAATCAACTGTAGCGTCGGCGCATCCTTTATCTCTTCCATATCGTCCCGGCGATTCGCGGTGTTGATTCGCTTCGCAAACTTCATGTACGTCTGTTCGCTGATCGGAAAATACGCTTTGATCGGTTCCACGCGCGACACCGATGTCAGCACCGCCGTTGGACTCACCAAATTGCCGATTTGCACCGTCGCGATGCCCGCAATCCCATCCAGCAACGACGTCACGTGACAAAAATCCAAGTTCAACTGCGCCTGTTCCACCTGCGCTTCCGAAGATTTCACCGAAGCGATCGCCGCCAGATTCGCCTGAACATCGTTGTCGAGCTGGCTCTGCGCAATCGCGCGCTCTTTCGCCAGCGGCGTGTCGCGATCCACGTCGAGCTTCGTCTTCCCGAGTTGCGCTTGCGCCTGAGCCAATTGCGCCTTCGCTTGATCGAGCACGGCCTGAAACGGCCGCGGATCGATCTCAAACAGCACTTGCCCCTTCTTTACCGGCGAACCCTCGCGATACGTTTGCGCGACGATGTATCCCGTCACCTGCGGCTGAATCTGCGCGTTGTCGAATCCGTCCAGCGTCGCCACCCACTCGTTATAGAGCGGCACGTCTTTTTGCACGACGGGCGTCACCACCACATCCGGCGGCGGTGGCGCCGGCGCAGCTTTTTGCGCCTCGCACCCTGCGAATGCAAACGCCGTCGCGGCAAACATCATCGTCCACGCGACGTCACTCTGAATCCGTCCAATCATCGAACGCTTCAATCCCATCGTTTCGCGTCCTCCGACGAAAACACTTGTCCGCAGTTGCTGTACGTGCCTGTTTGGAAAACTCATGGTGTGCTTCCTTGCGTTGGTTCGGTCCCTGCGTCAGAGCGAAAGCGGCCCTCCGGCTGTCTCGTCTTTCACGAGGTGCGCTACTCTACTCCCTTTCGCGCAAAAGAACATCCCCCGCAACGAAGCGTATGGATGCGAGCCCGGTCTCGCCGGTTACTCGCTTTTATAAATGTTGGAGTTATGCAGTTTGAAGCTGTGCCTGCCGGAAATTCTTGGCCGCTAGGAAGCCCAGTACTACAAATACAATCAGCGCGACGAGCTGCGCAATCTCGAACGGCGGCTCAGTATTCGTCGGCGCAAGCGTGTGCAGCGCCGGCACCTTCTCAAAGAGCTGCGCGATCAGCACAAAGAAGTTCAGCCATTCCGCAATCACGGCCGTGATCACAAACGTCGTTCGCCATCCACCCGCCATTTTCTTTGCATACAGCGCAAAGAGCGACACCGCCAGCACCACCAGCGAAATGATCCCGAGAACGATTCCAGGCGTAATCCCCTTGAACGGAAAGAAAAATCCCGTGACGCTGGTCAAAATCGTCGTCCACAAAAAGATCGACGTCCAGAGTCCCAGCCACCGCCCCGCGATCAACCCAAAAATCACAATGAACCCGGTCCCAATCCCGATCAAACTCAACAACACATGAAACGCCGTGTACGCAGCCAACACAGTCTCCCCCTTGGAGTCCGGCGCCTCGGCGCCGCTTTCTCGCCTGAAACCACAACCACCAATTCGTTCGCGAAGGCCAGGAACGCTTCGCCTCGCAAACATCCCCGATCCGCAAGAGACTACGTCCTTCTGACTGCGCTTCGACAATGAATCTGCATCCGCGAAACTTCGGGTAACTTTCAATTCTCGACTGTCGACTTCCTCTATTAATTCGCCGGAATCGGCCGCCCCATTTTCCCCATCGCGTCAAATCGCCCCGTCCGTCCCGGAAACCACTTCTTCCGCATCGATTTCAACTGACGAGACTTCCGCAGGGCCGCCCGTGCGTGAAACAGCCGCGCCTTCGCCGCCGCCACAGAGATCCCCAGCACCTGGGCTGTCTCCCGCATCGACCTCTCTTGCATTTGTCCGAGTTCGAGCGCTTTTCGGATCGTCGGTCGCAACGATCGCACCGCTTCTCGCACCAACACTTCCCGCTCCCGCCGCGCAAATCGTTCCTCAGGATTCGGCGCGTGGTCCGGCGCTTCGAAATACGCCGCGCGATCTCCGTCCTCTCCAGGACCATCGATCGGCAGCTCGCGATGCGTCCTCTTCTTTCTCAGCGTCATGAGCGCCGCGTTGATGCCGATTCGCGTGAGCCAAGTTGAAAAGCTCGACCGGCCGTCGAATCGGTGCAGGTTCATATATGCGCTGAGAAGCGACTCTTGCAGGGCGTCCTCGGCATCCTCATGGTTCTTGGTAATGCGGTGCAACGTCTGGTAGATGCGCGCCTTGGTCGGGGCGCACAACTCCTCGAACGCGCTTTCTTCGCCGCCGCGGGCTGCCTCTAGCAATTCCTCGTAGTTCAAGGCTTCTGTTTCTGCGGATTGGCTGCCGATTTCATTCGAGCTGAAACAAACATTGATTTCGCTGGTACTGTTCAAAGTAGCTGGCACGGGCTCACCCTCATATGAAATTTTTATTGCCGGTCCCTTTCCCTCTTGATCCATTCGCGGATGTACGGCGGGCTATTCAGCAACTCAACGCCCCGCTCTTCGCATTCACCGAGGTATCGGACTACCCCAACGTCCACAAGCGTCAGTTCGTCCAGATCGAACACCATGCCCGGTCCGGCCTCGAGGGTCTGCGCCTTGAAGTCCCCGAGGTCTTCCGAGTGGATTTGTCCGATCAGCTTCAGAACTGCCTTACCCTGCTGCGAACGCTGTTCAATTCGCAGCGTCATATGCCCGAGCTCATGCCGCTGCAAGGTGCAGTTCATGAACCAAAGCCAATCAACAGAAAATAAATCGTTTAAGCGAGTTCCCCGGATGCCGAACTTTGGCAAATGCCGAATTTCGGCGTGTCAAAACAGGCTGCTGACCTTCGGCTCCTATATGTCGTGCGCTCTGCGGCTTCAGATTCTGGTGATCATCTATCGCAGGGAGGGTTCGCGATAAAGTGACCTTGACAATCTGGTCATTTCTGCTATACTGATTCCAGTTAAAACTCTGTTACAACGCCGGACAAAATCCGGCGTTTTTTGTTTTATCCACAGCTTTCGCACCGAGCTTCTTCCCGTTCTGGCCCTCAGGCGAACAAAATCCGAATTTAAAGTCCGAAAAGCAAATTAAAAGCGAACGCTCCAACAACTCTAACCCACTCGTTACCAGCGACTTAAGTACTCTCGATTTTTTGGAATTAGTAACAATAACAAAATAAGTGACTTGCGCACTCTTTTGAAGAACATGGGGGTGTGGGGCGCCTGATATCACTCCGATATTTCCGGCCCGTAACATCCATAGAATCTGCACTTACAAAAGTGTATGAAAATAAACACTTTTAACCTCTTTAGAATCCGCACTTATGAGAAAACCTAGGCCCTTTAGGCCCCGGAAGCGATTTCTGCTAGAAGTCTAGGCAAGTGGGATCGAAGCCGCTACGCGAAAGCGTTTAGCAAGGAAGAGGCGAACAATGAGGATGAGGAGGACAAGGACAGACAGGGATTGTTCTGCGGACGGGAGGTTCCGCGTGAAGGGGCGCGAGGTTACTAGCTGCGAACTCTTCCGCGCAGCTGAAAGAGCGTCACACCGATGATCAGCGCGTAAGCTGCAAGCCCAGCTACAAGTTCCATGGCACAATCTCAACCGACTGCAAGGTAAAAACAATACAGCCTTCTACCGACAATTTGATGTCACTTGCAACGAAGTCGTCACCCGGCGACGCGTTTCTTCTGACGAAATTGTCGAATGATCGCTACCCTATCATTAGAATGGGGAACGAATTTGCCTTGTAGGAGCTGGGTTCCCTCCGCCCGGCCTCAGGAGGGAGCACGATCGAAGACTCGATTAAGCTCGGTGGCCGTCTATCACGACCACAACCTTGCCTCGGGCATGCCCTTCCTCGAGGTAGCGCATCGCCTCGGGCACTTCGGCGAGCGTGCAAGTACGGTCGATAATCGGCTTGACCTTGCCGCTCAGCAGCAGCTCGTTCATCGCGAGCAAATCCGACTGATTCATCTTTGCAAAAATCGAAACCTGCTTCTGGCTCACAAAGAGCGACTGCGCCGCGGCGGCGATCATCCGACCTATCGGCTCCAGCATCCAGTTGTCGGTCTTACCTCCCGCCGGGACGAGTATGCCCTTCGGTTGGAGCACGCGCAGGCATTCCGCGAAAGTATGATTCCCCACGCAATCGAGGATCAGCTCGAACCGTTTGTCGCTCTTCGTAAAATCCTGCTTCGTGTAATCGATAATGTCGTCGGCCCCGATCGATCGCACCAGCTCGATGTTCCGCGTGCTCGTGACACCAGTCACTTTCGCGCCCAACGCCTTCGCGACCTGCACTCCGAACGTCCCGACACCACCGGATGCTCCGTTCACCAGAACGGCGTGTCCCGGCTGAATCTTGCCTTTGTCGCGCAGCGCCTGAAGCGCCGTGAGCCCTGCGATCGGAATGGCCGCTGCTTGTTCAAAAGAGACCGCGTCCGGCTTATTCACCAGCTTCGTCTCAGCGACGCACACATATTCGGCAAACGCTCCCTGGCATACGCCGTACACCGCGTCGCCGGCCTTAAATTGGGTGGCGTTTCGGCCGACCGACTCAACAATCCCGGCGACGTCCGCTCCAATCCGAGTGTTCTTTGGTTTGCCGATGCCCGCCATCAACCGAACGGCATAAGGCTCGCCGCGCATGAAGTGCCAGTCGTAGGGATTGAGCGCAGCTGCGCGAATTTGCAGAAGAACTTCGCTGTCGCCCGGCGTCGGCTTGTCGATCTCTTCGCAGCGGAGGACATCCGGGGGCCCATACTCGCGATAAACAATCGCTTTCACGCGATTCTCCTCGCCCACACTCGACGTTGCCCTGTGGGGCCCTATGGGGAGCGCTCAGAAAAATGTCACAACTCGCGGTGGGAAACAACAGAGCACGAATCGTCTCGCCAGCACCAGCGGCGCAGGATGCGTTC
>Ga0207109_1131_pt1 | contig 17106 bp, 12 predicted proteins | sample Alteio_BWMinHeat_73_FD_153584 | JGI IMG/M metagenome (GOLD analysis project Ga0207109, IMG submission 153584) | Enriched cells from forest soil in Barre Woods Harvard Forest LTER site, Petersham, Massachusetts, United States -... | ecosystem: Environmental > Terrestrial > Soil > Temperate forest >... | reverse complement strand
GCTTGGCGATTGTCGGCAGACGCTGGCGATCCGCGAGCGCAGGTGTTGGTCGGCATCTTCTTGCTCAACGATCGCGCCAAGCAGGATCGGGCTGCGGCGGCGGTGTTGTTCCGGAAGGCCGCCGATCAAGGCGAAATCGCGGGGATGATCGAGGTTGGCCGTTGCTTCTCAACCGGCTATGGCGTCAATCGGGACCAGACCGAGGCCATGAAATGGTATCGGCGCGCGGCGGAGCGCGGCTCGGCGGAAGCGCAGCGGTACATGGGCTTGCGGTATCTGAATGGAATCGGCGTCGAAAAAGACGAAAAAGAAGGAAACGCCTGGCTTCTGAAAGCCGCTCGACAGAACGAACCGTTTTCGATCGAAGTCCTCGCCACCTCCTACGAGACCGGCCGCGGCGTCGCCAAGGACGAAGCGGAAGCCGTGAAGTGGCGTCGCAAGGCCGCGGAATTGGGCGACATGGTCTCGCAAACGCATCTCGCCGAAATGCTGGAAAACGGCCGCGGCGTCGCCAAGGATCAGAAGGAGGCGATTGAATGGTATCGCAAAGCCGCGGCTCAAGGCTGGCTTTACGCGAAGCAAGCCCTGGTCCGGCTTGGCGTTCAACAGTGATGTCACAATCTGCCCGTCGGCGCGTATTGGAAATGTGACAATCGCGAGGGATCAATCAATTTGAATGACGCCGGGGGCCAGCCATGATTTCGACAATTCTCCGCCGTTCTCTCTTTGCCGTTCTGTTTTTGTCCGCGACTCACTTCGGATTGGCCGAGGAGCCGGCCGCGACGCAGCGATTTGCACTGTTGGTCGGCGTCAATGAATACGAACACAACAAGCTCAATCAGCTGCGCTTCGCCGAAAATGACGTGTCTTCTCTAGCCGCCGTGCTCAAGGCGGCGAAGTATCAGGTCACTCTCCTGGTAACTAAGACCGCCAACGGCGAACTTAAGCCCAGCAAATACAACATCGAAAAACAACTCCGCCAAATCCTGCAGAAATGCCGCAAAGGTGACTCCGTTATCGTCGCATTTTCGGGACACGGCTTGCAATTTGAGGGCGAACCAGACGCTTACTTCTGCCCCGTCGATGCCCGCCCGTTCAAGACGAACACGGACTCGCTTGTGTCGATCGGCAAGATCTACAGCGACTTGGATAAGAGTTTCGCGGCGACGAAGGTGTTGCTGGTCGATGCGTGCCGGGATGATCCAGCGGCCAGCCGCGGAGTAAGCCGCGGCGTGACGTCCGCCTCCTCGCCGCTGCCTCCGCAAGGTGTCGCCGCTCTTTTCAGTTGCGGCGCGGGCGAGCAGGCGTTCGAGTCGCCGAAATTGAAACATGGTGTCTTCTTCTATCACGTGATCGAGGGCATGAAGGGCTCCGCGGCCGACAGCGATCACGAGGTGACATTCGCCAGTCTCGCGTCGTATGTCTCGCGGCGGGTGCGTCGCGACGTGTCGGAGATCGTCGGCGACGGCGCGAAGCAATCGCCCAACCTCAAAGCCGATTACAACGTCGAACCGGTATTGGTTCCCGTGATGCTATCGCGTGCTGATGAGGTTCAGCTCGGCGAGGACTGGAACGAGTATCATCGAAACGCCTTAAGCGCATCGCAGGTCAATTTCTTTAAGGTCAACGCGGAACGGATTGATGCCTGGCGCCGCGCTGCGGACGTCGGCGATGCCCGCGCTCAAGTGTTGGTCGGCAGCTACTTGATGTCCCAGAATCCGACGCAGAATCGGGCGGAAGCGCACGCGCTCTTCCACCAGGCGGTCGACCAGGACGAACCTGAGGCGATGTTCCGGCTCGGCTGTTCTTGTGGCTTGAAGCTCGAGCGGGATCGCGTGGAGGGAGCGAAGTGGTTCCGCCGGGCTGCCGAACTAGGGTCTGCGCGGGGGCAATATCAACTCGGACTTTGCTTCAAGTATGGTAACGGCGTGAAAAAGAATGAAAAAGAAGCCCTGGAATGGATTCGGAAGTCGGCAGCTCAAGACTATGTCGTCGCGATCTGCGTCGTCGGTGACTTCCTCGCGGAAGGCCGCGGCACTCCGAAAGATGAGGCCGAAGCGGCTAAATGGTATCGCAAGTCGGCCGAGGCCGGCTTTGAAAATGCACAATACCATCTCGCGAAAATGTTGGATGAGGGACGCGGCGTCGCGAAGGATCATACCGAAGCCGTCAAATGGTATCGTATTCTCGCGAAGCGAAACTACGTTTGGGTCAATTTCCGTCTGGCGCTCATGCTGGTCGATGGGATTGGCGTCGAGAAGGACGACGCCGAGGCCGTGAAATGGCTTCGCCGCGCGGCTCAATTCGGCATCGCGGACTCCCAACGCTTTCTCGGATACATGCTCGAATCGGGCCGAGGCGTGCAAAAGGACTTGAACGAAGCGATCACTTGGTACCGAAGAGCTGCAGCCCAAGGGCACGAGCTCGCCAAAAGCGACCTCGTCCGGCTCGGTGTCAAGCAATGACGAGCGTCACAAGCCGAGCGTTGCTGGGTACCGGAGTTGTAGCGCCGTTTGCTAAATATCCAATTGGGTTGAACGGCGTCGAGACTCGGCAGGGATTTGCCGCTCCGTTGCGTCACGACCGATGAAGGGCTGAACCATGCCGTTCACCATCCTCCGACACCTGTCCTTGGCGGCGGCATTCCTGTCGATGGCGCCGATTGCTTCGGCCGAACAGCCGGCCTCGACTCAGCGCTTCGCCTTGCTCGCCGGCGTCAACGAGTACGAGCACGACAAACTCAAAGCGCTTCACTTCGCGGAGAATGACGTATCGGCTCTGGCAGTCGTGTTGAAGGCTGCGAAATACCAAGTCACGCTGTTGACGGGCAAGGCCGACAAAGCCGAATTGAAGCCGACCAGGGCGAATATCGAAAAGCAACTCGCGTTAATCCTGCAGAAGTGCCGCAAGGGAGATACGGTGATGGTGGCATTCTCGGGACACGGGTTGCAATTCGAGGGCGATCCGGATGCGTTCTTTTGCCCCGCCGACGCCAAACCATTCAAAGATAAAACCGACACGCTGGTGTCGATCGGGAAGATCTATCGCGAACTTGATGCGAGTTTCGCAACGATGAAAGTGCTGCTGGTCGATGCCTGCCGGGATGATCCAAACGCGACGCGCGGAGTCAGCCGCGGCGTGAATTCGACTTCCGCGCCGCCGCCTCCGCCGGGCCTCGCGGCGCTATTCAGTTGCGGCGCCGGCGAGCAGTCATTCGAATCCACGAAACTCGAACACGGCGTGTTCTTCTATCACGTGATCGAGGGTATGAAAGGTCTGGCCGCCGATGGGGATCGGGAGGTCACGTTCTCCAGCCTGGCGTCCTATGTGTCTCGGCGTGTTCGGCGCGACGTTGCCGATCTCGTTGGCGACGGGGCCAAGCAATCGCCGAATTTGAAAGCCGATTACACAGTTGAGCCGGTGTTCCTGTCGGCGCGTCTGACGCGAGAGGAGGACGATCAGCTGCGTGAGGATTGGAGCGATTACCGGCAGGGAATGCTGAAATCTCAAATTGGCCACGATTTCTTTTTGGCTAAGGGGGAAAAGCGGAAGGCTATTTGGCGAATTGCGGCAGATCTGGGAGACGCTCGCGCTCAAGTATTGATTGGCAGATTCTTGGAATACCAAGACAAGAAAGAGGGTGGGGCCAAGGCGATCGCGTTATACCAAAAGGCAGCTGACCAGGGTGAAGCGGAAGCGATGTTCGAGCTCGGCGTTCGTGAACAGCAGGACAAGAAGCAAATGACCGATTGGTTTCGCCGCTCCGCGGAACGGGGTTCTCCCAACGGACAGTACCAGTTTGGTCTCTCGTTGCAGGATGGAAGAGGGATTCAAAAGGACGAAAAAGCAGCGCTCGAGTGGATTCGAAAAGCAGCGGACCAGGACAATCTCGTCGCGATCAATGCCGTCGGCGATTTTCTCGCCAACGGAATCGGCACGGCGAAAGACGAAACGGAAGCGGCAAAATGGTATCGCAAGGCGGCTGAGGCAGGATTCTCGAATGCGCAGTATAGTCTCGCGATCATGCTCGACGAAGGACGCGGAATCGTCCAGGATCAAACTGAAGCCGCGAAATGGTACCGAATCCTGGTACGGAAGAATTACGTCTGGACCAATTACCGCCTGGCGCAGATGTTGATCGAAGGGATTGGCGTGGCGAAAGACGAAGTCGAAGCGGTAAAGTGGCTTCGGGCGGCCGCTGAATTTGGCAGCGCAGACTCCCAGTGCTACCTCGCTTATATGCTCGAATTCGGGCGCGGCGTCGAGAAAAATGATGCCGAGGCGGTGAGATGGTATCGCAAAGCGGTCGCGCAGAATCATGCCCACGCCATGAACAATCTTGGAATCCTGGTCGAACTTGGACGAGGCGCCTCGAAAGACTCGGTCGAAGCGACAAGACTGTTCCGCAAATCCGCCGAATTGAATGATGTGGAAGGCCAATACAATCTGGCGCGCGCCTTCGAAGTTGGACTCGGCGTGCAACAAAACGTCAACGAGGCGATTGTCTGGTACCGAAAAGCCGCAGCCCAAGGGCACCGACGCGCTAAGAGCGAGTTGGTCCGGCTCGGCGTCGAGAAATAACATTCGTCACAATTCGGACAGCGGACGGTATTTGAGTTGTAGCGCCGTTTGGCAAACAACGAATACGCTGAACGGCGTCCAGATTCGGCAGGGATTGACCGCTCCCTGGCGTCATATGCGATGAAGGGTTGAGCCATGTTGACAATCCTTCGACACCTGTCCTTTGCGGTAGTGTTCCTGTCGATGGCGTCGATTGCTTCGGCCGACAAGCCGGCAGCGACTTACTCGCCTCGGCGATAAGCAATGACGAGTGAAGATTGTTTGCTCGCGTCGTGATTTGAGTAGGTCCTGCCGGGCGGGACTTTTGCGCGTGGTGTTGTGCATAAATCCGCGAAGGAGTCCCGCCCGGCAGGCAGCATCTACTCAAATCACGACGCGACCGATCCTCTCACCAATTCGTCGGATTCTAAAGCAACCAATAGTCTTTGCTATTTCAATACGTCACATTTCCGGCTCTGCCGAGTAACGGGAGTATAGCGGCTATCGGAACAGTCCGGGAATAACCCGGCCGCAACCTGACGCGACAACTTGAGGGGCGAGTCATGTCGTTAGCGATTCTCCGGCATTCGTATTCGGCGGCGATCATCTTGTCCGTGGCGGCTGTGGCGACGGCGGCGGAACAAACCACGGCGCAACGCTTTGCCCTGCTGGTCGGCGTCAACGAGTACGACCACAACAAGCTCAAATCGCTCCGCTTCGCCGAAAATGACGTGTCCGCGCTCGCCGTCGTGCTCAAGTCAGGCCAATACCAGGTCACGCTCCTCACCACGAAAGCCAACAGCGCCGAACTCAAGCCGACCAAAGCGAACATCGAGAATCAGCTGAAGCAAATCCTGCAAAAGTGCCACAAAGGCGATACAGTCTTGATTGCGTTCTCCGGACATGGCTTGCAATTTGAAGGCGAACCGGATGCATTCTTCTGTCCGGTCGATGCCCGTCCGTTCAAGACGAACACCGACACGCTCGTATCGATCGGGAAGGTTTACCGCGAACTCGATAACAGCTTCGCGACCATGAAAGTGGTGCTGGTCGATGCCTGCCGTGACGATCCGGCCGCCGGCCGCGGCAGCAGCCGGGGCGTGAATTCCTCCTCAGCCCCGCCGCCGCCGCAAGGCATTGCCGCCCTTTATAGCTGTGGCGCTGGCGAGCAAGCGTTCGAGTCGCCGAAGCTCAAGCACGGCGTGTTCTTCTATCACGTAATCGAAGGTCTGAAGGGCCAAGCGGCCGATGGCGATCAGGAAGTGACCTTCGCCAGCCTCGCCTCGTACGTCTCGCGGCGCGTTCGCCGCGACGTGGCGCAAATCATCGGCGACGGCGCGACGCAATCGCCCAACCTGAAGGCCGATTACAACCTCGAGCCGGTGCTGCTGTCGGCGACGCGGGGGCAGACGGTGGACGATTTGCTCCGTGCGGACTGGCTCGAGTACCGGCGCATGTGGGCGCTGAATTCTCCGCGGCAATTCCGCGAGCAGAACGCGCCAAAGCGGCTCGCTGACTGGCGGCTGGCCGCGGAGTCGGGCGATGCGCGCGGCCAGGCCCTATTTGGCACTTGCCTGATCTTTGGCGTCGGCGCTCAAAAGGAAACCACGAAAGGAATGGCCTTGATGCACAAAGCGGCCGAGCAAGGCGAACCGATGGCGATGGTCCTTCTGGGCAATCTTTTGGGCACCGGCGCCGGCGGAGACCGCGACGACACGGAAGCGGCAAAATGGATTCGACGCGCCGCCGAACGCGGCTTGCCGGAGGGAAAATACCAATTGGGCATCTTGTTGATGGAAGGCCGGGGCGTGGTCAAGGACGAAGCGGAGGCGGTGAAATTGTTTCGCCAGACGGCCGAACATGGTCTTGCGAACGCCCAAGACTGGCTCGGCATCATGTTGAAAGGCGGCCGAGGCGCGCCGAAAGATGAAAAGGAAGCTCTCGATTGGTTTCGCAAAGCCGCGGCGCAGAATTGTCTCACGGCGATCAATCATGTCGGCATTGCCTACCAATTCGGGCAAGGCGTGGCCAAAGATGAAAGCGAGGCGGTGGCATGGTATCGCAAGGCCGCCGCGCTGGGCTTGGCCGTCGCCCAGGACAACCTTGGCGCTATGCTGCAGAATGGGCTGGGCGTTGAAAAAAATGAAAAGGAAGCCTTGGAGTGGTTTCGCAAGTCGGCGGCTCAAAGTTGTGCGGCGGCGCTGAACCACCTCGGCCGATCTTACTCTTTGGGTCTCGGAGTGGAAAAAGACGCCGCGGAAGGAGTGAAATGGTATCGCAAAGCTGCTGAGATGGGGCTGGCCATGGCGCAGGACAATCTCGGCCACATGTTGGCGGGCGGCGTCGGCACGGCGCGGGACGACGTTGAGGCCGTCACGTGGTTTCGCAAGGCCGTCGCTCAAAACTTCGTCAACGCGAAAAACAATCTGGGCACCATGTATGAAAACGGCCGCGGCGTGGCGAAGGACGAGGCCGAAGCGGTCCGCCTGTTCCGCGAGGCAGCCGACGGTGGCAGCATGTATGGTCAATGGAACCTCGGGCGCATGTACGAATCCGGCCGGGGCGTCACGGCCGATCGTGACGAGGCGATCAAGTGGTATCGCAAAGCCGCCGCGCAGAGGCACTCGGGCGCGAAAGAAGCCCTGACGCGGCTCGGCGTGACGCTATAAAGACTCGTGCCGTCGGTCGGGCGGTTGTTTCGTCTTTTGAACGCCACGAGGATTCTCCATGCGTTGCTCCATGACGATTGCGCTGTCGATTGTTTGCGTGCTCGGCCTACACGCTCGGGCGGATGACGATGTGAAAGCCGTAATCGAGAAAGCGATCAAGGCCCACGGCGGCGAGCAGAACCTGACCAAGTACCAAGCGACGCAACAAACGGCCAAAGGCGTTCTTTCGCTCCAAGGAATGGATTTGGAATTCACGGCCACCATTTCTAACCAACTGCCCGACAAGGTGCGCGAAGAAATTCATCTTAAGTTGATGGGCCAGAAGATCGATGTCGTGCGCGTGTTCAACGGCAAGGACGGCTGGGAGTCGGCGATGGGCACGACGCGTGATTTCGGCGACGCCGAAATGAAGGAAGCAAAAAACAATATGTTCGAGAATTATGCCGAAAGCCTGGTGCCCCTGCTCAAAGACAAGGACCTTACGGTCAAGCTGATTGGCGACGATAAGGTCGACGGGAAACCGGTCGTCGGTATCAAGGTCTCCGGGAAAGATGAAAAGGAGGTCAAGCTCTATTTCGACAAGGATTCCGGATTGCTCCTGAAGTCCGAGCGCAAGGGGCTAGGCCCGAGCGGTGTGGAAGTCGTTTCCGAAGCCTTCAATTACGACTACAAGGACGTCAACGGCGTCAAGCAACCGACGAAGCAAGTCGCGAAACACGACGGCGCGAAATTCATCGAACTAACCATCACTGACATCAAGGTGCTGGAGAAACTCGAGGACTCGACCTTCGCCAAGCCATAGCATCGACCGATCGGGCAATACAAATATCGGTGCCGGCGTTCGCGCGGCAAAGACGCCTTTTCAAACGCTACGAGGATTCTCCATGCGCTTCTCCATGACGATTGCCCTGGCCTTCTTTTGCTTGCTCGGCGGCCGCGCCGGCGCGGATGACAATGTCAAAGCCGTGATCGAGAAAGCGATCAAAGCCCACGGCGGCGAAGAGAAACTGACCAAGTTCAAAGCCATCGACACGAAGGCCAGCGGCACGATCTCCCAAGGCGGCATGGAGATCGAATTCACTGCTCACATCATCGGCCAGCTCCCCGACAAGATCCGAGAAGAGATCAACCTTGAAATCATGGGTCGGAAAGTCAGTGTCATCCGCGCCTACGATGGGAAGAAGGGCTGGAAGAGCGCGAACGGCCAAATCGACGACCTCTCGGATGCCGAAGTCAAGGAAATCAAGGATGAACTTTTTGGCAACTACATCGAAAGCCTCATGCCGCTGTTGAAAGACAAGGACCTCAAGGTCACGCTCATCGGCGACGATAAGATTGACGACAAGCCGGTCGTCGGCATCAAGGTGACGAAGGAAGGCCAACGCGATGCCAAACTCTATTTCGACAAGGACTCCGGTCTGCTCGTCAAGTCCGAGCACAAGACCGATCATGACGGGCAGGAGGTCAACTCCGAGACGATCAGCTCCGATTTCAAATCGGTCGATGGCCTCATGGAGGCGATGAAGGTCGTCACCAATCTCGACGGCAAGAAATTCCTGGAACTCAAAGTCACCGATTGCAAGGTTCTCGAAAAGGTCGACGATTCGAACTTCGCCAAACCATAAGGACGATCATCGAACCGTTCGCTTGCGAGCCCGATAAGTTTTGTTAACCTGCGCTTCCGGTGGATGGCGCATCTCATTTCGGCGGCGCGAACGGGGAGACATGAGGCGGCGCGTGGAGTTGCATTTCAAGGTCGGCGTGGTCGGCGGCGGTGCGAAGGATTGGTTTGACGCGCTCAAGTTCCTCGGCCGGATAGCTGGCGCGCATCAGGTATTTGCGGGCGAGGTCTTGGGGATCGAGCAGGCGCGGTGGGCCGGCGGTTTTTCGCTGCAGTGCTTCGCGCTGCGCAAGTTCATTGAGGCGCATCGGGTCCTCGTTGGCGGAGCCGACAGTTGAATTGAAGGTTGGCCCTTCGAGCGGCGGTTGCGGCGGATCCGGTTGCAGCGGGGCCAGGGCCGATCGCTCGGCCATCATCTTACCCAACTCCGTGCACAATACCGCGGCGAGCTGATTGTCGTCCGCGCATCGTTCGATCAGCTTTTGCGTGATGACGATCGACGATGCGCCCTGGTGGAAGAGCTCGGCGTTTGGACTGGCGGCGGCGAGGAATACCAGCCGCTGCGGCAATTCGGGATTCGCGGCCAGGACCTTTTGGCCGATCTGGTAGACCCGCGTGCAGGCCTCGATATTCGCTTGCGTCAGCTGTTGCGAGTTCGCGGGCGTGCGGACTACCTCATACGGACCGGTCGGCTTCGGCGCGGTCGCGTCCGGCCGATCGAACGTACATCCTCCGCCCGCCAGTGCCGCCGCCGCCGCCATCATCATCCACCGGCTCACCCGCATCTTTCCGCCCTCTTAAAGGCCTACTGTCCCCAAGGGCGCGAGCTATAACGCGATCCGCGCGTCCTGTCCAGCGATTTCCGATCAAAACGCGAACCTGTTCGCCCGACCAGTAAAATTCGATCCTAAATTGCCCGCCGGGACGCATTCCCGGCAAAAAAAAGCTATCCCTTATTGGGAAACTTTTCCCATCTGGATCTTCCGTCACAATCCGTCCAGATTCGACATCCTAGTCCGTCCGATTCGGAGCCGGTCGCCATGAGTGAGCCTCGCGTTCCATCCAGCAACGTCAATGAAAATGATCGTCACGACAGCAAACCCGTCGCGACAGCCGACAGCGATCCGGCCATGAAGCCGGCTGAATCGCCGGATGAGCTGAAGCAGGGCACGGTCGATTTCGACACCTATACCAAGCCGGTCCTGGGCAACTCGGGAATCCGGCGTCAAGGGTCGATGTCCGAGCCGGTTAGCGGCGGGTCGATCGTGTCGTGGGCGGAGGTGCTCGCGAAGAATCCGCGTTCGGAAGACGAAGTCAGCCTCGGCTCGCTGCCGGAGTTGCAGATCGACTCGATCTCCGACAATGCCATCATCAAGAACCTCGAGCGCGAGGCGAAGAGTTCGGGAATTCGCCGCGCGCCCGAACGGAGGCCGCGCCTCGACGGCGGCGCGCCGCCCGCCGCGGATGCGCCTGGTTCGAAACCGGCGCTTCGCGAACAGAAAATACCGGTCGATGATTCGAGCGACGTCAAGGATTGGTTCCGCGATCTCAACGACGAATCCGGCTCGGCCGTCGATTTGAACAAAGCGGCCCAGCAGGCTCGCGACTCGCTCAAGGATTCCGGCGGTGACCGTCCCGACGAATCCGACGTCCTCGCCGCAGCCCTGGATTTCGACGACGGCACCTCGAAGGTCAACCTCGGACGCGATCTTCTGCCGGTGATTGGCATGAGCGTGGCCGCCCAGGCGCAGAATTCCCCAACTCCTCGTCCCGCCGTGCCAGCCCGAACGTTGCGATCGCAGACGCTGCACGAATTTCGACTCCGTCAACCGAAGAACCTCAACTCCTGGCTCGGCGGCACGGCCATTGGCGTCGCCGGCTCGGCCGTCGTCTGGACCGGATTGTGGATAGGCGGCGCATTCGGATCGTCGAAGAAGCCCACGGAACCTGCACCGGCGGCCATTGAAGTCGCCTCACGGCCGACGCCGGAGATGGCACGTCAACATCTGGAAAACGGCCAGCCTCATTTGGCTCTCGGCGCCTTCGAGCAATGCGACGAATCGTCCGAGGTGTTGACCGGCCGTGGTCAGGCGCGCTGGCTCACCTACCTGCGGCAGCAGAAGCAGCACAATGCCGCGCCCGACGAATCGGCCGATGAAGTGGCTCACGCCCGCAAGGACCTCGCCGCGGCGCGCACCGCCGACTCGACCCTCTGGCTCGGCTTGATCAACGAATCATTCGGCCACTACGACCTCGCGCGCGAGACCTACGAGCACGGCCGCGACAGCTTCCCCGATCGCGACCGCCTTTTCACTGCCGCGCGCTCGCGCCTCGACGCCGTCAGCGGCAAGGCCAAGCTCGCCCCGGTTGCCGACTCACAACTGGAACTCGCCCTCGCGATGAATATGGGCGACCAGATGGTCCCCTGGTGGGATGCCCAGGCGAAATTGCATTACGCCGGCTACAAGCTCGACGGCAGATCGCCGGTGCAAGTCGTCGATGCCTTGCTCGCCAGCCAGCGAAAATACGACGAGGCCATGAAGTCCCTGACGATGACTTTGAACATCGACAAAACGGACGACGTCGCGTCGACCGTCGATCTACTGATTAAACAACGACAGCAAGCGGAAGAAAATTGGAAAAAGGCGAAGGAAGCCGCTCATCAATTCGAGACCGATCTTGCCAAGAAGGACGCCGCGTTCGTCGCCTTGCAGAAATCGGCCGCCGTTGAGCTCCAACGCGCCGTCGCCCGCGAGTCCGCAGCCCACAAGGCGCTCGTCGAAGTTGCCGCCGCGCGCAAGTCCGCCGACGATGCGTATCAATCCGTCTTCGCGCGCCTGCGCGCCGCCAACGCGATCGCCGAGCACGCTACTCCGACGGAAATTGTCGCTGCTCTCGATAAACTGCTTAGCGCCGATCCAGACGCCAAGAACGCCGAGATCGCCCGGCTACGTGCGCTTCTCGAGCGCTCACGCACGCCGGGCTCGGCACACGAACGAAGCGCGACGGTCGAAGTCGCATCCAAGCCCGACCCCGTGCGCGCAGAGAAACTCTTCTCACAGGGCTTGCAGCTTTACTACGCCCGCCAGTACGCCGAGGCCGAAGAGCAATTCGAGATGGCGTCGCGGCTCAACGATCAGGACGCGCGCATCCTGTATTTCCTCGGCCTGACTCACCTGCCGCTGGCCAAGACCGAGTCGGCCCACGACGAATTCCGCCGCGCCGCCGACCTGGAGCGTCGCAGCCTGCCCGACTCCGCCACCATCAACGCGCTGTTCGAGCGAATTCAGGGTCCGGAGCGCCAGCTTATCAACCGCTACCGGCTTTGATCCGGCGCAGGCGAAGTATTCAAAACCGTCGGCTAAGGCCTTTCCACAAGCGGCAACATTGAGGTTGCCGCTTCTCGTTCCCACTGCTCGTTCGATTTGGCCAATTCTCTTACCCGAACCTGGACTGCCGGTCTTGCGCGTACATTCCATGCAAGGGCAGACTCAACGGGGTCTTCTCCGCGGCCCTTGCGAGGGTCGTGAGAGCCTTTGATGCCATGGTCACCGCCGATCCAAACTAGGGCTCGGAGTACGCGCGTCCGATCATTGGAACACAAATCCGCTTCCCATTCTTCCGCCGATTGTTGCGGAGGCTTCGGGCCGAAAAACCGATGGCCGTCGTGGTAATTGTTGCAATTCTCACCCCATTCGGGGTCGTCAATCCGAATCAGGTCAAATCGATTCTCGTTGATCGCGTACCAATGCGTCTGATATGGTGGTTGATGTCTGATGCTTTCAATTGCGATCACCGGCAGATCAAAACCTTCGACAAAGTGATGGTGAGCGTAAATAAACATCCCGCAAACTAGGCAGATGGCCGATGCACGCATTTTTCCAAGATCATCAAGCAAGGTTAGTCGAATTAAGTTGTTTCCCGGATTAAGATTGATTCCGTATGGCTCAATTACCAAGAATAGAGTTGGTTCGTCGATGCTTCCGAATGCCAGGACACATGTCGGGCGACACACTTCCGATTTTCCGTTGCGTTCGGGAAAAAGTCGGCACAAAGCGCCTTCTAACGGCCAGGCGCTTTCGTCATCCCAACCAAATCCCCGCAAGCTGAAATTCCTGACGACCACCATAGGGTCCACTTCGTCAGGTTTTGACTGCCTACTGCAGCCCGTTGTGACGATACAGGCCACGAGTAGTGCATGGCAAGGAAGTGTACGCATCGAACACTCTCGCTCAACCGGTGGAAGGCACCGGCCATCTCGCAGGTAAGGGCGTGGCCGATCGAGACCATTTATCATTCTCCCAGCCAATCTCGATAGATACAAGCTTCGAGTGAAATTACCCCAGCTCTTGCATCGCGCCACGTCGATTCCGACAATATCTTCTCCCACTTGTTCTCGCACCCTGGAGCGTCCCATGCGCACGACTCATCGTACCTGCCTGATCGCATTGTTGGTCTTCGCTCTGCCAAATCTCGCTCGTGCCGACGATTCCTGGGTGGGCCGAGTGGTCGTCATGAAAGAGACGGGCGTCAAGTTTGGACACACCGACTCCAAAACCGGCCAAGAAGTTTATGTCGGCACACTCGACAAGATGATGTACAAAGTGCTCGCCGACCAAGAGGGCTGGTTGCGCGTGCAGCACAACGACAAGAAGGGCTGGTTCCGCAAGGACAAGGCGGTGCCGGTCGAGGACGCCGTCGCCTATTTCAGCGAACAGATTGCGGCGAATCCGAAGAATCTGCTGGCGTATGCCCACCGCGCCGCGGCCTTGGTCTGGAAGGGGGACATCGACGCGGCGTTGCAGGATTACGACGAGGCAATCCGCCTCAACCCGAAGGCGGCCCCTGCGTGGAACAACCGCGGCGCCGCGTGGTTCACCAAGCGGGATTTCGATCGCGCCATCAGTGATTTCAACAAAGCCATCGAACTCGATCCAAAATACGTCGAGGCATACAACTATCGCGGCGGCGCACTGCACAGCAAGAAGGAATTCGACAAAGCCATCGGCGATTTCAATAAGGCGATCGAACTCGAGCCGAAATTCGTCGAGGCGTATGCCAACCGTGCCACCCTTTGGCTCGACAAGAATGAGCCCGACAAGGCCATCAAGGATTACGACGAGGTCATCCGCCTCGATCCGAGCTATATCGAAGCCTTCAATAACCGCGGGGTCGCTTGGCGCCAGAAGAAGCAATTCGACAAAGCGCTGCGGGATTACGACGCCGCTCTGCAGATCGATCCCAAGTCGATCCCTGCGCTGAATAGCAAGGCCTGGCTGCTGGCGACCTGCCCGGACGCCAAGTTCCGCGACGGCAAAAAGGCGGTCGAGGTCGCCCGCCAAGCCTGCGAACTCACGGAATGGAAGAACAACCAGTGCCTCGACACTTTGGCCGGGGCCTATGCTGAGGCCGGCCAATTCGACGAGGCCGTGAAGTGGATGACCAAAGCGCTCGAGGACCAGGAGTACGCCAAACAAGCCGGCGACATGGGCCGAAAACTGCTCGAGCAATACAAGCAGAAAAAGCCGTTCCGTGACGGTTGATTCTTATCACGGTTCGAAAAGACGAAACCAGCCACGGATGGACACGGATTCAACACGCATAAGAGCCATCTGTTCTTATCCGTGTTGAATCCGTGTCCATCCGTGGCTGGTTTCGTCTTTCGAGCACAAAATCGCCGCCTGGCGAATCTGACGATTTTGGCAATGTTGAAGAATATGTATAAACGTACATCTACCGAGCTTGCCTATCTTTTGCGGTGCCTGTAAAGTTCAGTGGGAAAAAGATTCCCCGGCGGGTGTTGCAGCACGCGCCGGGGAAGGAATCCGCCAACGGTCTTCATGGGGTGAGGACGGCTGGGGACGAGAGTAGTCTACCCATCTCCAGTCGCATTCTCAAGCCAATTTCGGCAACGTGACGCGGTGTCGCATCGCCAGGACCGTGGCCCGCAGGGCTGCGCTTGTTTTGACCAATTACATTGGGTGGCCCATGCCTGCGACTCACAGGTCCAAGGACTTCATTACCACGAGCCAAGCCGCCAAGCGCTTGCAATGTTCGGTCGCGACTGTCTATCGGCTCATCGGGCGCGGCGCGTTCCCCGCCCAGCGGCTCGGCGCAGGTTACCGCATCTGGCTATTGCCGTTCGAAGCGTGGCGGACGCAGAGCCTGCGCCAGTATCAGTCTCGAAAAGGAGCGTGACCCATGACAAGCTGCGAAGAGCGCGCCAAAGTGCTGTCCCTGAAGCTCGAAGCCGAAAACCGCTACAACCGCGAACTCGTCGAGTGTCTCCGGCACTGGCTGGTCTTTTCCGTCGCCCTGCATTCCCCCGACGGTTCGCGCATGCACAAGCAACTGATCGAAGAACGCCTGCGCGAAGCCCGCGAGGCCACTGCCCGCGTCCTCGCCTGAAGCGAAATCCGGATCGATGAGAGAATCATGACTCAGCAAAAGCTCCAAACCATCGCGCTCGACGCCCTCGCCCTCGATTCGCGCTTGCAAGCTCGCGTCGGCGGCGTCAACGAACGCGTCGCCCGCGAATACGCCGACGCCTTGCAGAACGGCGATATCTTTCCGCCCGTCACCGCCTTCGACGACGGCGAGCGCCTCTGGCTGGCCAGCGGCTACCATCGCGTCCAGGCCCGCCGCCTGCTCGGCATCTTGGACATTGACGCCATCGTCCGCAAAGGCGTCTTCAAGGAAGCCCTGCTCTTCGCCCTCCTGGACAACGCCCGCCACGGCCTGCCGCGCACCGACGAAGACAAGCGGCACGCCGTCGAGGTCTTGCTCGCCGATCCCGAATGGTGCGAGTGGAGCACCAACTCGATGGCCCAAAAGCTGAATCTGTCGTGGGGCTTCGTCGACCGCGTGCGCGCCGAACTCAACGCGAAGAGCGCCCCGATCATCAAATTCCAGAAAAACAACGTCGTCAAGACGATGGCCGTCGGACGCCGTGGATTGGCCGCGACCGCTTTGTACAGGCTCGAACCGCAGTCCCCGTTGCCGAGCGAATCGGGTTCAATCAAGGACGAGGCAGCCGAGCCGACTGCGATAGCTCCGGCGAAGCCGCCCGCGCCGCCACGGCAAGTCCGCCGGGATGCGTCGGGCTTCCGCATTCCGGAATCGCTGGCCAGGGTATTCGGCGACTCCTTGCACTTCGAAGCGCCCGCCCAGATCGACCGCCTCATGGCCGAATTCGCGGCGGCGTCGCGCTGGTCGAAGTGGCTGCGACTGCGGGAACTGCTCGACGCCCTCGCCGACGCTCGACTTTGCATCGTCGAAGCGCAGCCGCACCTGGTCCATCGCGAGTGCAAAGGCCGTGGCTGCCCGGAGTGCCGGCGGTCGGGTTATCTGTCCCGCTGGGCTGCGGACAACGAGAGCCAAGGCGGCCCCTCGCTCCCCGAGGAATTTGCGCCGAATCCGTCGCCGAGCGAGGGGCCACTCTAAAGAGGCTTCATCATGACCGCCATCCGCGCCAGCAGCATCCGGTTGATGCGACCGCGAAACCACGCGGGCGAGGAGGGTTCGACTCCCATCCTGGCGCTTTCCTCTCGTCGAGGCGGACGGATTCCCCGCAAGGATCGCCCGCGCAGTCCCACGCAGCTTCGTCTCGAACGAATCGAGTTCGCCCAGGCCAAAGCCCTCAACGAACTCTGGCACTCGCGGCTGCCGCGCTTCGGCACCGGTTTCGTCCGGAACCAGCCATACCTGTGTTACGCCGCCCACTATCGCGATGTGATTTACGCCATCGCCATCTGGAGTAATCCCGTGGCACGAAAACTGCCGCAACGCCGCTGGCTCGAACTCCGCCGCCTCGCCGTCGCCCCGGACGCCCCGCACAACACGCCCAGCCGCATGCTCGCCGTCATGACCAGGCTAATAGGCCGCATGCGGCCCGACATCGTCAACCTCATCAGCTACCAGGACACGATCGTTCACACCGGGGCCATCTACCGCGCCGCCGGCTGGTCGCCCACGAGCCTCAGCGACCGCCGCCAGTGGAATTGCCCCAGCCGTCCGCGCCCGCCCGTGCAAAGCTCCGCCCCCAAGCGCCGCTGGGAGCGCCGCCTCAAATAACGCCGTCAACATCGAGGAATCCGTCCATGCATACCCCCATGACCGAAGCACACCGACTCGCCGTCAACAATATCTACCTTGCCTATTCCTTGGCTCATCGCTTCGCTCGCTACCGCCATCTCTCCTTCGACGACCTTCTCGGTGAAGCTCAGATCGCCCTCGTCTTCGCCGCCAGCCATTACA
>Ga0207109_1130_pt1 | contig 17226 bp, 15 predicted proteins | sample Alteio_BWMinHeat_73_FD_153584 | JGI IMG/M metagenome (GOLD analysis project Ga0207109, IMG submission 153584) | Enriched cells from forest soil in Barre Woods Harvard Forest LTER site, Petersham, Massachusetts, United States -... | ecosystem: Environmental > Terrestrial > Soil > Temperate forest >... | reverse complement strand
AGCGGGATTCCAGCGCCTTCAGATTCGATGCGCGAACGAGGGAATCTCGCCCCGTTGGGGCTTGGCCCACTCTCGGTGGAAAGATAACCCAGGGCTGAAGCGCCCTGGGCTATCGAATCTCGCCCCCTTGGGGCTGGCCAAGCGACTTCGTCGCTCAGTCGGTTTCTTGGGAGACAAATCCCACTTCTTTCGAAAGAGAATTTTCAGCAAATACCGCACAGACTTAGTACGTCACCCGCTCCTTGACGATCGGGGCTCGATTGCGGTTCTCACTCTCTTCCTCTGCGCGTCTCCGCGCTCTCTGTGGTGAATCTTGATTTTCTTTCCATCGCGGCGATTGTGCGTCCCGATGCGCCCACAGACCCACGATCGCCAGCTAAAAATTACATTTTCTTTCAATCACGGCGAATGTGCCCGTGTTTGCAGAGGAACCGGTGATTCCAGAGGACACTTTGGAGTATCTTCGCCTCACGATCGCCGGATCCAGATACTCAAGTCCGCTCAAGCCGCAACAGCAGCTCCCCGGTTTCCACCTGCGTGCCCGGTTTGACGTTTACTTCGGCGACGCGGCCGTCGTGTTCGGCGTAGAGCGTGGTTTCCATTTTCATCGCTTCCATCGTGAGCAGCTTCTGTCCGCGGACGAGCGGGGCGCCGACCTCCACGGCCACGGCCACCACCAGGCCCGGCATCGGCGCCGCGACTTGCAGCGGATCGGCCGGGTCGGCTTTCGGACGTCGGGCCTCGGTCGGCTCCAGTGACCGGTCGACGACCGTGACTTCCCGCGGCTGACCGTTCAGCTCGAAAAAGATCGACCGCCGGCCGTCCGGGTGCGGGTCGCCCACGGTCAGGAACTTGACGATCAGCGTCTTGCCGGGCTCGATTTCGACGGCCACCTCCTCTCCCGGCTCCTGACCGTAAAAGAACGTGGATGTCGGCAGCACGCTCGTGTCGGCGTAGGCCGACTCGTGGGCCGCGAATTCTTCAAAGACGCGCGGGTACAGCAGATGCGACAGGACGTCGCGGTTGGTCGGCGGGCGATGCAGCTTGCTTTCGAGCATCGTGGCCGCGGCCATGAAATCCGCGGGAGGCAGGCTTTCGCCCGGGCGGCCGCGAACCGGTTTGATGTCGCGCAGGATCCGCTTCTTGACCCGCGCCGGGAACCCGCCGGGCGGCTGCCCCATCCGGCCGGCCACCAGGTCGACCACTGACTCCGGGAACGCCAGCTCGCGTTTGGGATCCAGCACGTCGTCGGCGCTCAAATTGTTCGCAAGCAGGAACAGCGCCATGTCGCCGACCGCTTTGGACGTCGGCGTGACCTTGACGATGTCTCCCAGCAGTTGATTGACTTCGGCATACTTCCGGCAGAGCTCGGACCAGCGCGACGCCAGCCCGAGCGCCGCCGCCTGCTGGTACAGATTCGTGGCCTGTCCTCCCGGCATCTCGTGCCGGTACATCTCGGCGTCGCCCGCCTTCATGCCGGTTTCGAACGGGGCGTAGAACTCGCGGGTCGCGGCCCAGTAGGCGGCGATCCCCTGCAACGCATCGACGTCGAGGCCCGTCTCGCGCGGGGAAAACCGCAACGACTCGACCAGCGAATTCAGATTGGCCTGCGACGTAAGTCCCGACATGGGGGCGATCGCCGCATCGGCGATATCGAGACCGACTTCCGCCCCCTTCAGGATGGCCGCCCCCTGAATGCCGCTCATATCGTGCGTGTGGAAGTGGATTGGAATCCCGACTTCCTGTTTCAGCGTCCGGACCAGCAGCTCGGCGGCGAACGGCTTGCACAAGCCGGCCATGTCCTTGATGGCCAGGATGTGCGCCCCCATTTTCTCCAGCTCTTTCGCCAGCTCGACGTAATACCGCAAATTGTATTTGGGCCGCTCGGGATTCAGGAGATCGCCCGTGTAGCAGATCGCCGGCTCGCAGATCGCTCCGGTTTCGAGCACGGCGTCCATTGCCACCCGCATGTTGGGGACCCAGTTGAGGGCGTCGAAAATGCGGAAGACGTCGATCCCGGCGGCGGCCGCCTCTTTGACGAAGCCGCGGACAATGTTGTCGGGGTAGTTCGTGTAGCCGACCGCGTTCGAGGCCCGCAGCAGCATCTGGAACAGGATGTTGGGGATCCGCTGGCGAAGGTCGACCAGCCGCTGCCACGGGCATTCCTTGAGGAACCGCATGGAGGTATCGAATGTGGCGCCCCCCCACATTTCGATCGAGAACAGGTTCGGGCAGAGCCGGGCGTAGGCGTCGGCGATGCGCAGCATGTCGTAGGTCCGCAGCCGCGTCGCGAGCAGGGACTGATGCGCGTCGCGGAACGTCGTGTCGGTGACCAGCAGCGGTTTCTGATCGAGGACCCATTTGCCGAAGCCGGCGGCGCCCAGTTCCTGCAACCGCTGCCGGGTCCCGGCTGGAACCGGCTCGGTGCTGCTCACGGCGGGGACCGGAGCCGGCTGGAGCGGAATCACCGCCGGCTTGACTTTGACCAGCGGATTGCCGTTGACGATCGTCTCGCCCACGAACGTCAGCAGTTTCGTGGCGCGGTCGCGGCGGGGCTTGAAGCGGAACAGCTCCGGCGTTTCGTCGAGGAACCGCGTCGTGCACCCGCCTTGCAGGAATGCGGGATGCGTCAACAGGTTGACGAGGAAGGGGATGTTCGTCTTGACCCCGCGGACGCGGAATTCCTGAAGGCAGCGTTCCATGCGGCGGGCCGCGTCGATCAGCCGCGTTCCCTTGGCGATGACCTTCACGAGCAGCGAATCGTAGAACGGCGTGACGACCGCGCCGGAGAAGGCGCTGCCCGCATCGAGCCGGATCCCCATGCCGCTTGCCGATCGGTAGTGCGTGATCCGCCCGTAGTCGGGCAGGAACCGGTTCTCGGGATCCTCGGTCGTGATCCGGCATTGGATGGCATAGCCCTGCGTCCGCACCACGTCCTGCGAGGCCAGGCCGATTTCCGGGTCGCTGAGCGGCGATCCCTGCGCAATGAGGAGTTGCGACTTGATGATGTCGATCCCCGTCACCTCCTCGGTGACGGTATGCTCCACCTGGATCCGGGGATTGACCTCGATGAAATAGAATTCGCCCGTATCGGCATCGACCAGAAACTCGACGGTGCCGGCGTTTTCATAACGGACGGCGCGGCCGATCTGCAGGGCCGCATCGCAGATCCGCCCCCGAAGGGCCGGATCGAGGTTCGGCGACGGGGCGATCTCGACGACCTTCTGGTGGCGGCGCTGCAGCGAGCAGTCGCGCTCGAAGAGATGGACGAGATTTCCCTGCTTGTCGCCGAGAAGCTGCACCTCGATATGCCGGGCGCGGGCAACGAATTTCTCCACGAAGACGTCGTCGCTTCCGAAGGCGGAGAGCGACTCGCGCTGCGCCTGCTCCAGCGCCCCCGCCAGCTCGTCCGCCGAGTTGACGACCCGCATGCCGCGTCCGCCGCCCCCCTTGGCCGCCTTGAGAATGATCGGAAAGCCCAGCCTGGCCGCCGACTGCCGCGCGTCGTCGAGGTGCCGCACCGCCTTGCTCGTTCCCGCCAGGATCGGGACTTTCGCCACGCGGGCGATTTCCCGCGCCGCCGTCTTGTCCCCCAGCTTTTCCAGAAGATCGACGCGGGGGCCGACGAACGTGATTCCCGCATCCAGGCAGGCCTGCGCCAGCGCGGGATTTTCGGAGAGAAAACCATACCCCGGGTGAATCGCATCGACGCCTTGCCGCCGGGCGATGGCCATCATGCCGTCGATGTCCAGATAGGCCCGGATCGGCTCGCCTGTCCTGCCGATCAGGTAGGCCTCGTCGGCTTTGAACCGATGCAGGGCGTAGCGGTCTTCGTGGGAATAAATCGCCACCGTGCGGATGCCCAGTTCGTGGGCCGTGCGAAACACGCGAATGGCGATTTCGCCGCGGTTGGCAACCAGCAACTTTTGAATCGTAGGCATCGAACTGCGATACTCCAGAATGATTCTCGGAACGAAGACTACTATGTATCAGCGCCGATCCAATTCCTCCACCGAGAGGGAGCAAGGCGGCTCCAAAGTGCAAGAGACCGGGGAGTACGGCTGGGCGGATGACTTGGCTCGGACCTGCTCAGAAGGCGCGGCCACGGCCGCCAATACCCTGAGTGCGATCCAGCGATGAATCGCAGCCGCGGAGCGGCGACATGCAATAGCCAGGGGCGGAAGCCCCTGGTACCGATCGAGCACATGCCGCGCAGCCCCGGCAGGGGCGACACGACCGGGACGATGCGTTATTGATCCGCAGTGTCGCCGCTCCGCGGCTGTGCTGGATATTTGTTCATTTTCCAGGGGCTTCCGCCCCTGGCTATTGCATGTCGCCCCTGTCGGGGCTGGGGACATGCCGCCATTGGCTTATCGATGCTCGCCACGGACTGGAAAGTGCTGGGCAAATCGAGTTATCCTCCAGCACAGAGCCTGCCGTCTGCCCAATTCGGCTACAAACGTGAAATCCAGCTTGCCAAGTTCGCGACAAATCGGGAAATTGGAACCCACAGCAAAGGGGCTCACGATTTTCCGCAGCGCTTGGAGCTTGTGATTTTCCGTAGGGTGGACTTCAGTCCCCACGACATGCCGGGTGGACTAAAGTCCACCCTGCGAGTTGCGGACAACTTCGCGAATTGAAGAACGGAAAACCTGTCGGAGCGACGCATGGCCGAATTCAGCGATTATCAGAAAAAGGCGATCAAACGCTACTACGACAACCGGGAACAGATCGACGAGCAGCGGCTGGCCGAGCTGGTGGCCGATCTCTATCTCGCCGAGGGAAAAAAACGGACGAAGCTTTGGGAAACGGCCAAAGAGGTCATGCTCCGGCTGAAAGTGCCGCCGTCGCGCATCGAACACGTGCTGAAGACCGCCGACCCGGCCATGCTGGCCGAAGTGGTCAAGGAACTGCAGGCGGGGCCGGGAGGAACCTGATGTCAACCCGTCGTGCCGTTGTGGCCGGTCTCCGACCGAGCCACGCGCCGCCGACCGAAGGTCTCCAATCGCCGTCCTTGCGGATCCGCCTTCGCCATCGATTCCGCCAGCTCAGGTCTGCGGACATACGGGAGACCTGCGGTCGGGGCCACGGCGGGGTCAGGAGACCCGCGCCGAACATTGGCAGTTACGATTTCTTCGCCGGTTTCGCCATCTCGCCGTGGTAGCCGCCCTTGTAGAGCGCGGCGAAAAAATCGTTCACGTCGATGTCGGTGCCGACCACGGTGACGGTCTTGGCCTCGCGGTCGATGTTCATTTCATCGACCCCCTTGACCTGCTCCAGTGCCTTCTTGACGCCGGTCACGCACGCGCCGCAGCAAAGATGGACGCCCGTGACGGTGATGGAGTTGCTGGTCGTTCCCTTCTTCACGTTGATCGACGGGAAGCTGGCTTCCTTCTTGTCGATGAACGCCGCGCCGTGAAAGCCCGCCTTGGCCAGAGCATCGAACGCCGCCTTGGCGGTTTTGTCGTCGGTTGCCTTGAAGGCGATGACCTTGGTGTTCTGATCGCCCGCCACGTCGGTGACGCCCTTCACTTCGCTGAGCGCATCCTGGGCGGCCGACACACAGCCGCCGCAGCACAAATGAACCCCCTTGACCGTGACTTCAGCCGCCTGCAAGCAGGCCGCATTAAGACTAAGAATCAACGCTGCCACACCCGCCCATCGAATCGTCCGCATAACCCGTCTCCTGATGCTGAATTAACATAAACCTTCGTTTATAATTGCGCTTGATTATTGTTCGGTTTCTCCGCGAAGTCAATGACGAATCGGATGCCCCACCGCGTGGCTGTTGCGATTGTCATTCGATTCGTTACGATGATCAGGCGAATTCCGCAGGTTGAAATGGCCCATGCGGGCAGGGAGGTACCGAGGTGTCGTTTAACGTAATGGGCGATGGCCAGCAGCAGAAGAAAATCATCCGCGAGCAGGCGCATTCGAATCGGAAGGACCAGGAGGACAAGGAGGGGTTGAGCCGCCTGATCTGCGAAAAATTCGCCGCTCTGCCCGCCTATGCCGCCGCGAAGACGGTCATGTTCTACGTCGACGTTCGGACCGAGGTCCGGACGCGGGATTACCTCGCGACGGCCCTGCAGCACGGCAAGAAGATCGTGGTGCCGTATTGCGTCGAGGGCGAGCTGGAACTCTTCTGGCTCCAGCACATGGACGACCTGGCGGTCGGCGCCTATAAAATTCTCGAACCGAAAGTCGAATTGCGCTCGCTGCCGGAACGGAAGGTCGATGTTGCGGAGCTCGACCTGATCATGGTCCCCGGCGTGGCGTTCGATCGCAACGGCGCCCGGATGGGACACGGCTTCGGCTATTACGACAAACTGCTGGAGCATGCCCGCCGCGAGACCCCGCTCGTCGCGCTGGCGTTCGAATGCCAGCTCTTTCCCGGAATCCCGACGCAGACGCACGATATCTTCATGGACCAGATCATCACCGAGCGTGAAATCTACCAGGGCCGGGGACGGAGTCCAGTTTGAGTGACGCAGACAAGTGAGGCAGAACAGTTGACCGGCACTTCAACAGCCGAGATCGAAGACACCTACGCCGAGGCGTTCCGCAGCATTTACGCCGAGTTTCTGATCACGGCCCGCGACCGGAAATGGCTCGACCATGCGGTCGCCAGTTGCACGGGAAACGCGTCGAGCACCATTCTCTGCGACTGCGAAGCCGGCCTCGACCGGTATGTCGGCCCTGGGGGCGATGAATCGTTTACCACGCCCGACGGCCGGCCCGGCGCGATCGTGCAGGTGCACGTCCCGCGGTTCCGTAAGGACCGCGTCGCCGCGCTGGAGCGGTCGTTGCTGACGCGGATCAGCCAGAACGTGCTGACCTGCGCGACGGCCGCCTGCTTCAACCTGCTCGATACTGACCCATTCTTCAAGCTGGGCCGCAAGATTGCCTTCTTCGGCGACGGCTACCAGTTCCGCGATGTCCGGTGGGGCCGGCCGGTGTGGGTGATCCCGATCCTGGGCGGCGAATTCTGCCTCGATCGGCGGTTCGGCTTCCGCGACGGGCTGATGGGCGGCAACCTCTGGTTTCTGGGCGACAGCCTCGATGCGGCATTGATGGCCGCCGAGCGGGCGCAGGCCGCCGCCGCCGCCGTTCCCGGCGTGATCGGCCCCTTTCCCGGCGGCATCGCCGCCAGCGGGTCGAAGGCCGGCAGCCGCTACTCCTTCTCGGTGGCGAGCACCTATGAAAAGTTCTGTCCCACCCTCCGGGAAAAACTGGGGGCCCGCTCCGCCGTTCCCGACGGCGTCCGCTCGATCATGGAGATCATTCTCAACGGCCACGACCTGCCGACGATCGTGCGGGCGACGCAGGCGGCCATTCGCGCCGCCATCGACACGCCCGGCCTGCTGAAGATTTCCGCCGGCAACTACAACGGCAGCCTGGGAAAGAGCTTCATCTACCTGCACCCCGAAAAGCAGCCCGCGTGACGCCGCGCATCAATGTAGTCCTCACGCTTCGCGTGAGGTCCGGGCACCGCGCCGCCATGATCAGTCGAAGATCACGGCGGATGGTTGCGCGTTGGCCATTCGTCACGCGGAGCGTGGCGCCTACAAAACGTTTCGTTTCTTTGTGGGCTGCAAAAATCCAGCAAAAAACAAAAAGAGGAGAGGAACCGCGGATCACACGGATAAAACGGATAAGAGAAGAAAAATCGAAGCCGATGACCGATCCGCCTCGGCGGACCGATACGCCGCGCATTGCAGTGTAATTCTTATCCGTGTCAATCAGTGTCATCCGTGGTTCAAACTCTTTATTGTCCTCCGAAGAATTCACGACTCGTGCCTTTCCCGTCCCGATTTCAACAGACCGCTATCCCTGCGGCGTGATGCCCAACCAGGTCCACGCCTGCGGAACGCGCGCCGTGATCGTCAGCCAGTCGTACCGCACGGGGTGCTTGAGCGTCAGGCTCCGGGCGTGGAGTGCAATCGGTTCCAGGAGCGGATCCTCCAGCCGCCGTTCGAGCAGAGCGCTCGACGCGCCATACGCAAAATCCCCCACGATCGGCGCGCCACGGCTGGAAAACTGCACCCGGATCTGGTGCATGCGGCCGGTCTGAAGCTCGATTTCGAGCAGCGTCGCGCCAGGGATTCCGCATCCGGCGGCGATCGGCTCGCCGGCACCTTCGCCGGCCATCGGGAACGCCAGCGTGCGGTAGCTCAACCGGCACTCGCGAGCCCCCGGAGTCCCCGGCGCGACGACCTCGACGCGAGCTTCCTCGGGCCGTTTCAGGATCCAGTCGACGAGCTCCCCCTCGGGAGACTCAAGCGGCCGTTCCACGACGCCCCAATAGACTTTGCGGACCTGGCGGTCGCGGAACTGTTCCGCCAGCCGTGCAGCCGCCTTCGAATTGCGGGCGAAGGCAATCACGCCCGAGACCGGCCGGTCCAGCCGGTGCGGAATGCCGAGGTACACGTTCCCCGGCTTGTTGTGCAGCGCTTTGAGATACGCCTTGACCTGGGCTTCGAGCGTCGGAATTCCGTGCGGCACCCCCTGCGTCAACAGGCCGGCCGGCTTGTTGACCGCCAGGAGCGGGCCGTCTTCGCAGAGGATGTCGAGTTCGCTCACTCCGCGTATCTCACAGGGTTCCAGTCCCGTGCGAGGTGGATGAGCGTCTTGAGGACCTTCGGGCTGGGGCTGGTCGCCACGATCCCCGGCAGGCGGAGCATGCTGGCGCGGTCGTCGTTCCAGAGCATGTGAAAATTCACCGGTTGGCCGTTGTGGACCCAGAGCGCGTCTCCGCCCAGCACCCGCGCAATGTGCAGGCTGGCCGGGAAGTCGTAGACGTTGGGCGAGTGGATCAGCGAGCCGCCGAACTCGCCGGTCGCCAGCAGCTCGTAGAGGCAGCCCGGGCAATCATCGGCGGCAACCCCTTCCAGGCCGGTTTGCGTGACGAGCTCCGCCTTGGCCCGGTCGTGCTCTTGAAAGCCGATCAGGTAGATCTTTTTCGAACCGCGATGCGTTTCCGGCGTGATGGGGGTCATGCCGCTCAGGATCTCGCGGGCGGTGCGGCTTGGGTCGTCGTAGCCGCAAATCAGGCGCTGGCCCGAGACCTCCACCCAACTGCCGAACGGCCCCGATTCCGGCGCGTAGACCAGCGTGTAGTGCAGCGACTCCGGCGAGCGGAGCGTGAGAATGATCGAGTAGCCGTTCCCCGTCTTGTCGCGGTACTGTTTCGTTCCGTCGATCGGGTCCAGCGCGAGCGTATAATCGCCGTCGTCCGCGAACCGGGCGAGGTCACCCGTCGTCTCTTCGGCTTCGATCCGGCAATGGCGGAAGATCGGATCGCAATCCCGGAGCGCCCCGATGAGCAACTCCTGCACGGTCAGATCGGCCAGCGTCAGCGCATCGGTCGCCGCACTGCCGGAATGCTTGCCGGTCAGCGCGATGTTGAACCCGCGCATCCGCCGCGCCACCCCGCCGGCCCATCGCATGACCGCTGGCAGATGCGTTCCCAATGCGTCGGTGAGAGCGTGGAGATCCATGTTGTGCGATCCTTGATGGCCAAAGCAGTTGCGATTTGAGAATAAAGGATCGCAAAGAAAAAGAGAAGACGGAGGTTCGGAACACGGGACTGACGGATGCGGCAAGATTTCCTGGCCGCACTGAAAGTGCAGAAAATGACAGCCCTGGCCCCGTCAACCGACGACGCAAGCCCAGGGGTTTCTGGACCAACCAGGAGCCGAAAGCCCTGTAGGACAAGACAATGCACCTTGCAACCGACCTGACTGTCGCACAGAATGCGGTGGAGTCCAGCGTTCCAATTGACCTTCCCGCATGATCTTCCGACAATGAAATCATGAGCACAGACACACGAAAACCACCGACGCAGGAAGAGGCCGACCATAGGCACGTGATCGAGCACGCCTTCAAGGGCAAGCCCCTTGATCCGGAGGTCGCCCGCCGCGTGCATGAGCGTGCGGAAAAGGTGCGAGAGGGAATGAGGGCACGGGGCGTGACGATCGACGCTGTGGAGCTTATCCGCGAATCCCGCGAAGAGATATGAGCATCCTCATCCTCGATGCCTGCGTGGCAATCACCGTTTCTCTCAACTCTCTATGACGGATGGTTTGCCAGTGCCCACTTCCCGTCGGCCGTGTCCGCAAGCCGGGCGAACAACATTTTAGCGGCACGAGTAATGGCACTCCGCCCGCGATTGCCGAGAGACGCGCCGCCGGGGGCTCGCCTCCGCTCGACCCCGGCCACCCCGCCGCAGACTGAGTTGAAAAACGGGGACTGGCTCCGGCAAGTTGTCTGACAACGGGACGATTTACGTTTCGCGAGGTGCCTGTCCCCTTTTTTCAACAGTGGTGAGTTTACTTCAGCGCAGAGAGCGGAATCTGCAACAGCGTGTAAGGCGAGAGGGCCAGGACATACACCGCGCCGTCCTGACCCTGGGAGATTCCCAGAATCGCATACTTGTTGATTGTCTTTCCCTCGGGGTTCTTGACGAAGTTGGTGTGATGCACCAGAGGTTTTCCCTCTTTGTCTTTGAAGTCGGTGAAATCCGGATTGCCGACGGCAACCTGCCCGTGATCGCGGGGCGATTTGTCGCCGGGATGATAACTGACGAGATGCAGCAGGAGCCAGCCTTGCGGGTCGGCTTCGCAGACGGCGGCCCATACGTCGCCCGTCGGTCCCACGCACATCGCACGGCAGTCGGTGGTTTTCGCGCCGGGGATCAGCGCGCCGAGACTCTTGCCGGGCAGCGTGTCGCCCGTCGCAGTCAGGTCGTAGCTGTAGAGCTGGTTGTCGCTCAGCGGCAGCGCATACAACGTCTTGCCATCGAGGCTGATTTCCCAGTTGATGCAATGCGTTTCGGGGATTGCAAAATACGAATCGGCCGCAGGAGGTTTGCCGTCGATGGTCTGCTTCAGGCGTTCCAGCTTGTCCGTATTCGGATCGTAACGGGCGATGTCGCCCCCCTGGATCGGATGATAGGCGCGGCCTTCGTGATCGATGCAGATGAACGCGAAGAGGTGGTGGCAGTCCATCAGGTCGCGATACTTGCCTGTCTTCAGGTCTAGAATCATGAAGTGCGAATCTTCGGCACGCCGCACGTTCGGCGTTTTGGGATCCTGAAACGACCCGTTGTCGGCACAGGTCGAGATGTAGGCGATGTCGCGGGATTCGTCGGGCGTGATGCTGATGATCCCGTGATGCGGAAACGCAATCGGGTAAACCTTGGTGGTGCCGGTTTCCGGGTCGTACACCATCGGATGACCGCCGGCATACGTGAGTTGATTCTCTCCCTTGGTCTTGTCGGGATAGCCCTGCTTGGTGCCGAAATAAATCTTGCCGCTCGCGCCGACGTTATTGCGCGTGTGGATCTTCGACTGGGCGGCGAACCCGGTGGCCGTCGTGCCGATTTCCTTTTGCGTGTCGACGACGACTTTCATCTCTTTGGATTTCGGCTCGAACTCGACCAGAGACGCGCCGACGCCGTACTTGGCCGCCCCGACGTAAACGCGCCCATTTTTCCCGGTGACGATCGAAAAATAGCCGCTGCCGGCGTTCGTCGTTTCCTTGGGAATGGCATAGGCGGTGGCATCGATCCACTTCTGGGAAGCCGGTTCCGCTCCCAGCAATGAAACGGTCGCCGCAGCGCCAAACAACATCGGCAGCAGAGCCAGGGACCGTCGGAACAAATGGAACGGGAACATGGAGGCTCCTCTTGCCAGTTCGCTGAAAACTGAATCACTGAAAACTTCAAACCAATTCACCATTCGCGAGGTGCCTGTCCCCCTTTTTCAACACGGGTTGATTTTGATGGTTGCCATCGGGCGTGTCAACGAGGTTCGATCCTTCGTGCGGGTTCGGGACCCGCATTAACCTACTTCCCGGTCAGCGTCCAGGCGGCCCAGAAGAAGGGATGAGCCGCCCCGTTCTTCCTGCGGCGCGCCTGCATCCGCTGAAGCTGAGCATTGCGGAGAGCCTCGGTCCTGGGCTGGCCATCCGCCAGGTTTCGGAAGAAGTCGTTCATGATCAGCGTCGAATCGAGATCGGGAACCTGCCAGAGCGTCGCGACCACCGCCTCGGCCCCGGCCAGTTGGAACGCCTGCCGCAGGCCGGCGACTCCTTCTCCATTCCGCACCTTCCCCACGCCCGTTTCGCAGGCGCTCAGCACGACCAGCTCGGTACCCCTCAGATCGACGCCGAGGATCTCCATGCCGGTCAGAATTCCGTCGTCGCCGCGGGTCGATTGCCGGGCGTTGCAGCCGGCCAGCAGCAGGCCGCACCGCAGCAGCGGGTTCTCGACCCGCTTGCCGTCTCCGGTCAGCAGCGCGGCGACCGGGCCGGGCGAGGTCCAATCCGGTTCGTCGCGCCGGATTTCATGGTCGGAAAGAAAAAAGCCGTGCGTGCTCAGGACGAGGAGCGACGGGCGCTGTACCTGTTTAAAGACGCTCTCCAGCGCGTAGCGGCCCTTGTAGGTTTGCGGCTCTGCTCTGGCGAAGCGGGCAATGCTGGGGGTAATAGCCTGTGCTTCCGCGCCCGCACTCGGCAATCGCGTCACAGGCGGCAAGGCGCTTTCGCTCGTGAGAGGGCCGGCCTGGCCTTGATCGTCCGGCGTCCGTCTGGGAAGCACCGCCTGAATGGACTCGCGCACCTTGTCGGCCGCGAGATCGAAGTCCGGGTCGGCAAACAGGGCCGGCGGCGCATGAGTCAGTTTCGCGGCGGGCGTACCGGCCAGATCCCGGCCGCTCACGACGCAGCGCAGCGGATACGCCTCCAGCAGGACTTTGTCGTCCGTGACGGGCAGGGCGCTCCACGGCAGGAGCCAGAGCGCACCGTCGGGACTCAGGATCAACTCCTTGGCGCTGCCAGCTTTGTCGGCGAGCGGTCTCCAGACCAGATCAGCGACTTGACGCAGGCTGTCGCGGGCCTGCTTCTCGGCGATGATTTCTCCGTATTGCCGGAGCAGGCTGTCTTCCGCGGCGGCGGTGCGAATCGAATTCCGGGCCAGTTCCACGGCCGCGTCGATGGCTTCGGCAGGCCCCAGATCGACGACCTGCACGTCGCCCTGTTCCACTCCGGGCCCCTGTTCCGCGGCGGGGATGATCCAGGCCACATAGCGGCTTGGTTTGTATTGCTTTTCCTTGCCCTTCGCCTGGAAATTGAAGACCGGGAACCGGGCGATGTCGATCAGGACGCTGCCCGCAGGCAGCGCTTCGCGGACGCGGGACAGGTCGACCCAGGGATCCGTTTCCGCGCCTCGTCCGCAGGAGCTCGCCAATTCGTGTGCCAGGCGATCCTCCTGTGCCGTGAGCTTTGCCAATGCCTGGCGATGGGCGTCTTCCTGGCCGGGCCTGGGGATGGCCAGCGTCAACGACGCCAAGTCACGACGGGCCTCCTGCAATCGTCGAGCCAGCGCCGCGAGCTGCGGATCGTTGAGGTCGCGGGCGAGCAATGCCTGTTCGCCAAGGGCGGCGTACCCGACCGCCTTGCCGTTCAGCAACCAGCCGGCAGACAGGTCGGCGATGCGTCGATCTTCCGGAAACGCCAGCGCCAGTGAAAGCGCACGATGGAAATTTCCCGATTCGCTTTTCTTAAGGAACAGCAGTTGTTCCCTTTCGGAGAGGGCCGGCAGCACGCGCGCGATATGCCGGCGGAGTCCACGACGGCAGTCATCCGCAAACTTCGCGGCCGTTTCTCCGTTCCCCTGCGCTGCTTCCAGCACGAAGAGATTGTTCAGGACCGTCGCCGTGCCGGGATTGTCATCGCCCAGTATTTTCCTTTTGATTTTCAACGATTGTTCAAGGTAACCCCGCGCCGCCGCGACGTCGCCCTGCTCCTGCAGCAGATTCCCCAGATTGTTCAGCGCAATGGACGTATCGACGTGTTCTTCGCCCAGGACCTTCCGCCGGATCGCGAGCGCCTGTTCGTAGTAGCGTCGCGCCGTCGCCGTGTCGCCTTGACTGTGGAGGAGCGCGGCCAGATTGTTCAATGCCAGCGCCGTCCGGGGATCCTCATCCCCCAGATTTCTCTTATTGATCGCCAGCGCCTGTTCGTAGTAGGGGCGTGCCGCCGCGTAGTCGCCCTGTGTGTACAGCAGGAAGCCCAGATTATTCAGCGCCACGGCGGTTCCGAGGTGCCCCTTCCCCAATGTCTTCTGACGGAACTCGAGCGCCCGGTCGAAATAAAGACGGGCCGCCGCGTAATCGCCCTGGTCCTGAAGCAGCAGCCCCAGATTGCCGAGCGAAGTGGCTGTTTCGGCGTGCCCGGTTCCCAGAACCTTCTGGTTGATCGCGAGCGATTGTTCGAGAAAGCGGCGGGCTGCCCGGTAGTCGCCCTGGGCCCGCAGCAGGTTCCCCAGATTATTGAGCGATACCGCGGTTTCGGGGTGTTCACTTCCCAGGACCTTCCGATTGATCGCGAGTGACTCTTCGAGGGTGAGGCGAGCCGCCGTGTAATCGCCCTGGTTCTTGAGCAGCACGCCCAGCCAGTTCAGCGACACGGCGGTGCTGGGGTGTTCCTTTCCCAGAATTCGCCTGTTGATTGCCAGCGCCTGTTCGAGGTGAGTCCGAGCCGCCGCGTAATCGCGTTCGAGGTACAGCAGCACGCCCAGGTTATTCAGCGACGTGGCGGTCTCTCGATTCTCATCCCCCAGCACTTTCCGATTGATTTTCACCGCCTGTTCGGAATACGGGCGCGCCGCCGCGTAATCGCCTTGCTCCTGAAGCAACAGCCCCAGGTTGTTCAAGCACGTGGCCGTGTCCGGGTGCTCGTTCCCGAGAATCGCCTGGCGAATTTCGAGCGCCCGCTTCGCCAGCGGAATGGCGGCCTGCGATTTGCCTTGAGCACGCAGCGTCTTGACCTGCTCGTTAAGCCGTTCGGCCTCGTCGAGCTTCTTCTGTTGCTCAGCCGTCAAAGCGGGAGCAGCCGATTGATCGGCCGCCTGCTCTGCGGCGACACCCTGAGCCGGCGCCAGAGCCCACGCAAGGGTCGTGATCATGAGAACGGTCTGAAGGATTCGATTCTGCATCCGAAACGCCCCTCCGAACGAATCAGCTTACATCCCGGACCCGCACCCTCCCACCATGAAATCCCGAAAGTGCCAACCAGCCCCATTCGTCCCTGAGCGAGCGTGCCTCGCCCGAGGGTGCCTGGGGTCGAGCGATAGCGAAGCCCCCAGCGAGTGGCCGACGGACGATGACCTCCGCACGCCCGCGTGCATCGCAGGCTTGTCCCACAGTCTACGATGCGTCACGTCGTGCAGACAACCCGTGTGCCGTTTCGAGTTGCATGGAAGCCAGTCGGCTCGCGATTCATTCTCAAACGCCCGGCCGAACCCGTGCCCATTGCCGAGAGACGCGCCACCGGGGGCTCGCATCCGCTCGACCCCGGCCACCCCGCCGCAGCGCCCGCCAAGAAATCAAACCCTCGTGAGCCTATGCGCCTCCGCGGTCAGGTGGAGCGCCTGGTTCGGCGTGCCTTTGCTCGATGTACTCTGGCGGGTGGCCGTCGTTCGACCGCCCGGACAACTCGTGCCAGAACTCCACCGGATCGCACGACTCGTTCACGACGTAGCCCGCATGCCCGCCGCACCACTCCAGCACCTGGACTAGCTCGCCCCGGAGCTCTGCGGAGCCTATGATCGCTCGCTGTAGCCGGCGGGTGCAGGGCCACAGCCGGAACTCGACCGCATGCGGGAACTCGCTCCACGCCGACGGCCGGACACTAAAGTATACGTTCCCCAACCCGTGGCCACCATCCGACAGCCGCGGGAACTCGTCCACCACATCTGCCGGCATGTCTGGTCGCGACCGAAACGATACCGCCACCTCCACTGGCCCGGGCTGGTCTAAGTTGGTCAACGCGACGTCGCTGTTCTCAGTGCAGAGCGCCCGCAGGGCGTCGATCACAGCGCTTCGGGCCGCCCGAGGGAACAGCAGCGTGTAGTCGTAGTCAGGAACCATGAGCGCCCGCGAATCCTCCGCCACCGAACTTTCTTTTCTCTCAACGAAGAGCATGGAGAATACTCTGCGCCGCGTCAATCGTCATCTCAATGATAACAATGGGATGCGTCGAATGACGCTCGCGAATTGCCCGAGCAATTCTTGTGAGCAGGAACGAATTGCCATCGCCCAAACTGGCAACGGGGTTTGACCGCCCGAGCCGGTCGGGAGTGTGCCCTTGCGCGCGTCAGTCACGCCAAAGTGGCGAACGTCCACGCTCACTTGCCGCGGCGGAGTGTGAACCATCGAAGAAGCATGACAGATGCCGCCGCGGTCGCCTGGTTTATGGCCTTGAGCATTCATGTCAGGTCGGACCTGCCTTTGATTCGATCGTCGTCCTTAATTGCGGTCATATAGAACCGTGGGTCGCCCAGCAGGTCCCGCACCACTCGATCGTCCAGCAGGTCACGGTGCCACCAGTGGTTGCACCACGCCTTTGACTCGCCCCGGAACACATCCCCCTCGGCCGTGCCGAATAGGTAGACGAACAGTCGGAACACTGTCGGCAGGTCATCCTCCGGCACCGCGACCACCAATTCATACAGCCGAAAAATCGGGTGCTCGCTTCGGCCTGTGGCCAAGACTCGCTGCACTAACGAATCAGTCGCCGTGACCCCACTCGCGGTCAGCGCCTCATCCCAGGTACCGACGTCGACGCCCGCTTGATGGGCGAACTCGCACAGCATGTACGTCAGCGCCCGCCGCTGGCCGGGCTCCAGGGCGGCGTACCAGATTTGGAATCCCTCGAAGTCGATCCGGCCACGGACCAACTGGTTCACGCGGATTAGGTCGGTTAATTTGAACCCATGCACGCTCGACCTCCCGCTTGCGCTTAAAAAGCCGTGCGCGGCTTATGTCTCCGCAAGCCGCCACTCTTCAAGTGATACTGCAACCGGTTGAGGCAAGGCCCAACAATAAAGCCCAATTGCCCGCGTACCAGACTTCCGAGCAATTGTACCATGTGCCACATCAGTGGGCTTCCCCGGCACACGAAGACCCACCTTTCGAATCAGCGTCGATCAAATCGACTGATGCATCGAAGCGGCACTGCCGGGAGGGGGCAATACGTGTCGGAGTGATTGGGTTTCCTTCCCCGGCGATATTCCATCAGACGCGGCACCAGGTCTTCCCACGGCTACCGGTGCAAATACAGACTGGTTGCAGGTTTCGGATTGTGAATTGAGCACAGAGACAGGCACGAACCCAGGGGGCTTACGCCGCCCGGCTCGCCAGGATCGGATGGCGCCCGGCTCGC
>Ga0207109_1129_pt1 | contig 17400 bp, 11 predicted proteins | sample Alteio_BWMinHeat_73_FD_153584 | JGI IMG/M metagenome (GOLD analysis project Ga0207109, IMG submission 153584) | Enriched cells from forest soil in Barre Woods Harvard Forest LTER site, Petersham, Massachusetts, United States -... | ecosystem: Environmental > Terrestrial > Soil > Temperate forest >... | reverse complement strand
TCCGCATCGTGCGAGGCCTCGGCTTCGCCAGCTATCGCGACTTCCAGCACCATCTTCACGCCCTGTCGATCGCTTACGCCAGCCCTCTCGACGCGATGTTGAGTACTCCGGGCGATTCAACCATTCCGGCGGTCGTCCAGGAGTCTCTCGCGCGGTCGGCCAAGAATCTCCAGGCGCTCAAGAACAGCCTCGACGCGAATCGGCTCGCTAAGGTGGCGAAGCGACTGTTCGACGCCCGGCGCGTGGTGGCATTTGCTGCCGATAGCGCTGCGATTCTCGCCGATTATCTCGAATACCATCTGTCGATCGTCGGACTTCCAATCGTAGCTGTCACGACCGCCGGCGGAATGACCCACTTGGCGCGTGTTATGAAGAAGCGCGACGTGTTAATCGCGATCAGCTTTCAGCGTGGCTTGCGGCAGACCGTCGAGGGCGCGCAACAGGCTCGAGCGCACGGTGCGTATTGCATTGGGATTTCCGACACCTATCTCTCTCCATTGGCCCGCGCCTGTGACGAGGTGTTTCTCGCAACCGTGGATGCGCCATCGTTTGGCAGGTCTTACACCGCTCCGATTTCGCTCATGGACGCGATCATCGCGATCTGCGGCCAATACAAGCGCCCGCTAGCGATGGCGGTGGCTAAAGAAATCGCGGAAGAACAGAAGAAGGGCGTGCGTTGGTATAACGCTTGAGGTTTCCCTAATTGGCTCAGGGGCGTTTTTTTCACCCGCAGCCGGGTGGACTCAGCTGAGCGAGGTTTTGCCCAGCTCGGCGACGCGGCGCTCGTACACCATCTCGCACCAGCCGTGCTTTCCGCGATAGCGAAACACGATCTTGTGACCCGGCTCGATCTTGGCGCGCGATCGGACGACGGAATCAGAAAGCTCTACCCACTCGCCGTCGACCAAGTAACTGCCTTCCCAGCCGCGCAATTCAAATTTGCCATCGGTCTTGAGCGTCAGCGGAGCCGAGCTGCACGGCACGGTCTTGCCCGCGACATGAGCCACGGCGCACTGGTAGCGGCCTGAGAGCGTCATGACCTGAGCGTGGGCGGCAGGAATTGCAAACAAGGCAAGCGCAAGGATCGGCGCGAAACGGGCAATAACTCGGGCTAGGCGGCGAAGGGTCATTCCGGTCCTCCGAATCGGGGGACGTCGCTGGGGGCCGCGACCGTCCTAAAGGACAGGTAACGGTAAAGCAACTAGCTCGCCATGCCTTCAAACGCTATATTCTTGATTACAGACACTTTAGATCAACGACAGCCCTCTCGGACGCCGGAATGGACCCAGCTTGTTCCGATGAGGCACACCCAGAGGGAAAAACTTTGCAGAATCGGGCGGCAACTTGGGGGGACGGCTATTGGGCTCCGACCTCAGCTACGGCTTCGCCGTCCTTTCGCGGGTCGGACGCACCGAAGTTCACTCCGCTCGCGAAGTCCCGCTCGACCGCCTGCCCGCCTCCCATCGTGCTCGAATACGCGCCTTTTACGTCAAGCTTGTGCCCCAGATTCGTGAGCTCGGCTTGCGCCGACCGGGTGAAGCGATTCTCAATAAACAGGTCGCAGCCGGTGAAGGTGTACTTTGAAAAGCGCGGTGCCTCCAGCGCAGCCTGAATATTCATCTTGAAATCAACCAGGTCAGCGACGAATTGAGCATGAGCTTGCGCCTGATTCCAGCCGCCCATAATGCCGAACGCCACGCGGACGTCACCGTGCTGCGCGAACGCCGGAATGATGGTGTGCAGCGGACGCTTGTGGCCGGCCAGCGCATCGGGCGAGGATGGATCAAGCGAGAACAGTCCACCACGATTCTGTAGCGCGAACCCAGTGCCCGGCGCGACGATTCCCGAGCCGAATTCGGAATAATTACTCTGAATCAGCGAAACCATGTTGCCGTCGCGATCGACGACAGTGAGGTAGGTCGTCTCCGCGCCGGGCGGCAAATCACCCGCCCTCGGATCGCAATTCGCGTGCGCCCCATCAATCAATTTGGCGCGCTGCTCGGCCCATTCCTTCGAAATAAGCGTCTTCACGGGTAACTTCTGGCCCCGCGGATCGCCGATGTACTTTGCCAGGTCGGTGTAGGCGAGTTTCTTCGCTTCAATTTCCGCATGAAGCGCCTTTGACGAGCCGAATCCCCAATCCTTATCGCCCAGCGGGAATTTCTCCATGATGTTGAGCATTTCGAGCGCAGCCATGCCCTGCCCGTTGGGCGGCAATTCGAACACGGTCCAGTCGCGATACGTCGTCGAGAGCGGCTCGACCCATTCCGCCGAATATTCGGAGAGGTCCTGCGCGCTCATGACGCCGTTATGACGCTTCATGCCCTCGATCAGCTTGGTAGCGATTTCGCCTTTGTAAAACGCGTCGCGGCCTTGAGTCGCTATGGCTTGGAGCGAATCGGCGAGGTCAGGATTGCGAAAAATCTCACCCAGCTTCGGCGGACGATCATTGGGGAGATACGTCGCGGTGGCAGCTTCGTCACCATGCAGATAATCGACTTCGCCCGCCCAGTACAGCGCGTCCCACTCGGGAATCGGAAACCCATCGCGTGCCGTTCGAATCGCGGACGCAAGATCGTCGTTCAATTTCTTTCGCCCGAATTTGTCGGCGAGTTTCTGCCAGCCATCGACGGCGCCCGGCACCGTGACGGAGTTGATCCCGCGCTGCGGCATCGCCTTAATACCTTGCTTCTCGAGATAGGCGATCGTGAGTCCCTTCGGCGCCCAGCCGCTCGCGTTCAATCCGTAGAGTTTGTTGGCCTTCGCGTCGTAGACGATCGCAAAGAGATCGCCACCGATGCCGTTCATCATCGGTTCGACGACGCCCATCATTGCGTTGGTCGCGATAGCAGCATCGACGGCGTTGCCGCCGCTCTCAAGAATTCGAACGCCGGCCTGCGACGCCAGCGGGGATTCACTAGCCACGATGCCGCCGCGCGACACAACCATAGACCGCCCCTGGCTTCGATCCTGGGCTTGGCTGGGAACACGCATTCCCGCGAGCACCAACAGAACTAAAACGACTCCGGCAGCAACAACAACTTTTTTCGAGATCGGCATGAATTTCCCGGTTTTCTCTTCCACTGAGTGGATAAAGCCTACGGATCTGAGTTTTTACGCGCGCAACACCACAAAGCAAATCGACAATGACAAACTGGCGACTCCGGCGCACTCTATCGCGCTCGAACCAGCCGAGCAAGCCTCACAATTGACGTGCGCGCCCCAAGCATCGCAAACTGGCTCGGCGTTCACGGGACCCCGCCCTAGAGTCGAATGGACGCGTAACCGCATCCAAACTGGGCCCGCCCAGTGTGTTCAATTCATGTGTGTTTCTTGGGAGACACCAACCGTGCCTGAACCGCGCACCGAAAAAACCGCATCGCGCGAAACGAACCCTGCGCAAGTCAAAGGTGACGCGCAGATCGATGCAATTCTGAGTGCTCGCAATGCGGACCCTTTCGCCGTCCTGGGGCCCCAGCCGGTCGCGACGCCAGCCGGGCCTCGCTGGGTTATCCGATTCTTCGACCCCCACGCTTACTCCGCTACAATCTCGGGACCCGGCATTCCCAACAATCTCGAAGCACAGAAGCGACGCCCCGAAGGGCTCTTCGAAGCAACTCTGCCCGAAACGTACAAAGACAAGCCCGATCCCGCGAATTACCGCATCCGTTTCAAGACCCACTCCGGCGACACATACGAACGCTACGACACCTATGCGTTCCCCTATCTGCTCAGCGATTTCGATTTGTATCTGATGGGCGAAGGCCGCCACTACGACGCCTACGAAAAGCTCGGCTCGCACATTGAGACCGTCGCCGGTGTCAAAGGCGTCAACTTTGCGGTCTGGGCACCGAGCGCGCGTCGGGTCAGCATCGTCGGCGACTTCAATCATTGGGATGGCCGCATCAATCCGATGCGCGCCCGCGGTTCGTCCGGCATTTGGGAGCTGTTCATTCCCGAACTCGACGAAGGCGCGGTCTACAAATATGAAATCATCGGCCCGCGCGGAGACATGCTGCCGCTCAAAGCCGACCCGTACGGATTCCGCGCCGAACTGCGACCCGCCACGGGCTCGATCGTGGCTCGGCTCGACGCCCACAAATGGGCCGACGCCGACTGGATGACGCGGCGTAAATCAACGCCCTGGCTGGAAAAGCCGATCTCGATCTACGAAGTCCACCTTGGCGGATGGCGCCGCAATCCCGAAGAAGGCAATCGGTGGCTCACCTATCGCGAACTCGCCGAGCAGATGATTCCTTACGTAAAAGAGCTCGGCTATACCCACATCGAGTTGCTCCCGATCATGGAGCATCCCTTTGACGGTTCATGGGGTTACCAAACGATCGGCTACTTCGCCGCAACCAGCCGCTACGGCAGCCCCGCTGACTTCATGGACTTCATCGATCGCTGCCACCAAGCCGGCATCGGTGTCCTTCTCGACTGGACGCCGGCGCACTTCCCGCGCGACACCTTTGGCCTCGCGGAATTCGATGGCACGCATCTTTACGAGCATTCCGATCCGCGCCAGGGCTCGCACCCCGACTGGGGCACGCTGGTCTTTAACTACGGCCGCAACGAAGTGGTGAACTATCTCATTTCGAACGCGCTCTTCTGGCTCGACAAGTACCACATCGACGGATTACGGGTAGACGCCGTCGCGTCGATGCTTTATCTCGACTACTCGCGCAAACAGGGCGAGTGGGTACCCAACGAATTCGGCGGCCGCGAGAATCTCCAGGCGATCGCCTTCATCAAGCGGCTCAACGAAGTCGCCTTCGAACGCTTCCCCGGCATCCTTACAATCGCCGAAGAATCAACAGCGTGGCACGCCGTTTCGCGCCCGACGTATCTCGGCGGACTCGGCTACAGCCTGAAATGGAATATGGGCTGGATGAACGACACCCTCAAATACTTCTCTTCCGATCCTATTCACCGCAAGTACGAGCAGAACAAGCTGACATTCTCCCTGCTCTACGCCTTCAGCGAAAACTTCGTACTGCCCTTCTCGCACGATGAAGTCGTCCACGGCAAGAATTCGTTGCTCCACAAAATGCCGGGCGACATGTGGCAACAGTTCGCCAATTTGCGCCTGCTCTACGGCTACCACTACGCCCACCCAGGCAAGAAGCTCCTATTCATGGGTCAGGAATTCGCCCAACGCGACGAGTTCAACGAAGCCCACAGCCTCGATTGGCATCTCTTGCAATACGAGCCTCATCGCGGCGTGCAAAATCTGATCGCCGATCTGAACAAGCTCTACGCCGCCGAACCGGCGCTCCACGAGGTGGATTTCGACTGGCAGGGATTCGAGTGGATGGACGCGAACGACGCCGACAACAGCACCTTTTCCTTCATCCGCCGCGGCAAGAATCCCGACGACATCATGCTGATCGTCCTCAATGCCACCCCGGTTCCCCGCTCCGGCTATCGCATTGGCGTCCCGCGTCCGGGGTTCTATCAGGAAGTCCTGAATACGGACGCAGGCACCTACGGCGGGTCCAACCTGGGCAATATGGGCGGCATGCATTCAGAAGAGTTCCGCCACATGGGTCGCGAGCATTCCCTGCCGATGACCTTGCCCCCGTTGTCGGCTGTTTTCATGAAGTTCAAGCCGTAGCCCTGCGATTTCGCCACGTCTCCAGGCTTCACCTCGACCGCCCAGCAAGGTCCGGGCGGTCGATCTTTTTCCCGCCCCGTCGAAATCTCAGGAAACATTTTTTGAGGGGTCCTCGTATATGTGACCAAGGCGCCCGGATTCGGCCCATCTAGGCCGGCTCCCGCATCCCGCCAGCCGCGCCCCTCGAAGGAGGCAGTCACATGTATGACCGCATTCGCAGGATCCCGGCAGTCGCCCTGATCGCAGGCGCTCTCGCCCTGATGCCCATCTCCGGCTCCGCTCAGAATTCGGCCAAGTCATCCGACACGGCCTCACGCGACCGCTGGCTTCACGTCCGCGTCGAAAACCCCGACTCTAAGGATGAACTCGTCCGGGTCAACATCCCGCTCGATCTCGCCGAGAAGATTCTGCCGACCATCGATAAAGACAACTTCCACAATGGTCACATAAAGATCGATCACTTTGACTGCAACGGCGTTGACTTCCCTGCGCTGCTGAGCGCCGTTCGCGACGCGAAAGACGGCGAATTCGTCACAGTTCAAAGCAAAGAGCAGGACGTCCGGGTGGCCAAGCAGGGCAACTACTTCCTCGTTCACGTAGTCGACAAAGAGAAATCCTCGAAAGATAAGGACGCCAAGCCGTCCAGAGTCGAAGTCAGGATTCCCATGAAGGTCGTCGACGCTCTGTTCTCTGGAAAGAAGGACGAAGTTGACCTTGTCGCCGGCCTCCATGCGCTCGCACTGCAAGGCGACACCGAACTTGTCTCAGTGAAGGATCACGAACAGACAGTCCGCGTTTGGCTCGATTCCAAGAACGTCTCGGACTAACGCCTTTCAAGATCACCAACCAGCCCCACGGCCGAAGTCTTTCGATCGCGGATTCGACTTGAAGGAGAAGCAGCAATGATTCTCGCAGCAAAAGTGGCACTGGCTTTCACCGGCACGATCGCCGCGGCGGGCATGTACACCTTCCACGACGGCATCGCCCAAGTACAAGTGGACGATAACCACGGCACTCATGTTCACATCTGGGCGCCCGCGGCCATCGTTCCCATCGCGATGCATGTTGTACCCAAGCGCGAGTTCCACAAATTCCCCCACGAGGCCCAGCAAGCAATTCCCATTCTTCGCGTGTTGGCCAAGGAACTCGCGAACTACCCGAATTCCGAATTTGTTGAGGTCCGCGATTCCGACACGCACGTGCGAGTTCGCATGGTCGGTTCGAAAGTGGTGGTAGACGTCACCGACCCGGAAAATAAAGTCCACGTCGCCTGTCCCTTGGCAATGCTCCAGGACGTGGTCGATTCTCTAAATGACCTTAAGGAAAACGACGACTCGGATCCGGCCGGTCCGACGGTCTAGTCGAATACCAAGACGTCCATTGGAAACGAAAAAGGCCGGACAAGAGTCCGGCCTTTTTAATGCTCATCAAGCGATCTGGATCCAGTCTATTGCCTCGGTGGTCTCTGCGCGAAGGCCTTCGGATCGAATGGCGTTACCGGTCCGGTGATGTGATCCTGCGCCCCGGTAATTTGCCGCACCAGCACCATGCTGCGCCCCTTGCCTACCTGCTTCACCATCGCGAGCGGCGTAACTTTATCGCTCGTCCAAACTTCGTCAGTGCCATCGTCCTTCTTCCAATGCGCGCAGCTAAACGTGCCGGCTGGCACCGTAATCGTTTCCGTTCCGACTTGCGTGTACTTCGCCATTTCTTGCTTCATCTGTGTCCGGTCTTTGTCGCTCGGGGTCATCGGCATTTCCATCGCACCGCGACCTGGCATCTGAAAAATGACCTTCGTGAACTGAAAATCCTTGGTCATCAACACTTTTCCATACGTCTTCTGGTCACCCTGGCCGCCGGGCATCACCATCTCCATCCAATATCCTTCACCGGACGGGGTCATTTCTTTGCCGACGATGCTCATCTCCATCTCGTGGCCTGGCCGACCTTCCGATGTCTCTTGATAAACGGCGCCCTGCCCGACAACCGGTTTGAAAATATCCGCGATGTTCGGCTTGCTGAAAAAATTCATCCCGCCCAACTGGGCGGCAGCTCCGCTGGCCAGGCACAAACAACACGCCACGGCGGGCAAAACGAGTTGCAATCGCTTCATTCGTCTCTCCTTATGGACGGATCGTTCTCGAGGGCACAACCACAGGGATTATACGGCGAAGGTAGAACGCACTGAATGAATTCTGCGGGGACGCACTTTATTCGTATGCCAATGCAACTACCGGATCGTAGCTCGCCGCACGCAGCGCCGGATAAGCCACGCCCAGCGACGACCCGATCACCGCCAACACAATCGCAGCCGCAACCCAGCGCCCCGTAATCAGAATCGTCAGCCCAGGACTCACTTCTCGCAAAATCGCCGCCGTCAAAAACGTAATCAAAATTCCAAAGCCAGCTCCTAGCAGCGTCAGCACCATCGTCTCGCCCAGTAACATCTTCACCACATCAAACCGCGAGAACCCCAGTGCCTTAAGGATTCCCACTTCTCGCGTCCGTTCCATCACCATCGTGTGCATGTTTAACAAAATCACGAGGAAGCTGATCACGATGCCGAGCCCCACCATCGATCGCACGAACGGCTTGAGCTGCGGCAAGCTCGTCGAACTCATCAGCGTCACGTACTCCGCCATCGAACGAACGCGATTCGCCGAATCGAGCTTCAAAATCGCTGCGCGCGTACCTTCCGTATCGCCTTTGCTTCGAACGTAGTACATCGACACGCGGTCTTCCACGCCCGCAATCTCTTGCGCGGTCTTGATCGGAATGAAGAAGCGCGCACCTTTGCCATGCGCGACGATGCCGTTCACTGTAAACTCGCGATTCAGCAGGCTCACCTTGTCCCCGACCTTCAAGTGCCGCTGCTGCGCCATGATGTCGTCAACAATCAAACCGTCAGGACCATCGAAAGGTTTGCCCGCGCGAAACAAGAACCCGCGGCTCAAAGCGTTGAATCGCTTGTAGTCAATCCCGTAGACCATCACCAGGTTCTTCTGCTCCGACAAAATCACCACCGGCGAAACTTCGTCGACCTGCGGAAGCGCTTCAATCTTCGGACCGAGCGACTCCGGCATCACCGCGCTCGCAAACGCCAGAAAAATCGAAGAGTTGGGCGGCTGCACCATGATGTCCGCGCCTACCCCCTCGGCGCGCTTACCCCACTCCGACACGATTCCCGACGTTAAGCCGACAATCATCAAAACCAGAATCACCTGAATCGCGATGGCAATCACGCTCAGCGTGCCGCGCAGCGGTCGCGCGGCGATGTTGCCCCAGAACATCTGGAGAAGCGAAAAAGGCCCTTCGAATGTGTCGTTCTTCATGCTCGTGGTCCGACGGAATCCAAAATCATTTTGTTTGCCGCGCACGGTTGCAAGCGACGTACCGAAACGTCGTCACAATATTTCTGCTCTGTGAAGTTTTCAACACAAGTGTTGATAAGCGTGTGGAAAATGGTGGTTTCTCTAAGGCTAACTACATATTTCTCAGTAGTCTGAACCGGTTTGCACTATTTGGGTGCAACAAACTTTGCCGCCCGCGAAAATCTCATCAACCAAAAAACTCAAACGCGCTTCACCACAAGACATCTTCCTCTGGCTCGACGTAAATTCAATCACTTGCACGACACCGCGCAAAAAACTTTCACGCCGGTGCAAATTTTCAGCTCGCTCAGTACCACTTCGGCGGTCTATCGAGGTGAATCTTGATCGTCTGCTTCGCGTCCGTGACGTCGTACCATCGTCCGTAAGTCTTCCAGCCGTCAGCCACAACTTGCACCAGAGCTCGGCCCAGCGGCGCGTCCGGCACGTGAGCCGTACCGTCGCGATTCGTCTTTACGTTCAACTCAACCGTCTTGTTCGACTTAACTTTTCGCTCTTCGACGTACTTGATGTAAACGCTGGCATTCTCGATCGGTACGGACTTCTCACCGCCGGAAACCTCGATGGTGATCCGCGCCACCTGATCCAGCGTCGTCTTGTTCGCGGGAGGTGTCTGCTCCTGCCCGCCAACCATCACCGGCGCCAGGAGTGCCAGGCCAATCGCAATCGCCGCAGCTAGTCTCGAAGTTCTCATTTCCGTCTTTAACTTATCCTCCACGGACGGCGCGCTCCGGTCAAGTCCGCTTTGGCGCCGAACACGTCTCCATTTTGTCACCCGTTTTGGAAACACCCGCGTCCGCTGGGTTTGACTCGCCTCCGTTTGCTACGTTAACTTCTCCTCAGGATCCATCCTGCTGAAGAAAGGCCATTTGCTGCGAGATTTCTCCGTAGCATCTCGTTCGCACAGGCCGGCACAGCGCCGCACATCGAGCGGCCCTGCACGCAGACGATCACTTTCTCCGCGACTTCATTACCTTCTTCAGAATCGCGGACCGCACGACGGGAATCATCGAATAGCTTAGTTTTGTTGTTGTTCGAGAGACAGGAGTCCTCATGGGTTTCGCTACAAATGCCATCCACGTCGGTCAGGAGCCGGACCCTTCCACAGGCGCGGTCGTCGCTCCCATCTATCAGACGTCCACTTACGTGCAGTCCGAGTTCGGAAAATACAGAAACGGCTACGATTACGCGCGTACCAATCATCCGAATCGCAAAGCTCTAGAGCGCACCCTGGCGAAACTCGAAGGAGGCTCCGCCGCTTACGTTTTTACGTCAGGCATGGCCGGCATCGATGCCGTGTTTCGCCTCCTGCGCCCCGGCGATCACGTCGTTCTCTCCGAAGCGGTCTACGGCGGCGTCTATCGCCTCTCGACGCAACTTCTCGTCCACTTCGGCCTCGAGTTCAGTTTCGTCGACACCTCGAAACCCGAGGATGTCTTCTCCGCCCTTCGCCCCAACACCAAAATGCTGTACATCGAGACGCCGACGAATCCGACGATGCGTGTCACCGACATCGAAGCGATGGCGAAGCTCATCACCGGCAAGAACGTCACGCTCGTCGTGGACAACACCTTCCTTAGCCCCTATCTCCAGCGGCCCATTGAACTTGGCGCCCACATCGTCGTCCACTCGATGACGAAATATCTCAACGGCCACAGCGACTCCACCGGCGGCGCCGTCGTCCTCACGCGTCAAGAAGACGCCGAAAAAATTTATTTCATCCAGCGCTCCGCCGGCGCAGGCCTCGCCCCCATGGATTGCTTCTTAATTTCTCGCGGAATCAAAACGCTCGCCGTCCGCATGTTGCAACACAACGCCAACGGCATCTCCGTCGCTCGTCATCTCGACGCGCACCCGAAAGTGAAAAAAGTCTTCTATCCCGGCCTGAATTCTCATCCGCAACATGAGCTCGCGCGCAAACAACAGCGCGGCCCCGGCGCCATGCTCTCGTTCGACCTTGAATCTCTCGACGCGGCGCGCCGCTTCCTCAATCAAGTCAAACTTTGCTCCCTCGCCGAAAGCCTCGGCGGAGTCGAAACGCTAATCTCGCTCCCCGCTTCGATGACGCACGCCTCCATGCCCGCCGATGTCCGTAATCGTGTCGGCATCACCGAAGGTCTTGTACGCCTTTCCGTTGGCATCGAAGACGTCGAAGACATCATCGCCGACCTCGATCAAGCGCTACTCGATATCTGACGTTTCGCACGAACGGCACAGCGACAACACGCTCTTCATTTGACTCTCACAACCACGCAACCATAGAATCCCCGCGATGCCCGATTCTCCCACCCTGGTCGGACAATCCATCGCGCACTACCGCATCGTCGAAAAACTCGGCGGCGGCGGAATGGGCGTGGTCTACAAAGCCGAAGACACGAAGCTCGGCCGCTTCGTCGCCCTCAAATTTCTTCCCGAAGATGTCGCCGGCGATCCCCAAACTCTCGAACGCTTTCAGCGCGAAGCTCGCGCCGCCTCCGCGCTGAACCATCCCAACATCTGCACCATCCACGACATCCAGGAACACGACGGACGCGCCTTCATCATCATGGAATTCATGGAAGGCGCGACGCTCAAACACGTCATCACCGGCTCGCCACTCGAAATCGATCGCCTCCTCGAAATCGGCATCGACGTCTCCGACGCGCTCGACGCCGCTCACGCCAAAGGCATCATCCATCGCGACATCAAGCCTGCCAATATCTTCGTTACCTCGCGCGGCCACGCCAAAATTCTCGACTTCGGCCTCGCCAAACTTTCTATCGCGAGTCCGTCCGGCGACACCGCGACCGGCGGAGGTCTCACGGAGGATCACCTCACCGGTGCCGGCAGCACGGTCGGCACAGTCGCTTACATGTCGCCCGAGCAAGCGCTCGGCAAACCACTCGACGTTCGGACCGATCTTTTCTCTTTCGGGGCCGTTCTTTACGAAATGGCCACCGGCACCCTCCCGTTCAAGGGCGACACTTCGGCCGCGATATTCGACGGCATTCTCCATAGAGACCCGCCCGCACCGGTTCGCTTCAACACGGAAGTCCCGTCCGAACTCGAGCGCATCATCAACAAAGCCCTCGAAAAAGACCGCGATCTCCGCTATCAACACGCTTCCGATCTCCGCGCCGACCTCAAACGCCTCAAGCGCGAAACCTCCGGCCGCACCATGGTGCAACCCGCTGCGATCGACGACGAAGAACCTGTCACATCCAAAAAATCTTCCAGCGGCAGTCGCAAGCCTGCCAGCGCCGGAAAAGTTCCGCCGGCCGATCCACCCGCTGCATCGTCGAAAACCTGGATCGTCCTCGCCGCCGCAATCCTTCTGCTCCTTCTTGCGGGAGGCGGCTACTTCTGGTACTCGCGCACATCCGCCAAACTCACCGATAAAGATCCCATCGTCATCGCCGACTTCACCAACACGACGAACGATCCCGTTTTCGACGACGCGCTGAAGCGCGCACTCGTCATTCAACTCGAACAATCCCCATTCCTCAACGTCATCTCCGACGAAAAAGTCGCCGGCATTCTCAAATTGATGAACCGCAACACAAACGAACGGCTCACCCAGCAAGTGGCTCGCGAAGTGTGCCTCCGTTCGAACAGCAAAGCCTACCTGAGTGGTTCCATCGCCAGCGTCGGCTCCCACTATTTAATCGGACTGAAAGCCGTCAATTGTCAGAACGGCGACGTCATCGCCAGCACCGACGCCGAATCCGAGAATCGCGACTCCGTGTTGAAAGCGCTAAGCCAGGCGGGCAGCGCACTGCGCGAAAAACTCGGCGAGTCCATCAACTCCATCACGAAATTCAACAAGCCGCTGTCTCAGGTCACCACTTCGTCTCTTGAAGCGCTCGAAGCGTTTTCGCAAGGGATTCGCTTTTCCTACTCCTCGGATCAGGACGCTGCGCTTCCCTATTTTCAGCGCGCGGTTCAGCTCGATCCCAATTTTGCGCGCGCGTACGCCGCCGAGGGTAGCTTTTACAACAACCACAACCAAGCTAGCCTCGCGATCTTGAATGATAAGAAGGCCTTCGATCTTCGCAATGGAGTCACCGACCGCGAGCGCTACTACATCGAGGGCATTTACTACGGCACCGTTACGGGTGAACTCGACAAAGCCGCGGCCACCTACAAAGAATGGTCCCAGGCTTATCCCAACGACGACGTCCCCTTCAATAATCTCGGCGTCATGTATACGCAGGTCGGTCGTTTTGAAGAAGCCCTCCCGGCGGTTCAGATCGGAGTCAAGCTGGTTCCGAACAGCGTCAACGGGTACGGAAACTTGGTCCAGTCCTACCTGGTCCTCGATCGCGTGGATGACGCGATGCGAGCCTTCCAGGAAAGCCAGAAGCAAAATCTCGATGGCTCTTATCTTCGCCTGGTTCGATACGTCCTCGCGTTCGTGCAGCAAGACACCGCCGCGATGAACGAGTCCACCGCGTGGGCGGCGGGAAAACCTGGAATCGAAGACACCTTTCTTTCCGCCCAGGCGGATACCGAAGCGTTTCACGGCCGCCTGTCCAAAGCTCGTTCTCTCGCGACTCGCGCCGTAGATTCCGCGAAGCGTTCAGGCGCTCCCGAAACGGCCGCGTTTTGGGCGATCTCGCAGGCGATACGCGACGTCGAACTCGGAGACGCTGCCGGCGCCCGCCAATCCATCGCCACCGCGCGCGCTCTCTCGAACGGCCGCGACGTCGAGCTCCTCTCATCGCTCGTCTACGCGCGGCTCGGCGACGCTCCTGCTTCCCAGAAAATCAGCGAACGCATCAATCACGATTCGCCTTTCGACACACTCATCCAGGGATTCTGGCTACCTTCCATCCGCGCTTCGTTGGAGTTGTCGCACGGCAGCGCGCAACGCGCCGTCGAGATCCTGGAGGCGGCTCAGCCTTACGATCTCAGTCAGCCCGCCCAATTTCAACTCAGTACCGCTTACGCGCCGTACCTTCGTGGCTTGGCCTACCTCAAGGCCGGCAATCCGGCGCAAGCCATTCCGCAATTTCAAAAAATTCTCGATCATCGCGGCGCTGTACTGAACTTCATCACCTATCCGCTCGCCCAGCTTGGCATCGCTCGCGCCTACGCCGCCTCCGGCGACACCACAAATGCCCGCGCCGCCTACGCCGCATTTCTAAATCTGTGGAAGGATGCCGACCCCAACCTTCCGCTCCTCCAGCAAGCCAAATCCGAATCCGCCAAACTCCAATAACTCGCAGCAAGAAACTCAACCAACTCGACGGCAGTTGGGTGCCGCACCCTTTTGGTTTTAAAGGGTGCGTCTTTCCCGATCCTCACCTCGACCGTTCCGCCAACGGCTTTGGCATTTCTTCGACTTTCAAACTTTCGACTGTCAACATCTTCTTCATTTGACGCCTCTCCCCTCACCCCATAGAATCTCCGCCAATGCCCGACTCCCCCTCCCTCATCGGCCAAACCGTCTCGCATTACCGCATCGTCGAAAAACTCGGCGGCGGCGGAATGGGCGTCGTCTACAAAGCCGAAGACACTCGTCTCGGCCGCTTCGTCGCTCTCAAGTTCCTCCCCGACGACCTCGCGCACGATCCTCAATCTCTCGATCGCTTTAAGCGCGAAGCCCGCGCCGCCTCCGCGTTAAACCATCCGAATATCTGCACGATCTACGACATCGGCGACGATAACGGCCGCGCCTTCATCGCCATGGAATTTCTCGACGGCTCGACTCTCAAGCACGTCGTCACCGGCCGCCCTCTCGAGTTCGATCGTCTCCTCGAAATCAGCATCGAAATCGCCGACGCGCTCGACGCCGCCCATCGCGCCGGCGTCGTCCACCGCGACATAAAACCCGCCAACATCTTCATCACCAAACGCGGTGCCGCAAAAATTCTCGACTTCGGCCTCGCCAAAATGGCCGATATCATCGCCGCCAGCGGTGAAACGCTTGCCGATCCCACAGCCACCCAGGGCCCGCAGGAAAAACATCTCACCAGCCCCGGCACGACTCTCGGCACTGTCGCTTACATGTCCCCCGAGCAGGTCCGCGGCAAAGAAGTCGACCCGCGCAGCGATCTGTTTTCCTTCGGCGTCGTCCTCTACGAAATGTCCACCGGCTCGCTTCCCTTCCGCGGAGACACCAGCGCCCTCATCTTCGAATCCATTCTCAATCGCGCACCCGTCTCTCCCGTTCGCCTCAATCCCGATCTTCCTGCCAAGCTTGAAGACATCATCAATCGCGCCCTCGAAAAAGATCGCGATCTCCGCTACCAGAGCGCCGCCGAAATGCGCTCCGAACTCAAGCGCCTCAAGCGCGACACCGACTCCGGCCGCTCCGCCGTTCTGCCCGCACTCGATGACTCCGCCCCGTCCGCCGCAAGCGCGCCCGGCAAGCCATCCAGCGGCCGCCACTCCGCGCCATCTGCTTCCGCCGCGGTACCGCCAGCCGTCACTTCGAATCCATCCGTCGCCTCGGCACCGCACATCAGCGAAGTCGCGCCCGCCAAATCCTCAAGCACTTCGCGCGTTCTCGTCCTGCTCACAGCCGCCGTCATCGTCGCCGCCGTGGCCGGCTACTTCTACTTCCGCACCGCCCACGCCGCCAAACTCACCGACAAAGACACCGTCGTCCTCTCCGATTTCACCAACACCACCGGCGACCCCGTCTTCGACGGTACCCTTCGCCAAGGCCTCTCCTCGCAGCTCGAACAGTCTCCGTTCCTCAATCTCCTATCCGATCAAAAAATCTCGCAGACGCTTGCCCTGATGGCGCAACCCAAAGACGCACGCCTCACGCGCGAACTCGCCCGCCAGGTCTGCCAGCGCACCGCTAGCGCCGCCACCATCGAAGGCTCCATCTCCAGCCTCGGCTCGCAATACGTCGTTGGCATCGACGCCGTGAATTGCCATACCGGCGATCGCCTCGCTCAAGAGCAAGTCACCGCCGCCAGCAAAGAACAAGTCCTCAAATCCCTCAGCGACGCCTCTTCAAAAATCCGCGAGAAGCTCGGCGAATCTCTCTCCACCCTCCAGAAATACGACACCCCGGGTGAAAGCGTCACCACTGCATCCCTTGAGGCCCTCCAGGCCTACACACTCGCCTACAAAACGATGGTCGTGAATGGAGACTTCGAGGCCGCCATTCCGCTCTTCACCCGCGCCACTCAACTCGATCCCAATTTCGCCATGGCGTACGCACGCCTCGGCACCAACTATTTCAACGTGGGCGAGGATCACAAGGCCACCGAAGCCCTAACCAAGGCCTACCAGCTTCGCGATCGCACCAGCGAACGCGAAAAGCTCTACATCGACTCGCACTACTCGGATTTCGTCACCGGTAATCTCGAAGCTGCTCGAACCGCCTATGAGACCTGGGCGCGCACTTATCCCAACGACGAAGTTCCTCCCGCGAATCTCGCCGTCCTTTACACGGAGTTCGGCGATACGTCCAAAGCGCTCGCTTCCATTCACGACGCGATGAAAATCGTCGCCGATGGCGTCAACTACGCCAACCTGGTCCACGCCTACGTAAACGTCAATCAGTTCGACGAAGCAAAAGCCAGCATCCAGGAAGCCGAATCAAAACACATCGAAGCGCCGTACATGTACTTCGACGCGTACTACATCGCCTTAGCCGAAAAAGATGCGGCCGCGATGGAGACCGCAATGTCAAAGCTTTCCAAAATTCCGGGATACGAAGATCAGGGATTCATGCTCCAGGCGAGTACTGCGGCTTTCCACGGCCAAATGAAAGCCTCAGCGGATTACACGCGCCGCGGCGTGGACGCTGCACACCACCTCGATGCCAAAGACCGCGCCGCGTTTACGCAAGCCATATTCGCGTTGCAGCTTCAGTTCGCCGGCGATTCCGCTGCCGCGGCTCGCACTCTGCGCGACGCACTTGCCATATCCGACGACCGCAACACGCGTGGAATCGCCGCGGTTGTCATCGGTCTCGGTGGCCGGTCCGCCGAATTCGCCCGCTTCGCGCAAGAAACTTCAAAAAAATATCCCGAAGACACAGGCATTCAATCGTACTACCTGCCCGTTGGTCGCGCTGCGTTGGCGATAACCGAAAAGCATCCCGAATCGGCGATTCAAATCCTCGCGCCTGTCGAACAATACGACCTTGGTTCGTTCACCGCCAATATCGCCATGAACAGTGCGTACGTTCGGGGCTTGGCTTACCTCCAGGCCAAACAACCTGCCGAAGCACAGCGCCAATTTCAAAAAATCATCGACCACCTAGGACTGGCGGTCGGCCACAACATCTACTCGCTCTCTTACCTCGGCCTCGCCCGCGCCGCCGTCCTCGCCAACGACACCGCTAAAGCCCGCACCGCCTATCAAGATTTCTTCGCACTCTGGAAAGATGCCGACCCCGACGTCCCCATCCTCCTCCAAGCCAAATCCGAATACGCCAAACTAAAATAG
>Ga0207109_1128_pt1 | contig 17525 bp, 11 predicted proteins | sample Alteio_BWMinHeat_73_FD_153584 | JGI IMG/M metagenome (GOLD analysis project Ga0207109, IMG submission 153584) | Enriched cells from forest soil in Barre Woods Harvard Forest LTER site, Petersham, Massachusetts, United States -... | ecosystem: Environmental > Terrestrial > Soil > Temperate forest >... | reverse complement strand
CCAAGGTCGTCGGCGTGCTGTTGGGTGGTTTGGCGGACTTCTTCCGTCCGGCCAGGTCATAGACGAAGTTGGTCTGGCCTTGCGGGTTGACCACGCTCCTGAGTTGCCCGGCTTTGTCATAGCTGTAGCTGGTGCGGTTGCCGCTGGGATCGCGCAACCGAGTACGCCGTCCTACCGGATCGTAGGCATAGCTCAAGCGTTGGCCGGTGGGTTGCAGTTCGCCCAGGACCCGATCATTGCGGTCGTAGTAGCGTCGGGTCAGGCCGGCGGCATCCTGCATGGTCAGGCGGTTGCCTACGGGGTCGTAGCTGTAGGTGATCCGCCCGCCGACGGTCAGTTGCTGCTGCAAGACCTGACTGGCGCGGTCGAGGATGCTGGTGACGCGTTGGCTGCGTGGGTCGATGGTGACCTTGGGCCGGCCACCTAAGTCGTAGCGGTAGCTCGTTTGCCGAGTCAGCGGATCGACCATCAATACCCGCTGACTGGCGGCGTTGAACCAGGTCTTGGTGGGCTGATTGCGACCGTCGAGGGTGATGGTGACGCGGCTGGCCGGATCGTAGCCCGTAGTGGTGCGGTGCAAGTTCGGGTCGATGACCCCGGCTTGGCGGCCGACCTCGTCGTAGGTCATGCTGGTGCGGTTGAGTTGCGGATCCTCCTTGCCCACCACCCGCCCGGCGGCGTCATAGACCGTCGTCCAGCGCTGGGGCAAGGGATTGATGGTGGCAATGGCCCGGCCGGCATCATCGTACACCGTGGTATTGCGCTCGCCCAGCGGATTGATGACCGTGCGCACCCGACCCACCGGATCGTAGATGGTCGTGGTCAAGCGCAACAACGGATCGAGGCTCTCGACGGCCCGGTTGGCGGCATCGTAAACGGTGGTGGTGACGCCGCCGTCGGCCGCCTGGGTCATGATGCGGCGGTTGGCACCGTCGTAGTTGAAGTTCGTCCGGTTGCCCGTGCGGTCGATGGTGGCGCGGACGCGACCGACCAGGTCGTAGACGGTGGTGGCGCGGTAGCCGCGGGCGTTGATCACCTGGGTGGGGCGGTCGACGCGGTCGTAGACGGTGGTGGTCAAGAAGCCCAAGGGATTGAGCACGCGCCGGGCGTTGCCGTTGCGGTCGTAGAGCGTGGTCGTAATCCCCAGCCAGGGCTGCTTGACCTTCTGGCGGCGGCCGGCGGTGTCATAGCCGTAGGTAGTGCGCCGTCCCATGCCGTCGATCTCAGAGAGCATCAAGTGCGAAGGCAGGTAGCGGGTGTAGCGCGTATCGCCGACCTCGTCGATGACGGCCGCCTGCAAGCCGGCGGCGTTGTAGAGCAGGGTGGTGCGCGCCAGGGTGGGGTTGATGACGTTGCGGACCTGGCCGTCGCGGTAATAGGTGGTCGTGGTGATGCGATCGGTGGCGTCGATCACCTGGATGCGCCGGCCCGCCCCGTCGTAATTGAACTGCTGCTGCACGTGGAGGTTGGGATCGGTGGTCGACAGCACCCAGCCGTTGGCATAATACGCCGTCTGCCAGAGCCGGTCGTTCTCGTCGTAGAATAGGGTCTGCCTGTTGGCGCCGTCGTAGAAGTATTCCTTGACATGCCCCAACCCATCGATGCGCTGCTTGACCAGCCCGTTGGCGTAATACGTCGTGCTGGTGACGTGACCCAAGGGATCGATGACCCGCAGTAAGCGGTCGGCCGGGTCATATTGGTTAACCGTGGCGTGCCCCAGGGCGTCGTACTTCTGATAGACCTGGTTGTCCCGGTAATAGGTCGTGCTGGTGACGCCGCCCACAGCGTCGTACACCAGCCGCTCGCGGTTGGCCACATCATAGGTGTAGGTCGTACGCCAACCCCGGGGGTTCTGCCGATAACGCACCGTAGCGGTCGGGTTGTAGGCGGTCAGCGATTGGTCGCCGGCATTGTCGGTGACGCTGATCTGCCGGTAGGCCCCATCATAGGTGTACGACGTTCGCCGTCCGTCGGCGTCCACCGTGGCTTGGACCGGCCCATCGGCGAAGTAGATCGTGCGCGTCAAGGCGCCCGCTCCGTCATAGGCCCCGATGCGGCGATCGGCCCGGTCATAAACAAAGCTGTTCACCCGGCCCACCGGATCGATCGAACGCTTCAACAACCCCTTGGGGTAATAGACCGAGTTCGTCGCGCCGCCGGCGCCGTCGATCACTTGAATCACGCGGTTAGACGCGTCGTAGATGTTGGTGGTGCGATTGTCCAGCGCGTCGATGGTCGCGCGCAGCGTGCCGTCCGGGTAATAGGTCGTCGAGGTCAGCTCCAGCAACGGGTTGATCGTGACCACGCGGCGATCGGCCCGGTCGTAGAGGTAGGTGGTGCGGTTGCCGACCCCATCGATCGACTCCTTGAGCAGGCCGTTGGGCCAGTAACGCGACTGCGTGATGTTGTTGTTCGGGTTGATCACGGAGTCGAGGCGATTGTCCGGGTTGTAGATGTAGGTGGTGCGGTACCCTTCGGCGTCGATGGTCGCCTCTTTCAGGCCATCGGGGTAATACATCGTGCTGGTGCGGTGTCCCAAGGGATCGATCACCGCGGTCTGCCGGTTGGCGGGGTCATAGCGGAACTGCGTCGTATTGATCAAGGTGCCGACGCTGGTGGCGGTGCGGCGGTTGGCGGGATCGTAGACGTGCGTTGTGCGCTCGCCGGCGCCGTTGATGACCAGGGTCTCGTTCTTGTCCGCGTCGTAGACGTGGGTCACCCGCAGTCCCAGCGGGCTGATCGTCACCCGCAGCAAGTCGTTGCGGTAGTAGCGCGAGGTCGTGGGCTGGCCGTCGCCGTTGTAGACGATGACCGGCCGGTTGGCCGCGTCGTAGACGGTCGTCACCCGGTTGCGGTTGGGGTCGATCACCGCCACCAGCCGGCTGCCCGGATCGTACATGTTGGTCGTGATGTAGCCGTCCGGGTCTTTGCTACTGATGCGGCGGTTGAGCCGGTCATATTTATAGTTGGTTGGGTGCCCCTCCGCATCCACCGACGTCTTCAACTCGCTGTCAGGGTAGTAAAGCGAGTGATCGGTGTTCCCCGCGGCGTTAGTCACGGACTTCTGCCGCACCGCTATGTCGTAGCGGTAGGTCGTCGGATCGCTGGAGAAGGTCGGGTCGCCGGTGGTATCGTAGACCTGGCTCACCCGGTTCATCGGATTGTAAGTCGACGTCGTCCGCGCCAACACCGGCGAAATCTCCAGCGTCCGGTTGGCCGCCTTGTCGTAGCGGTAGTCGGTCGTGTCGTTGTCTTCGTTGGTCACCGAAGCCAGCCGACTGTCCTTGTCGAAGGTGCTGGTGAGGGTGTGCCCCAGCGGATTGATTTGGCGGTTCTGGTTGTTCGAGTCGTCGTAATCGTAGGTCGTCGTGCGCTGAATCTGATCGACAGCCATGATCTGGCGGCTGTCTTTGTCATAGCGGAAGTTGGAATAATAACCGCGGGCGCTTTGCACCGCGGTGCGATTGCCGTTGGGGTCGTAGCCGTAGCTGACGCGGTTGCCCACCGGGTCGACGTCGACGGTGCTGCGACCGCCCAGGTCATAACGCGTCTGCCGCGTCAGCAACAAGGCATTGGTGACGCCGATCTGCCGACCGTTGCGGTCGTAAGTGAAGGTCGTCGAGTTGCTGTTGGGATCGGTCAGCCGCGTCCGCCGGTTCATCGGGTCGTACTGATAGCCGGTCGAATGGATCAAGGGATCCAAGCTGAGGTTCATGCGGCTGAACGGGTCATAGGCGTAGCTGGTGCGGTCGCCTTGCGGGTCCCTCACCGCGATCCGACGCCCGGCGCCGTCCAGCTTCCAGCTCGTAATGTTCGTCGCCGGGTTGGACATGAACGTCATCTGGCTCAGGATGTTGAAGCCCGCAGCCACCGACATCCCTTGCTGATTAATCAGTGCTATGCGATTGCCTGAACCATCCCAAATCAGGTTCGCGGTCTTGGAGTTCTCATCAGTCAGCGACGACAGATGCCCGCTCGTCGGATCGTGCGTAAAGGTGAATCTCCCCCCCGCGGCCTTTTGGATCGAGCTCAAGCGAGTGGCCTTCAGCAACGTGTTGGCGTAGGTGAATTTCGTGCGGTTGCCCCGGCCGTCCTGCGCCGTCAGCAGGCGCTGCACCGAGTTCCAGCTGTACTGCTGCTGGATCAGTTCGGGCGTCACTACCTGGGCGACATTGCCGTACTGGTCCAACGCCACCGTCCACGTCTTGCCCCGCGGATCGGTGATCAACCGCTGCGGCGGATTGCTGCAATCCAAATAGGTGATCGTCAACACCGACTGCACCGGCGAGATCACCTGCGTCAAACGCCGGCAAGTATCGTAGCTGAAACTCGTCCGTCCCCCGTCCGGCGCGATCCATGTCCGGACCAAATGGTCCCCCGCGTACGCCAACTGCGTCGCGTTGCCGTCCGGCCACGTCACCGCCGTCAGGTCGCCCCCGGCATCGATCAAAAACTGCGTCGATCGACCCCCGCTGTCGGTCACCGCCGTCAACAATTCGCTCGTGTTGTAGCTGAACGTCGTCCGCCGGCCGATCGGATCGGCAACGTACTGCACGCGCATGTCCCAGAAGCGCTTGATCGGCCACGTCGCTCCGGCCGTGTTCTGGATCGACCACAGCCACGCCGGCCCCAAATCCGACAATACCTGCTGCCGGTACAACCCCGTCCAGCCCGTTCCGTACTCGCTCGGCTCCGTCGACAAGCTGTTGTACGTGAACGCCACCGGCGGATCGATCGTCCCCGCTGACGGCAACTGCAGAGGCAGCACCAGGTTCCCCGAGTTCAGGTTCACCCGCGCCGGACATGCCGCCAGACCGCCAAAACGCAGATCCAAGTCGTGCCAACGCAGCCACTGCCGCACTACCCCCGCCGACCGCTCCATGATCTCCGCCGACCCGTCCACCCCATAGGTCAGCGCCCCCAGACCCGCGCACGGCGCACAGTCGCTCTCCAGGTCCAAACCGCACAACGGCGGCTGACTGGCCTGCAACCCCGCCCCCGCGCACGACACCGGCTGCCCCAAATACGGCTGCGCGTAGTCCGGACAAAGCAGGTTCCGCGTAAAACCCCATTCCAATTGACCCAGCATCGAACATGAACAGGAACTCGAACTCGAACCGCTCGAACTCGATTGGCTGCTCGAACCACTGCCGCCGGAGGAACCGCTACCGGCGGAACTGCTGCCACTGGACGAACTGCTGCTGGAACTGGACGAACTGCTCGACCCCGAACCGCTCGACCCCGAACTGCTCGACCCCGAACTGCTGCTCGAACTCGGCCCCAAACCGCTGCTCGAACTCGAACTTCCGCCGGATTCCAAACTGCTCAACGAATTGCTGCTGAGACCCGAACTCGAGATCGACGAACCGCCGCTTGGACCCGAACTCGCCACCGACGATTCCGAACTGCCGCTGCCGCTAACGACCGCGGACTGGCTCGCCGGCGACCCCCGGCTGAACGACGAACTGACCGCACTGCTGCTGCTGCTGAACGACTCCAGCGACCCCTGCCCACTCGAACTTGTCGACCCCGACAACGACGAACCTGCACTCTCCGTACTGCTCGACGACGACGAAAGCAATGAGCTGCTGCCTGACGACGATTGACTCGACTCCGACGAGCTGCTGCCACTCGACGAACCCGAAGAACCGCTCGAACTGCCGCTCGAAGAGGTCGATGAACTCGACGTGCTGCTGCCCGAACCGGTTGAACTCGACGAAAACGACGACGACGAGGAAGACGACGGAAGGAAATAGAAAAGACTGAACTCGTTGGGCTGAAACTCGATGAAACCGTTGGACACCTGCTGCAACGCGTTGCGGTCCCGGTCCAAAGGCGCGAAATAGCCCGTGACCGGATCCTTGCTGCCATACCGCAGCGCCGTCCCCGATCCCTTGATGACCGTGACAATCCCGCTCATCGGTCCGCCTTCTCATCCGGTAAATCAAAACGCCTCGCGTCACGTCGAGTGCGCATACCACTCCATTTTCCCAAACGCATTTTCACCAAGCAAAGATCGTAATCCTTACCGAAACAACGGTCAAGAAATAACGCCGTATTTTCCCAATCTTTAATCTTCGAGCTGATCGATGATCCGCGAACTGGATAAACCTTCCACCAATGGAAACGTAATGACTTTCCCACCGTATTTCTCTACGATCTCACGGCCGACAATCCGATTTGGATCGTAATCCCCGCCTTTTACCAGAACATCGGGATGCAATGCAGCAATTACGTCGAGTGGAGTGTCCGAATCAAAGACGACAATGTAATCCACACATTCGAGTGCTCCAAGTACTGCTACTCGATGCGCTTCCGGATGAATCGGACGGCCCTCACCCTTGAGACGCCGTACGCTTTGATCGCTATTTAGTCCGACAACGAGTACGTCCCCAAGCAATCGAGCTGACTGAAGACAATTGACATGACCGGCATGGAATATGTCGAAGCAACCATTTGTAAAAACGACACACTCGCCATTACGACGACGTTCCGCAATCACCTCAATCAACTGTTCGCACGAGCCCAATTTGTCGCGAGCCAGTCTGAATCCATTCGATGCGCTTACGAGTTGCTCTCGCGAAAGCGCAACTGCTCCAAGTTGTTCGACCTCAATGCCTGCAGCATAGTTCGCGAGTGGCAATGCGTCGGTGTAATTAAACCCACTTCCGAGGCAAAGACCGAGCATCGCTAGGACCATGTCGCCTGCACCCGTTACGTCGTAAACTTCGCGCGCCCGAGTCGAAAAGTGGCAATCGCCTTCGTCTCGATGCGCCAGCACCATTCCGTCACTATCCAGTTTGAGGACGATCGCTTCTGCGTCCAAAAGCCCTTCCAGCTGCCGCGCCGCCAAATAAGCAGCGTCAATTGAATCGATCGCAATTCCAGTCGCTGTCCTGGCTTCAGATCGATTCGGCGTTAAGCAGGTGCATCCCCGGTATCGTTCGTAATTGCCACGGCGGGATGGATCAATCAAGACCTTCTTCATTGCAGCCGCCCAACGATCGATCGACTGCCGCAAGACATTTAAGGTACAAACGCCTTTGGCATAATCGCTGATCAGCAACACGTCGTCGGAACTTGAGCAATCGATCAAGCGCTCAATTAGCGTCGATTCGAGCGCCGGTGAAATGTCCCCATCGAATTCACTGTCTACGCGCACGAGTTGTTGAGGGTGACGGTCTTGAGCAAGTCCGATAAATCGCTCCTTAACGGTCGTCGCTCGAGTGTCATCGCCAAGAATCAGCTCGCCGTCAACGCCCGATTTGGCCAGCAGATGGCGCACGTTGCTCGCGGCAGCGTCGTTGCCAAGCACTCCCAAAAGGCGAACCGGCACTTCCAGAGCGGCCAGCATTGAAGCGACTCCCGCAGCGCCGCCCAGCCGATCGACGCGTCGAACGACGCGCAAAACTGGGACCGGGGCCTCGGGACTTAATCGCTCGGCGTGACCAAGGACATATCTATCGAGGATTATGTCGCCGATAACGGTAATATGAGGCCGACCAAGTCGTGCTAGCAGTGCTCTTGGGTCGGCGGCCATATAATTCCCTCGTCGAACCCCGAGTCCGGTTCACGACGCGCCGTTTGCTGTGGAATCGGGAATGATCAGCCGTCGCGTCCGAAGCAATTCTGTGTCGACGTCGTTTCTTAGCAGTGTCGCGGCAACGTCAAGGTCGTCAATCGGAAAGTGATTCGTTCCTCGCCACATATGGATGCGTAAGCCATCTTTTCGCCAGATCGCGACCATAAAACTTCCCGAAGTAACGGCGTTTCCTAGTTCCTTGATGAGATTTTCCAATGTCGTGTTCATCGGCTCGATTCCTTAATCGACGAGTCAAGTAAATGACGTCTTCCGATCCTTGCGCTCTCTGCGTGATCAGCAATTGGGTTGCTAGGAGTTATATTGGAGCGACCTTCCCTCGTAATACATTTCGATTCGACGAATAACGTCTGCAGGTGCAATCATGTCCATGCACCGTGGAATTCGAAGCATTGTTGAGATTTGCACCGGTTGCGGGCAAGTGTCGCGGTCCTTTTCATCGCCGTCCCCGACAGTCTGGCAACGAGACTTCCAGCAACCGCCATTGTCACAACACCAAAGGGCACCATTGGTGCTAATGAACTGATGGTGCGGATAAGCTTCCCAATGAGGCGGTTCGCGGCCGCCTGCTACCACCACACAAGCGCGGTTCTTGGGCCGATTCGGTTTCGTCTCGACGGCTGCTGCAAGATGCATTGCCAGCGTAACCGGGCAAAGAACTCCATCCGCGTGATAGACTAATCGGATAAACTGCCGTAAGTCCGTCTTGCCGACGAGATTGACCACTCCGTCAAGGGGCGGGTGCCAATGTTGTAATTCGCCGCACTGCACAAATTGAATTCGATTTCGAAAATGGTTGATCACCAGCTGATAGGAAGCAGGGTTCCACCATTTCGCTGTAAAGTCATGTTTGCCTCCGGCCATCACGATCCAATAGCGTCCCTTGAAGCCGGTCTCCTCGACCTGAGACATCCAGCTTTTTTCACGCTCGGATAGATAAATGTCCCCATGAAACTGTGTTACTGGTATCGAAACAGATAGCAGTTTTTCGAGATGATGGATAAATCCGTGTAGAAAATGATACGGGCGCGAGTTGCTCTGATGAATCAGGTTGCATTCCATGTCGATTTTTCGGACTTTGGGATCTGAATCGTCCAGTGGAGTAAGGTGCGGGTTGTTCTCCCAGATCGCCCCGCAGGATGTGCGGACATCCGTCAAATAGCGTCCAGGATAGGCCGCATGCAAATCGCGCACGGCAGCCGTCATTACGACGATATCCCCAGGGCTTAGGAAACATCGAAGAAGCAGCTTTTCTGAGATTACGTCGTTGCCTATCATGGCGAAGTACATTCGACAACTGAACCAGGTTCTGAAGAAAAAACGATCGCACCGATTTGGGGTCGATTCTAGCATACGCCGGGCGAATCACAAGGGATTCATTCCAACGAATGGCGCATCGATTTCAGCCACCTGAGGTGCGACCCTGGAGCTGGACCAGCAACCTGTACCTTACTGGGCCAGGCCAGGAGTCACAGTCATGCCGCGTACCCGTCGATCCTTTCCCGCTGAGTTCAAAGTCAAATCGTCTTGCAATTGTTGAGCAGCGAATCCAGTCAGGCCGAACTGTGCCGCAAGCACGCGCCATCAAGCCCAACCTCATCGCCGATTGGAAGGCCGCCGTCCTGGAACGACTTCACACCGTCTTCGAGGCCGACGGTCTCCCAGACGCCGACCGCCAGCGCATCACCGAACTCGAACAACTCGTCGGCCGCCAAGCCTACAAACTGGAGATTCTAGAAAAAGCGTCGCGGCTGCTGAGGGCTCCTGCAAGCAGAACCGGCAGGTCGTCATGACGCTCGCCGACACCTACCCGATCCGTCGGGTCTGCCGGCTGCTCGGCGTGCAGCGCAGCTCCGTCTACTACACGCCTCGGCCAGCGACGGACGAGGCCATGCTCAAGACCGCCCTGCTCGACCTGGCCGGCGAGTTGCCCACCTACGGCTACCGCCGTCTTACGGCGATGATGAAACGCCTCGGCTGGTCAATGAACGCCAAGCGCTTTCGTCGCTGGATGGACGAACTCGGTCTGGCCGGCACTGCACCGGTCCGCAAGACGCGAACCACCGACAGCGAGCACGCCTTTCCCCGCTATCCGAACCTCGTCAAAGACCTGAATGTCCAGCGTCCCGACGAGATTTGGGTCGCCGACATCACCTACATCCGGCTGCGCGACGAATTCATCTATCTGGCGGTGTTGATGGATGTCTTCACGCGCTCCATCCGGGGCTGGCATCTAGGCCGCGATCTCGAACAGGGGCTGACGCTGGCCGCTCTCGAACGCGCGTTGGTGGTGGCCGTACCGAAATTGCATCACTCCGACCAAGGAGTGCAATATGCTGCCACCGCCTATGTGGATCGCCTCAAGAACCTGGGCGTGAGACTCAGCATGGCCGAGGTGGGCGAGCCGCGCGAGAACGGTTTTGCCGAGCGCTTGGTCCGCACCATCAAGGAGGAAGAAGTCGATCTGTCGGAGTACCGGGATTTCGGCGATGCCCGCAACCAGCTCGGGCATTTCATCGACGCGGTGTACAACGACAAGCGCATCCACTCGTCGCTCGGCTACTCACGCCCCAGGAGTTCGAGGAGCAATGGCGACAGCTGCCAGCGCGGCCTACAACAACGACGACCTGAGCGGAGGATAGGGCAACGATGGGAACCGAGCCAAGCGCCGACTCAGGGGCCAAGGCTGATCGGGGCAATCCCGCAGCGTCGGGATTGCCTGTCTTCGATCGGCTTTGGCAGGAATGCGACAAATGCAAGCGGGCTGCTCCGGTCACCTCGACATGGCCCCGAGTACCATAAGCGGCCGCTTTGCCTGATCCAGTTTTACGGGCCCGGTTCAACCTTCCGCGCAACGGTTACACTGATCTGCGTGGTGGCGCGCAGAAAAGAACTCGGAAAGATGGAGATATTGCCGGCGCAATTCCAGCTCAATCGCGGAGACTCCGACAGCCCGAGGTACAGTGATGCTCTTTTGCCAAAACGTGTTTTCGCCAGAACTGGTTCTGGATTCGCGGACTCGCCAGGTTTTGATCGCAGCTGCTTCGACGCCGAACAAACCAATTCGAGGAATCGATATCGTCGCTGCCGCAGTCTACTCGAACGACGCAAAGGTAATGTCCGTTTTGACTCAATGCCAGCTACTTGGAATTGGAACTAGCGTCATTCAACAGTTGCAGACCATAATCGTTGCCGGCGGGGAATTGGATCCGCACCGCGAACGGAAATCATTTACGCAGGCCCTTCTGAGCGCCCTTGATGAATTCGACGCCGTTTTGAGCGGAAGCGGTGGGGTCCTTTGCGACGTAGCGCTTGAGTTGCTTCTCCATTTTGTCTTCGCGCATCTGGAAAGTGACGAGAGATCCCAGATTTCCTCAATCGACCATGACAAAGCCGCGGCGTTATTTCGCGATCACGCTGTTCGCGCGATCGGCGTAAGACCTGCCCAACCTGCCGAAGAAAGCGAGCGCGGTGATAATCTCGAGCAAGCGTTCACTCTACCACAAAACCTTGCGCATTGCGAGGACTTGACGTGCTACGCAAAGAGTTCGGAAAGGCTCGGCAGATATCCGTTTGATGGTGCACATTGCTATGAACAATTATTCGATACGATCGGCCGTGTATTTTTCCGGCATCAGACGCGCCATGTCTTGCTTGTCGGTGAGCGCGGCGTCGGCAAATCTATCGTACTCGCGGAATTCGCTCGCCGCGCTGCCTTCGGCATTTACCCGTTCTTGGTCAACAAACACATCGTGACCGTCGATTGTCGACATGTCGCGCCTGACGAGAGCCGCCCAAAATTGGCTGCAATCCTCGCCTATGTAGCGAATCGGCAAGACCTCATCATTTGTTTCGATGGTTTTCCGCAAATTCTGCGAGGCGAGCGACTAGCATCCAACAAAGCGACGCTACTCTATGGCTTGTGCCGTGCGCATTGTCGCGTGGTGGGCATGTTGACGCCACGCGACTACGAGGAGTTCATCGCTGATGACCCAGATTACGCTGAGTTCTTTGTTCGAATTGACGTTCCCGAACCGGAAGTCGACGTGGCGATTCGACTGCTCGATCATTTTGCCGGGGGACTTGGCCAACGATTTGGAATCGCAATCGATTCGGAGGCCGTTCGTCAAGCGATACTACTCTCTTCGAATTTCATTTTAAACGATCAATTGCCCGCAAAGGCGATGAAGGTACTGGTGCGGGCATGCGAGAATAAAGAATACGAACGCGTGCAACTCGGACGCGCCCACGAACGCGTGACGCCTGATGACGTTCTGGCTATCGTAGCTGAGCTGACTGGCGTCCCGGAAGAAACGCTGCGCGGCGTGGCAGGGCAAGTGGACTACGAACAAAGCCTTCACAAATTCATTTGTGGACAGGATCACGCGGTCAAAGAGGTTGCCAAAGAAATCGGTTTGATCAAAGCTGGCATGACCGACCCAAACAAGCCTGCTTCCGTCCTTTTGTTCCTAGGGCAAACTGGCACTGGAAAGACCGAAATGGCCAAGGTTCTCGCACGATTGTATTCGACTACCAGGAGACTCAAGACCTATACGTTGGGTAACTGCGTCGAACCACATAGCGTTTCGACGATTATCGGAGTACCACCCGGTTACGTAGGCCATGACCAAGGCGGGCGGCTCATCAATGACTTGAATTCCGATCCATATTGTGTGTTCTTGCTGGATGAAGTGGATAAGGCCCATCCCGATGTCTTGCAGCCGTTTCTCAATTTGTTCGATGAAGGTTGGGTAAGTGATCAACGGGGGGTTCGAGCCCTCGCCAACAGATCCATCTTCGTACTAACAACGAATGTGGGGCAACGGTTGATTGCCCAAATGACACAAGAGGGCAAACCTTCGGAGGAAATCGCCTCTCGAATGAAGGAAGCATTATCGCAGATTCGCCACACCAAGTCCGATCGCCCGGTCTTTACACCGGAATTCCTAGCTCGAATAAAACGCGTCATTGTCTTTAATCCTCTCGACCATACAGCTATGGTTGGTATCAGCGAACGACAGCTAGAGGAATTGCGCGAAACTTGGCTGAGCAAGCGAAGCAAGTCGCTCAAATTCCAGCCTCAAATTGTCCGACTGGTTGCCGATGAGGCGCATAAGCTGAATTCGAATTCGAGTGGAAAAGAAGGCGGCCGCATTGTGCGGAAACTGATTTCGGACTGGATTGAATCTCGGCTTCAGCGAGAGGTGTCCCAGAATCCGGACAAATACCACCGGAGCCAAACAATCATGGTTAGCTGTAGTAACAGCATAGGCGGCGAATGTCCAGGCGGGATCTCTCCGTGCATAGAATTGACCATTGCAATGTCCTGAAATGGAGTATGCGATCGTAATCACTAATGGATTATTAGGAGTGCAATTTGTCGCGCCATGATATTTTTGTCTGCGGTATCGGTGCGACAAGTCAATTGATCTCGACTTTGTACAGTGGGCTCGGGAGGTTTCCGAGAAAATGGAACTGAGTATTTGGTTCGATCACGGGCTCGGTGACGTCGTTCAACTCGTGTCGGTCCTTCAACTGTACAAGAATCGGGGATACAAGGTTCAGGTTCATTACGAACAGAATAAAACGGCGGTCTTTGATGCCGCGGGAATACCGTACTGGGACTATTGCTGCAAGAATTATCACCATTGGCGATATTACGCCACCTTTAACCAGCCGGACCCTCGAAAAGAAGGAAGCGGAAATAAGGTCTATCTGAATCTTAATACCGAGACTTTGCCGCGCATAGGCGACCGTGACGAATTGTGGGAGGAGCTCTGCAAAGTGAATTTGGAAGGCAGTTTCGACCAAGTCGTTACGCCTGCAGTTCGAACGGATGTTTCTCGTTTTCTCGATGGATTGCTTCGTCCAATAGTTCTCTTGCACACCAAGGGGACGAATTTTCAAGGGATGAAATCTGTTTCCGACCAAGTTACTGTCGAATTGTATCGGCGGCTGCTAGACGAGATGCCAGGCACTATCGTGCTACTCGACTGGGATTTCCGGGTGCCGGCGCCTCCGCACGGAAGGATAAGGCATATCAAGCGAGATTGGGGTCACATAAACGTGCTGGAGCTCGGGCACTTAATGAATCAATCTGATCTCTTAATAGGCGTGGATTCTGGTCCTTGGCACTTAGCGAACATGACGCGCGTTCCTGCTTTAGGAATCTTCCACGAGTTCTTTCCTTGGTGCGTTTCGCTGCCTCGGCCAAACGGCAAGTCGGCTGTGTTGACTCGCGACAGTCATCATAATTGCACGGTGCAGCGTCGCAAAAATTGGTCACCCATCGAGTATGCGGGTTCGACGCCGGACGCCGAGAGTATCGCAAAGCACGCCGTACGCATGTTAAAAGGGCCGCGCTACGGTTTACCAATCGGGCGTGATGCCATGGTCCAGCAATGGATCTTTGAATTCTGTAAGTCGTCTACATCGACGAGCGCGATTGCTGATCGAAACAATACGCTGGACGTTCTGTTTCAGCTGATTAAGAACTTTCAGGCTCCTTCCATCGTTGAAACTGGTTGCGTTCGTTCGCACGAAGATTGGTCGGCGGGTTACTTTGGCTATTTGGCCGGGGCGTGGATTCACGCTCGTGGCTGCGGGAACCTTGCCAGCGTAGACATTGATCCCGAGAGGGTGAAGATCGCAAAAGAGATTTGCCGTTTCTGGCCTTGCGAAGTAATCTGCTCCGATAGTGTCGACTATCTGGAGAACCGCAGTGCTCCTATTGATGTCCTGTACTTGGATTCGATGGACTGCGAAATCCCTGAGCATGCCGAACATGGGCTACGGGAAGCAAAGGCCGCTGAGCGCCTGCTCAAATTCGGATCGCTCGTCGTCCTTGACGACACAGTTTGGGACGGGTGTTGGTCGGGCAAAGGGGCCAAGGCCGTTCCGTATCTGTTGGGGCGAGGTTTCCGAGTTGAAGCAATGGGATATCAAACGATCTTACGAAAAGTTTAGGTAGTAGGCAATTGTGGTGGCCAACCCGGCGGCATCGGTGCGCGGCCCGAAATCCGTCATCAAGCAAGGTAAGACACCGGTGCTCACCCAGGGTGAGGCCCAGGCGCTGTTCGCGGCCATCGACACCAGCACCATCGCTTGCTTGCGAGACCGAGCATTGATCGGCGTCATGGTCTACAGCTTTGCCCGCATCGGTGCCGTGCTCGGAATGAACGTCGAGGATTACTGCCAGCGGGGCAACCGCTGGTGGCTAAGATTGCACGAAAAAGGCGGCAAGCATCACGAGGTTCCCGTTCACCATAAGGCCGAAGAATACCTCGATGCTTACCTGCAAGCTGCCGGCATCGCCGGGCAGAAAAACCAGCCGTTGTTTCGCAGCATTGGCGCTCGAAGGCTGCTTACCTGCCGACGGCTCGTGCCGCGGGACGCTCTGGCGATGATTAAACGCCGTGCCAAAGATGCCAACCTTGGCGACGAGGTTTGCTGCCACACGTTTCGTGCCACTGGCATCACGAACTATCTCGAAAACGGCGGCACCATCGAAAAAGCCCAGCAGATCGCCAATCACGAATCACCTAGGACGACCAAGCTGTACGATCGCACAAACGACCAAGTAAGCCTGGATGAGATCGAGCGGATTCAGATTTAGGGCTATTCATGATCCCGGATAACACTGACAGATTCTCTTCGGCGGGCACTAGGTTACAATTCGGCACGGCTCTTGGGGCTGTGTCCACCCTGCACTCGGTACGAGCGCGCTGCACCGCACACGCTGACTTTGGACGTGCGGTCTTTATTTCTTGGGCATAGTGGACTGCTGTTTAGGAGCGTCGATTTGAACCTCCACGCCGTCATGTCGAGCTTTCGCCAGGAGTGATCGACCATAAACGACAGCTACGATTCCCAGCGCGATAATCCCCAGACCCAGGATGCCGAGCACAATGATTCCTATGTTTTGGGTAGACTCGCTCATTGATCCCCCATGGTGCGAACCTTGATTCGGACGGGGGTATAGCTTCGGATTGTAATTTTTTCAATCCCAGATTGATGCCATTGGGCGAGGCCGAGCCACCCTGTCATTGCTCAATATCAACGATCCCGAAGCCATCGCGAACCGCGAAGCACTGATCGCGGCAGATATTTTTCCGCCATTTGAATTTTAAGCGAGTCTTTTTCCAAGCGGCGAATCATCAGCTGGACAGAAATCGCATTCTTATTCAACGCGACATTTCAATTCCGACCTAACCCGGTAAAAAAAGTGTCATGAGCGGTTCGAATCCGGTAATCTATCAACTCCGAACTTAGGTTGAAAATCCGCTCATGGATCGGGCAAGGAATGTTCCCTACCGTACATATTTGATCGGGAATACAGGTGACCGACTACGGCCGACTTCTTGCCTGCTCGGACGAAGAACTGGCACATGTTGATCCGCTCAAGATGAACCTCTTGGTCGCCAAGAGTGTACCGTGTTTAGCTGGCCTCGATATCGACCTATATCGGGAGCAAGCAGATCGGTGGGCTGCGGACGTGCAGCAGTGGCTTCCGATAGCGGAGAGGGAGTTTCACCAGACGCCTGAGAAATGGAAAAACGACATCAATTTCTTCCGCCTCGGCGTGCTCTGCCGCTATCTGGAGTTCGACGCCAAGATCGCCTGCAACGAGGACCAGCGGGACGGTGCCCTGATCGAGTACACGAATCCGTCCGACCTATTTCTCAACGGCGTGATGGACAGACGACGTGGCACTTGCGGAAACATGGCTGTATTGCACGTGGCGATTGGCTGGCGACTTGGCTGGCCTGTATCATTGGCGTGTGTCAAACGGCATTTCGTCTGCCGTTACGACGATGGGCGAATAACGCACAATATTGAAGCGACACAAGCCGGCTACGGCGGTTTCAAGTCCGATCCCGACGAGTACCTGGCCGAGCGATACGGGTTGCCGCCTGTGGCCATCAGCAGCGGGTCCGATTTGCGAGCACTCAAGCCGCGCGAGATGCTGGGCGTGTTTCTCGGGTTCCGCGGTCGGCACATGCGGGACACTGGTCGATGGGACGAAGCTGAGGCGGACTTCCTGCTGGCCCGCCACTTGTTTCCGAGGAGTCGCCAACTATACGTCGACGCCATGGCAATGACTTTGCGGCGTGGGGCGTCACTATTCGAACCGCCCGAAGTCGGCTCGCTTGATAGCTTGCCTGAGTTGATCATTCAACAACGCGGCATTGGACAGCCGGTGTTTCCAGCAAGCGTCCAGGTAATTCTGTACGGTAGTTGGACGGGCGTACACGAAACTGAGGTTTGACATGATGCGTACCACGAGAGCCTCGTTTGGACCTGGCGCCCAGCGGAGATCGGCGCTGGCAGAATTGCCCTGGTATGTATCTCTGCTTGTGGATCAGAGTCCTCTGGGCTTGGCTGGCGGCAACGCCAATCTCTATGCGTACTGCGGCAATGATCCGATCAACAATACCGATCCGAGCGGCAAATACCTAATCACACTGGAAAAGGACAAGCTAACCGTCGCAAATCAATTGGCTACTAAATTCGGCATCTCGATACTGTGGATCGACCTCTCGAAACGATGGGTAGATTCCAATAAATACACCGGCCTGACGGTGGCCGAGGATAGCTACGACAAGCTGAGTAACTATCTTGTCGAGAACGAGAAGACGATGAGCCCAGACGACGTGGCCTTAGCTAAGTCATTGCTGACTGGCGATGACTATATCAATAAAGTCGCAGGCGATCTTGTGCCCAAGGATTATTCGGGCGGCATACTGGACGATTGGAAAGAGGAAATCACTGCTTTTCGTCGCAAGAATTCGCCAAGCTCGTTTATGAAGACTGTGGAGGGGTGGAAGAGAGTTGCGCAACAGCCAACAGTGAGTGCTGACTGGAGTAATCCAAATAAAGTAAGCTCTGCCAAGTTAAGCGAATGGGATCGAGAATATGAGGAGGC
>Ga0207109_1127_pt1 | contig 17577 bp, 16 predicted proteins | sample Alteio_BWMinHeat_73_FD_153584 | JGI IMG/M metagenome (GOLD analysis project Ga0207109, IMG submission 153584) | Enriched cells from forest soil in Barre Woods Harvard Forest LTER site, Petersham, Massachusetts, United States -... | ecosystem: Environmental > Terrestrial > Soil > Temperate forest >... | reverse complement strand
TAGATTGGCCGGTGATGTAGCTGGCTGCGGAACTACATAAAAACAGCACCGTGTTTGCAATTTCTTCGGGTCGCCCCTCGCGCTTCATCGGAACATACGTTTCGAGCATTTGCTTCAGTAACTCTGCTTGGCCCCCCGCTTCCATCTGGTCGCTCATGGGCGTACGAATCATGCCCGGACAGATTGCATTCACGCGAATACCCTTTGTCGCATATTCGAGGGCCGCGCTTTTCGTGAAACCGAGTACTCCATGTTTAGCCGCGTGATAGGTCCCGCGTTGCGGACCGCCGACGAGCCCGCCCAATGAAGAGCAGTTCACAATCGCGCCGCTCCCTTGTTTACGCATTACCTGTAGTTCGAACTTCATGCAACTCCAAACGCCCCGTAGATTCACTCCCATAACGCGGTCGTAGTCGTCGCGTGGCGAGTCTGCCGTGTCCGCCAAGACGTTTTGAATGCCCGCATTATTGTAGGCCGCGTCGAGCCTCCCAAACGTATCGACGGTTTTTTTTACCATTGTCTCCACGTCGGCGTCGTTTGAGACATCGCACCGAACGCCGACCGCTTTGCGGCCTTTGTCGGCGAGTTTCTTCGCAGCCTCCTGCACCTGCTTTTCATTCACATCCGCGAGCACCACTGACGCCCCGGATTCCGCGAACGCAATCGCCGTCGCCAAACCGAGCCCGGACGCTGCGCCTGTTACCAAAGCCACTTGTCCCTCAAATGAAATTTCCATGACTCTCCTTTTCTGGCAGGCACTTTACATCTTGTATGGGTCATCCGTCACAAAGTCGAGCCAGTCTACGGCCTTGCTCCCGATAAACGCCGTTAACGTCCAAGTAGATTTCAAGGTTCCGGTCACGCGACTTATCAGGAGTTGAGTCTGCGGTTGAGATGCCTGCTAAACTCGCCGTGTCATGGTCCGTTCTGGTGCCTACGTCCTGCTCACAAATGGATTTGCAGACTGGGAGGCAGCATCCGTCCTGGCGGAACTACGCCGGACGTTTGATTACACGGTAAGGGTAATTGGCCTGACCTCAGGAACGGTCGTGAGTATGGGAGGGTTTAAGGTCACCACCGACCTGACATTGGCCGAGTTCGTCCCCGACTCGGCGAATATTTTGATCGTTCCAGGCGGTGATGCGTGGACGCAAAGCGAGCTGCCAGAGGTGTCTGGTGCGGTTCGAGCCCTCGTCGCACTGAGTCGGCCGGTCGCCGCAATTTGCGCTGGGACACTGGCTCTAGCTCATGCAGGCTTGCTCGATGATCGATTGCACACTAGCAATGGCGCCGGATTTATCGAAACACACGTCCCCAAGTATCGAGGTCAGAATATGTATCGCCCGCAAAAATCGGTGCGCGACAAACACGTTATTACCGCGAACGGCCTTGCCCCATTCGCTTTCGCGGCTGAAATCTTCAGAGCACTCGTTCCCGAACGTGAAGGGGATATTGAGACCTACGAGAGGCTTTACTCCCACGGTCTGTTGGACCCCTGATCCGGCCCAAAACCACTTGTCCGGTAACGCGACTTATCGGGAGTTGTAACCGCATGAAGACCCGTTCACAAACTCGCTCCGAAATGCTACTCGTACCTTAGGGCAACCATCGGATCAACTCGGGTCGCCTTGCGAGCGGGAAGGTAAGCGGCGAGCATTGCAATTGTGAAAAACAAGGCGGAGACGCCAACGTACGACACCGCATCCAGCGTAGTGACACCGAAGAGAATAGCCCGCATCAGTTGCGCGACACCGATCGCGCCAATGATTCCAACGAGAAGCCCCAGGACCACAGGGCGGGTGCTCTCAACGAGAATTAAACCGAGAACATTGCGCTTTGTCGCTCCGAGAGCAACCCGAATACCAACCTCACGAGTTCGCCGGACCACGGCATAGCTCACCGTGCCGTAGATGCCGATCGATGCGAGGAGCAACCCCAGAGATCCAGCAGCTGATGCAAAAAGCGCCGCACATCTCGCGATCACGAACTGAGGACTGGTTCTCAATAAATCGTCCAGAGTGAAAGAATTGACGATCATGTTTGAGTCCAGCGAGCGGAGTATTCTTCCGATGTCATCTTTAAGAAGCCACGGGTCGCCTTTCGTTCTGATCAACAGCGGCCGATCGTCGAGTCTAGCCGCAGGAAGTGGTAAGTAGACTTTTCGAATATCCGTACCATCAATCAAAACGCCGCGCGTGTCCTTTGCTACACCGACAACCTGGTACGAGGTGCGAACAGGAAGCAATTCATCCTTAGAATGGAATTGATCGCCTCCATCGAGGGTCAGCTTTTGACCAACTGGATTCCTCCCGGGCCACAGATCTCTCGCCGCTGATTCGCTTACGATGGCCGCTGGATCGATACCAGCGCCGATCATCGAAAATCCATGGCCAAGACTCAACGGGATGTTTAACGTACCAAAGTAGTTCGCCTGCACATAGTTGTAGTAAAGGATCCGCGAGTTCTCCGCCGAAGGATGTTCACCTTCCAACGTGACGGTCGCCGAGCGCAGGCCTCCGCCAGCTGGTGACCTACCGATCGATACGCTCTCAACACTGGGAAGCGAACGGAGACTCTCCTCCAGAGCCCGAACCTCGGATACCTCTTTTTCGCGCGTGTATCCGAAACCATCTGGGAAATTCACCTCCAGAGACAAAACATGTTTCGTCTCATACCCTGTATCCATACGAAGTGTGCGAATCGAGCTGCGGAGAAGTAGCCCACCGTTGATCATGAGCACAAGGCAAATGGCGACCTGAACGGCAATCAATCCGTCACGCAATCGATTCTTCCCGGTCAAAGCAAGAAAGCGCGTACTTTCTTCTTTAATGGCCGAGATCAAATTTGCCTTCGACGATTCCAGCGCTGGCAACAGTCCGAATAAGACCCCGGCCAGCAGCGAAATGGCAAAGACATATCCGAAGATTTGCATGTCCGGTGAGACACGGAGTGCGAATGCGCCCCATTCCGCAGGGAGTGCCGCAGCAATCTCGACGATGAACAAACGGAGAACCCAATACGTGATGACCATCGAAACCGCACCGGCTGCGATCCCTAACAGCGCACTTTCTGTTAACAACTGCCGAATTAGCCTACTGCGGCTTGCGCCAAGGGAAATACGGATTCCTATTTCACTCTGCCGCGCCGCAGATCGGGCCAACTGCAAGCTCGCAAGGTTCGCGCAAGCAATCACAAGAATCATCCCGACCGCACTCATGATGAGTGCGATCGCGAACCTTAAGTTGATATCGAGATCGCGCCCAAAGGGAGAACCCGGACGCAACTGGATTGTTAGTGGTTTGCTGAGATCAGAGTGGGCCGCATGGAGAGATCGCAGCTGCTCCGCTAACAAATTCATCTCCGCCTGCGCCTCATTCACGCGAACGCCCGGCAAAAGCCGGCCATTAAGTCTGCAACAGGCGTTCTCGCGATCATGAAGAATGTCGTCGCCCGGATGCAACAGTTCTTGGAACCGAAGTGGGATCCAGAAACTTGGCACGTTTAGACTCGTGCCCATAAAATCTTGAGGACTTATCCCAATGACGGTGAACGCCACACCGTTCAGCTTTACGGACTTGCCGATTAGAGCTGGATCCGCTGCGAACCTTCGTCGCCTGTAGTTTTCACTGATGATTACGACAGGAGTCGTGGAATGAGCATCGTCCGAGTCAAAGGTTCGGCCCTGCGTGGGATTTGTTTCTAGGACCGAGAAATAGTTGTCTGAAACGAGTGAAACTGAAACGAATTCAGCAGTTCCTGCCATCACGCTCGGCATGCGAAATCCGACGGCGGTTGCAACAGTGCCCACCACCTTGCCTACCGAGCTAGCAGATCCACCAGCATCTGAAAGAGTGACCTCGTCTGCGGTCGCAGCGATCAATCCCGAAAACACATGATTCCGGTCGCGATAGCTTTCAAAATCTGGATAGCTGAAGTTGGCGTCATACCGTCCCTGATCGGTAATGCAACTGACGTTCACAAGCTCCTTGGCATTGTTTGCATCCAGAGGACGAAGCAGAAATGCGCGATAGAGCGTAAACACAGCCGTATTCACGCCTATTCCCAAGCCAAGGGCGAGAATCGCAGTGAAAGTGAATCTGCGATGCTTCGCTAACATCCGGAAAGCGAATCGAACGTCCTGCCAGACCGTGTCAGGGAACGTGAACAGGTCGATCTCGCGCATATGTTCTTTGAGCTGGGTTTTATTTCCAATCTGACGTCGCGCTGCACTCGCAGCTTCCTTCTCGGACATTCCGTCTTGAACGTTCAACTGTTTACGCATAGCAAAGTGGAATTCGAGTTCCTCGTCGAGATCGGCCGAAAGCTTTCCTTGATTGAAAAGAGCTCGTATCCTCTGCCGCCAGCTCATGCCGCCCCCTTTCAAGCTTTGCCCGGTGCAAAATTCAGGACCTGCGCCACTGCATTTGTCAGCTTCGTCCACTTCTCTTCTTCGTTTTTCAACTGCTTGCGCCCGGTCGTGGTAAGACGGTAGTACCTGGCGCGTCGGTGGCTTTCCGTCGTCTCCCACTGCGAGGTAACCCAACCTTCTTGCTCCATTCGATGAAGCGCCGGATAGAGAGAGCCTTCCTCGACACGGAGGACCTGGTCTGAAATTTGCTGAATGTGTAGCGTGATTCCCCATCCGTGCATTGGAACCAGCTGCAATGTTTTCAACACGAGAAGGGCCAACGTGCCTTGAAGAATGTCGTTTTTGGGCGAGGTCATAGGCTTCTTCCTATAGCTATCTATAGGAAGAGTGCGCTGCAATCTTAAACCTGTCAATCGATTGCTTTAGGCCAAAATTCACTCTGATTTCGGTTGGAGAGCAGACGGCTTCCAGGCCACACGCGCGGTGGTAATCTAAACAACGGCTCTCAGACCTGGCTTCAACTCCCGATAAACGCCGTTATCGGACAAGTGAAATCCTTGCGAAATCTCGGTCGAAGTGTGGTGGTGGGTGAGGGTGCTGCCCCCTCCCGGCACGCTAATCTGGCGTTTACCGGGGCTTATAAGACCCCGCTGCACGGCTGGTGCTACCCACCGTTCGGCAGAGTCGCATGAGGGGTTCAAAACTCGTGCTCGTAAGATAACCGGTCTGAACAACGCTGTCATCATGAAGAAGCGGTCTTGGATGTGTCCCGCCAAGTACAGGTAAACGCCGTTACCGGAGAAGTGCCTCAATGTCCGGTAATGCGACTTATCGGGTGTTGCTTGGCTTTCCTCCTATATCGCTCTCGCAGACAGTCGAGATATTGAGCCAACTTCAGGGGTTTCCTCCCACGCTCGCAAATTCATCAATGCGAGACGCGACACTATGGAAGATTGAGGCGCCCTTGGCCTTAACATACAAAAACACTTCTTGACATAAATTTACACAGCGTATATACGAATCGCGAAGAGATGATCCTGCAACCTCCCTGAAGCAGGTTCGGTAGCAACAATGCATCGCAACCCTATTCCAAACAGCGCAAACAGGATCACGCTCTGTTTCCTAACGACTGGAGGCTGCTGTGTATACCGCAATTGCCGTTTTCACGTCGCGTGAGCGCGCGGAAGAGACACTGAAGGAACTTCTGAACGCGGGGGTGCCGAGGGATTCAATCGTGTTTTTGTCGCGATCCCAGCATGAAGCGATGGCAGTCGCGAAAGAGGTGGGCGAGATCGCGGGCGGAATGACCGGAGGAGCAGTTGGCCTGGGGGCAGGACTGATGGTCGCATCCTTGGCGCTGCTACCTGGTATTGGGCAGGTGTTCGCAGTGGGGGTAGGCGCTACAGCACTGCTCGGGCTGTTGGGGAGGAAAGCGGGAGCTGCCGTTGCACACCATTTGGCGAAGGAAGTGGAACAACCCGCGCAGACTGAGGATGAAAAAGGTTCCGAGGACGCACACACATTTGTCGAGGTTCTGAAGGCGGGCCGTTCGCTGCTAGTGGTGAGTACGGAGTCGGGAGAGACGGCGAAAACTGCATCCGGAATTTTGGACCGGTATTCGCTTTCCTCGCTTGGTGCACAGACCGAGCCGGTTAAAGTGGGTGGCAAAACGCAAGCATCGGTGCGTGCAGCCGCTGGCGGAGTGACGGCCGTTGAGATGAAAGGGCGCATCGGGTTCGGAGAAGGCAACGCGATATTACGCGAAACGATTCAACAGCTCGTGGTCGATGGACACCGCAAGATTTTGCTCGTGATGCGTGAGGTAGACCTCATCGACAGCTCGGGTATCGGCGAGATCATTCGCGCCCACACGCTGGCGCGGAAATCGAGTGGGCAGATGAAGATCGCCGACCCCAGCCCGATGGTGCACGAGATGCTGCACATGACCATGCTAAACAAATTAATCGAGATATATCCGAGCGAGACGGCCGCGGCGGAGTCATTTACGGCCTCGGCGGCGAAGGCGTAACAACGAATTGGTTACGGTTGACAAGTCCGGTTAGCCTGATTAACAGGCACAGAACTACCGCGCGGGTTCGTATGTCCTGGTAAACGCCGTAATCGGACAAGTGGAGTTCACACTGCAAGGTCGGGGTTCTTAATTTTGAGAAGCTATGAAGGTTCCGGGATACCGGGCCGGACTCCCGCCTGAAAGGTAGGTTCTAAACAGCCACCAAAAAAGAAGAATGAGAACAGCAAGGACAATGACCTTATATACGTAGTCTGGAATCGGAGGTCTTGGTCGCGGCTGCCGCACTTGAGGTGGAACGCCCATTACGTCGATGGTATCGCAGTCGAGCGGGTAATCGGAGATCTCCGGTAACGCAAATTATCGGGAGCTACGGAATATTATTAATGCTATGAATGAGCCTGTGCGTCGAAGTCCGCTTCCTGCCGGTTTCCCCAATGAACTAGCTTCTGCGGCCTATGTGGCCCCGAATAATGAAGTCGCATGGCGTCCGTCGCAGACGATCCAGGCTGTGGAATGGTTCGGAATCCATGGTTACGCCGTCCTCGGAACCGAAGTATTTCTTCCGAAGCAAGGCTCGTTACAAAGCCTGCCTTATTTTCAGCATGTTGAAAGAACTAGGGCTGAGGAATGGGGCTTATTCGTCGCTCGAGCAGCGGCGAAGACGTTGGCGTATCTCAAAACCTGTCTCCCCATGTTCAGCGAAGAAGGCGATGTATATGTCAACGTGACTTGGGTCAGCGAGGAAGAATTGAGGAACCTCAAGGTTTAAGCGCTGGTTGTCGCCTCGGAGAGCAATCACACAGACTCCCGATGAACGCCGTAACCGGACGAGTTGCGCCGCCTAGGACAGGTATGCCCTGGACAGTGAGCGGGAATTCATCTCGGAGTCACCCTGGACGAAAGCGACTATTGGATCTCGGAAATGATCTTCTTGTATTCGTCTTCCGTGAAAGCACGAAGCGTTTCTGTCTGGAGGTTTCCCTGGGAGGCGAGGCGAAGCAACGCTTTTGCCATCGTTGCGTCATCGGGTGCCTCAGCAATGCTCACCTGATCGTACCGGCCCATCGTCATGTGGAAATCCCTTAGCTTTATGCCGACGGCCTCAAACGCTTTTTTGCCTGCTTCAAGGCGTGCCGGACTCTCTTTAATCTTCTGTAGACCCTGGTGCGTCCAGCGAACAAGGAGAATGTAGGTGGGCATACGACACCTCCGAAACCAAGAATTTGACCAGCCTGGCAAGAGAGTCTTATACCAAATTTCCGCCCGACCGGCGAAGCTCCCATAAGCGTCGTTACCGGACAGGTCCGATTACGCGGCTTGTCAGTCCTGTGGATTGGCGTCTACACGATCTTTGGGGCTCACGGACTTAACCTGCTGAATAGCAAAAAGGCTACAACAGCCCATGTGGCCAAACCCTCCCCAGAAAGTCGCTTTCGGATAATGAATTTGTTTCCCAGCAAAGAAGCGCCCCACGAGGGTGGCCTGCACCAGTACGAACGGGCTGTCTGCCTTGACTGGCGGTTGGACTAACTTCTCGAATCTATGGAATAGGTCATCTTCGATCAAGGGGATCGGGATGCTTTCGATGACAAGCTGTTTCGAGCGATGCTTATCGGCAGTAACTCCGCAACAATACATCGTGCCCGACTTCGATTTGCCACCGTATTCGAGCCAAACACCTTGTGCCGACGAAGAACACGCTGGATCAAAGAAGTTGAAGACCTCAAAGCCATGAGATACGAACCCGGTTATTTCCAACAGTTTGTGATTGTAGGCCGAAGGATCACTTTTAACCTGGCACAGACTTACCTTGGCCGGTTCCTCCTGGCAGCGAGCAGGTGAAGCTAAGAATGCGACTGTAGAAAAGATACCGATCGCAATACAAATGCCTCTCGTGGAACCTCGCAAGTGTTTGACTCATGGTACGACAAGAGAGCGTTCAGGATTTATTGTCACGCGCCTTGTTCAAGAAGCGCGTGCATCTTGCCCTTCGTGCCACTACCGCGGTCGCGAACAAAGAATGCATCCTTTGGTTTTCCTGAATATCCAAACAACGACAAGACAAGCGGTTGCAAGCGTTCGAAGCCTAGCGTGGCGTCGAACACCGTGTTCGCGAACGAATCGACAAAAAAGTCTCGAACATCGGCGCTGATGTTTGCATTTTTTGCATGAAGGGATTCGTATGTCTCAAAAAGCTGGTGCCGCAAAGAGTGCTCGGCAAAGCGAAGCCCGGGCTCACCAACCTGGTCAGGATGTTTTCAAATCCATCTTGCCGGATGACATCGAATGGAAACCGTTCCCGGCCTTCCCACCTTCCGTTCGCCTCGCCGTTCTGGTAGGTCACCCTGCGGAGCCGGCCCCCTACACCATCAGGGTCAAAGCGCCCCACGGTGCGAAGCTGATGCCTCACAAGCACCCGGAGGATCGCGTCTACACCGTAATTTCTGGCGTGTTTTATATCGGACTGGGCGAGGAATTCGACGCCAGTAAGTTGCAAGCCTATCCGCCCGGCGCGGTTGTCATTCTTCCTGGTGACACGTCCCATTTCCACTGGGCGAAATCCGGCGAGTACGTCACCCAAGTCACCGCGATGGGCCCGCTTGGACTGGAATACGTCAGCGCGAAGGACGATCCGCGAAACACCAACTCGTAACAGAAGTCTGCACGACTAAAGATTTCGGGAAGCAAATTCGATTTCATAGAGGAGAACACATGGCAACAAAAGGAAAAATCCTGGTGCTGGTCTCGAGCGGTCGCGGCTTGCCCTTGAAAGATGGCAAGGTCTATTCCGGCGCTGGCTACTATCTCAACGAGCTCACGGTCCCGGTTCGCGCCCTGATGAACGAGGGCTACGAAATCACTTTCGCCAACCCAAAAGGCAACGCGCCCCAAGTGGATGTGCATTCCGAGGTCGCCGATTTCTTCGGCGGCGACGCGGCCAAGCTTCAGGACTATATGTTATTCCGCGACGGTCTGACTGGGCTCAGAGATCCAGCTCGTATCTCGGATGTCATCGCATCGGGCCTGGATCAATATGACGCTGTTTTCGTCCCCGGCGGCCATGGCCCGATGATCGATCTTCTGGATGATCCCGACGCGGGCACCGTGATGAGGCACTTTCATGAGACATCCAAACCAACGGCAGTGCTCTGCCATGGCCCGATTTCACTTCTCTCTGCGCTTCCGAATTCGCGAGAGGTGGTCGCCGCGCTGAGTGCGGGCGATGCCGCCGGAGCGCGCGCAAAAGCGCAGGGTTGGATCTATTCCGGATACAAGATGACTATTTTTTCGACAGCGGAAGAGCAGCAGCGTGAACCGCTTGAGATTGAGGGTAAGGTTCTGTTCTACCCGGACTTCGCCTTAAGTACGGCGGGCGGTAACGTGAGTGTGCTCGCTCCTTGGTCGAGCTATGTCGTTCAAGATCGCGAGCTGATCTCAGGTCAGAACCCGTTCTCTGATCAAGCGCTTCTAAAACTTCTTATCCCGGCGCTCAACGCGAGAAGAAGCAAGGCGGCTGGCGCGCCCTGAGTCGGATCAAATCTTCGCGATTGAAGATCAAAAAATCATCCCACCATGTTCGCGGACACGGGGAAGAGGGCTCGTGGCTGAGTCGAATTGCATGATTGACGCTGCAAGCTGCACAAGCGGTTTCGGTGCGGCAAGACGCTGCTACAGCGTCGGGCTTTCTAATTTTGAGAAGCGACAAAAGCGGGGAAGCGGAGACCCTCCCCCCGGGGGTTTTTCGCAAGGATGTCATTCTAAAGGGGTTCTCTGTGCAGATTGCGTAAGGATGTGATTCTAAGGGGGTTGCGGGTGTGTCTGGGCGCGGCGAGTTTGTGCGTGTTGATTCTAAATGGGTTGCAGCGAGAGGCGAGGCGGGAGGGCGGGTGTCCATCGAGGCCTGATTGTGGATTCAGGCTGGCACCCGAATCGTTGGAGAGAGTGTAGCATAAAAGTTATCGAATGTCAACTGGTAACTGAGTAGGACTGTTCGAATGAGCTATTCGAACGAGAGGCCCACCTGTCCAGAATTAGGAAACGTTCCGTCTGTCCCCAAGTTCTACGCGGTTTGTTCTTGCGAAAGGAAACGTCCCGTCTGTCCCCAAGTTCCAGGTGGCGATTATGCATTTCACACAGTCTATATTTTTACTTGTGATGCTTACGCGCTGTATGATCATCAACCGCTTTGATAACAATTTGAGCTGATAGAGCCATCTCTGCTCCGACTTCGTTTAATGCCGCTATAAACACGTCCTCCGTCAGGGGTTGTGTTAACGACAGTTTTTTTTGTATCTCCAAGCCTTCATATGGTGGACCCGGCACGTTGAGTGAATTCTTGTACCCCTCTAGTAGACCTGCCTTTAGATCACCCACAAGACGTTTCTGCTCATAAGGAGAAAAATCTTTTAGCACTTCCACCTGTGGAGGAGCCGGTTTGACTCTCGCAGTCAACAATGCATACCTTTCACCCATAAACTCGCGGGGTTTACAAACCTGCATGATTTTCCCGTCAGGAGTTGTCACAAGAAAGCTGAAGTAAGTAGTGGGGTCTGGCATTGGAATAGCCATATATTCGCCATGCTTCGCCCATGCCAAGATATTTGCTTCGATGTTAGGTTGCGTCTCTGATTCGGTAGCCCCGTCTCCCTTAGAAGTCGTCGCTGGAGAAGAATTATTCGCCTTATGATCTTCCCTAGTTATGTGCTGAGGCATCGGAATTACCCTATCGAGCGTAATAGCACTAATAAGCAGCAACAAAAACAGTACGACTGCGACACTTTTTTTCCACGCAAAAACTGTCCAACAAATCAACAGCAGCAACGATCCAGTCACAACAAACAAAACCAGAAAAAGTCTCGACAGCAACATATTTACTACGCCGCGAACCGAGAAGAATTCATTAAGCGCGAAAAGAAAAAAAGCGAGAAGTACCGCCGAAGATAGCCCGACACCAACCCGCTTGGTCGAGGACAACCGCGACCACCGTGTACGACGGTCGTTTGATATTGAGGCGTCAGAACTGCCGGGAGGTAGCAACTCCATATCAGACATATATTCTTTTCACCAATTTTGCCTGATATTGTGCGCTCGACGGCCTTGTGCGTCGAGTATGTTGTCACCCACGTATGTTCCAGATTTGGGGCTTGTAAAACTGTGTGAAATGCATAATCCCCCTTAAAACCGAACAGAATCAACACTTACGCAAAGGCCTGGGGTAGCTGGGTCATATCGTTAACTACACTCCCGAAACGAAACACAGCTTCGGTCCGTACTTCTTCCCGTTTTGGCACTGCGTTACAGCGTGGCGAGGAAGGCGAGGAGTTCGCGGAGGACGTCGGGGCGGTTGGAGAGGTAGACGTAGTGGTGAGCGTTGGGGAGGACGACGACGCGGGCGGTAGGGATGGCTTTTTGGAAGGCGGAGACTTGGGACTGGGTCAGCGGAGTCAGTGTGGCGGCGTAAGTTTTGGCGGACTGTCGGATTTTGGGGTCGGTGGTGGTGGCGGCCCACGGTCCCAGGGTGTGGGGCATGGCAAAGATGGCGAGAGCGGCGGCGGGGATGGCGGTGAACTTTGGATAGCTTTTCAAGAACGCGCCGAGCGTCGAGCCGCCGGGGAAGCTGCGCTCGTCGCCGACGCTGCCGTCAGCGTTGCACTGGCGCCATTGCTTCAGCTCACCTTCTGGATAGGTGAAGCCGAGGACGCGCACGTAGTAGCTCTGGAGCGCGTGGAAGCTGGCGAGGTCGGCGGCTTGCGGCGGTGGAGGCTGGGGAGTGTCGATGGACATGAGCTGCTGCATTGTGGGGACGTTGCCGTCGTCGAAGGCGTAGCCATAGGCGGCGTCGAGATAAACGAGGCCGGCGACGCGATGCGGATGCTGCTTGGCGACGGCGCTGAGTTCGGCGCCACCGATCGAGTGGCCGATGAGCACGGGATGGTCGAGATGCAGCGCGTCGAGAACGGCGACGACGTCGTCGGCGAGATGGCGCGCGTCGTTGTCGGGAGTGGTGAGGCCGGACGCGCCGAATCCGCGGCGGGTGATGGCGTAGACGTGGTAGGTGGGGACGAGCGCGGGCGCGAAGTCGTCGAAGGCGTGAGCGGTGTCGCCGCCGCCGGCGAGGAAGACGAGCGGGCGGCCGGAGCCACCCCAGTCGAGGACTTCGAGGCGGACGGAGTCGGCGACGGGGATGAGGAGTTGTTTGTGAGGGGATGGGTCGGCGCAGGGAGCGGCGGATTGGGCGGAAGTGCGCGGAGCGATCAGCGCGAGCGTGGCGATCACGAAGAGCGCGGGCAGCGTGGTTGGGTAGCGCATGGAGATTTCGAGATGTTCGTAGGGAGTAACGACGTTGGGGCGCGAAATGTTTCGACGGAATGGGAAAAGTCAAATTCCGCACCCTTAGAAACGAAGGGTGCGGCACCCGGGGAATCGTACGACTACATCGGGTAGGAGGAGTTGGGGCGGACGATGCGGATGTGATGGTCGAAGAAGGTGGCGTGGACGGTGGGGACTTCGACTTGGGGCATGTGGCAGGTGATGCAGTTGGATTTGGATTGGGGGCAGATTTTTGGCGTGGAGTTGGCGTGAGAGTTGGTTGCGGCTGCGGCGGAAGAGTGGCACGTCAGGCATTTTGCGTCGTAGGACGAGGCGTCCTGATTGAGTTGTTCGTGCGGATTGTGGCAGGCGATGCAGGCGAGGCGCGGGTCGCCTGCGGAGTTGCGCCAGCACTTGCTGTCTTCGAGGCGGTAGGGCTGGAAGCGGACGTTCATCACGTTGGCGAATTTTTGTTCGCCGAGGATGACGTCGGCCCAGGTGCGGTGACATGCGCCGCAGAAATCCACCGATGCAGTTGCATTGAGGCGGCGCGGATTGAGGATGGCGGCGCGGCCCTGCTCGATTTTTCCGGACTTCATCGCGGCGACGTGATTGGCTCCGGGGCCGTGACAGGATTCGCACTGCACGCCGGGAGTGAGATGCGACGTGTCGAAATGGCCGGCGACGCTGGAGGCGGTGGTGTGGCAGCCGAAGCAGCGGCGCGCTTCGTCGGCGTCGAGCCAGCGGCCCATCGCAGATTTGAGGTCGCCGGGAGTGGCGGCGTCATGGCCGGTGGTGAGATCGAGCGCTTGCAGTGATTTGTAGAAGCTGAGATGGCTTTCGTAGAAGCCACCGTCGCGCTCGTAGATGTAGGTCTGGCCTTTGTGGCCGAGGCCGAAAGCCCATGCGATGGTGGCGGAGAGCGATTGCGCGCCGTCGGTGACGGAGAAATTGACGGCGTTTGGCGAGGTGGCAAGTTCGTAGTGATAGGCGGCGCGCTGCTCGGTGAGGTCGGCGTGGGATTGCAGGATTTCGGAGTGGGCGGCGGGCGCGGCGGCGTGTGCCATCGGAGTGGTTTGTTGCGTGGCGGCGATTTGTGTGTGGCACCTGGCGCATTCAGCGGTGCCGACGAATTTGTCGAGGGAAGGGGCGGATTTGGTGGGCCACCAGCCGGGCGAGGAGAGGTGGTCTTCGGTGGCGAGTGAAACGTTTGTTGCGGATGGATCGGATGAGTTGGAGGAGTTGGCGTTGGATGACGCGGGCGCGTTGCGCGCAGTGAGATGAGCGCAGAAGAACGCTGCTGTGAACAAAAGAGCAGTCAGGGGAACCAGGGCCCGGGGCCGAACGAATGACACAAGCGAGAGACGAAAAGAATTTTGAAGCGGGTACGCAACTTTGTTGAATTTCGGTAACGTTCGCGAATTATTTTTTGCGTGATGCTATCGCTATGAAGATGCGGATATGGTTCGGCGGATTTTATGGAGATATGTAGAGATTTTTGGCGGAATGTATGGCCGGACGGACAGGCTATGAATTGATGGATTTTTCGGCGGCGTATCAGGGAGGGACGGTAGGGACACTTAGATCGGTGAGTGGCATAGTCAGCCGCAACCTGGCTGAACTGAAAATTGGCATGACGGAGGCGAAATGACTCACCGATCGATGGGATGGAAGATTGGCAAGTATGTGGTTCGAGTTGGTGCGGGGCTGGTGCTGACGGGATTGCTCGGCACCGTTGTGCCACGGACGACGGAGGCGCAGTCGGTGGATGTGCGAGTGTACGACTCGCACCATCATGATTATCATAACTGGGACGATCACGAGGATCGCGCGTACCGGAGGTATTTGGCGGAGAAGCATTACGAGTATCGGGAGTATCAGAAGCAGAATCACCGTCGGCAGGAAGCTTACTGGTCGTGGCGGCATTCGCATCCAGACTGAGTAGGACGGAAATTGGAAACGGGAAATTGGGACGGAGAGGGCGGCGCGTGTTTGCGCCGCCTGTTCCATTTTGGGACAAGGGTAGAGGGGGTATCGTGTAGCGGGGGTACAGGGTGGCGTGGGCCTCGATCTACCGGCGATGGATTTGGTGAACGCGGATCGACCGTAAGAGCGGCGCGGGATCTCCGCACTCCAGGAAGGGCTGCGCTCTACCGGGGAGAGCCTGGCCGCCCGGCGCGATTCGGAGTGACGGCATAGGATCGCCGTTGCGGGAGGTGAAATGGGGCGCTGCTGGATGCTGGCTGGAGCCGTTCGGGGGCGGAGCGTTGCCGTTGAATGCGTAATACGGCTGTTGGATGCGGCTGTAAACCGTTGGAAATGAGTGAATTGATTCTCTACGTGGGGGATGGTACCTTGGTTCGGTCCTCTTTTCTGCCAGCTCATTGAGCGATCAGCGGGGCTTGGACCTCGCACCCCACGAAGGAGAATTGGTTTTGAGCGAAGGATTACGGAATTTTCTGTTTACCTCCGAATCGGTTACGGAAGGTCACCCCGACAAGATTGCGGATCAGATTTCGGATGCGGTGCTGGATGAAGTATTGCGGCAGGACCCGAAAGGGCGCGTTGGCTGCGAAACCTTGGTGACGACCGGCCTGGCGGTTGTGTCGGGCGAAATTACCACGACGGCGACGCTGGATTACGACACGATTGTGCGCGATACGATCAAAGGAGTTGGATACGATCGCGCGAAGTACGGATTCGACTGCGAAACATGCGCGGTGATGAGCACGGTGAAGAAGCAGTCACCCGACATCGCGATGGGCGTGGATACGGGCGGCGCGGGCGACCAGGGCTTGATGTTTGGGTTCGCGTGCGACGAGACCGAAGAGTTGATGCCGATGCCGATTCAGTTGGCGCACCGGCTGGCGCAGAGATTGTCGGAAGTCCGCAAGAGCAAGAAAGTTCCTCATCTTCGTCCTGATGGAAAATCCCAAGTTTCGATTGAGTATCGCAACGGGCGACCAGTTCGCGTCGATACGGTGGTGATCTCGACGCAGCACGGCGAAAAGATTTCGACCAAGGATTTGCACGACGGGATTCTGGAGCATGTGATCAAGCCGATCGTTCCGGCGAACATGCTGGATAAGACCACGAAGTTTCATATCAATCCGACGGGACGATTTGTGATCGGCGGGCCGATGGGCGATGCGGGGCTGACCGGACGCAAAATTATCGTGGACACGTATGGCGGCTACGGGCGACACGGTGGCGGCGCGTTTTCGGGCAAGGATCCGTCGAAGGTGGACCGCTCGGCGTGCTACATGGCGCGATACATCGCGAAGAACGTTGTCGCGGCGGGGCTGGCGCGCAAAGCGGAAGTGCAGCTGGCGTATGCGATCGGCGTAGCGGAGCCGGTGTCGGTGATGATCGATGCGTTTGGCACGGCGACGGTCGATGAAGAGAAGATCAATTCGCTGGTGCGCGAAACGTTCAAGCTGACGCCGAAGGCGATCATCGAGACGCTCGATTTGCGGCGGCCGATTTATAAGCCGACAGCGGCGTACGGGCACTTTGGCCGCACGGGCGCGGGCTTTACATGGGAAAAGACGGATCGGGCGGATGCGCTGCGTAAGGCGGCAGGGCTCGGCGCGGTGGCGGGCGCGGAAGTCGGCGCGCGGTAATTTTTGCGGGGGGCGGGTTTATCCCGTCCTCGAGATGTTTCTGTATCCACAGCGAGTGAGATGGAATCGGATACGTAACTTCAACGGATTTCTGCGTAGGTCCCCTTCGCGAGCTTGTTGACGGAAAAGGTTCGCCGGAAAAATTCAAAAAGAGGAGCAACACTTGGCTACAGCTGAACTGAAGTCGGGCGATGTGAAAGACATCAAGCTCGCGGATGCGGGCAAGCGCAAGATCGAGTGGGCCGGGAATCAGATGCCGGTGCTGGAGTCGATCCGGAAGCGCTTTTTGAAAGAGAAGCCGTTGAAGGGGCTGCGCGTGTCGGCATGTTTGCACGTGACGAGCGAGACGGCGAACCTGATGATCGCGTTGCGCGATGGCGGAGCGGATGCGGTGTTGTGCGCGTCGAATCCGCTCTCGACGCAGGATGAAGTGGCGGCGTCGCTGAATCGCGATTACAACATTCCGACGTACGCGATCAAGGGCGAGGACAACGATACGTATTATTCGCACTTGCGCGCGGCCCTGGATCACAAGCCGCAAATGACGATGGATGACGGCGCGGACCTGGTGACGATGCTGCTGACGAAGCGGACCGACCTGGTGCCGAACGTGATCGCGGGCACGGAAGAGACGACGACGGGCGTGATTCGTCTGCGCGCGATGGCGAAGGACGGCACGCTGAAGTATCCGATCATCGCGGTGAACGATGCGATGACGAAGCACTTCTTTGACAATCGCTATGGAACGGGCCAGTCGACGCTGGACGGCGTGATCCGCGCGACGAACATTTTGCTGGCGGGATTGAAAGTGGTCGTAGCCGGCTACGGCTGGTGCGGACGTGGCGTCGCGATGCGCGCGAAGGGATTGGGCGCGGACGTGATCGTCACGGAAATCGATCCGGTGAAGGGAATTGAAGCGGTGATGGACGGCTTCCGCGTGATGCCGATGGAGCAGGCGGTGAAGGAGGGCGACGTTTATATCACCGTGACCGGGAACAAGAACGTGATTCGCGGCGAGCACTTCGCATCGATGAAGAGCGGCGCAGTGGTTTGCAACTCGGGGCACTTCAACGTCGAGATCGATATTCCGGCGCTGGAGAAGCTGTCGAGCGGCAAGCGCGAGGCGCGTCCGCTAGTCGATGAATACACGCTGAAGGGCGACAAGAAGGTGTATCTGCTCGGCGAAGGGCGGCTGGTGAATTTGGCGACGGCGGAAGGCCATCCGGCTTCGGTGATGGACATGA
>Ga0207109_1126_pt1 | contig 17598 bp, 16 predicted proteins | sample Alteio_BWMinHeat_73_FD_153584 | JGI IMG/M metagenome (GOLD analysis project Ga0207109, IMG submission 153584) | Enriched cells from forest soil in Barre Woods Harvard Forest LTER site, Petersham, Massachusetts, United States -... | ecosystem: Environmental > Terrestrial > Soil > Temperate forest >... | reverse complement strand
GCTCGCGTCTGCACGATGCTCGAGTGCAAGTACAAATTGTGGGGCATCACTGTCGCGCCCAAAATTCCGATCGCGATGTAAAGCATCTCACGATTCCGCAAGATCTCGGTCGTCGGAATTATGCCGCGCGCGGCTTCACGCCACAGCGGTTGCGCGATGAAAATTTCATACGCGAAGCACGCGGCGACCGACGCGATCAGCGTCACCACGAATGCTTCCACCATGCGGAATCCGCGCCCCTGGAGCGCCAGCACGATCAACACATCCAACGCGGTGATCAGCACGCCAGCGATCATCGGCAGGCCAAACAGCAATTTCAGCGCGACCGCCGACCCCAACACTTCGGCAAGGTCGCATGCCGCAATCGCGATCTCGCACAATACCCACAACACGAACGAAGTCCGGCGCGAATAATGTTCGCGGCACGCCTGCGCCAAATCGCGGCCAGTTGCGATGCCCAGTTTCGCCGAAAGCGCTTGCAGTAACATCGCCATGAAATTGCTGATGACGATCACGCTCAGCAGCGTGTAGCCGAATTTCGAACCGCCGCCGATGTCGGTCGCCCAGTTGCCGGGGTCCATGTATCCGACGGCGACGAGGTAGCCCGGTCCCGCGAACGCCAAAATTTTTCGCACCCATGAAGCGCCTTGTGCAATCGGAACCGTGCGATGCGCTTCGGGCAGGGATGGCAGCGTGACAGCCTGCCCGCGTTCGCTGCGAACGCCGCTGGCTGTCAGAGGTGCGGTTTGTGTTGTGGAATTCATTCCGTTTCGCTGCGCTTACTGCGCCTGTTCGGGCGCTGGATCAGGTTAAGCACAGTAAACCTGTCATATAAACTAGCATTAACACATGCGGGAGTCAAAGAACTTCTTCGAAAACTGTTCCATCGGTCAGCCGATTCTCGTCGTCCCGTGTGATACTTTGTTTTATCCACTCCGTATGGACGCAACCAAAGGAGCTTCACCATGGACGAGCAGCGCGCACCGCAAGCCCAAGGACAAGGCCAGGTGCAGATCAAAGCGGAAGAGAAAGAACTACAGGGCGAGTACAGCAATCTGGTGATGGTTCACCACAACCTGGAAGAATTCACGCTCAATTTTATTTACATTTTCCCGAACGGCGCGCAAGGCAAGTTGCTGAAGAGCATGATCGTCAGCCCTGGCCACGCGAAGCGCATCTGGCGCGCTCTCGGCGAAAATATTGCGCGTTACGAAGCGCAATTCGGACCAATCAAAGAGGCACCCGATACGCCGCCTCCGACCGTCGGATTCGTGCAGTAAGTCGCAGTGTCAGGCTTAGCGAGTGCGCGCTGGTCAAATTTGTTGAGTATCGCCGTTGAAAGTTCGACGCAAATTCGCCGCGCGGCTGTTGCGAATCGTTCTAATGCATCGTAAACTGACTGGGTTGTCCGCAATTCCTTCCGTGTTCCAAGGGCCTGTAGCTCAGGTGGCTAGAGCGCGCCCCTGATAAGGGCGAGGTCGGTAGTTCGAGTCTACCCAGGCCCACCATTCTTTTTACCCGCTATAGATTGATGGTTTTTGTTCGACCGATGAGTGTGCCCACTTTTTGTGGCGCTTCACGCCAGGAACCACGGAGAAATAGGGGATAGTGGTAGCTCGTCATCTTTGGCACTATTACGACGATTTCACGATTTGCATATGTTTGTCGCGAGCAGGGTTCGATGTTGCGCCGTACGAAGTGTCGTCGATGAAATGACTCGAGGAGAATCGCATGACTAACCTTACGCGCAGGGCATTTGTCGGTCAGGCGGCCGCCGGGTTGGCCACGCTGAGCGCGGCTACTACGAGCGCGGCGCCCCAAATGGTTTACAAAAAAACCGATTGGAAAATCGCGGAATTCGAGCAACTTGCAAAAAACAAAGCGCGCGTGAAGCAGGTTTATGACGAAATCCAGATAGGCGGCGGCAGATTCCTGAACAACATCAAGAATTCGTTGAACGGGCTGCATTTCGGTTTTGACATCCCGGTGGAGCAGATCAAAATCGTCGGAGCGCTTCACGGCCCCGCGAACATGCTGAACTTCGACGACTACGTCTGGCAGAAGTATCGCGTTGGAGAGTTCCTGAAAGTAGATGATCCGAAGAGCGGGCAACCTGCGACACGCAATATTTTTTTCCCCAGCAAGGCCGCGCCCGAAATGCGGTATTCCTCACAAGACCCGAACGATGAAAATTCGCAATTCCAGGACGCCAGCATCCAAGGGTTGCAGGGTCGGGGAGTGCGATTTCTCTGCTGCCACACAGCGACCGAGGAACAGTCGCGGCTCTTGATCAAGCAATTCGGACTGACGCAGAAGCCCGAGGAAATCGTCATAGATATGATGGCGCACACCGTACCAGGCGTACTCGTCGTGGCATCGATGGTGGCCGCGATTGCGCTGCTCCAGAGTGAAGGCCACTACACCTATATAACCGTCTGAGTTCACAAGAACGAACAGTGGAGACCTAATGCGAAGAAGTTGGCACGTCCTCGTGGTCGCGATTGTCGCTTTCGCGAGCTCTGCCTCCGGCCGCGCGCAGACGTACCCGCCGTGGAGCAAAGGGGAAAACAACCCCGCGAGCGACAAAGGATTCGTGTTCTCGGTCAGCGATATCGACAATGTTCCCGATCTCCACGGAAATCCCGAAGGCGCGAAGCTGGTGCTATTCATCGGCGGCAATCAGTTCTTCGTTTTGCCTAAGTTGATCGCCGTATTCGAAACACAACATCCTGAATTGCGAGGTCACATTTTTTACGAAACGCTGCCACCGGGGATCCTCGCGAAACAAATGGGCAGCCACAATACCGTCACCGTGGGAAATCTGACTCTGCACGTAGTGGCTGACGTGTATGAGGCCGGCCAGAGAGCGATGCTCGACATGACCGCTGAAAATCGAGTCGATGAGCCGGTGAGTTATGCGACGAACGATCTGATGATCATGGTTGGCAGATCCAATCCGAAACAGATTCGTTCGCTCCGGGACTTGGCAAACCCTGCACTGCGCCTGGCAATGCCGAACTCAGACTATGAGGGCGTGGCGAAACAAATTGGCGACTCTTTGCGGAAGGCAGGCGAGGAGCAGCTCTTCCAAACCGTATATAAAATCAAGGTTCAGGACGGCTCGACTTACCTGACACAGATACACCATCGCCAAACGCCCATGCGAATCATGAAAGGCGATTCCGATGCCGGAGTTACCTGGTCCTCGGAAGTTCGCTTTCAGGAGAAAATTGGAAACCCAATCGCGGGCGTTGCAATTCCTCCGGAGCAGAACACGACAGCAACGTATTCCGCGGCAGTCGTCCGTGGCGCACCGCACCTTGAGGCGGCGCGCGCCTGGGTTTTGTTTTTGAAATCTCCCGAGGCGCAGGCGATTTACAAAGAATTCGGATTTGGACCGGTGAAATAGCGCGGCATCAATTGGAAATGGGAACTCATCGTCAATGAAGCGAAATTTTCGCATCTGGGTCCGGAGGATGGCCGTGCTCGTTCTTGGCTCGGCTGCTGCATGGGGAGTGCGTGCGGAAATTCATGCAGTGAGAAGTTCGGTTCGTTCAGAAGAAGTCTCGTCGAGCAAGGCCGCAGCCGACGACACAAACGCCGATCAAATCGCTCTGGGCAAAAAGATTTTTCATTCCACGCCGGACGAAGCTAAGCCGTACGTAGGAAATCTGCTGAGTTGCAACAGTTGCCACTTCCGGGATGGTACGGTAGCGCATGCTTCGCCGATGATTGATGTCGCGAAGACATTTCCGCAGTTCAGCGAGCGCGCGAAGCGCACGATCACCTTGAAGGATCGTATTCAGGAATGTTTCGTACGCAGTGAGAACGGTCATCCGCTTCCGGAAAATGGCAGAGAGATGATGGCTCTGGTTGCATACATCAATTCGCTTTCGGCAAAATCACTGGGAGAGAGGGAATACACCGGACGTGGTCTTGTGAAGGTTCCCGACTTGAAGGGCAATCCGCAAAGAGGCGAAAAGATTTACCTGTCGCAGTGCGCCGTGTGTCATGGATTCGCCGGCGAAGGGGTCGGGCCGATGTTGCCACCGGTGTGGGGCGATGGGTCCTTCAACGATGGCGCCGGCATGAACAAAGTGGAAAAAATGGCGGCCTTTGTCGTGAAGAATATGCCTCAGACAAAACCCGGATCATTGACGCCGCAAGAAGCTTTTGACGTTTCGGCGTACATCCACAGTAAGCCTCGCCCGAAATTCAATCCGCAATACGCCAAGTACTAAGTTCGTCTGATCTCGCAAAAACCCACAAGACTCCAGGTTTAGACGTTGGCAAAATTGTGGATGCCGGCAACGGCGAATACACGCATGAACGTTTTCGAATTCTCAATCATTCTGGGATTGGCTTCTTTGTTGGCAGGTTTTCTCGGAGCGCTCACGGGGCTCGGGGGCGGCGTCGTCATTGTTCCACTGCTCGCCCTTGGATTCGGCGTGGACATTCACTATGCCATCGGTGCTTCACTGGTGTCCGTCATCGCTACGTCGTCTGGATCGGCGGCGGCTTATGTGCGCGAAGGATTTTGCAATATCCGCATCGGCATGTTTCTGGAAATTGCCACGACCATAGGAGCAATTTTCGGAGCGTTTCTGGCGGCGGGGACGCCTACAAAAGCAATCGCCATAATTTTTGGGCTGATGTTGTTGGGATCCGCCGTAACGTCGTCTCTTTCGCGAAAGGACCGCAGCACTAATCGTCCACCCGACAGTTTGGCAACCACCTTGCGCCTGAACGGTTCATATCCGGCGGATGGTATCAAGACATCGTATACGGCTCGTCGAATTCCGCTTGGATTCGGTTTGATGTTCGGAGCCGGCACTCTCTCTGGACTTTTGGGCATCGGCTCCGGCGCGGTCAAAGTGTTGGCGATGGACGAAGCGATGCAGTTGCCCTTCAAAGTTTCTACGACAACCAGCAACTTCATGATTGGCGTCACAGCCGCCGCTAGCGCCGGCGTCTATCTCAGCCGCGGTTACATTGACCCGGCTATAGCGATGCCGGTGACACTTGGAGTTCTAGCGGGCGCTATGGCTGGAGCCCGCTTCCTGGTGCGCGCAAGAGTGAGAGTGATGCGCCTGGTATTCGCGGCCGTCATCGCGCTGCTCGGATTCGAAATGATTTACAACGGCTTAACAGGGAGATTGTAAGTGGCGCCACCGCACACAATTCCGGCCGATGATCGGAGTCTCGATCGCTACATTGGCACGATCCTGCGAACCGGAATGTTGTTGTCCGCGGCGGTGATTCTGGCGGGCGGACTACTTTTCCTGATGCAGCATGGCAAAGAGCCCGTAAGCTTCCACGCGTTTCACGGAGAGCCGGCGGAAATAACTTCCGTGCGACTCATCGCCCAGGGAGCGCTGCGCGGGGCTGCGTTACAAGTCATTCAGTTAGGGTTGCTACTGCTGATTGCAACTCCGATTGCCCGTGTCATTTTTGCGGTCGTGGCCTTTGCTTGGGAACGGGATTATTTGTACGTGTCGATTTCATTCGTCGTGTTGGTTGTTCTGCTTTACAGCCTCTTCGGTCCCAAGGGCGGCTAATCACCGTTCGAAGACGAGGAACGCATCAACTAACCTGGCATGTTGCCGTTATAAGTCTCGCTATTGTCGGGAAAACCTGTCTCCCCCGGGTCACTCACCGAGGATCTGCGCATGTGGCACGGTCTCCATGTTCGAGTGACCACAATCCGCCAAAGACGAACATTCATCACGGTTCCGTCAGCAACGTCGGACACTCGCATTCTTGAAACTCCGCCATCTTCAATCTGCACAATGATTTGAAAACGATTCCTTCTCTCTTTCCCGTATCTCGATGTTGGTTCCTAACTTGCCCTCAGAAGTGAGCGGTTAGAAGCGCTGCGAATCTGCTCACGACGATCGCTGCACGAACAAAGGGGGAAGGTTGTATCGAGACGAACTAGCAATTTCCGCGGCCGAACGAGAAATTCTTCTACAGCGAGCAAAAACTGGTGACCGCGAAGCTCTCAACACGCTTTTCGAATCCTGCCACAAGAAACTCCATCGCCGAGCGTTGCGAATTCTTCCAAGGCCACAGGACGCAGAAGATGCCGTGCAAGACGCGATGGTCGCCGCTTTCACGCACTTGCAACGTTTTCAGGGTCGCGCCGATTTTCTGACTTGGGCGACTCGCATCCTCATCAACGCCGCATTGCAGCAAATGCGGCGTACTCGCGCGAGGCCCACGATTTCTTGGGACGAGATCTCCGGCGATTTCGAAGGGACGTTGTGCCAGGAGTGTTTGAAGGATCCGCAGCCGACCCCGGAAGAGCAACTGCGGGGAAGGGAGCAACGCGAAATGTTGGCTGCTGCGCTAAGCAAATTGCCGGTCGAAAGCCTTCAGGCCATTCAGCTCTGTCAATTTGCAGAGAAGCCGTTGAAAGATGCGGCAAGCACGCTCGGCCTGCCGGTATCCACACTGAAAACGCGCTTACATCGCGCCCGGCGTGCGGTGGCCATTCATCTCAAAAGAAAGGCGCAAGCAATACGAGCTCCTGTCAAACAACGGGCCCAGCGTGACGTGACCTCTGCCGAACGCAGTGCATGGTCGCGAGAAATCGGCAGACTTCCACAACTCACAACCGAAGATCGGATCGTGCCGACGTGTTGAGCGCCAGCGATTGCCGTGGCGACGGATCGTCACTGACGGATATTCGTCCCGGATTCGTCGCCCGCCGGCCAAGCCTCTCGAAAACATTTTTCAGCAACTCACTGCGGCACAGCGACTTGCATCGCACGCTTTCCGCCCCGGCCAACTTTTCTTTCTGGCACGGCGGCTGCACTAGGACAGGTTTCGAATGACCGGCGAGCAAAATTCCAGGCTGAATGCGGCCGAAAGTCTGCGTCTTCATTGGCCGGAGTACGGAATGGAATTTGTCGAGATGGGCGTCTATCTGTTCTCCACGTGTACATTCGCGACGCTGTTGCAGCACCCCGCATCGCCGCTTCGGCACTATCTTGCGAATAGCCTGGTTCGTCGCGCGTTTTTCGGTCTTTCGATCGGCGCGACGATTGCCGCGCTCGTTCTGACGCCGTGGGGAAGACAATCCGGCGGCCATTTGAATCCCGCGATCACCTTCACGTTTTACCGTCTAGGTAAAGTGCAACTTTGGGACGCAATCTTCTACGGTGTCGCGCAATTTTCCGGCGCAACACTCGGCGTGGTGCTTGCGGCGCTTCTTTTACTCGGCGCTCCCGCGCATCCGACGATTCACTTCGCAGCAACGCTGCCTGGACGATACGGCTTGGCCACGGCGTTCCTCGCCGAAATCGCGATTTCCTGCGCGTTGATGCTCACGGTTCTCTTCTCCACGAATCACGACGCGCTCTCGCGCTACACGCCGTACTTTGTCGGGACTCTCTACGTGATTTTCATCACGCTCGAAACGCCGCTCTCGGGCATGAGCATGAATCCCGCGCGCACTTTCGGCTCAGCCTTTCGCGGCCGCTATTGGCATGCGCTCTGGATCTATTTCCTTGCGCCAACCCTCGGCATGTTGCTCGCGGCAGAACTCTTTCTTTGGGCGCGCGCCGGCGTCGGCCCATACTGCGCCAAACTCCATCACGCGAACGACAAGCGCTGCATTTTTTGCCACGACACACGAACCCCGGAACCAAAAAACCCGAATGCCGAAATCGAGGAGATACACACATGAAAAAGTGGATGAAAATTGCGATCCCGCTAGTAGCGCTCGTAGTTCTTGTTGCCTGGTATGCGTTTCGCCCGGAACGTCTCGTCGTCAATCGTCAGGTAGACGAAGCTATGCCGTCCGCGCAATCCGGCACGCCGGCACAGCTTCTTGAGTCCGGCCACTTCTACAGCATCCTGCATCCGACGCAAGGCGTCGCCACGATCTACCAGCTCAGCGACGGCGGTCGCATTCTACGCCTCACCAACTTCACCACATCCAACGGCCCCGACGTGCACGTCTACATGGTCGCGGCCGCCGACGCAAAGGACGCCGCGAGCGTCCAACAAGCCGGCTTCATCGACCTCGGCGTCCTCAAGGGCAACATCGGCGACCAAAATTATCAGCTCGTCAGCGACGTCGATCTCTCGAAATATCGGGCAGTCTCGATTTGGTGCAAGCGCTTCAGCGTGAATTTCGGAGCCGCGGCTCTGAAACCGACCGCCGCCTCACAAAACACTACATCCGCGCAAACGGAGTCCGCATCAATATCGTCGAAGTGAAAGTTGGGTCAAAGGTAAAGCAAGTGAGCACTGAAACGCCTCTCCAAACAAACCCTGAAGAATTCGACATCGTCATCCTCGGCGGTGGCACTGGCGGAACCGTCGCCGCCTGGACGTTCGCCGGCGAAGGCCGTCGCGTCGCCGTGATCGAACGCAAGTATGTTGGCGGCTCGTGCCCCAACATCGCCTGCCTGCCCAGCAAAAACGTCATTCACAGCGCAAAAGTAGCGTCGCTCTTCGCCCGTGGCCGCGAATTTGGCGTCGTCGGCATAAACGGCGGCTTCACCACCGACATGCGCGCCGTCCGCGAGCGCAAACGCAAAATGGTGTCGAGCTGGAACAACGTCTACCTCGATGCTTACAAAGCCACCGGCGCAGAATTTATCCTCGGCAACGGCCGTTTCATCGCCGCAAGAACCATCGAAGTCGAACTTCCCGACGGCACGTCGCGTCAACTCCGCGGCGAAAACGTAATCGTGAACACCGGGACCCACGCCACACTCGAACCGATTTCCGGTCTTGTCGACGCGCAGCCAATAACGCACATCGAAGCGCTCGAGCTCGACGAAGTTCCATCTCACCTCGTCGTTCTCGGCAGCGGCTACATCGGCCTCGAATTCGCGCAGGCGATGCGCCGTTTCGGCAGCAACGTCACCGTCATTGGCCGCAACCCGCACCTGCTTCCCGCCGAAGACGATGATGTCAGCGACGGCGTGCATCGACTCTTCGCCGATGAACACATCGAAGTCGTCCTCGACGCGAAGGTCACGCAAATCTCGGGCAAGTCCGGCGACTCCATCGCCGTCCACTTCGAAAAAAATTCCAACGGCGTCCAGAAAAAAATCGAAGGCACCCATCTCCTCGTCGCGACCGGCCGCACTCCCAACACGCAAGGAATCGGTCTCGACGTTGCCGGCGTCGAGCTCGCCGCAAACGGCTACATCAAAACAAACGAACATCTCGCCACGACCGCGCCCGGAGTCTGGGCAATCGGCGAAGTCGCCGGCAGCCCGATGTTCACGCACGTCAGCGCCGACGACGCGCGCATCGTCCACGCCAGCCTTATCGGCGGCAATCGCGTCACCACCGGCAGAAAAGTTCCGTCCTGCTTGTTCATCGATCCGGAGTTGGCGCGCTACGGACTCAGCGAAAGGGAAGCGCAAGCGCAAAACATTTCCTACCGCCTCTTCAAAATTCCGATGGAAGCGGTGATGCGCGCCACCACCATGGCCGAAACGCGCGGCTTCATGAAAGCGTTAGTCGGCGCGGAATCCGACGAAATTCTTGGCTTCACCGCGTTGGGTGTCGGCGCCGCCGACGTCATGGCCTCCGTACAGATCGCAATGTCCGCCGGAGTGCCCTACACGACTCTCCGCGACACCATCCTGACGCACCCCACTCTGGTCGAAGGTCTGATCCCGCTCTTCACCTCAGCTCCGAAACTCCATCACGCCCCGGTGAACAGAGTCGCCTCCGCATAATCGACTCGTCGGCCCATACTTCTTTGCCGATGCGACGAGGAAAATTCTGCCGGGTCGCATTCCTTTCACATCTTCATCGGGTCGTCGTGCGTTGCAACGACACACCTTGCGCCGGTAACACCGCTGGCCCTCCGCATGCACTCCGTTCCGCGCCAAAAATTGGGCGCTAATGTTTCGCCGTCTCGGGTCGATAGCAACTCAAAAGACGGACGCGACAACAACTCGCACTAAGAAAGTTCTAAGATCGGGAGGCCGCAAATGTCCATCGCAGGAATCGCCGGCAGCAGCGTTTTCCAAAACACCGTCGCACAGCAAGCGCAGAATAAATTTCAGCAGATTCAATCTCAGTTCCAGAAACTCGGCCAGGATCTTCAGTCCGGCAATCTGGCGCAGGCGCAATCCGACTACACCGCGCTCTCGCAAAAGCTGCCGAGCGGCAGTCAGTCTTCAAGCTCGAGCGCAAGCGCAACTTCATCCACCGGCTCCTCAACGAACTCGAGCTCCAATCCCATCCTCCAGACGTTCCAAACGCTCGGCCGGGATCTCCAATCCGGAAATCTCACCGCTGCGCAACAGGACTTCGCCACGATTCAGCAGAGCGCGCAGCAAGCGCAGGCCAGCGGTCAGGCGCATCACGGCCACCATCATCACCGCACCAGCGAAAGCAGCGACTCCAATTCAAACTCCAGCTCGGGCTCGCCAATCTCCACGCTCCAGCAGGACTTCACTTCGCTCGGCTCGGCTCTGCAATCCGGAAGTCTCTCGTCCGCGCAGCAGGCCTACGCCTCACTGCAATCCGATCTGCAACAGTTCCTGCCGAGCTTCAGTTCCACCACCTCGACGCCGAGTTCCACGTCGTCGTCCGCAACCACCGGCGTCAGCATCACTGCATAAACGAAACTGCGATCCGCCATCCATCAAGATTCACCAAAGGCGCAGCGCAAGCTGCGCCTTTCTTGTTTCGCAAACATCGAATCCCGAAACGAACCATTCGATTCCCAAATCCGCAACCGGCCGCGCATTCGACGCGCACCGCACCCGCCGGCGCCACAAAACTCCGCCAAATTAGCGCCTTCCCGCACTCTTCCAGGCCCACGAATTGGAATCAAACTTGCCCCTCCAAAACCCGCGGAGCTCTGAATGGCGCGCCTCTCGGAAATCGACTTCTTCCGCAGCATCCTCGACAACCTTCACGTTGCCGTCTACGTCGTCGATCGCGAAGGCAAAATCCTCTTCTGGAACGACGGCGCCGAGCGCATCACTGGCTATCTCCGCCAGGACGTCATCGGCCGCTTCCACTCCGACAATTTTCTCGGCGAGACCGATGGCGAAGACAACGAGCTCAGTGGCAATCTTGCTCCCACCACCGCTGCAATGCGCGACGGCAAACCCACCCAAGCGCTCGTCTCCATGCGTCACAAGTCCGGCCACCGCATTCCCGTGCAGCTCTGGGCGTTTCCCGTGCGCAATTCCGAAGGCGTCATCATCGGCGCCGCCGAAAGCTTCGAAGAAAGCATTGCTCTCGCCGAGTGGGATCGCCGCCAAACCAAACTCGCCACCTACGGCTGCATCGATGAAGCCAGCGGCGTCCTCAATCACGGCGTCACGCAATCCCATATCGCTGAAAATATCCGCATCTTCGAAGAGCATCACGTCCCGTTCTCCATCCTTTGCATGGAGATGGATCATCTCGACAAAGTGTTGGCGCGCGACGGACCGGGCGCCATCGCCGTAATCCTCCGCGTCGTCGGCCAGACGCTCGAAAACACCGTTCGCCCCACCGACTATCTCGGTCGCTGGCAGAGCAACCAGTTTCTCGCCATCCTCACCGAGTGCAGCGGCAACGAAATCGAACGCGCTTCCGAACGCCTGCGCCGCATGGTCAACGCCAGCAAGATCGCATGGTGGGGCGATCGCGTCCCCGTCACTATTTCCGTCGGCGGCACTGTCGTGAAACACGGCGACACCGTCGAAGCCATGGTTCTCCGCGCCGAACGCGCCCTTCGCGAAAGCATCGCCGAAGGCGGCAATCGCACAAAGGTGCGCTATGACTGACCTGCGCGCTCGCAAAAACAGAATCGTCGCGTCTCCTTTACGCGAAAACTCTCAGAGGATCGACTCGTCATGTTTGTAATCATCGGCATCGTCGTTGTCTTCGGATGTGTCGTCGCCGGCTACTTGATGGAGCACGGCAATCTCAAGGTGCTCGTCCAGCCCGCCGAGCTCGTCATTATCGGTGGCGCCGCCCTCGGCACCCTGCTTATCGCCAATCCACTGCACATTCTCAAAGCAATCGTCGGCGGCCTTGCCGGGGCATTCGGCGGCTCAAAATTCGGCAAAGACAAATATCTCGACACGATGAAAATGATGTACGAGCTTTTCAGCCGCGCCCGCAAAGAAGGACTCATGGCGCTCGAAGCCGACAGCGACGGTCCCGACAAGAGCCCGGTCTTCTCTAAATATCCGAAATTTCTGACAGACCATCACGCTCTTCACTTTGTCTGCGACACGATTCGTCTCGCCGCCGGTGGCGGCGTCGAGCCTTTCGACATGGATCAAATGATGGAGCTCGACATGGATGTTCATCACCACGGCGCGGGCCAGCCCATCGCCGCGCTCTCCACCATGGCCGACTCTCTCCCCGGACTCGGCATCGTCGCCGCCGTGCTCGGTGTCGTCATCACCATGGGTGCTATCGGCGGACCTCCCGAAGAAATCGGCCACAAAGTCGCCGCCGCGCTCGTCGGCACATTTCTCGGCATCTTGCTCTGCTATGGCCTCATCGGCCCCATCGCCGCGAGCATGACCAAGGGCACCGAAGACGAGCACGCCTACTACTACGTCCTTCGCGTCGCTATGGTCGCGTTCATGAAAGGAATTCCGCCCACGGTCGCCGTCGAATTCGGCCGCCGCGCGATTCCCGGCCACGTGCGACCGAGCTTTCAGGATCTTGAAAAGTACATCAAGGGCGGCGGCGGTGGTGGCGGCGACGCCGCTGCTCCGGCTGCATAAGCACATCGACCTGCGACCTCCATGGCCAATGCGAAACCCATCATCGTCATCAAGAAAAAAGGTGGCCACGGCGGCCATCACGGTGGCGCGTGGAAAGTCGCATACGCCGACTTCGTCACGGCCATGATGGCGCTCTTCATCGTCCTCTGGCTCCTCGGATCCAGCGAAAAAGTTAAAAAAGCGGTCGGCGGCTACTTCCGCGACCCCACTGGCACCGCCGAAAAAGTCGGCAGCGACATGCAGGGCGTCGGCGAGAATTTCGTCGTCACCAAAGACAACATGGACGAAATCAAGGACCAGCTCGAAAAAACAATTCGCGAGGTCCCCGATTTTGAAAAACTCAAGAACAACATCGACTTGACCGTCACCAACGAGGGGCTCCGCATTGAGCTGACCGAATCCGCCAGCGGCACCTTCTTCGACAGCGGCAGCTCAAAAATCAGCGCCGACGGCATCGAACTCCTCAGCGCGCTCGCCGGCGAACTCGGCAAACTCCCCAATACCATCGCCATGGAAGGCCACACCGACTCGAAGCCCTACTCCGCCGCCAGCACCTATACCAACTGGGAGCTTTCCTCTGATCGCGCCAACGCCGCCCGCCGCCTCATGCTCCAGCACGGCATCCGCACCGATCAGGTCACCCAGGTTCGCGGCTTCGCCGACCAGCGCCTCCGCAAAAAAGAAAACCCCCTCGACCCCAGCAATCGCCGCATCTCCCTGATCGTTCAATACCTACCCAAGAAACCGGGTGAATCCGACGCCAAATCCGAAAAACCCAGCGAAGGCGCCGAAGGCAAATCCGAAACCGGCGAGTCCAAACACGAAGGCGGCGAATCCAAGCCCGAAAAGTCCGCCGAAAAAAAATAGCCCACACAAGATCGGCTCTTGGGTGCCGCACCCTCAGGTTTCAGAGGGTGCGGGCTTAGACTCAACCTCCGCAAAATCAACACGACAACCTCCACCACACTGTTCTTCTCTCCGATTCAGCGGCCACAGCACCGCCATGTACGGGCGCAGCACTGCTGCGCCCCAAGCCCGCAAGATCTATCCGCCTCCGTCGGTCCCCTGAAATCGAAGCTGAAGCGAAAATCCACAAGAATCCACCGGACGTCCATCGGCTTCGTGAAATCCACGATGAAACTAATTCCACCGCTCGTTCGTTCCTTCTCCGGGGGAATCCCATGAATTCCTTTGTGAGATCTTTGTGGCAGGACGTCCGCTTCGGCCTCCGCATCCTCGCCAAATCGCCCGGCTTCACCGCAACCGCCGTCCTCACCCTTGCTCTCGGCATCGGAGCCAACACCGCCGTCTTCACCGTCGTCTACGGCGTTCTCCTCCGACCGCTTCCATTCCCGCAGCCCGACCGCATCGTCCAGCTCGCCGAAACCTATAAAGACCAGACCGGCGAGATGAGCCTGACCGCGACCGAACTCCGCCGCCTCGGCTCCTTCTCCTCGCCGTTCCAATACGTCTCCGGCATCACCGAAGTCGGCTACAACCTCGCCGTCGGCAACACTGCCGTACACATCCAGGGAATGCCCGCGGGCGCCGACTGTTTCCGTGTGCTCGGTGTCGCTCCCGAAATCGGCCGAGACTTCGTAGCCGCCGACGACGCCGGCGAAGGGCAGCATGTTGCGATCGTCACCTACAACCTCTGGCAGCATTACCTTGCCGCCGATCCCAATCCCATCGGCAAGCCGATTCTCCTCAACGGTGAGCCGTTCACCGTCATCGGCGTGATGCCGCGCAGCTTCGCCACCGTCGGCCAGTCGGGGGCGCCCGATTCCAGCGCTCCCGATGTTTGGACTCCGCTCGCGCTCGTCGCCAAGACCATGGGCAGCGGTGAAAACATCGACGTTCTCGCGCGTCTCAAGCCCGGCGTCACCCGCGCCGAACTCGCCGCGAACAACGCCCTCATCATTCAGGATTTCCGTCGCGAAAATCCCGAGGATTTCCCCGAAGGAAGACGGATCGACTTCATTCCATATCAACGCATGATCGGCATGGACGTCCGCGTCTACCTCTTCGTTCTTCTAGGCGCGATTGGCTTTGTGCTCCTGATCGCCTGCGCCAACGTTGCGAATCTGCTTCTCGCCCGCGGCGGTTTGCGCGGACGCGAAATCGCGGTCCGCATTTCTCTCGGCGCCTCGCCCCGCCGTATCGTTCGTCTTTTGCTGGTCGAAAGCATGCTCGTGGCGATCGCTGGGGGCGCGTTGGGGCTGCTCATCGCGTCGCTTGGCATGGATTCGCTTCTCGCGCTGGCGCCGGTTGATCTGCCGCGCGCCGCCGACATTCATCTCGACGCTGCCGCGTTCGCCTTTGCGTTTCTCGTGGCGCTGCTTACCGGCGCGCTCTTTGGCACCGCACCCGCGCTCGATGCGACCCGCGTCAATCTCACCGATTCTCTAAAAGAAGGCGTCGGCCGCTCCAGCGCGTCGCCGATTCGCACGCGCCTTCGCAAAATGCTCGTTGTCGGCGAATTCGCCGTCTCTCTCGTCCTCCTCACCGGTGCCGGACTGATGATCGCTACGTTCTCTCGCTTACTCCATACCGATCCCGGCTTCAATCCGCATCCCGTTCTCTCGATGCAGTTCTGGATGGTTGGCTCGCGCTACAACTCGACGGAGCAAGTCGAAAATTTCAATCACGCTTTGATCGCACGCCTCGAATCGACGCCTGGCGTCGAAGCTGCGGGCGTCGTGTCCGCCGGTCTGCCGCTCCAGCGCGGCGGCAACAACGGAATCAAGCTGATCGGCTCCAGCGATACGGAGTGGCACAGCGTCGACTATCGCGAAATCACGCCCGGCTATTTCCGCACGATGGGAATTTCGCTGCGTGACGGTCGCAGCTTTACCGATGCGGATACCGGCGCGGCCGCTCGCGTCACCATCGTCAACGAATCCTTCGCGCGCCAATTTTTTCCGCAGAAGTCGGCGATCGGCGAACACATCGCGCTCGGCGGCAAAGATTCCGCTGAAATCGTCGGTGTCGTTCGAGACGTGAAGTCCTATCTCGACCAACCGGCGCCGCCCACGACGTTCATTCCCGCCGCGCAGGCTTCCTTCGGCACGTCTCAACTTTTCGAGGGATGGTTCCCGCGCACCGTCGCCGTTCGCGTCGCAACCAGCGCGGCCGGCCAATCCATCGATCCGCTCAATCTCACCCGCGCCGTGCGCGACGCATTCACCGAAGTCGATCCTCTGATTCCGGTCGGTTCAACGCGATCGATGGAGCAAGTCCTTTCGCGCTCGCTCGCCTTGCGCAATTTCATGCGGATGCTGCTCAGTGCGTTCGCGATTCTCGCGCTTCTGCTCGCCGCCATCGGAATCTACGGCGTCATTTCCTACGCCGTTACGCAACGCACGCGCGAAATCGGCGTCCGCATGGCCCTCGGCGCAACTCCGTCAGGGATGCTGAGCCTCATCCTCGCCGAGAGCTTGCGGTTGATTTTCTTCGGCGTTCTGGTCGGGGTCGCTGCGGCTTTCGCTCTGACGCGCATGCTCGCCAGCATGCTCTACGGAGTCACCAGCACCGACCCTGTAATTTTCGTCTCTGTGACGCTGCTGCTGACCGTGATCGCCCTGGTCGCGTGCCTCATCCCCGCACGCCGCGCCATGCGCATCGACCCCATGGTCGCCCTGCGCCACGAATAACGAACGATTAGCGCGCTTTCTTCGGCCTCGTCCCCGGTTTGAGGATGCGTTCAATCTGCTGGAGGTGATTGATGTCGTGGCCCGCCATCATGTGCAAAATCCGCTCGATAGTTTCTTCGCCACGCTCGGCGTGCATGCCGTGATGTTTCCATTGCTCGGGCTTCAGCCGCTTCAGCACTCCGAGGTTGGCCTCGCGCACCGCGCGAAACACTTCCAGGCACTCGCGCGGGTTGCGTTCGTTGTACCGCCCGGCGGCGACCCACGCATTCTGGTCGTAGGCCTGGATCGGAGTTCCCGGCGCGCCGAGAATTGAGCGAATTCGCCATGCGGTGACAATTTCGGCGTCGCCAAGATGCGCGAGAATTTCTGTCACCGACCACTTGTCCGCCTCGGGACGCTTTCGCGATTTCGCCGGTGAAGCGTTTTTGATCAGTGCCGCGAGTCGCTTCGGCGTTTCCGATTGCACCTTGAACGCGTTCTTGCCCGCGACATAACCGAGGATGCGCTGCGTGTACTGCTGTGCGGTTTCCTGCATGGAATTCACTCCGGGGCTAGGCTGGATGCTGGCTTGAAATTGAAGCGGAACGCAAAATTTGGCAAGAACCAAATTGCGCTGCTGAGAAAAATCGCGAGACGCGTCTCATGTGTCGCACCATCTGCCACGCACGCCATGACCGCGACGCTTAAAGCAGCCCAACAAGCCGCGACAAGAACTCAAACTCGGTCGGATGCATCTTCTTCTCCGCTGCAGCAATTGTGAAAAACGCCGCCCGATCGATCTCGGGAAACGTCTGCTTTTTTCCCGACTTCGGCGGCCACTCAATCTCAAACGTGTTGCTGCGCATCGCGCCCGGATCGCAATCGCCTTCGAGCGCCCAAGCGTACACGGTCTTTCCGGATTTGTGCTTCACCGTCCCTAGCGAAATCAATTCGAGCGCCGGATGAACATCGAGTCCGGTCTCTTCGCGAAACTCGCGTAACGCCGCCGCCTTTTCATCCTCGCCGGGATTGACTTCGCCCTTCGGAAGGAACCACGCGCCATCATCCTTCTTCGCCCAGAACGGGCCGCCAAGATGCACCAACAAAAATTCCAGCTCGCCATTCTCTCTGCGATAGAGAAGAAGCCCGGCACTAACTTTGGATGATTTCGCCATCGGCCCGTGGGTTCCGTCGAATCCTCAGCTTACCGCAACTTCCGAATCCCAGCCGACCGCATCGCGCAAGGC
>Ga0207109_1120_pt1 | contig 17645 bp, 15 predicted proteins | sample Alteio_BWMinHeat_73_FD_153584 | JGI IMG/M metagenome (GOLD analysis project Ga0207109, IMG submission 153584) | Enriched cells from forest soil in Barre Woods Harvard Forest LTER site, Petersham, Massachusetts, United States -... | ecosystem: Environmental > Terrestrial > Soil > Temperate forest >... | reverse complement strand
TTTACGACCGGCGCCGCGTCGAGCGTTTCGCAATCGGCAACAACCGTGCTCGACCGATTCATTCAAATCCCTCCGACAATCACGATCCGAGAGGGTCATCGCATCAAGGTTTACTTCACGCAGGACATGCTCTTACCTGCATACGAAAACCACACGATTCCGGAAACGTTTTGAGGGCATCATTATGCACCGATCCGAATGGGTAGCGATTCTTACGGCAGTTCTTCTTCTCAACTCAATCGGCTGTAAGAGTCACCAGGCAAAAATCGATGAACTTCAAAAGGAATACGACCAACTCGGAGCCCAATTCCAACGCGATTGCAATGAGGAATTGCTGAAGGTACCACCGACTCTTAGCCCGACGTGTCAGGACGAAAACAAAAAGGTTCAAGATGCCTGGAGCCGCCTTCAGGCGGAACGCGGCCAAAAATAGGACCAAGAAGGAGAAAACATGAATCACAAAATGATCGTTGCGGCGATCGTCGTCGCCGCGACAACACCCCTCGCTCGCGCTCAATTGGTCGGGTCTGGGATAGTGTTTGATCCGACACAGTCGGGGCACGCCATTCAGCAGATCGCGCAGGGCAACCAACTGTACACCACGACTGTCCAGACGACCCGGAACGTCATCGCCGCGTACAACCTGGCGCAGAGGATGGCGTCAGTTCCTCGAGAGCTGTACACCTCATACAGCAACCTCGGCCGCCGGGAATGGATTCTTCTCACTCGGCCTGCTAATACGTACGGCAACTCTCTGCCTTGGATAAACGCCGCGATCACCGGACTTGGTGCTTCAACCGCAAATCAGGAATCGAGCCTACCGCGGATCAGCCAAATAACGGGGTATTCGGCTCTCAACAGAGAGGGTCAGCAGGCAATCGCTGCGCAAGGTGCAACAGTCGACTTGTCTGATGCGATAAATGCTTCGAGTTTACAAACGGTCGGAACCATCCGCACAGATGCAGCACAGCGCGAGGCAGACATCGCCCAACTTGAAGCTGCGACGCATTCGGTCGATCCGGCACAGCACACGGAGATGGCCACCCTTCAGCGAATCAATCAAGCACTCCTGATCCAATTGAGGAGTCAGCAGGAGACAAACCAGATTCTCCAGGCGCAAGCGTTACAGCAGATCGTCGGGCACAAGGTCCAGCAGGACAATCTCAAAGCCCTATTCGAGACCGGGAACAGCTATCAGCAGAATTTCGATTATATCGCTCCTCAGCAGTCAAGTGCGGGCACGCATTGGGCATTTCACTACTGAGCGACTGGAGGCCAATGATGGACTTTCTAATTCTGATTAAAGACGGGTGCGAAAACCTGACCGCAACGGTTTCCCCGTCGATCGACTCCCTTGGTCTGCGGATGGTGGTCGCATTGGCTACTATCATGCTCGTGTGGTTTGGCGTGCAAGAAGCCCTCGCATCTGCTCAGGGCGGCCCAGGATTCAGCCTACCGAGTTCATCAGCTTTTTCGTGCTGATCACATTTGCATATTGCTTCGTGAGGTTCTATGACACCTCCATTCCTGGCATCGGGTATTCGCTGAAAGGATTCATTAGTGGTGGGACGAGCAGCTTGGTGGATTACATGGGCAATGACTCAACCCAAGAGGTGCAGAATACGATTCACACTGCATTGGGGAAGATCGGAACTCTCTCCCCCACTCTGACCGAACCTTATCAACTGATCTGCACCTATACAGTCCAAGTTGTACTCACGATTCTCGCGGCATTGATAGGCGTGATCATCGCGTACGGGGCGATCGGTGCAACTGTCGTCGGCTTACTCGGGCCAGTGTTTATCCCCTGGATGGTGTTCGAGAAAACGGATTTTCTCTTCTGGGGCTGGGTAAAAGCGTTTGTCGGATTCGAATTCTATAAAGTCGTCGCTGCAGCGACGATGAGCGTCATGAGCCACCTGATGATCACATACCTGACAAGCGGAGCCACGTTTGTGAACGATCCACGGCGACTCGTTGCCGTGATGCCAGGTTTATTGATGCTCTGTTTTGTTGCGGGATTTGTTCTGCTCAAGATTCCCACAATGACTGCGACTCTCTTCTCTGGCCACGTCGGGGGTCATAGCAGCGGCCTGAGTGGCCTGGTGACAGCCGCTGTCGCACGGGTTGTATAGCGCTTCTGGAGGTCAAATGAGACAACCTGATCTGACGCGGGCAGCCGAAAAATATCTTGAGCAATACGGCGAGCCTCTCGTGATGAATACTTACCTCAAGATCGCGGTGCTCGCATTGTGAGCCATCTGCGTGGCCCTTGCCGTCCTGGTGTACAGGAGCCAAAACGCATTGGCAGCCATGCACCCGATGATCGTACGCATCAACGACGTTGGCCGCGCCGAGGCAATCGACTACCGGAATTTCCAATATCGCCCACAGGAAGCCGAGAACAAATACTACCTGTCGCGCTGGGCCGAACTCTACTTCAGCCGCAACCGCTTCACGATCGAGCGGGACCAGATGAATGCGCTTTACTTTCTCAATGGCGACGTCCAGCGTGCGGTCATCAACCAGGAGCGGAAGGACAACTTCATCCAGAACTATGTGCGAGATCCCGGCCTCCCGTTTGTCGATGTCGAAGTCAAAAATGTCGTTCTCGACGACCTGCGGCAGTCCCCATATTCGGCTCGCATTGAGTTCGAAAAGGTGTTCACCAATCCTGCCGACCATAGCGAAGTGAAACGCGAGCGCTGGATGGCGACGGTCATACGTTTTCCGCGAAAACGTCAGGAACAACGAACTCGCGGTCGATCCGCTGGGTTTGACCATCGTGCGCTTCCGCGCTGACCAGGCGTTCAGCTAGCGAGAGTCAGTCGGCCACTTCGCCGTAGGGTGCTTGCAATCCATTCAAATACTGCGATTTAGCTCGTTTCGTGCCGGTCGGATCGAACCAGCACCCGAGCGATTCGTGCGCCATCAGCGAACCGGGAAAAGCGACTGGCAGAAACCGGGAGTTGTACTCGGAGATGAACTGAGGTCCAATGGAAGACAGCCAACCGCTCCGAGTGAACAGGAGAAAAGTCATGAAGTTCACCCGTGAGCGTTTTCAAAACGGTTCATTGCGACGAGTACCGCGGAAAACCGGTCCTGACGTTTGGGAGTTCCGATTCCGCGATCACACAAAACCTGGTCTGCCGATGCGACAAATGACGTTGAGCACCTTGGAGTATCCAACGGAGACGGCCGCACGGCGGGCGCTGCAGGAGGAACTGCTACGAATTAACGGCAGCGAAGCCTTCATTGCCCAGAGATCGCCAACCTTCGGAACTGTCCTCGACAAGTTCATCGCCGACGAGCGCCTCAAGGAAATCAAGGCGTACCGCCCCGGTGACATCGTCGACGATGGACTGAAGTACAGCACAACAACCGGATACCTCTCGGTCATCAAGCAGCACTTGCGGCCAAAGTGGGGCGAGGTCCAACTCACAGACATCAAGCCACTCGCGGTGCAGGAGTGGCTGAGACAACTCAATCTTTCTCGAAAGACCAAGCAGAACATCAAGGCTGTGTTCCACAGGATGGTGGAGCTCGCGATGCTTTGGGAGCTGACGCCCGCTCAGCGGAACCCCTGAGTCTCGTGGAGATCAAAGGTGGATCCAGCCGACCGAGGCGGAAGAAATCTATCATCACGCCCGAGCAATTCCAACAGATCTGCGACAGGCTCGAGGAGCCTTTCCGGACAATGGTGGTAATTGCGATGTGTCTTGGCCTGAGGGTGAGTGAAATTCTGGCCTTAAAGTGGTCCGACTTCGACTTTGAAGACGGCACTTTGATGATCACGCGGGGGACTGTACATGCCCGGATCGGCCGCGTGAAGACGGACTATAGCGAAGACGAAATGCCTCTCCACCCGGTTTTCGCCGAGATCTTGATAGCCTGGCGGGCCCGGTGTCCGGCGAGTGAGGGGGACTGGGTCTTTCCCAACCCAAACACTGGCGGGGTCTGGCATGCTTCGGTTCTCCAGGGAGACGTTCTTGTTCCGACAGGCAAGGACGTAGGGATTGAGCGATTAGGCTGGCATACGTTTCGCCACAGTTATCGCTCGATGCTCGATGCCTGCGGAGCTCCGGTAGGCGTGCAACAGAAGCTGATGCGTCATGCACAGGTGAGCACGACCATGAAATACGGGAATGCTTACATGACCGAAAAGCGGAAGGCGCACGGAGCTGTAGTGCAGATGGTTCTTCCTTCCCAGCGCGAAGAAACACGCCAGCCGAGACGCACCTCGGCTTAGCGTGGGGTTTCGTGGGGTTTTGAAGGGAGTTCTTGGAGCCCAAAATCAACCTTAACTTCTTTAGATTGTTTTGGTTGCGGGGGGTGGATTTGAACCACCGACCTTTGGGTTATGAGTTCTTAAATGACGTCATTTCATAGAGTTAGCTGGCATGGTTGGTTGCCACCAGCAGTCTTGGGAAAGATACAGGAAGTTCAAAGAGTTTCGTGGATGGGTTGAAGTTGGGTTGGTGACCTCTTTTACGAAAGGCCCCCTTGACAATTGGAGGAAATGCACCAGCTCCCCGATCTTTTCCCCAGGACGGATTACCCAGACAGCCTAACCGTTCGGGGGTGGGTTACGTTCCCTCGTTCACGCGAGATAGCCTCGCGTACTCATCTCCGGCGGGGCGGAGTGGGGATTGCCAACGACAAAGGGCCTTATCGCCGGATGATCGACTGTACTGGCACGATAGCCTCCCTTATCGTTCACTACCTGGTAGGCAGCAGATCTTTGGGGTTACATGTCCGAGCATGCGGGAATACAGCACCCCGGAGTCCCCCGCAGACCTCTGCCCTGTCACAGGCAACTTCTCGGACCTTTTCGGGAAGTTTCCGGCACCGGAAGGCGCACATAGGAAGGGTGGGGAATTTGATTGAAAGCGGGGGCGTAGTTCAGTTGGTTAGAACGCCTGCCTGTCACGCAGTCTGCAATTTGACATGCCGCCTGTCACGTTTCATCACCCAACGGGGTGGCGGGATTTGTCACTGCAGGGACTATTCGAAAGTCTGCGCGGTAGACCAAATTGTGCAAATCACACGACGCGATCGCACGCAATATGGACCGTTGGGCAAAGGCATCCTTTTCGTCGAAGACATTCAGTGGCCAATCTTCAACGGTCGTGCCTCGGAGGTGAGGGTGATGGAAAGCTCCACCAAAATAGGCTTGGAGCGCCAAAGGAGGGAGTCCGCTTGCGCGCTGTTCAGGCCAGCTCAAAGCCCATGATGCGCTTAGCCCGCCATCTGGCGTGCGCCGCAGACCCGTTTCGGTAAGTTGGCCGGTATCGAGCAGCAAACTAGTGTTCATTTCGGCGAGAACCTTGCGGGCAATGGGAGCCAACAGTTGCACCGCCCTCTCGAAATGGGCTTCCTTGCCCTCTCGACTTGCGGAGCCACCATGTGTCCCTTCCCGAAGATCCTCAAAATGGCGTATGAGGCTTGTGATATATGCGGGTATCGCGTTTTCTGGCATTGGCCTACCTCCCCGTTATCAATCGGCACGGGCTACTCAGTGAGCGAGACCCATCTTTGCGGTTGCGTTTCCAGCAATACGTGCAACGAGTGTTCGCGGAAGCAGTCTTGGCAGCCAAGATGTCAGTCGGACGCTCATCCGTCCCGGATATGCGACACCTCGCTCTTGGTCAAACGCTTCGAGCGTTCTCCTGACGACTGACTCCGCATCGTCCATGTCTTTTGGCGATAGTTGAGTGGAGGTGCCCTCGAAGAAATTCGTCGCCGTTGGGCCAGGACACGTCGCCATTACCTGAACGCCCCTCTCGGCGAGTTCGTGGCGAATGGCTTCACTGAAGTGGAGAACGAAGGCTTTGGTTGCAGCGTAGGTCGCCATGTAGGGAACAGGCTGAAAGCTGGCGTTCGAGGCAACATTGATAATGCCACCCTTGCCTCGGAAAGCCATTGCTTTGCCGAAGAGATGAGTGAGAGCGACTAGCGCTTGTACATTCACCTCAATTTCAGCCTGCTTCTGCTTGGGATCATGAGAAAGAAATGCACCGTTCAGACCAAATCCCGCATTATTGACGAGAAGATCTACTTCAATGCCGCGACGTTCAAGCTCCTCGGCGATCGTTTGAGGGCTGCTGGGATCAGCCAGATCAATGCTGAGAACAGTGCGTTGAACCTTGTATTTTGCATAAAGCCGAGTGGACAGCGCGTTCAGTTCGCCTGTGGAGCGCGCCACCAACACCAAGTTCATCCCACGAGCGGCGAGTGCCTCAGCAAATGCGGCCCCAAGCCCTTTTGAAGCACCCGTAACGAGTGCTGTTGAACCACTGTAATCAAACTTCCTGTCACCAGCCCGTTGATTGCTTTCCATCTCGCGTCCTCCTCGTATGACAACGCACGTTATCCTAGATGTGACAACTAGCGTTGTCGATTCATGGATTTTGTGAAAGAGTGAGAAATGCCCTGGTTTTAGGTTTGCGAACCTTTACTGAAATAGCAGTCATCAACTCATCCAAATTCTTAGGGCAATCGTTCGGAGGCAGAGCGTGAAGCAATGGTCTGAAGAAAATCCGAAGGCAGCTTTGATGGAACAAAAACGCACGGCAATCGTGACAACTGCGAGGCGAGCATTTCTGGAAAGCGGGTATTCCCAGACCTCAATGGACGGTATCGCAGAAGAGGCGGAGGTTTCAGTCAAGACCATCTATCGCCATTTCGAGAATAAAGATGAGTTGTTCAGCGCAGTGATGCAGGCGGTATGCAGCGACAACGGGATTCCGTCCAGGGGACAAAACGCAGCAGCCCTCACACTGAGGTATCCATGGTTTGACGATGCTTCTGTACAAGGCCTCACGGCGGGCGGGATAGAGTATCTCAAACACGTGCTCTCGGATGAGCAACTGTCACTCTATCGCGTGGTGACCCGAGACGCTCATCGTTTTCCAGAACTCGGTCGGCGATATCACAGAGAGGTAGTGAGTGGAAGGTCCAAAATATTTGTAGAGTACGTGGACCGGTGCGCGCGAACGAACAAGTGGAAGCTAAAGAACGCGCAGAATGCTGGAAACGTCTTTGAAGCACTACTTCGGGCTGGTATTTTCGAAGAGCTGCTACATGAAATAAGGGTGTTTGAAAGGAGGGATGTCGTCGCGCACTGCCGATCCGTCGCGAGCGTTATGTGGAATCTGTTGCAGACGCAGATCCTGTGAACTCCGGTTGCGATCGCTTTGTTGTTAATCCAACTCCAGGCAGGGATGCACGAAGCCTCGTCCTTGGCCGCAAGAGCCTCCGGATCAATGTTGCTCACCGGCATCTTGTGTCTCTTTTATGCGGGACCGCTTCAACTCGCCTCGCAAGTTCCGAAGAAGATGCTTCGTGTACACGTCGCCGGAAACGAACTCCGCTCCATCGCTCATAATTTCCGCTAGAATCGCTTCGCCTTTCCGGTCGATCGATGTCACTTCGATCAGGTCAACGATGCATCGCCGCATGTCCCCCGCATGATGCGCTTCTTTCCAAGTCGATTTCAGCTCATCCGCCCACTGCCCAACCAAATGACCCTGCAGGGACCACCTGAGTTGATCGGGTAAGTCGGTTATGGTGATCTTCAGCATCACTCACTCTTGCCAGAATGCGCCAACGTCTGAAGTCCGCCTGAGCCACGGGCGAAATCGGGCTGACAGCCGTCGACAGGATTCGCGACTGATATCAAGCGTGTTCTCAAAGCCCTCACAACTCGGCATTACGAGGACCTGCCCACTGATTTCCGACCGGCCGAACGCGAAAAGTTATGGCAGTTGGGCGGCCAAACAGAAACGGAGCATTCGAATCAACTCTATGTACTTGCTCTTACAGCTTTTAGATCCCAAGTTTCCAGCAGCGAAAGTCAAGGGATAATCGATCTTGAGACGGACGTTTGGCGCGTCTGCCAGAGATCCAGCACCGCGCTCGACTGGGGGCGCCTGATTGTTGCTGATGGGTGACCATGGGGCTGGTACGGTGTATCTTGCAGATAAGGCACAAGAAACACTTGCGAGTGCCGCTTTGCATTCTCCGGAACTCGGTCACTTTAGTTGGGACAGTGGAACATGCCGCGGCAGCTTCGAGCAGGATTGGCTAGATCGGCACGTCGGGTAAATCGATGAGCGGAACGGTTCAAAAAGCGTCCGAGGCGGTGGCAACTGAACGGTACGAAGCGCTCTTACGCGTTTCCCAGACCCTTATCTCGACTCGCTCTTCAGAGGAACTCTTCAAACTTCTGGCGCGCGAGTTGAGCGCGTTTGTAAGTTTCTACGTTATGGGCGTCGGCATCTATGACGAGAATGCTCATGAGGTGCAGCTCACGTCGTACGGCGAGCCGGGTGATCCCCTCCAGGTTCCGAAGCTTGCGCCAGAAGAAACCTTCACATGGTGGGTGTACCAGCAACAACAGCCCTTGATAATCCCTTCCTTAGACGCGGAGACCAGATTCCCAGCCGTAACGGAGATGCTCAGGAACCGCGGGGTTCGTTCGGTGTGCGCGCTTCCTTTGACTACTGTGCACCGGCGCCTAGGGGGTCTTGCTGTGGGCAGCGCAGAGGGCGATGCCTATAGCAGTGAAGAAGTCCGCTTTCTCTCGCTCGTTGCTAACCAAGTGGCGCTTGCGGTAGACGATGCGTTGAACTTCGACGCGTCACAGCGTGCACAGGAGGCCCTGCGCGCGAGCGAACACAATTTGGGTATGGTTGTCGATAGCATTCCCGGGCTCGTAAATACGATGACGGCAGAAGGCGAAAACGAATTCGTCAATCAGCAAGTCCTCGCTTACTTCGGCAAGAGCCCTGAGGAGTTGAACAAGTGGGCTACCAGCGACCTCATCCATCCCGATGACCTCCCACGCACGATCGCCACTTTTACCGGTTCAATTGAGACTGGGCAGCCTTACGATATCGAGCACCGTATCCGTCGCGCTGATGGCGTGTACCGCTGGTTCCAAGTTCGCGCGCTCCCCTTGCGAGATACGGAAGGCCGTATTATCCGCTGGTATGTCCTCAGTACGGATATTGACGAGCGCAAACAAGCGGAAGATAGATTGCAGTTGCTCCTCGACATCACCAATCAGGTGGTTTCAAATTTGCAACTCCGTGACCTGCTGCGAGCTATTTCCGCAAGCGTCCGGCGCGTCATGCAATGCGACCTTGTAGGGGTCTTCCTGGCGGACTCCGATGGAGACAGGTTGCAAACGTTCGTGCTCGATTTTCCGGAGAGCAAAGGGTTCATTCGAGAGGAGTACTGTTCGATGGAGGGGTCTCTCGGCGGTTATGTGTTCCGCACGGGTAAACCTTGGAGCGGTAATTCATCGGACGTACTTCAATTGGGTCTGACGGATGAACCAGCCCTCCCAGAGGGCCTCAAAGCCGGTTGCATGGTGCCGCTTGTTACCCGGAATCGCGTCCTTGGTCTGTTGGGCCTCGGCAGACGGGAGGAGAATGCCTTTAACCAATTTGATATGGGGTTCCTCGCGCAGGTAGCGAGCCAGATCGCCATCGCGGTAGAAAATGCTCTGGAATATGGGCAGATAACCCAAGCCAAGGAGCGGCTGGCGGAGCAGAAGCTCTACCTGGAAGACGAAATTCGGATTGAGCAGAATTTCGAAGAGATCATTGGAAACAGTCAGAGCCTGAAAACTGTGCTCGAGAGCGTTCGAATTGTTGCGCCTGCAGACTCAACGGTTCTCATCCAGGGAGAGACCGGTACGGGCAAGGAGATGATCGCTCGTGCCATTCACAACCTGAGTCCCCGCAAAGGTCAGGCGTTTGTGAAGGTGAATTGTGCAGCCATCCCTCTGGGTCTCCTTGAAAGCGAGTTGTTTGGCCATGAGCGAGGTGCGTTCACGGGCGCCATAACCCAGAAAGTCGGAAGATTTGAATTGGCGCACAAGGGAACGCTGTTTCTGGACGAAGTCGGCGATATACCGCTTGAATTGCAACCCAAGCTCCTTCGGGTGCTTCAGGAGCAGGAGTTTGAGCGAGTGGGCAGTAACCGAACTCAGCGAGTCGATGTGCGGGTGTTGGCGGCCACGCATGCCAGCCTCACCCAAATGGTCTCGGAAAAGAAATTTCGCGGCGACCTCTACTATCGGTTGAATGTGTTTCCCATCGTTGTTCCAGCGCTTCGTGATCGTCGCGAAGACATTCCGCTACTCGTTCGCCATTTTGCCAACAAATACGCTCGTCGCATGGGAAGGAAAATCGAGAACATTCCGGCAGAAACCATGGATGCACTTTTTCGCTATAAATGGCCGGGCAACATCCGGGAACTGCAGAACCTGATGGAGCGTGCCGTACTCCTATCAACGGGTTCCTTGCTGCGTGTGCCGTTGGGCGAAATTACAGCTAGCCTGGACGACTCCATCTTTGGCCGCGGGAATGCGCTGGAACAAGCCGAACGAGAGCAAATAGTGCGGGCACTCCGTGAAAGCAACTGGGTCGTGGGAGGCGCCCGGGGAGCTGCGGCCCGCCTGGGCCTCAAGAGGACGTCACTGGCTTACAAGATCCAGAAGTTGGGAATCTCCCGCCCACCGCAGTGACGGACGTTTGGCACACGCGCCAAATCTCTGGCTCCCAAGCGCCCGGCCCGGACTGTGTTCCCAAGTAATTCCGCTGACCTAAACATCCCCCCGCCAATAACTTCGATTGATCTGCAGCGTATCCGCTCCTCTGGCAAAGGACTTGCACTCCCAATATCAGATACATTCCCCGACCCGGCGGCTAGGGCGGAGTTCGCCCGACCGCGCGGGTCTATCAAGACGCGCGTTTTCACGACCTACCCGAGCGATTCAACAACGAACTGTGGAGCGGCCTCGATGTTTTTCAGGCGCCTGATACGTAGTGGTCTCTTCGCATCCGTCGCTCTGTTGACTTTCGCAATGGTGGCGCTGGGACAAGAGGGAACCTCGGGAGACGTGCTCACGCTGGATCGAGCAATCGAACTAGCGCGAGCGAACAATCGTGCATCAGAACGAGCCAAACTCGACATCGACCGACAACGGGAGGCCAGTGCAGAGGCCAAAACCGCGCTCTATCCCCGCTTCGACACGTATCTTCTCGGCACACAGCTTCTACAACCGCTGGACTTCACAATCAAGGCGGGTCAATTAGGCACTTATCCATCGACGGGCCCGGTACCAAGCAAAGACATGGACCTGCACACTCCTGCCCGTCCGGTTGCCGTAGCGTCCGTGACGTTGACCCAACCGATAACTCAAATCCGACGAATCCGCTTTTCCGTCGCGGAGCAACGATTGAACGAAGATCTGAGCCGCCAAACCTACGCACAGACGGACCAGCAACTTGTGAACGAAGTGCGTGGTGCCTACTACTCTCTGCTTCAGTCTCAAAGCCAAGCCGAATCCCAGCGCGCGACCATCCATTCGCTTGAAGAGCTGGATCACCTGACGGAGCGCCGGCTGCAGGAGAGGGCCGCTCTGAAGGCGGACAGCCTTCGTGTCAAAGCCGAAGAAGCAAAAGCCAAGTACCAACTACTCGTCACCGAAGACACGCTCGGTGACCGCAAAGAGGCTCTGAACCGGCTGCTTGGCCGAGATCTTTTCGTCGACTTTTCTGTCGAAGGAGTTCCTACAGCACTGCCGGAAGAGATGGATTTGCAGGCCGCTCGAAACCTTGCGCTTGCGCAGCGCCCCGAGATCAAGATTGCCACCATCAGGGAGAAACAGGCGAACATGGAGACCAAGATTGAGAGAACTCGATATCTGCCCGACATCTCGATTCAGGCCAACTACCTGACCCCGGCTGGCATCGATTTCCTTCCACAGAATGTCGGCGGCATAGGGGCTCTTCTCACCTGGCAGCCTTGGGACTGGAATCAGAAGCGCCACAATATCGTCGGGAAGGTCTTGGCCGAACACCAAGCGGCGCTCACGACAGGAGATGCGCGCGATCAGGTTCTCTTGGACGTAGATTCGCAGTTCCGAAAGTTGCGTGAAGCGAGAGCCCAGCTGGCCGTGGCCGAAGGCGCCCGGGATGCCGAACAAGAGAAACTTCGCAACCAGACTGACGCACACGCACAAAAGGCGATTCTGCTTAGCGACCTGCTGCAAGAGCAGGCGTTGCTCGCAACCACCGAAGACCAATATAGGCAGGCTTTGCTTGCGTTTTGGACGACTCGAGCTGACTTTGAAAAGGCTTTGGGGGAGGAGTAACGCCGTGATACCAACCAATGCACTGATGCGTTTGCGCCGAGTTGCGACCGCGGCTTTAGCGATTCCTTTCATGGCAACCACCGTCGCGGGCTGTCACCACGAGTCAGCACTGCCCGCAAAGCCTCCCATCGCAGTCCGATTGGCAGAGGTGACTCTCGACCAATCAACCGAGGGTCTCAAATACTCCGCCTCCCTCATTCCCTACGCTCAAGTCGATCTGGCGTTCCGGACCGCTGGCTACATCACGCAAATAAAGCAGGTCCACTCAGCCGATGGTCGCATGCGCGATATCGGTACAGGAGACTATGTCTCAACAGGAACCGTACTGGCACAGATTCGGCCACAGGATCTCAAGAATGAGGTGGACGAATCCGCAGCACAGGTCGATGCCGCAATTGCACAACATACTCAGGCCGAACAGGATTTCAATCGGGCCAGAGCACTTTACGCGACCCAAAGTTTAACGAAGCCCGACTACGATCAGGCACAAGCGCGCTTTGATGAAAGCCTCGCGGCAGTGAACCGAGCAAAAGCTGCACAAGGGCAGGCGCAGCTCTCGTTAGGCGACTCCAACCTGAAGGCTCCGTTCACTGGATACATCCTCGCAAGAAATATCGATGTTGGGACCCTGGCATCGTCATCGGCGGCCGTCTTCACTATTGCCGATATCAGCGCTGTAAAGGCGACGTTTGGCGTGCCCGAAGACGCTATCAATCTTGTCCATGCTGGCCAGTCGCTTGCGCTTCAAGTGCAGAATGACCTCACAAAGTATTCCGGGCGCGTGACCAGCATCTCTCCCGGCGCCGATCTACGGAATCGTGTATTCACGATCGAAGTTACGATCTCGAACGGCAAGAATAGACTCAAGCCGGGCATGATTGCTTCTGTTGAACTTGGTGGAAAACGCGAGGTGTCGCAGCCTTCGGTCCCCTTGAGCGCCATTGTCCCTTACCCGGGCGAATCGGGACAGTTTGCAGTAGTTGTTCCCGAGCAGGAGTCCGGCCAGTGGAAGGCACACCTTCGCCGGGTCGCAGTTGGCGCAACCCATGGCAGTTCGGTCTCCGTAATGGGAGTTCAGGTCGGAGAAAAGGTCGTCGTGATCGGTGCACAGCTCTTGAAAGAAGATGATTCGCTTTCAGTGATTCCGTAGTCAGACTGAGAAACCATGGCACATAAAAGTGATCAGGAACGAATCGAGCAAACGAGGAATGTTCCGAGGTTCTTCGTCGAACACCCGCAGGTTTCGTGGGTGTTACTCCTGGGCGTGCTCATCTGGGGTTGGTTCGGATACAAGTCAATGCCCCAACGCAAAGATCCAAATATTCCTGTCAGAGTCGCCGTCGCCAGTTGTTCATGGCCCGGCGCGACTGCCCAACAAGTTGAGCAACTGATCACCAAGCCGATTGAAGACACCGTCTCACAAAATAAATGGATCCACCCTGGAACCCCTGCAGACTATGGCGTCAGATCGATTTCGCTGCCTGGATACTCCTACGTGTATATCCAGTTAGCGGAAAACGTAGACGATCTGAAGCGTCAATTCAGCGACATCAATCTGAAGCTCAATGCATTGAACAGTCAGCTTCCCCAAGGTGCCGGCCCGATCACTTTCCAAAGCGATTTTGGGGACACGGCCGCGTTAATGTTGACCGTCGCGAGCCCCAAGGCAGACTCAGTAGAGATCGACCTCCGCTCCCAGTCCATTCAGGCCGCGATCCGCTCGGCGCGTGCAACAAAGAAGACCAAGGTGGCCGAGAAACCAGTTACCTTCATCTATCCGTTTCCAACCTCGGTTTCGTCAAGAGCCATTGCGGCTGGAACCTCACTCTTCCAGAAAATGGCAACGGAAAGCGGAGTCTTAAATAACGCTACGCAAATTCAGGGCGCCGGTTTCATCGGTGTCGATGGAACCAGCCTTAAAGACGACGCCTCAATCCGGGCGTTTGTCCAACAGTTCTTCGCCAGCCAGTTACAGCGATCGGATCTCCATCCGGATGCCTGGGGTCTTATTTTTGTTCACGATCCGGCGGAGACACGCGAAAAGCTATCGGCGGTTGCGGGCGACAAATACAGCTATGCCGAGTTGGACGACTTCTCCGACCTCATCGCCCGCACGTTGCAGGGCGCTCCTGAGACATCGAAGGTGGAACGTAGAGGCGTCCTGCCACAGACAATCTATCTCGAATTCTCCGAGAATCGGCTCGCAGCATACGGTCTCCAGCCTGCCGACCTCGGCAAGCTGATTCAGGCGCGTAACATTATCGCTCCCGGCGGTGTCTTTGAGGCGGGTCAACGGGAGATCTCCCTAAATCCTTCTGGACAATTTGAGAGTGCGAAGGCGATCGGAGACATCGTTGTGACGACCACGGCCGCCGGCGCTCCCGTCTACTTGCGCGATCTCGTCGATATAAGCCGCGGCTACCAGAGCCCGGCGAATTATCTGAATTACTATACATCGCTGAATGGCGACGGAACATGGCGCCGCAGCAGGGCGGTCACCATCGCCATCTACATGCGGGACGAAAATCAGATCGCCAAGTTCGGCGCGTCGATCGAAGAGAAAATGGCGCAACTCGGTCGCATCCTTCCTTCTGATCTCATCATCGCCCACACCTCAGACCAACCTTTGCAAGTAAAGGAAAATATTCATCTCTTCCTGCGGGCACTGAACGAAGCGATCATCCTGGTCGTGATCGTTTCGCTCATTGGCTTCTGGGAATGGCGACTCGCGCTCATCATGGCCTTAGCGATACCCATCACGCTCGCGATGACTTTTGGCGTCGTCTACATGCTGGGCTTCGATCTACAGCAAGTTTCTGTGGCGACACTCATTATCGCGCTGGGGCTATTAGTCGACGTACCGGTGGTTTCCGGAGATGGAATCAAGCGCGGTCTCGCGAATGGTTTGCCGCGTAGCGTTGCGGCGTGGCTTGGTCCGACCAAACTGGCCACCGCGATCTTCTATGCCACGATTACAAATATCATCGCCTATCTCCCCTTCCTGATGCTGACTGGCAATACCGGACAGTTCCTGCGCAGCCTTCCCATCGTGATGACCGTTTCGCTGCTCTGCGCGCTGGTCGTTGCCATGACTTTCATCCCACTCCTGGGCTATTACATCTTGAGGCCACCCAAAAAGGAAGAGCTCAGCATCGAGGAAAAGCGCGAGCGTGGCTTCTATGGCTTCTACAACAGACTTGTCGGTCGCGCCATCGCTCACCGCTGGAGCGTCCTTCTTGGCTCTCTGGTATTTCTTGTGATCGGCGGACTTTTTGCCTCCCATCTCAAGCAACAGTTCTTCCCAGAGGATGTTCAATACTGGTTCTATCTCGACGTCTGGTTGCCAAACGATGTTCCGCTGACGGCGACGAGCGACGCGGCGACCAAAGCCGAGGAGGTCGTCCGGCAGGTTGTAAGAGACACCGCAGCGCATTCGCCTGAAGACAAGAACCCACATCCCTTGAAATCTATTACCAGCTTTATCGGAGGAGGCGGACCTCGTTTCTGGTTTTCTATCTCGCCCGAACCACCGCAAACAAATTACGCGCAAGTGATCGTTCAGGTCACGGACAAAGAACTCACGCCGAAGATTATCGGCCCATTGCAAGCGGCTCTTAGCCAACAGGTGCCAGGTGCATGGATCACTGTGCGGCAACTCCAGACAAACCCTGTCGAGACTCCAGTCGAAATCCTCATCTCTGGTCAGGCCGACACGGACGTTAAGGATGAAATGGCCGACATCCAGACACTGAGAGGGATTGCAACACAAACCATGGATGTCTTACGGCAGTCTCCCGGCATTGCTGTCATGCGGGATGATTGGTCTCCCGATAGCCCCCAGGTGAAGATCCAGATCGATCCAGACCGTGCGAATGTCGTTGGAATTACGAACTCCGATGTTGCGAACTCCACTGCAGCAGCGATCAGCGGCGCAACCGTGGGCTTGCTGAAGGAGGGCAATAAGAGCATCCCCATTGTGGCTCGACTCCGCCCAGAGGAGCGTGCACAACTCAGCCAGATTGAGAATCTGTACGCCTACTCCTCGCAGCAGAACACCAGAGTTCCGCTACTGTCAGTAGCCACTGTACGCAATATCCTGGAGACGGGAAGGATTCGGCGTCGCGAACATTTTCGCACGATTTCAGTTCTGTGCTTTCCAGCCCCCGGCGTCCTCGCGTCCGAGGTCCTCGGACCAGCGCAATCGAAATTGGACGCTCTCAAAAAGAACCTGCCTCCAGGCTATCAACTTGTAATCGCAGGGGAACAAGCTAAACAGGTCGACGGATTTCTCAACCTGGCTGTTGTGCTCCTGATCTCACTCGTTGGCATCTATCTAGCACTTCTCATCCAATTCAACAATGCCATCAAGCCTCTTCTTGTGTTCGCGGCAGCGCCTTATGGTGCGATCGGAGCCTTGATTGCGTTGGCCGTCATGCACACTCCGTTTGGATTCATGGCCTTTCTCGGCGTGGCGAGCCTGATCGGCGTCATTGTCAGCCATGTCATCGTATTGTTTGATTTCATCGAGGAGATGCACGAGAAGGGCGAGCCGTTGGAGCGCGCTCTTGCGGATGCCGGGATCGAGCGCATTCGCCCTGTGATGATCACGGTAAGCGCAACGATCCTTGCTTTGTTTCCACTCGCACTCGAAGGCGGCCCGCTCTGGAAGCCTCTCTGCTATGCCCAGATCGGCGGACTCGCTGTCGCTACCTTCATCACCCTGTTGTTGGTTCCGGTCTTTTACTCAATTGTTGTCCTCGATCTCAAGTGGATCAAGTGGAAGGTGGAAGAGAAGCGGCAGGAGACTACGGACATAGCCCCGACAACTGACCCAGAGCCCACTACAACATAACGAAAGTCCAGTGAACGGCCATGATATTTCTACCAATCTGGGAGCGCTCTTAGGGATGAACGTATCCGAGTATGATCTCGTCGTGATCGGCACTGGCCCTGCGGGTCATAGGGGGGCCATTGCGGCAGCGCAAGCGCGCAAGCGCGTCGCTATTATTGACCGAGCTGCAATGATAGGAGGCGTGAGTGCCCATACAGGCACCGTTCCCAGCAAGTCAATCCGTGAGGCCATTTTTCAACTCACCGGATTTGTCGTGAAGGCACGATACGGTGATGGGTCTCGCGGCCATGGCGAAGTCTCTATTCAGGATGTTTCCTCACGAGTGAACGCAGTTGTCGAGCGCGAGACTGAGGTAGTTCGATCACAACTGAGACGTAACGGGATTGATTTCTATCTGGGAGACGCGCTGTTTCTGGACCCTCATACAGTCGAAGTTCAGGACGACGGCGAAAAGACTCTGCTCAAGGCGCAAAAGATGCTGGTTGCCTGCGGTACGCGGCCTGCGCACAGTCCGGAGATTCCGTTCGACAATCACCGCATAGTGGATACAGATCACCTTTCCGGCTTAAGTGGTCTTCCGAACGAGGTCATCGTGGTCGGGGCGGGGGTTGTGGGCCTTGAGTA
>Ga0207109_1125_pt1 | contig 17672 bp, 14 predicted proteins | sample Alteio_BWMinHeat_73_FD_153584 | JGI IMG/M metagenome (GOLD analysis project Ga0207109, IMG submission 153584) | Enriched cells from forest soil in Barre Woods Harvard Forest LTER site, Petersham, Massachusetts, United States -... | ecosystem: Environmental > Terrestrial > Soil > Temperate forest >... | reverse complement strand
CCGAGAAGGCCTCGCAAAGGTGAATGAGGATGCCAAGTCAGCAACCGCCATTCCGAATTTTGAGTATAAGGTGTCGGCCGAAGTAGTTTGTCTTTCGGAAAAGGCCTGCATCATCGATTTTGGCGTCAGGGCCGTCGGATCCCGTAACACTTTACCCTCCGGGTGCCAAGAGGGGGACTACGTAGAAGGAAAGATCGGAATTGGCATTCCCCTCTGTACAGATGTGGTGCCGACTCAGTTTTTGAAGGGCTATCGATGGCGGGTAAACCGGATCTCAGCGGATTTGACGCCGCTGTTGCCGGGGACCGGCATGCGTGACTACTCACGATCGCAATATCAGCTAGTCGATTCGACGGAATCGGTCAAGACTCACAGTTATATCCTGCACTGTTCTGAAGTCGCGGAGGGCAGTAGTGCAAGTGTCCTCGTCGTCGGCGCCTCAGAAGACTCATGACGCGTATGGACGATGAGATAGGACCGTATGTGTCCACGATGGATTAAGTGGGCACAACCAGTCGCAAGAAGTGTGTTTCAGTTCTGGGGAGGGTTCACTTCATCCACGTAGACATCATCGATCGTGGCGGTTGCGATTGCTAGGTCGAGACGGGCGAGTAGTTGTTTAAAGGTCTCGTCTTGCGGCGGCGGAGCATGGCCTGGGTCTGACGTCCTTCCGCAGCGATGGCCACGGCTCCGACGGGTTCCATATAGCCGATCACGATATGACCACGTTCCGTGAACGCGGAAATGTTGGGGTAGGTCGAGATGGGCAGTAGGGAGTTTTCGTATTCGGGCAGATCTATGCGGCTTGCTGTAGTGTGGGGACGAGCTTTCCGGTGACCTTCCATGGCAGCAACTCCTCGATGTGTTTGATCGGGTGCTCGCCGATCCGGGAGAGCACGTATCGCAGATAAGCCTCGGGGTCCAGGCCGTTCAAGCGCGCCGTTCCAATCAGACTATAGAGGATGGCCGCCCTCCGTCCTCCGGCATCCGAACCAGCGAAAAGATAATTTCGCCTTCCGATGGCCACTGGCCTCAGCGCTCGCTCGGCAATCATATTATCGATTTCGATTCGGCCATCACCGAGATAGCGCGCCAGCGCATCCCACAGGCCGAGAGCATAGTGGATGGCAGCAGCGGTCTCGGACTTGGGCGCCAGTTGGGTGAGGGCTTGTTCCATCCATCGTCGCATGTCGTCGAACAATGGTCTGGCCCGCGCCGTTCGCGGCCATCTTGACCTCATTGAATTCCCATAGCCTCATCACCGCGTCCGTCGCGCCAGCGACTTACTCCAAACGGCCTATCGAAACCGCCCCGGTCAATGAAACTGGGCTCAATCTCGCCTCGTCTGCCGGGGCGGTCCCGATAGGGTTCTAACGTTTCTGGGTACTAATCCAGATTGCCAGGTAGACATGATCTGGATGAGTGGGTTGTCTGTTGGCACCAGTGGAGAATCAGGTGTGTGATTTTTGGGTCATCACAAGCCGATTCGGGGCTTGCCAATGCCCTATGGCACGGCCGGAAACGGAGCGGGCAGAGAGACTTCCGTTGGGCTACTGTACAGTGAGGGTCAAGCTGGGTACGGTCTTCGTTGTGCCGTTAATCGAGATTGAGACGGCGAGCCCCTGCACGGGACCGGTGGGCGTGCCAGGGTTGCCGCTAACTCCGGCTCCGCCTCCACTGCCTCCACCGCAACTCACGCAGGTTTCGATAACAACAAAAAGAAGCGCGGTAAATACAACGTACCTGCGGCGGTCCTTGCAACTGAAGGCAAACGCAAGCGCAGCGAGGCAAAGGCAGCATGCTGAAGCCAGAGTGCGCAGAATCTGCCCGTGTATGGCCAGCGGGCCGCTCTGCGGACGGATCTGCACAGACGTGCTGGTGCCGGAGGCGGCGGTGGACTTGAAGGTAAGCACGGAGGTCGCAGTACCGTTTGCCGGAAGAGTGAATTCGGCGAGCGAGCAGGTGATTTCCTCGAAAGCGGACACACCGCAAGTGGAGGAGGAGAGAGTGCCCGAACCAGTGAAACCGTTTTGACTGGTGAATGTCAGGGTGGTGGATACGGATTGGCCGGGCGCGGAAATGGTCAGGGCAGTGGGATTGGCGAACACGGTGTACGTCGGCGCGTCGGTGACGGTTTCCGTTAGCGATCCTTTAGATCCCGAGTAGTTCGAATCGCCGCTGTAGCTGGCGATGATGGAAATCGACCCGACGGCCAAGGTGGAAGTGGAGACCTGCGCCTCGCCGCCCGACAGGGTCGTAGTGCCGATGGATGTGCCATTGGCGGTGAACTGGACCATTCCGGTGGGGGTGAGTCCGCCAGAATTCACGGGAGCGACTTGAGCGGTGAAAGTGACATTCGTGCCGACGATGATGGAGGAATTCGAGGAGGCGACGGTTGTGGTGGTTGTGTTGCCCAGCCCTGTACCCGCCAGATTAACCGTCTGCGTACTGTCCGGGGCATTGTCTATGAATGTAAGGGCTGTAGCTGCAGTCGCTGCCTCGTTCGGGGTAAACGTGACACTCACGGAGCAGGTTGCTTGCGGGACAATAGTTGCGTTGCTGCACGTGTTTTCGCCGATTGCAAACTCCGTGGCGTTTGCCCCTGAGAGTGCTACGCCGCTTGAGCCGAAGATCAAATTGGCAAGTCCACTGTTCGTGACCGTTATGGATTGAGGCGTGCTCGACGTGTTAACCATTTGGTTGAAAGTTAGGCTCGAAGCCGAAAGCGTGACAGCGGGCGCCGGCGCACTGGGATTGACCTCGAATACTGTGCCAACTTGCGGGCCCGCCTCGCCCACTTCAGTAGTGCCGTAAAGGTTCCCGTTACGATCCATGACCAAGGCTGCAGCAGGACTTTCTCCGTCACCGATCCCGCCGAAGCTGTGCAGCACCTTCTCCGTATAAGTACCGGAGGAATGGACCAGTTCAAAAACCATTCCGCACCCGTAACCGGAGCACAATGTTGCAGAACCGCCCATCTTCGTGGTGCCGAAAAGATTGCCAGAGCTGTCCATTAGAAGACTTGCCACGGGCATCACGCCGTCGGTCGGGGTGCCTCCGAAATTGTGCAACACCGTAATTGCGTAGTTCCCTGAAGAGTTAGTTAGCTCGAATACTGTTCCGAAGCCGTAGGCGCCCCCATCGCTAGTTGTGCCATAGAGGTTTCCGGATGAATCCGTGATCAGCGCCGCGAGGGGGTTCGCGCCATCGCTTTCTGAGAACCTGTGGAGCACCCTTTCCGTATAACCGCCCGGAGAATTAACCAATTCGAAGACAGTGCCGCACGACGATAGGCCGCAGCTGTTTGGACCGCCATCTGCGCTGGTCGTACCGAAAAGATTGCCCGCAGTATCCATAACAAGGCCAGCGACCGGATACCACCCGTCGGTGGCGCTTGCCCCGAAGCTATACAGCACGTTCTCGGTGTAGCCGCCCGGAGAGTTGACTAGTTCGAACACTGTTCCAACGCCGAACGCGCCGCCCCCGGCCGTAATGCCATAGAGATTGCCCGACGTGTCCCCAATCAATCCGGACAGCGGGTTCGCGCCGTCGAAGCCGGTGAAGTTGTGCAGCAGTTTTTCTGTGTAACCGCTGGAGGACTTCACCAACTCAAACACAGTCCCACACGACGAGAGGCCGCAGCTGTTTGGGCCGCCATAGCCTGTAGTACCGTATAGATTCCCGGATGCGTCCATAATCAGACCAGCTGTTGGTTCATCGCCGTCGCTGGGTGCACCAATGAAGTTATACAGCACGTTCTCCTTGTAGTTTCCCGAAGAATTGACCAGCTCGAATACGGTGCCACATGCGTTGGGGCCGGAGGGATCGGGGCACAATACAGCTGTGCCGCCCCCCGATGTGGTTCCGATGAGGTTACCCGACTCATCTAAGAGCAGAGGCGCTGCGGGCTCAGTTCCGTCAGCGGGTGTGCCGCCGAAGGTGTAGAGCACGGTCTCCGTCTGAGCCATGACAAGGCCGGACAATGACGTAAAGGACAGCACAAGCAAAGACGCGAGACGCGTCATCGCGCGTTTCTTCCGAGCGCAATGTACACCTCTTCCATCGCTAATAGGGCCGTGCATCAGGGCTCCCCCTGGAGAAAGGAGTGCGGGTAAAGGACGACAGCAAGTGTACACTTGAATGGCTTCCGATGCCATGTCATTTCGCCGGCGGGCAGCTACGATCGGCGGCTGCAGACCAAAGCCCCCCGCGTATCCTTGCGGTCTTCGGTGCGCTCATGCTTCCGGGCGTCACATAAATGGTCGGCCTCCGCATCCAGCAACGCGTTCAACGTCTCTTCCACCGTCGACCGAACCACTTCGTCCAAATGCGCCTGAATCCGCCCTTCGTCGATCTGTACTACCGGCCCAAGGTTTCCCTTGGTCCCGTTCTCTGGCACAGCTCCCGCTTCCATGGTTGGCTCCATCGCACTCGCCTCAGAGGTCTCGCTCCTCCTGCTTGTACCAACCTCCACCGCTCTAACTCAAATCAAATGTGCGAAAGAAATCCTACGTTATCCTCGAAGCTGCCCTGGGACGCCAATATGACCTGTCGCATCGTGCTCCTTACCCACTTACAACTTTATTCAACTCGGCTGTGGATTTGGGACTTGTGCAGAGGTTTCAAAGAGGTTTTACGATGCTCTGGTTCCATTCCTGTGTCGTTTCAATCAAGCATCCACGAGTGGTGCAGCTCAAATTCCCTTGCCACACGGTCGTTCCTGTAAACGGCGCAGTTGGAGGACTCGTATCCCAAACATTCAGAACTTGTTGTCCTGAATTCATATGGTTATTCACCGGGCCACCGCTAATAGAATGAACCGCCCCATTGCAATCAGTGACCTGCGCATCGCAATGCTGCATACCAGTTGCGCCCAGATTGTCAGTCTGGATACCGCGCCACTTCACGACCGTGTTTGGCCCGTTATTTGGGGCTCACATAACGCCCACGGCGTTCTCAGTAAATAACCACCCGAGAACCTCGATCATTCTCTCTTTCAAGAGTCTCGATGAGCTCGTCGAAGTCACTCCTTAGAGCCGGCGAAGGGTTTTTGTTCTGCGCCGCCACGATGCCAGCGATCAGAGCTGGAAGCTCAGTCGCTTCATAGGAAGCGGGTTCAACGTCTACTGTCTGAAGCCGTTCAATAAGAGACTCGCTGGCTTCTTGAGAGGAGTCCGGTTGCTTCAGCAACAAAGAAACAATATGCCGGCTAATGACACAAAGAACAACTGCTTTTTTGCTCCGCTCTTGATCTTGCGGCAGAGCCTGTCTAGCTACTGTCAATCTGGGGTTGGCGGCAAGCCTCTGGAGCGTCTCGTGCGCTTGCTGCTCCATCGCCCTGCGATTGGCGTCAGCATTCCGAGTTAGCTCAATGCCGATCCCGTATTTACGTGCCATTAGAAGCGCGAACACAAAGAGTGCTACAAAAGCAACCGCAGATACTGCCAGAATTGATTGACTACGCATGCTCGCCTCTCAAGGTTGTAACGGAAATGGTGTGCCAGGATAAGACGTCTGTGGATCTGTGCATCCTTTTACAACAAGAGTGTTGAATTGAGTTTCCTTCCCGTTTTGGTCTGTGCCCACGTTCCCGTTAACGATGGTAAAAGGGCCCCACTGAGTCTCCGTGAGCGGTGAAAAGTATGTGAGCACTATCGCACCGTTTCCAGAGACGGACATAAGTGTCCCCTGAGTTAGCGTAAGAGCATTGAGTCTCATCATGTTTCCTGTCTGGCCCAAGCGCAAAAAGGTAAACCCATAGTAAGTCGACTTCCCGGGCGCAGAATTAATGTGGTTCTGAGTGATATGGTCGAGGGCAGTCATAGGCCCACCTCGGTATTTGTTCACGACGTTATAATTCAGCTTACTTGGATCCGCGCCGCTGCACGGATTTGGTCCGACTGCGTTCAATCCGTTATTTGGTGCGCCACCGTCGGAGGCTCCGCTAGGTACTCCGCCCGTGAACGCCCATGGGTCACCGAAGCTAAACATCAAATCCCATGGAGTGGTGGCGCCATAGTCTCCTGGATCAGAGATGTACCCTGGTAGTACATCAATGTAACCGCCGCCCGATGGATCGAACGGATTGAACGGATCTCCTCCTCCTCCTCCAGGACAATCGTTAGGTGGTTTACACCGCGCCGGACCAATTAATTGCAGGCCTAAGGGGTCGATGAAGGTTACCGGATTATTCGCGACATATGCATACCGATTCCACGTCTGAGGGTTAATTGGATTCACTACGGCCGAACCGCCAGGATCTGGAGAAATCCAACGGCCTTGGGATGAATTTAGTCTGCGAAACGCAAAATCATACAGGCTCGTGACTGTGTCCGAATTCTGTCCCGTGAACGATGGATCTGATGTTCCTGACGTCGCGTATTGTTCGCCGAACGGGGCGTAGGCGGTGCTGGAATACAAACCGCGCGCCGGGGTTGAAGCCAGCCGGGAACTGCCGAGCCAATCCGGGTGCCTGTAGTAGGCCAGCCCGGACGACGTGTACACCGCGGTCCCTCCGCCCGGCAGGCCAATGAACGCCTCGGTCAAAGACGTTCCGTTCATGATGGCCGTCTTGCCCACAGGACTATAGAGAATTTCAGCATAGCTCGACCCGCCTCCCTTCTCAACCACTCGGCCCAGTGCGTCGTAGGTAGCCGAAATGCCGTTTACAGATGCCATGTTTCCCCAGTTAGGATCCCATGTGTAGGTATTCAGGTTGTCGGATAATAGGTTTCCGTTTGCATCGTATTGAACATTGGTGCCCGCCAGACCGAACTGATTTGTGGCGGGGGAATACGTGGCAGCGAACGAGGAGCTGCCGCTCTTGACGATATTCCCAAATGCGTCATACGTGAAAAGCTGCTGCCATTTGGTTCCGCAGTCGACAGTGTAGCCGTTTGCATTACGCCCGCCCAGTCTCCCGAGATCGTCATAAGTAAACGAACACGACTGCGAATCGTTTGTGCCGGAGATGTTATCGGTAATCGCCAGCGTCGCCGGCGTGCCATTCCTGTTGTAGGTTAGGATACCGCCATCCGTGATTGTGCCGTTCAGGTAGGCTTTGTAGCTGGTTTGCCGCCCGGTGTTTTGATCGAAGCCGAAGGTGTCGCCATCCCCGGAGCCGAAGGTGATTGCGACGATGGCGCCCAGAATGGAAGTGGTGCTGCTTGTCGAATAACTCACGTGCGTCATGGGATTCGTGCCAGTGGACGCAGTTACCTGCGTGTGTCTTCCTTCTCCGTCGAGGCCAGCCCCGGCATTGTTGCTGGCTCCGTAGTACAACGTCGGCACCGAGGGAATGCCGCTCAGCGTCTGCAGAGCTCCCGAGGGCCAGTATGCCGCGCTCGTGTGGTAATAGTATCCCGTGCTCAAGTGAGGCGTCGATTCGTAGAAGTCCGTTAGCTCCCCTCGCGGCGAATAGCTGAACCATTCGTCAGTGTACTGAGTTCCGCTGCAATTGTCCGTCTTTGCTTCGAGCAGCCGCGTTTTGGTGTTCGCAACTGTCACGCCTGAGGGTGGAGTCACGCTGGCGTCGTATCGATACCGGCGGCATACACTATTGTATCCAGCGTCGATCACGCGATGGAGTGAATCGTATCCGAAGCAGGTCTTGTTTCCCGCGTTGTCTACTCTCGTCGTCAGGTCTCCTGGCGATGCCGCCGTTGTAGTGCATGCCACATCATATGTGTAGGTCGCCGTTCCATTTGCCCCACTGTTGCCGGTCTCGGGATTCGATTCGGAGATCAACCGGCCAAGCAGGTCATATGAATACGAGCGAGTCTGTTGATTGGAAGCGGCTTGCGCATTCTGGGTCACTGTCAGCAAGTGCCCAGGAGCATCATAGGTGTATCTCGTCCAATAGCCGGTCTGTGTCGTCGACTGTCCGCAGGTGCCAACACCTGGGAGAGTCGTCGACATTTCGCAGACAGAAGTAATTCTTCCCAATCCGTCGTATTCGAGCTGCTTCTTGAACGTCTGGCTGCCGCTGACGGTTACGAGCACGTCATTGCCCACATAACTGTACGAAGTCGCTCCGCCCCCGGAGTCCGCAACGGAGAGCGGACGCCCAAGCGCATCATACGTCGTGCTCACTCCCGGCGCAGTCGAGCTTGTTCCCCCTGCCGCGGCGCTGAAAGGCAAGGTCGACCTGGCGGGCAGGCCGATGGAGTTGAAATCTGTCTGCGCAGTATCATAGCTGCTTGCACCAGGCCCTTGCAGCGTTTGACTCAGAATGGACCTGCCGAAGCCATCGACCGTCCCGCGCACGTCCTGCACGGAGTTCCCGGCATTGAAGGTAAGATTCGATTCAACCGTGGTTGGACTGACGTAGCTGATCGTTGTTTGATTACTCAACTGATCATTGACATTCGCCGGTCGCCAGAAATAGGGGTCGGTGTAGTTTGTGGTGATGGTCTTCGTATTTTCGTCCGTCGTTGACAATAAAACTCCTCCGTTACAGTTCCAAGTCATCGAACGTGTAAGGCTCAACGGTTCTGCAATCGAAGTGACGAACGAATTCCCGCAAGCACTGTACGAATAGGTATAGGTGCCTGCAGACCCATTTACATCTACCGAAGTTTGGATATTTCCCGTGTCGAAGTAGGTGAACGTACGGCTTAAGGTCGAACCGCTGATGTTCGTCTGATACGTGACCGTCGTGAGATTCCCTCGCGACCCAGCGATCGCGGAGTGCTGTGGTGTTCCAGTCGTTGAAGCTACGGTTCCTTGGTCATAGCTATATGACGTGTTTGCTAATGTTGTCCCGCTGCCATCCTTGACAACTATGCTTGACGGTCGATCGACAATGCCATTCGCCAAAGTCGCGTAGGTGATGATCTTATCGCTCTTCAAGTAAGTGGAGGATGGCGCCGCTCCCAACGTGACGCCATAGTCGTACTCTTTGGCCTCCGTGACCAAGCCGTAACTGTTGTACGCCGCCTCGGACAGTCGCGTTGCTCCACCTGCAGGTTGCGCGTAATAATCAATTTGACCAATCGAGGAGTTGACCGTTGCCGTTGCGCAGTTTGCGAAGTGATTGTTGTAACAGGAAGTCAACGTGAGGAGAAGACAGTTGCTCGTGATTGTGCTCGAGCACGAGTTCCCGGAAATCGCGCCTTGATAGCTCTGGCGCTGAGTCTCGTAGAAGTTGTAGGTAGCTACCGTGTTCGTTCCATTGGTCGTGGCATCCTCCGCGAAGTTAATAACGGAGTTGTTCCCAGCCGGATCGACAACAGTGGTTTTCCAGGTCGATCCGGGACCGGGCGAACCGGACTGTACTTGTCTCGTATAAGACCACGATCCGCCCGGAGTCAGTTGTCGGGACAGTGCCGCTGTTGAGCCGTCGCTAAAGATCCCATTGTTTGCGCCGCTGTAGGTGTAGGAGACCTGTCCAAGGGTCGGAAGCGTCACAGAAGCGATTCGGCCGGTGACGCAGGCAGGTGACGTTCCCGTCAGGGGAGTGCAGGATCCCGGTGTTTGCTCATACGTGAATTGATATTCGCTACCGTCCGGGAGCTGGATAGAGCTGACCAGGTTAACGCTGGTTGGTCCGAATTCATGAATCAAGGGCGTGCCGGTAAAGCCGAAATTGGTTGCGACCGTGTATGCGGCATAGTTCACCGTATAGGTTGCATTGGCTCCCGACGGAGCGACGTATGTGTAGGTAGCCGGGCTGCTCGGTGTTCCGCTACCCCCAAGGGTAAGGACAGGAGAAGTGCCTGACAGCGTATCGAAAAACTGCCTCGTACTGTTGTTGTACGTCAGGTTGTTACCGTTAGAGTCAACATAAGCTCCGTTGCCTCCGTTAAATCCAACGTTTGTGTTCACATTCGCGCCATAACGAGTCTTTACTGTGTCCCCAAGCTCATTCGCGTTCGCGGTGAGGATGAATCCAGAGCCGTCGGTTGCCGTGGCCACCAGCTGAGGACCATAGTTAATGATGTCACATGCACCGCTTATTTCGGTCCAGTAAGTACTTCCAGGAAAGGGATGGGTCTTTCCGATCCAATCGATATAGGTATATGTGTCGGTATTGGTGGTTATTGTCCCGAATTGGCCATTGGGACAGTACTTGCCTGGCGGCGATGTTTGACTTGTCTCTGAGATTGAGAGATATCCGACTTGGGCAAGCGATTGTCCGGTCCATCCCCACGTCCCGACAGGGACCCATTGCACGGTGCCATTCACTGTTCCCTGCCGCCAAATCGAACTGTCGTAGCTCAGGTCGTAAGTAAACGGAACCCCACGTCCTGACTTGTGAAGGATTGGGACCGTGAAATGAACGTTAAGATTACCCTGATTAACCGTGTCGAACGGACCGCCACCAAAACTACCAAATGCGGGCGTTCCCGTGGACACCTGAGCGGATCCCGAAATGCTGGCAAGAATGATCGAGAGCAAGGCGGCATGCTTAAGAGCGAGCTTCATCTGGGCGTCCTCGTGAACTGGCCGAATTTGTTAATTAATCGCGAATATTGAGATTGAGAGGCCGGTATTGAACGATCCACTGGTAATGGATAAATCGAGCATCAGTGATCCTTGTTGGTAGCTGCGGATATGCGCCGGAATCTCTATGCCCCCCATCTGTTGATAATCCGCAAAGTCGACCTCGACGGGGAAACTAGCCTTGACATTGTTGTCGGGATGAACGTCGTAGGCGATCGAAACGGGGAGCAGCGTTGAGGCGTCCAGATAAAAATCCATCGTGCTGAACTGTATGGCGGAACCGAGCTGACCGGATTGGTAAACGTGCGACTGAAGGTGCTGAACGCTTACGCCGTTGCGCGTTTCCTGTCCGATGTAAGAAAGGACGATATTCGGCCCTCCTGCCAATGAACCCAACGCGGGAAAGAACCAGGCCGCGTCCGTCCGGCAATTTGGGGCAGCAAAATAGCCGGATGTGCCGTCGGGATTCGTCCATCTTCCCAGTTGCACTCCGGTTTGCGCATCGCGGACTTCGCTGCGGGTGCCTCCGGAAAGCTCAAGGTCCATCCGGCTTTCCCCCCGGGGCATTGCTTTCAATGTGGCTGTTCCCGAATCGGTGCCCGAAACCACATTGCCTGTGAGCGTGACGTCCCGGATGACCGTGCCTCCCGTCAAGGCCGCGATTGCCGTGTTGGCCAGCGTGACAGCCTGCGGGTCGTTCGCCGGAGCCGATACGGAGGACGGCACGGATTGGGGCCAGGAGACGTGACAGCAAAGAAAAGACAAGAGCAATGCGCAAACGCGTACTACGCGGTCCGTCGACATCGGCAACCTCTAGTATTCGAATGTGGTGAGAAATCGGGTGGAAGAGATGTGCCAGTCGGCAACGGCCGCGACGCACAAGCCTATCGTCGACATCGCGGGGAATGAAGCCGCCAAACTGGGCGCCAAGGCAAAGCGGTGTTTCAGTTGTATGAAAATCCGAATCAGGGCACGTAACGTTACCCCCAGAGTAAGTAGCCCTGTTCGATAAACACGAAAATACGAAAGTGCGTGCGAAATTGTCAAGCGTTCTTTCGAATGTCGTAAGCGTCCAACGATTCGCAAGATGTCCGCTTCCGGCTGTCGGCCGAGATCCCGCCCGAGGCCGCGTTCACGGCGAGCAAAAGATTTTTTCCAGTCCTCAAGTACTATGGGGCATTGCCTAGCAGCAGTTTGGGCTCAAATGGTTGGCCGTGTGAGCCAAGACGACAATCCTGGAAGCGCTGGGCGACGAGATCGACGCTGAGAAGCCGTGTGGCAACTTCGTGTTCCGCTACCTGCGGCAGACCGCATTGGGGGAAGCAGTCGCCGAACGACTGCGAAGGACCTGCGTCAAGCTCTGTCGGAAGGTGGGAGGGATCTCGAGCGGATCACCTCTTCCTGGAGGTCATCTGCTCTCACAGCAGATGCGTGGGCCAATCGCGGCTCCTGCGAATCACCCCAAAATCAACGACATGAGGGGGTATCGGAGCTTCGAGCCAAGGGTGCTGTAGGCGGATTTGTGGCTCTCAAAGCATAAGTGTTGATCGTTTGTGCTCTGACCGCAACAACATCGACAACATCGTGAGTTCCCGCCGGTTTCCACTCAGCATTCAAATCGGACGATCTCCGACGCATGTGATCGGAACCTGAAGCATCATCAGTTCTCAACTTTCGGTGTATGCTCTTTCCCATGACCTCAGCGGTCACATTCTGGTCGGCCTTTCTTGATGGCTTTACCATGGGAGGCCTTTCTGATCGCCTTAATATTCCAGGGGGCCCCACAAGACTACTCCAAGCGAGCCACGAGCGACTCATCGCGCCAGAGAAACTGGAATTCATGATTGATGAACTGGCTACCCACACTGAATTTCTCGGTTTGACAGCACGAGGTTCGCCAATGTACACGCGATTGTTCCATGATTACAAGGCATCGCTCAACGTCCTGTTGAGTCACTACACCTCGTTGAACCCTGGGCAGCGCAAGAGGCTCATTCAATTGGTTCGCCCTGAGTTTTGGCCCAGCATGACTGAACCCGCGTGGGATCACGCGGCCAGCGAGACTAGCGAACACGTCAGGAGATTCTCCTAGTCAATGGCGAAGCAGGAATCTCTGATTGAGCTGACACCTGAGATATTTCAGGGCCTCAGTGATAAAAAAGCGGCTGCTTTAGCTCAAGCCGCGGATGCCCTTCACAAAAGACAGGCCACGTATGCTTTGCTCGGAATGGCATGTGGGACACTCACGCTTTTGGCGTGTATCGGTGCCTTCGTTTATCTGGCCATTCAGAATCATCCCAAGGAAGCCTATGTTGCGCTAGGAACTGCGGTATTGGCGATGATTGGCCGGATTATCAAAGCCCGGCTGTAACTAATCACGCTCCAGGTTGTTGATTGCCCTTCGCAGTTCATCACATCTTTGCAAATCTGACGGCACCCTCGGTTTCGAGGCGACAGGAAGGACAGCGTCAAATGTTGTGGCTCATTCCCGTTTAGCGTCCCGAAAAACCGACGTTATCAAACCGAAAACCGCGCATCGTGGTGAACTTCGCTTGGCACCCGGTAACCTTTGAAAATCAGACGGCAAAATCTACCTGAACACCTGAACGCGGTTTTGCGCAGAAACTAGTCTAAGAATTCATCTGGATTCCTCGCAAGGGTCGCCGTGTGACCGGCATCACCGAGCAGAGCCACTCCGACTAGGGCTCACAATATGCCTGCGTGGAGTACGTGGATCTTCCCGAACGGCATGGCGCGGTGCTCAGCATGAGCCGCGCCGGCTGCCCATGGGAGAACGGTCGCTGCGAGAGTTTGATCAAGACGCTCAAGCAGGAGGAGATTGATGCCCTATCGCACCATGGACGAGCTGGCGGCCCACATCGAGGAGTTCATCGAACAGGTCTACAATTCCATTCGGCTGCACTCGGCGTTGGATTACCGATCGCCGGTGGAGTTCGAACAGCAGTGCATTTCCACTAATCGCTCTGCCGGATGGCTGCCGGCGAGCCTGAGTTTTCCGAGGCATAGGGAAAGCTCGTCCGATGTACTCGATCAAGCGCAATTACGCCGGGACGAGTCATGACACTCGCCCGGCTACTCATCGGCATGAGTTTCGGCGGGATATTCCTTGGCCGGGTTGCTCTCCAGCATTGCCCGGCCTCCGCTTCTCCCGCTGGGAACAGTTCTTCCACACCAACCTCCGTTCCGCCAGCAAATTGCAGCGAACGGCGAACTGTCGACTACAGCCGGCGCAGTCCAGCTTTGACCGCAACAGAATCGACTACGTTAGGAACCTTGCGAGAGAATACTTCGGCCATCAAATCCCAGATTGTCTCTCATTGCTCACGGCCCGAGTTCGCAGGGCAATCCAAGGTGGTGTGCCAGGTGAAGTCACGCAAACGCGTTCAAAATGGCCTCGCGAAGTTCCTTACCATCCATGATGGGTGGTTCGCCCAAAGGGAGCACAATGTCTGGGGCTTCAATCCTTTCCAGCCTTCGACGGCTGTACATGACGATCTTGACCTCAGTCACCGGAAAGAAAACAGATTCATTGAACTGCGAATGCTCAGCAATCCAGTGATTCAACTTGTTGGCCTCTTCCACGCCGAGACCTCTCAATGCTTCAATGCCAATGTGTGTTAGCGTGACCAATGCGTTTGCCGTTTCCTCATCTTCCGGTGCTTCCGATTCGAGGGGCGAACTCGCTTTCTTCAGGGCCCACCTCAGGTCGCCAAGCTCACTATCCCTGGTCTGAGTAGCCAAAGTGATGTTTCCGTTCCGTTTGTCACCGAGTTTCACTTGTTGAAAGTGCGTACTGTATGGGCGGCACCGGCTGATTGCTTGTATCACGCCATCGAAGTCAATGCCTTCGAGATTTCGGGCGCTGATCTTCTCAATTTGAGAACTACAGATGCTGCCAATTGTGGAATGTAAGAACTCTGCATCTACCACGTCTTGTTCGCCCGATAGTCTCTCCACCTCACGTTTCCAAGTCGAAACTTTGGCACGGACATTACCTTCAATCCCATGGCCGGCCACCAATACAACGCCATACCTTGTCTTCTTGTTGTCCTCGGTTCGGGTCGCAACTTTGCACTCATCTAGACCCAAAAGGACGGCTGCTTCGGATGGCCCTCTTATGCACCCTGTATTCACCCGCATTTCGCGTCATCCCCGGGTAATCGAAGAATCGGAGACAAAGCGTCGCGCGCGACGACGCCCACATCTCACGATTTGCCGACTCCCTTTGTAAGTGTCCGTTCCGGGCGCTCAATATTGTCACGAAGATTTCGATATTCGGCGAAGGTGCCGACATCGTTCCATTCGCCGGCGTATTGAAACGCCTCCAGTACCTCGCCCTCAGTAACCAAGTGCTTGATGAATTCCCCAGCATTATCTGAAGAAAATCCTCCACGCACGTATCCTTTCAGGTGCTGCAGGTTCTCTTTGGTCAACAAATAACAAAAGGTGCTCGCAAAGGTGCTTTTAGGATACTGTGGCTTTTCCTCAAAATCGATAATCCTGCCCGTAATATCCTGTTTTACCGCTCCCAAACGTCCCGCAATCTTATCGGTCGAACCTTCATCATGTGTGACGACCATACCCACCTTCTTATTTAGGAAACTTTGGACAAGTTCCTTAAAACTACCTTCGAAGAAGTTGTCTGCTCCCGCCACAAGTACATTTCCCTTGATGTCCTCGCGAGTTACGGCAAAATGCAGTGCGCCGATCGCCCCTCGTTTTTCCTCAATTGATCTGGTTCCGTCTGAAATTATCTTGAAATGATTGGGGTCTCTGTACCTTGGTTCGGTCGCTCGAGCTTTCCAATTTTCAAACTGCTCGATATACTTCTCGTTAGTTACGACAATTATCCTCTGTATCTCCTTAATGTCCTTCACGCCTTCGAGTAGCCACTCGAGCACGGGTCTACCGTCGATTGGAAGCAATGCTTTCGGTCTTCCTTTCAACTCAGGCACGCGGTCCGCTTCGGCGGAGAATCGAGTACCATATCCTGCGGCAAGGATCACCATCGATATTGATCCCTCATCGGGTTCTCCATCTGTTTGGGATAGAAGTGCCTTCATTTCCGCATTAAAGGCTTCCTCTGCCGAGTTAGCTCGAGACAGATATGCGTCACTGGACATACTATATGAGTCCCACAGGACCTCGAATGCCGACTCTAGAATCCTTTCTTCTGATGTGACTTGTGGCGGTGCGAATCGTTCATGTTCGAATACAGCATATTCACCACCGAGAACCACCCCTCTGCTATACAGACGATTGCGACCGTAAGCGTACTGTTCGACAAACATGGAATCCCGAGAAAGAAGCATAGCGCAGGGAAGATCCGCGGCGCTTAACCGTACTTGGATGTCACAGCCTGCCTCTCGTAGGCTGTTGACTCTGCGGAGAGCATAGTCAACGTCATGGTAGAGGTTTGAATTCTTGTGCTTTTCCCAAGTAAACTCCCGGAGCGCACGCCGATGTTTTCAATGGGATTGGTGTCGGCGACCACTCGCAAAATCGCACCCCTGCTCACTGGATTGACCACTAAGAATCTTATTTTGGCGCCACGTCCGGCGGGACTGGCCGCTGCCTCGATATCACCGATGATTTGTTGCATGTAAAATCGGCCAGTGAGAGCTTGTATGGCGACGATTTCACCCGGACAGCGGCCACGGAGGACGTGTTTTTGACGATCAGTAAGGAGGCCTCGGTCATCTTGACGGAAGATACGTACGAGGTGACTCTCGCGGATGGGTTGCCCAACGCCGACCTTGGGTTGATCCTTTGATGCGGTCCGCGAGGAACCCCAGATGATGTCATAGCCATACAACAATTGTTCATATGTGTCGCTAAATCGCCTGTACTGGAGCAGAGGCATGTTACCTCCGCCCGAACGATGGTGATATGTGTATTGTTCAACAATGGCGAAGGCATCGGTTATGAATTGAAAGGCAAATGACCCATGCTGATATAGTCGCGCCTCGATCACAGGCGGTACGCTTGCGATGCTGTCCTGTGGGGGCTTTCGCTTTGGATCAAGTTCGTTACAGAGAGCGACTACGGTTAGTATCCCTTGAGGCACATCCTCGTTTAGTTTGTTCGGCAGATTCTTCTCTACTTGGACTCTGAAATCGCCCTCCGGACTTGTGGGATCAAGAAGCAGAAGTCGTACTTTCAAACGATCCGCCTCTGGAATGTTTGATGTTTGCTCATGTTTCAGGCGCGCGCTTATCGCCTGCCAAACTTCGTGCAGTTTTGCGGGGAACAGGAAGTCGCGCAGGGAGATTCCAATTATGGAAATATTCTTGTTTCGCTTGTCGCGAATTGCCTCTAGGAATACCGAAAGTACCTCGTCTCGTTTGACGAACAGACCGTCAATTCCGCAGCGAGCGAGAGGCTGCTTTGTTTCTTCGCCAGCCGGCACGAGGAGCTTCACGGCGGCACCTGCGGTCGTGCCAATAAATGCCGCCTTGCCGAGTTCATACAGGATCGCGTACCAAATGGGCCATAACCCTGTCGAAGGCAGCCGTGCGAGAACATAAGACAAGGCCATCAACAGAAAGCCCATCGCTCCGAATACAAGCAAGACAATCCAAGTTTCAACGCTTATCAATCGCCGAATCGCCAATTGGGGTTCCTCACAACGTTCTTCAGGGATTGCGTTGCCACCGGCTAAAGAAACCTTTACAAAGATTTCCTATCTGTGTCCGAGCGCATTGGACACATCCGGGGATTTTCATTCTGTTTCCAGCGTCCGCAATTATGCTCTCCGATACCTTAGAGAAACAAGCCGGTTGTTTTCCATTCTTCCCAGACTGAGCGCTTCGGCCACGTGGCGCATGGACTCAAGGCTTTCAATACCAGGGCACAGTACTTGGGCAAGCGATCACGCCGTTCTTCCCAGCTCCCGGACGGATTTTGGGATTTTGGAGGACTTTAAAGGTAAGCGCGGCTTTCTGGCCGTCCTTACAGGATTCGAGGATGAGCGAAGCTCTTCTTTGTGGTGGTGCGCAGCCGCCGAGGAGCTTAGATGGGGTGGCCCTGGAGCCTTCTCATGATAGAACTAGCAGGCGCCGATATTGGACATTGGAGGAGAAGGAGAGGTGGTCGAAGAGACCAAAGGCCATGGGTAGCACAGCTCCGTCAGCCCATTCAGGCTGGCCTTCGGGAAAGTAGATCACCTGGTGCAAACCCAGCTGGTCGAGGACCCCTCTGAATTGCGA
>Ga0207109_1123_pt1 | contig 17703 bp, 16 predicted proteins | sample Alteio_BWMinHeat_73_FD_153584 | JGI IMG/M metagenome (GOLD analysis project Ga0207109, IMG submission 153584) | Enriched cells from forest soil in Barre Woods Harvard Forest LTER site, Petersham, Massachusetts, United States -... | ecosystem: Environmental > Terrestrial > Soil > Temperate forest >... | reverse complement strand
GCGGGGTGAAAACGCACCCAAACACACGTATCAGACGGTACGCGTCGCCGAGGGCGTTGTCGCCTTCATCGCCTCGGAATCCAACACCGGGATCGTCAGCGGCAATTGCGTTGCGGTCATTGGAGATGACGGCGTTCTCGTGGTGGACTCCACGAGTTTCCCTTCTCACGCCCGTCAGATCATCGCCGAGATCAAACAGATGACCAACCAACCCGTGCGCTTCCTGGTACACACGCACTGGCACCCGGACCATCTGATGGGGGACGGCGAATTTCGCGCGGCGTTTCCGGGCGTGGCCGTCGTCAGCACAAACTATACACAGAAAGCTATTGCCGAGCTGGCACCGAAATACATCAAGGGCACCGCCGACGGAGGAGGGGCCTACGGCGCCACCCTGCGCAAAAAAATCCAGGAAGGCAAGGACGACGAGGGCAAGGTGCTCACCGAGGCCGACAAGAAATACCTCACCGACTTCGCCAACAGCGTGGACTTCGCGGTTCCGGAATACAAACAGTACAAAACTGTGCTGCCCAACGTTGGCTTCAAGGATGAGCTGACGGTGCACCTGGGAAAGCGCGAAGTGCAGATTCTGTTTTTGGGGCGCGGGAACACTGCCGGGGACGCGGTCATCTTCGTTCCTGACGCCAAGGTGATTATGTCGGGCGATCTGCTGGTGGCTCCAACGCCTTACAGTTATGGTTCCTTCCTGACGGAGTGGGTGCAGACTTTGGCGAAGCTTAGGGCCTTGGACGCGACGACAATTGTTCCTGGCCACGGGCCCGTTGAGCATGACTACGCCTATCTCGACCTCGTTTCGTCCGCGCTGCAGGCCGTGACTGCGCAAGTGCAAGCGGCAGTCGCTAAACATCTTTCGCTCAAGGAGACGCGTAAACAGGTAGATCTGTCCGCATTTGAGAAGAAGTTCTGCGGCGGCGATCACGATCGGGAGCTCGCTTTTCGCGAGGGCTTCCGCGACCAGGCTGTCGAGCGCGCCTATCAGGAAGCTAAATTTACCAACGAAGATTAGCGGACAGGAATTGCGTTCCGTCGAGCAGTCATTCCGCTTTCGCGGCCATGCTAGACTCGGAAACCGTGGAAACGGTTTCTATTTCCCAACAGAATCCCCCCATTAGCAATGCGGCGCGCATCGGATGGGCCGTTCTCATCGTGGCGACGCTTTATGTTTGTTATTTCAGCCATCTCGGAGCGATTGGATTTGTGGGGCCGGATGAGCCGCGTTACGCATGGATTGCGCGGGACATGATGGAGAGTGGCGATTGGGTAACGCCGCGGCTCTATGGAAAACCCTGGTTTGAGAAACCGCCGCTGCTTTATTGGGGCGCGGCGCTTAGCTTCAAACTCTTTGGCGTGAGTGAAGCTGCCGCGCGTTTGCCAAGCGCGATCTCTGCCCTTCTGGCTACGCTCGCGCTTGCCTGGCTTGCGCTACGCCTCTATGGAGCGGAAATAGCGCGGTGGCTATTGCTGCTGCTTCCCACAACTGTCGGCATGATCGGTTTTTCTCACGCAGCCGCTACGGATATGCCCTTCAGCGCGATGCTTACCATCGCCATGGTGTGTGCGGCCGTTGTGCTGGGCCTAACGCGCAATGAGAATTCCCCAATCATTCCTCAGACGCCTTGGCTCGCCCTCTTGCTCTTCGGTTTTTTCCTCGGGCTTGCTGTACTGGCAAAAGGCCCGGCGGCGGTCATTCTTTCCGGCGGCGCCGTTTTCTTCTGGGCGCTCATCACCAAGCGCTGGCGCGACTCGTTTCGCCTCTTTCATCCCGCGGCCATCGCGTCTTTTTGCATTACGGCGCTCCCCTGGTACATCTTGTGCGCCCGCCGCAACCCGGATTTCTTCCGCATCTTCATCATCGAGCACAATTTCAAGCGCTACTTAACTCCAGAATTCCAACACATCCAGCCGTTCTGGTTTTACGTTCCAGTTCTCCTCCTGGCGATACTCCCTTGGACCATGAGCTTCGCAATCGCTCTGAGAGGGGCGTGGCGTTCAAAGAGTACCGACCGGCTGAACCCGCAAGGCCTGTACTTTAGCTGCTGGGCGATGTTCCCGGTTTTTTTCTTCAGCCTTTCCAAATCAAAACTACCAGGTTATATCTTGCCGACAATCCCCGCGCTCGGGCTGCTCATGGTCCAGGGAATTTCGCTATCTGTCCGCAAAGTCCTTCCTGGCGATCGCTGGATAAGAATCGCCAGTGGGACCACTTTGATCATTCTCGGATTACTCGCTGCATTGCAGTTAGACCAGACGCCCTTGGTTTGGCCCAGCCTGGCTCTCATCGTTGGTGGAATTGCCGCATTGGTCTTGAGAAATCTGCGGCCTGCCCTCGCAGGCGGGGTGGTTGCGGTCACCGTTGCCATCGCCTGCACATTCACCGGAGCCACAGGGGAGGTGCTGGATCAACGCTTATCGGCACGCGCAGCCCCCAAAGCCGCGCGGATCGTGTGGAATAACTATTCTCCCGAGCGATCATCTACCTACAAACTTCCCCGGTCGTTCCAATACACTTTGAATTTTTATTTTCATCGTGAACTTCCCGAATGGTCACCGGATGGGCGAGCGCGCGGATGGGTGTTCGCTTCGGCTAAAGAGGAGTTTGAATTACGGCAACGCGGTCTAAACTGCCCGTTGAACGCCCTCATCCATATTGTAATTGCGTGTGAAGATCCAGGTTCAGCGGGCGGGCTTACCGGTAGCTGGCAGGCGCAGAAGGAAAAATGAGACGACGCGGTTTTCGTAGGTGCGCTTGTCGTCGTCGTTGAGGCTGACGAAATTTCCGTGGGCGATGATGGCCTGCTCGCGGGGCTCCGGGGCCTTGAGGAACATCTGGCGCGTAATGCCGGCGAGCTCCGGGTCGTCAAGCGCCTGAATGAACAGTATGGGCACGCCAGTCAACGTAATCAATTTGCGGGAGAGCGGCGGATCCTCGCGGTGCGCGTAGTTCAAATACTCAAAGCTGAATTCGGCGGAGCGAATCATGAAGGGGAAACCGCCGAGGCCGTTGCGCTCGACGCCGACTTTGACCATTTGACTGGGATCGTCGTAAACGGAATCGAGGACGAGGGCGCGGATGCGCTTGTCGTTTTCCGCTTCGCGCAGGGCCGAGTAAGCGCCCATGTTGTAGCCCCAGAGGCCAAAACGCGCGGGGTCCACATCGCTGCGAGCGGCCACGGTGTCAATCGCCGCGTGGACTTCATCGGCTTCGCGGTAGCCGAGAGTGGTGACTCCGGCATTTCCGCCGTGGGCGGCGAAATCAAAAGTGAAGACGTTGTACTGGTGATCCTGCAAGGCGGAGACGAGTGTCAGGAGCTCGCCGCGGCTGGATTCGTACCCGTGGCACAAAACGATCGTGGGAGCGCCGCGGAGGCCCGGGAAAAACCAGCCTTCGCGCTTGCCCAGACCGGGCACGTCGAACTCGACGGCGTCCGGGCGGCCGGGAAAACTGGCCATATTGATTTCGCTGCTGGTGCGTTGGGGCTTGACGATGCGGTAGACGAGAAACCCAGCGATGGCGGTGGTGGCCAGGACAGCAAAAAAAATCAGAGCCAGCAGCGCCATGAGCAGCTTGGTGTACCACCTCGTTGGATAACGTAGTTCGAAAAGGATCTGCATTCGTCGTCTGCGTAAAGGGCTGGCGGCGGACGCCGCGTTTTTGTTCCTAAAAGCTAAAACGTGACAATTTGCATCGTAGCATAGCTGCGGCGGGCGCCCGGCTGACGGCTGGGCTTGCTGTGTCGCATGCGTATCGCCTGCCGTGCAGGCCCTCGGCGCGGGCGCAGACCCGAATCGGCTATCATAGAACGCGCGCGGCGGGGGTCGCGCGGATTTCCATCCGCTCATGAATATTGTCGATTTGCGACAGACCACAGTCCGGCAGATTGAACCGCTCCTAGAAGAGGAAGCGCGGCACTGGCGCGACGAATTGCACTGGGATTACCGCAGCGCGCTGGAGCTGATCAAGAGGTTCCTGGACGCGCACGCGCTGGCGGGATGCGTGGCGTTTGAGAATGGCACGGCAGGGGGGTATTCCTTTTACGTGCTGGAGGAGCAGAAGGGCCTGATTGGCGGGTTGTACGTGTCGCCGAAGTTTCCGCAGACGGTGATCGGGCGGCGGCTGCTGGAGGAGATGCTGGTCTCGATGCGGGCGATTCCACATCTGACGCGCATCGAAGCGCAGCTGATGCCGTTCAGCGGCCCGGTGGATACGCCGCTGCTGGACCAGGGATTCCGGCTGTACACGCGGCAGTTCATGCTGCAGGACTTGCACAAATTGCCGGAGGCGAAGGCGGGCGCGTCGAGCGGGATGCGGCTGACGCGCTGGAGCGACCGCTACTTTGAACCGTGCGCGAAGCTGATCTACCTGGCGTATGCGAACCACGTGGACGGAGAAATTAATGACCAGTACCGCAGCCGGAGCGGGGCGCTGAAATTCTTGAAGAATATTATTTTGCTGCCGGGGTGCGGACAGTTCGTGCAAGGAGCTTCGTTTGTTCTGCATGAGCCGGGCAGCGAGGATCTGGTGGCAGCGGTGTTGACCAGCGAGGTTTCGCCGGGCGTAGGGCACACGACTCAGATTTGCGTGCTGCCTGGGTATCAGGGACATGGACTCGGTCGCATGCTGATGCAGACTTCGGCGGAGGCGCTGCAGGGGATGAAGTTCAGAGAATTAACGCTGACGGTGACCTCGGAAAATCACACCGCTGTGCAACTCTATGAGAAGCTCGGGTTTTGCACTATCAAATCATTTACCGCTGGCGTGTGGCCACGCTGAGTCGCGGTTTGCGGAGAACATTCATGGTGCCGAAGTCTGACTCTGCTTGCGCGCGGATTCGAATTCGTCGCCGGGGAGCCAGCCAACCAATCGTGGGAGCGCCGCAGCGCTGAACCCTAGCACGAACCCAAACTTTGCGATCACGGCATCGCCGGTAAAATCCATTTCGGGTTTGTACTCATCGCTCGGCTGATGATAGCGGTGCTCGGTGTAATCGCTGGCTTGCTCCTGGCCCCATTCAGCGGTATGGCCCGCGTACTTAATGCCTTCATTGATGGAGAACGACGGGACGCCGACGCGGGCCAGGCTGAAATGATCGGAACGGTAGAAATGCCCGGCCTCCGGCCGAGGATCGGGTCGGATCGCCAGACCAAAATCCTCGGAGGTGGCTTTCACAATGGGGTAAAAGTTCGTTCGCTCCGCGCCACTGATTTCCACTTCCTCGGGAGTGCCCAGCGGGGGCACGGCGTCAAAATTCAAATCGATGGAGATTTTCCCCGGCGGAACGGGCGAATGTTTTCCGAGGTACTCGGAGCCGAGCAGGCCTTGTTCCTCCGCCGTAACCGTGGCGAACAGGATGGACCGCTGCGGCGTGACAGGGACTGCCGCCCAGATGCGTGCCAGTTCGAGCAAGATCCCGCACCCAGTGGCGTTGTCGACTGCGCCGTTGTAGATTTTGTCGCCGGGCAGGCTTGGATCGATTCCCAGGTGGTCGTAGTGGGCGGTGTAGAGTACAGCCTCTTTCGCGAGCTCGGGATCGGCGCCGGGGAGCATTGCCAGAACATTTTTCGAGACGAAGGAGGTCAGCTTGCTGGCCACGTGGGCTTTCAGATGGATGGGAAGCACCAGCGGTTTGAAGTCTTTCATTTGCGCGCGTTGGAACATTTTTTCTAGATCGAGTCCGACCAATCCGACAAGCTTGCGCGCCACCTCTAGTTGAATCCAAGAGGCCGCCTGAAGCTTTGGTGTGTCGTCGCGCTTCAGATAAGAACGCTCGGTGCCCCACGAATTGCGCACGACGTCCCAGCCGTAGCTGGCGAGGTCGGTTCGGTGGATGATCAACGTTGCCACGGCTCCGCGGCGCGCGGTTTCTTCCAACTTGTAGGTCCAACGGCCGTAATAGGTAAGCGCCTTGCCTTTGAAAAAATCGGGATCGTCGGAGGTCGGTTCATTCACGAAGAGCAGGGCGACTTTGCCGCGCAGGTCGACTGTCTTGTAGTCATCCCAGTCGTACTCCGGGGCCTTGATCCCGTAGCCGACAAATACGATGGGGGCGTCGATGTCGGCAGTTTCTGTCTGGCTTTCATTGTTGGTGACAAAGTCCGTAAGGTTCTTCACGTCGAAGGATCTCCCGTCTGCCGCCGTGAAGGCGAAGGTCGTGTCCCCAAGCGTTCTCACGCCGACCATGGGAACGTTTTGAAAATACGTCCCATTGTCTCCGGCGGGCTTCAAGCCGTAGCTGGAAAACTGTTTCGCGATGTAGTCGGCGGCGAGGTCGCCGCCGGGTTGACCCGTTCCGCGGCCCTCGAGCTTGTCGCTCGAAAGGTACTTCACATGTTCCCGAATTTTTTCTTTGTCAATTTGCTCAGGGAGCCGCCGGGGCTGCGCGGCAGGCTTCTTGGTCTGCGCCGCCGCGCGCTCCACCATTCCAGGCGCGCAGATCACTACGAGCGCGGCGAATAGCCCAAGTGCAACAAATCGCTTCATGCAATCTCCTCCAACGGAGACGAAATTACTTCTTGACCCGATCCTTGAGCAAATTTTTCAGCTCGCTCATGAACTCCTGAACATCCTTGAAGTCCATGTAGACAGACGCGAACCGGACGTAGGCCACCTTGTCCAGCTTTTTCAGTCGGTGCATGATCATCTCGCCGATCTCCGTGGTGGTCAGTTCGCGTTCCGTGGCCTCATGTACCACACCTTCGATCTCGTCGACGATGGCTTCCAGCTTGGGCGTCGGCACCGGCCGCTTTTCGCACGCTTTCAGAAGGCCTTGCAAAATCTTTTGCCGTTCGAAACGCTCGCGACGACCGTCTTTCTTGATCACCATGTACGGGATTTCGTCGATGCGCTCGTAGGTGGTGAAACGGCGCCCGCACTTCAAGCATTCGCGACGACGGCGAATGGTATCGCCGCTGCGGCCTTCCCGAGAATCGATGACCTTGTCGTCCACATTCGCGCAAAAAGGACACTTCACGGGGCTGGTTCTCCTGGCCGGGGCACAACTGCGCCCGCAGCTTCTTTCTCATGCTCCGCCAACTCGCGCAATTGCCCCAGCGAAAACCCTTCATGAATCAGCAGCGGCACGCCCGCCAGACTACACGCCGCGAACGAAATCAGCCACAAAACAATCGAGGCCGCCGTGGCAGCTTCAGTTTCTACCCCAAAGACTTTGGTATACACAAGAAGGGATGCCAGTTGCGAGCCACCACCTACGGCGGGCAACTGTACGACAGAACCCACGAGGGTGAACGCCATCACTAGCATAGCGTCGCCTATGCTGAGCGTTCCCAGCGTTCCTCCGAAACTATGGGACACCCATACATACACCAGCAACACCAGAAACCAGTGCGCCGTTGAATACGCAACTGTCAGAGCCAACTCACCCCAACTCCGGATCGTTTGTACGCCCCGTGCGAAACCCAGAATAATGTTCGCGGTCTTGGCTCGCCAGCCATGGGAAGTCCTCCACACCTGCAGCCGGCGTTCCAGGAAGGCCGTTCCGTGCACACGCAGATACACAAGAAAAGCTATGGCGCACCCGACTCCCGCAAATAAGAGCGTTCCTGCCGTTCTCGCGGCGGTCTCTAGCGAGCTCGATGTCTCTCCTACATGCGCGTGCGATTGGAACAGCAGCAAGGCTATCCCCGCGATCACCGCAGCACTTGCGGTATCGAATAGGCGCTCCAGCGCGTAGATTCCAAACATGTCTGCGGCGGGTAGGTCTTCTTTTCGTGCTAGCAACAATGGACGAACGGGTTCTCCGGCGCGCCCCAGAATGAATACTGCCGAAAAGCCAGCAAGCGTTATTTTGTAGATGGTCCAAAAACGTGAGACCCCCAGGTTTTGCTGGAAAACCTGCCAACGCAATGACCTGAGCGCATAGCACGCATAAATGGCAGCAATGGAGAGCAGTAACAAAGAAAGATTCGCGCCGCGCACTGCACTCAGTAGTTTTGCTCCGCTAAAATTGGCGTTGCGGATGAAACCACTCGACTGGTAAACGACAAACCCCAGCACGAGCAACCCAATCAGGACGACAAGAAGCTTCCTCAACGATGTTTGCATGCGCTGGTCAGCCTAGCGGGAGCGGCCATTCGCGTCAAGGCGCAGCACAAGAGATCGTAATACGTTTTGCATTGGGTCTGCCGCCTACTCGCGAACGCCGTCTGCCATCGTGCGCTGAATTCTCATAAGGACGCAGCTACCAGGCCGCAGCGCAAAAACTGGCAGAGGTATCACTTCGTGGCCCGACACGAGCTGCAGACGAAATTTTCTTGTTAGGATCGCAAGCATCAGTTTCAAGGTCAGAAAGGTGAGCTGTTCCCCAAAACAGGCCCGGGGGCCCATTCCAAACGGAAAATAGGCAAGTTTCCATTCTTCGTGGGGATGCTCCCATCTCTCAGGGACGAATTTTTCGGGGGCATTGAAAAATCGTGGATCACGCTGCAGCACCCACTGGCTCATTAGGGCCTGGGTTCCAGCCCGAATCATGTGGCCGCCGACTTTCGTGTCCCGCACCACGTGCCGAAGCACTTGCCAGACCGATGGGTAGAGTCGCAAGGTTTCTTTGACCACGACGTCGCAATAAACCAGTCGTTCCGTTTCCGCCAGGCCAGGCCGCTTGCTTCCAACCACCGATTCTACTTCGCGCGAAACTTTGGAGTAGCTCTCTTCGTTTTGGGTAAGCAGATAGAAGGTCCAGGTCAGGGCTGCAGCCAGATTCTGGCGGACGGCTACGTGAATCATCACGATTTGGTCGCGAATCTCGTGCTCCGACAACTGTGCACCGTCCTCGCCGCGCGCCGCAGCCAGAACGGAAAGCAGTCCGTTTTTTGTTGCAGCTTTCGCACGCGCTTCGCGAATCGCGGCCGACAGTGCCCTGTCCATCTCGCGGAGCGACTTTCGAACTTGGAGATTTGCGCGCGTTGGGAAAAAATCTGGAATCGGAGGGAATTGTTGCATTCGGTCCGTGACGAGATCCACTGCGCGATTCACAAGTGCGCTCGTTTCGGCTGCGTGGGAGGCTGCGCCAAACGCCGCTCCTGCCAGTACTTCCGAGATCACGCGCAGCATCTCCGCGTACAAATCGCAGGGTTCACCATTCATCCACGACGCGGCGAACCTCTCCGCCGCGCCGACTACCCCTTCGGTCCATGCCGCCGCGATACTTCCGCGAACGGCATTCTCCGCGAGTGGCCTTTGCCGCGCATGCGATTTTGCGCCAGCAATCAACAGCCCTTCACCGAGGAGCTGCTTCAGAGGTGCGCGCAAGAATCTGGATTGCTCGAGGTTTTGGGCTCCCTGCACGAGCAACTCTTCGACGTAGCGCGGACTACTTAGAACACAAACCGGAAAATGCAGAAAACATCCAAACACAATGTCGCCGTAGTTCTTGGAACATTGGGTGTAAAAGTCCAGTGGGGCGTTCAGATAGGCCGATAAACTTCCGGTCAGCCAGTGACCCTTGATCCGCGGCGCTGCATTTCCAGAACGATCCGCGGCCTGTTCATTCATCGCGTCGCCAACTTATCCGCTACACGATCTCCTGCCTGTTCCCCGGTTCGCAAGGCGCCCTCGCTGGAAATTCCGTCGAGGTAGTCGCCGCAAAGATCGAATGGAGACTCCCAAGTGGCGAGTTTCTTCCGCACTGCAGTCATTTCGCGCAATCGTCCCGGCTCAAACTGCGCGATTCCGATGTTCCATCGCACGAGGTGAACGAAAAGCACCTTGCCGCGACATTCGGGAAAGGTGCGCTCGACGATTTCGACAGCCTGTTGCTTGACGGCATCGTCGTCGGCATCGAGGCGGGCAAGCTGTGGCGTGTTCCACAAAAATACTCCGGCCATGCCGTGCCCTTGCGGGCAGCGGTTAGGAGCGCGCAGATGTTGCATCTCAATCTCCGCGCCAGGAACAACATCATGCATGAAGGCATAGCCGGCATAGGGAACGTTCGGAGGCTTTGACAGCGCGACGGCCGCATTGGCAATCTTCGAGTGACGCGTGCGCGACAACGACTCACGCATCTCCGCGGGAAGTTCCGGGCAAAGCACGGGCGCAAGCTGTCCAGGGACCGCAAGAATCGCTGCTCGCGCCGCAAAGGTTTGCTGTTTTCCTCGGACGTCCGCATCCGCGCGCACGCCTGCTCCGCTCCGCTCGACAAGCGAGACGCGAGCACCAGCCTCCACTCGCACTTGTGCTGCCAGGGTTTCTGGAATCCGATCGACGCCGTCCGTCAGATTCCAGATTCCGCGCACCAGCAAATTCCAGACAATCTGCATGAGGATGACTCGGGAAGACTTATCGACCTGTCCGCCCATCGGCCCGCTCAAGCCTGGCCAAAAGACGCGATCGAACAGTTCTGCCCCGCTGATGCGCTGAAAATATTTCTGGCAATTTTCATCATCGATGGCAGTGCTCAGCTCGCTCTGTCCATGCACGAGCCCGCGGCGGTTCCGCACCAGGTCATAGCCAAATCGCAAGCAAGCCATCCTTGCGCGCAGCGATATTCCGCGTTCGAATAGCATGTCGTCGAACCGGCCTCCGCGATAGCCGCGGAGTCCGGCAGAATCCTGAATCCCCACGCTGAAATCGCCGGGATGCACGAGTGGAGAGAGTCCAAACCGCTTCACCAGGGCGCGCATGCGCACGAATCCCTTGCCTAGAAGCGTTACGCCACGATCGATTACGAATCCATTGACGCGGTCGGTGGTCATGCGGCCGCCCACGCGTGGCTCCGCTTCGAGCACCAGTGGTTCCAGTCCGCGATCCTTCAGGCGGAGGGCCGCGGCAAGGCCGGCAATCCCTCCGCCGACTACGATGACGTCTGCGTCGTTGGTCTGCGCGCCCATCCAGGATTCTCCTTACCGTTTTGTGCCGGCAAAAAGATCGACGGCCTGGTTGCTACGGGCATATTTCACGTCATTGAAGCGCTCGCGTAGAAACGCGTCCCAATCCTGGCGCTTGGTGACGTGGTGAATCACGGGCCCGAAGATCACGTAGTTATGCGCATCCCAGCCGTGTTCGAAGAGCAGCACTTTTCCTCCGGGCTTCAGAATGCGTATGGCTTCGCTGAAGAGTTTTTCGCGGGGACCGCCGGTGGGAATCTCGTGCGTCCCGAATCCAAAACAAACCGCTTCGCAAGAGCCATCCACCAGTGGAATCGTGAAATGCTCGGCCTTCGACGCGGTAATCCGCGGGATGGACTTCGGAGGGGCTTCCAGGTCGCGGACATCCTGCACCGCTTCCTCCGGTGATTCGCCTTCGACGTTCCAACAATCCACCGATAGAATTTTCGCTTCGGGCAGCACGTCGGATAGCAGGAACGCGTGGCGGTAAGTGCCGATATTTAGATCCGCGACGGTCGCGGGCCCTTTCACTTCGCCCAGTTCCACGAGCCGGCGGATGTAGCGCACTCCGGGATGGCCGTACATGCGATACAGACCGAAGAGAGAATATGCCAACAACACCAATCCAATCGCCGCGAGCAGCATTGCCGCCTTGAATGCCATTGGCACACGGAAAAGCACGCCGATGACACCGAGCGGAACGCCGACGGCAAGAAAATACTTGGTGATTCGCCAGTAGTCGCGGCGGCTCACGTACACCGCGCGTCCCCAGAACCACCATGCAGACGGCCGCTGTTCAGCTACCGTTCCCGGGAACCAATGCGTTCGTGTTTCGCCTGCGTTTGCGTTTGTATGTGACATTGCTCCTCCTGAAGATTCTGCGAAGATCTTTTCGTCAGCTTTCCAAAGGCCAGCCTGCTTCTTTTAGAATGCCCAGCAGTTTTCCCTGAAACGGTTGCAAAAAAGTTCGAATCACGGGTGCGCTCGTCAAGTTCAGCAATTGCGTGACAAGATCCAGCACTCCGTTGACCAGCGTCCGTGTGCGGCGCTGCTCCGCGGATTCGTCATAGATAAAAAACAGAATCGCTCCCAGGTGCAGAAGCCATAGAGCCCACGGCAAGAGTTGGCGCAGTTCGTCTGAGATTCCACTGTCCGTAAGGGCCTCTCGAAAAATGCCAATGCTGTGCGCGCGCTGGCTCGCCGTTCCCTTTCCGAAGACCGACAGCGGATGGTCCGGCTCACCTGCATACCGAAAAAGCGCTCCAAGAAATTTCCGGTCGCTCTTCAGAATTTCGAGTTTCGATTGGAAAACAATTCCCAGCCGTTCGCGTAGGCCCATGGTGCCGAGAATCGACTCCCGCACTTTCGCCTCATGAAGTTCCTGGACCTGGTCGTAATAAGCTGCGACGATGGCTTCTTTGCTCGGAAAATAGTAATAAGCTGCGCCGGTCGCCACCGATGCGGATTTCGCGATATCCCGTATTGTCGCCGCTTCGAAGCCCTGTGCCCGGAAGATTTCGAGCGCCCTTTCCAGAATCAAAGCCCTGGTCTTCTCCCCGACGGATTTCTTGGTGGCATTGATGAGCGCTAAATTGAACATGTTCGAATACTACATACGAGCGGGGGCTTTGTCAAGCATTTTCTGAACATGTTCATATATGTTTATAACCAGCTTTCTATCAATAACTTAATTTGTACCCTTAGGCCTCGGTAGCAAAGCAGTTCGGGGATCGCGTTTCCGAGGTTGGGCTAAGGGCAAGGCAGCGCCAGGTGGACATCTGAGTGGATAGAGGGGCTTTGGGGCTTAAATGCAGACAAGATCTCACCCTTGGGAAGGCAATTTCGCGCGCAAAAACGCAACGGCTTGTGTAAACCCGCAGGGGTGAGTAAGATGCGCAGCAGAACGGTCAGCATTAAGGCCCTTGTCTTAAAGGGAACATTTCGACAGCAGTTTACGTTCCATAGTTGGCAGGCCGAGATGGACTGCCGGGCGGCTTTTTGAGAGAGCCGGCTTGCAGACACGCCTTGCACCGTAGCAGGTTTAGAGGCTGATGATACGTTGGAGCAGGATGCCCAACTGGTCCAGCAATGCCTCCAGGGCGACGGGTCGGCCTGGGAGGAACTTGTGCGTCGCCACACGCGCCGCATCTTTAACATTTGCTACAGGTTCACTGGAAACCGCACGGAATCCGAGGACCTCTCGCAGGATGTGTTTCTCCGGGTTTACCGCACATTGGGAAGCTATCGTTCGGCCCATGGCGGTTTTGCAACGTGGATGACCAGCGTGACGCGCAATCTGTTGATTGACCATTATCGTAGAACCAAGAGGGACCGCATTACGGACTCGCTCGAGGATGCCATGCCGGTTGTTGAGAACAAAGAATCTGCAGGACGGCGGCCCGATCAGCAGGCACTGCTGGGCGAACTGAGCAGCCAAGTGCAGTCGGCTCTCAGGAGGCTGTCGCCGGATTTGCGCGAGGCAGTTATCCTGCGCGACCTGCAGCAACTGGAATACGGAGAGATTCAGCAAGTTTTGGCAGTACCGGAAGGAACTGTGAAATCAAGAATCAATCGCGGGCGCATCGAACTGGCGCGAGTACTGCAGCAGATGGGCGTGCGCCCGTCATGAAAGGTTTTGGAATTTCGGAGCGAGCGCGGAGCATGCCATGACCTGGACTTGCGAACAAACGGAAGCGCGCCTGAGCGACTACCTCGACGGATTCTTGCAGCCGGCCGAGCAAGCCGCATTTGACCTCCATGTGAATGCGTGCGAGCGTTGCACGCCGCTGGTCGCGGGCGTTTCGCATGTGCTCGGAACGTTGCATAGCATGGAGCAGGTTGAGCCATCTCCGCAGCTGGTGGGTTCTATTTTGACCGCGACTCTTGGCCCGCAGAGCTGGCGCAACGCCAAGCGCTGGCTGCGGAACCTCAGCTCGCCGCGTTTTGTGTACAGCGCTGCTTCCGTGGCCGCCACTTTAGTGGTGATTCTCGCATCATCCGGATTTTTCACACGTAAACCCAAGCTCGCGGATTTTGCTCCTGTGACGATCTATCGCAATGCCGATCGCCAGGCGCACCTCGTTTATGCGCGGAGTACCAAGTTCATCAGCGACCTCCGCGTGGTGTATGAAATTCAGTCACGCTTGCGGCAGGATAATGAGATTCCCACAGCTCCAGAGAGCACCGTGCCGCAGTCTGCTCCCAACGCACAGCCCGGGCGTACAGACTCGACGAATCCCGCTTCTCCCCGTCAGCAGAATCGCGCCGACGGCGTCGAACGAAATCTTCAGTTTTTAGCTTCCGCGTTTCCGGTGATCAGCGGCCCATTGTGTGAGAGGAGAATGCCATGAAGTGTGCCGTCCATTCGGATGTGGACGCTGTCGGTTATTGCCGCAATTGCGGAAAGGCCATGTGCTCCACTTGCATGCGCCCGGTGCGCGATGTGCTTTACTGCGAGGATTGTCTCGCGGGCATTATGGGGATTCCCGGTGCAGTTCCTGCGGCCACTTCAGTTCCGGCACCGGAGCCAGCAGTTCTGCCGCCGTATCCTTCTCGCTCGGCGAGTAATCCGGGCGTCGCTTTCATTCTCGGCTTGTGCCCCGGGCTCGGCGCTGTTTACAACGGTGAATACAACAAGGCGCTGATTCACGTCGTGGTTTTCGTAACTCTGGTCATTGGCGCGAGCAGCGATGTGGACACCGGACTGATGGTGATTCTCATTCTTTCGGCCATCGGATTCTGCTTCTACATGGCGATTGACGCCATGCGCGTGGCCAAAGCCAAGAACCTCGGCGTCGATGCTCCTCCCGATGCGCTGGAGTCCTGGAGCAAGAATCGCCCCATCGGCCCGATACTGCTGATCGCGATTGGAATACTCTTCCTGCTGAACAATTTCGACTGGTTTTCGTTTCATCGCGTGGAACGCTTTCTTTGGCCGGTGATTCTGATTGGCGTTGGCGTGCTTTTGTTTCGGAACCGGCTTGGCAACCGCGCGTGAACCGCGGCAATTTGGAGGATGAACTTCGATGGGTAATCGTATTCGTTGCGCGTGCCCCCGCTGCACCATTCGTAGCCTGATGGGCCCAGCGATCGTCATCACGGTCGGCGTGCTCTTTCTTCTCGACCAGATGCGCGGCGGCTACTTTTCGTTCGGCAATACATTCCCCGTGATTCTTATCGTGATTGGCCTTGTGAGCTTGGCTTCCGCGCTCGCGCCGATGGACGGCCATATCGATAATTCTTATCCGCCGGTTCCACCGCCGGGCATGCCGGGCCCGACACAGAATCCGCCACAGAGTCCGCTGCCTGGGCAAGGGCAGGGGCAGTAACTGCTTATGGTAAACGGCGGCCCACGACGTTCGCTCTTTCCTGGCCTTGTTCTGATCTCCGTTGGGCTGATTCTGCTCCTCCACCAATACAGAGGCTTCGATATTTTTCACCTCTTCTGGCACTGGTGGCCTCTGATGCTGATTTTCTGGGGTCTAATCAAACTGTTCGAACGCACTGCCGCCGCCCGCTCGGGAGATCCCGGCTCGGCGCGCGTGACCGCCGGCGAGGTTTTTCTAGTTGTCGGACTCCTCGCGCTCCTGGGTATCGTCGTTGCGGTTGACTACGGCAAGCAGCATCTGCCAGGTGACGTGGTGGACTTCGGGAGAGGCGACAAATTCGATTTTGAACTGGAGGTCGCTCCCAAAGAGATTCCCGCTGATGCGCGAATCACCATTCGCAATGGCCGCGGCGACATTAGCGTGCACTCTTCCGATGAGCACCAGATTCGCGTCTCCGGCAAGAAGAATGCCAAGGGCTGGAGCGAAACGGAGGCGCGGAAACTGGCGGACCGCGCGTCCGTCGAAATCGTTCCACTCGGAGATGGATACGAGATTCATCCGTCCGGCACCGGCGATTCGCGGCTCAGCCTGGACATGGAAGTTTCCGTGCCGAAAAAGTCCTTGCTCACCATCCGAAATGAAAAGGGCGATATCACCGTTTCGGACATGGCCACGCCAGTCACGATCATCAGTGGCACGGGAGACATCGAAGTCCGCAACACCAGCGGTGATGTCTCGATTGATACGCACAAAGGAGACATCAAAGTTTCGGATACCAATGGGAACGTGAAGATCGCCGGTCACGGCGGCGAAGTGAACGTTTCCAGCGCGACTGGCGGCCTGACTCTCGACGGCGAATTTTTTGGGCCGATCACGGCGGACAAAGTAGCCAAGGGAGTGCGTTTTATTTCCCAGCGCACCGATCTGACGCTCACCCAGCTTGCCGGGCACCTGGAAGCGGGTTCCGGCAACCTGGAAATCACCGACGCGCCGGGAAACCTGAATTTGCGCACCAACCGCTACGACGTCACCATCGAAAACGCCGGCGGCAAAGTGAAAGTGGACAACCGTGACGGCAATGTCGAGCTGCGGTTCTCTTCTCCGCCGAAAGAGGACATCGAAGTCTCCAATGCCGCTGCCGGGATTACGCTCTCACTTCCTGGCTCGGCAAGCTTCGACATTCTTGCCGACTGCCATTCCTGTGACGACATCAATTCGGAATTTTCCGCCGATACTCTAAAGAAGACGTCTACCGAATCGGGCGATTATCATTTGGAAGGAAAATACGGCAGCGGCCGAAGCCCCAAGATCACCCTGAAGACCAGCTACGGCTCCATGTCACTGCGCCGGACCAGTTCCGATCTGCCCGCTCCTCCGGCACCGCCACGGGCGAAAGCGCCAACTCCCTCCCTGGCCACTCCAGCGACGCCACGGGCAAAAACGCCTGCTCCGCCGAAGGCGGAGAAACCGTAAGTGCACTACTGCCTACGAACAGCTGCGGGGCCGTTCCCACTTAAAAACCGGATTTGATTCAGGATTTAGTCCAAAAGATCCACGTGAAAATGCCCACCATCGGCATGGGAATTCACGAAATCTTCCGCGCTCGCCCACTCGCTGTAAGCACGTTGCGCGTGGCCGTCCCAGCCCGTCAACCGGATTTTCTTTTGCTCCGCTAGCGCCGTAAGCTGCCGTCGTATGCGGGCCTCCGGCACGTTGTAAAACGCGGAAATCCTCCGCGTGCTGATGCACGCCGACTTGTGATTGTTTCGGGCAAGACGCAGGATTTCTCGCTGCACGAACTCATCGGAAACCATCTAGGTGCTCCCTGACGACAACCACGGGCAAACATCTCGGGGTAAGGTAAAGCCCATCCGATCGAGATTGGGATGAGCCGGGAGTATATGCCTCCGGGCGGCGTTTGCCAAGCCACCCCTCTTGTCAATCCGGTGCGCAAAAAGCTATCGATCGGCCATGCGATTCAGCTCTACGAAAAACGTGGGAAATGAAACTCCGGCGCAATCGGAATTGCGGATGACCGTATTTCCTTCCGCCGCCAGTGCCGCCACTGCAAACGCCATTGCAATTCGATGGTCTCCACGCGAGTCGATTTCCGCCCCGCGCAGTTTTCCGGAGCGACGCCCCGCCACTTTCAATCCGTCGGGGCGTTCTTCCACGGCGGCGCCCATGCGACGCAGATTCTCTGCCAGCGCTGCAATCCGGTCGCTCTCTTTTACGCGCAGTTCAGCCGCGTCGCGAATTTCAATTCCTTCCTCGGTGTACGGCCCCAGGGCGGCTAGCACCGGCAACTCATCGATGAGCAACGGAATCTGGTCACCCGCAATCACTCCGCCCTTCAGCAAAGCGCCTCTTACCGACAAATCGCCCACCAACTCTCCATGCACACTCTTCAGGCCCAGCATATGAATCGACGCTCCCATCGACGCGAACAGGTCCAGAATGGCGGTTCGCGTCGGATTCAATCCCACGTTGTGAATCAGCACGTTTGAATCCGGGA
>Ga0207109_1122_pt1 | contig 17710 bp, 11 predicted proteins | sample Alteio_BWMinHeat_73_FD_153584 | JGI IMG/M metagenome (GOLD analysis project Ga0207109, IMG submission 153584) | Enriched cells from forest soil in Barre Woods Harvard Forest LTER site, Petersham, Massachusetts, United States -... | ecosystem: Environmental > Terrestrial > Soil > Temperate forest >... | reverse complement strand
CGTGGCGCGAGCTGATTGTGTGTGGGCCGTAGCGAGTCCTTGCGAGAGCCCTCGGATCAGTGTCTCGACTTGCGCGCGCAGCGAGCGAATCTCGTCTTTTGCAGCGTTGAGTTCGTCGCGAAGCTCGATGAGGCGCGTTGCCATGCGTTGATCGATCTCCGCTTGACGCAGCGCGTGTTCGCCGACGGCGCGAGCGAGGGTGATCGATCGCGGTTTGGCGTTCGGTCGCCGTGACGTGGCGCACTTGCCGTGTCGGCGTGGTCGGGCGCCGATTGTCGAGCTGCGTGGATTGCATTTGAGTCTCCTCGTTTGTTGCGCTCATTCCCCGAGCGTAAAAGTTCTCTCAGTCCAAGAGCCTTCGAAAATTTCGAATCCATTCAGGTAGGACTGCGTTCCATTCGAATCGGCCGATGACGTCGCGCCGCCCTCGCTCTGCCCGCAGTGCGGCCTCCTCCGGGTTCGCGAAGACTTCGCGCAGTTGGTAACGAAGATGATCGACGTTCGGTTCAGTCCATCGGTGGCCGGCGAAGAGTTCGTCTTCTTCGGGCTGAGCGGGGACTAACCCGTCTGTTGTGACTGTGAAGCTATTTTGCACAGTGAGGAAATCATTCAACGGGCCCCAATCAGTGGCGATGATTGGCAGTTGGCAGACGAGCGCCTCGAGACAGTGACGACCGGTCGATTCGCCTCGCGCCGGCTGAACGAAAGCGTGACAGGCCACGAAAAGTCCTGCGCGGTCTTCTTCCGAGAGCGATCCCACCAACAAGGCAATATTGGGAACATCTTCGAGGTTCTTGCCGAGATTGGCTTCGATGAACGCAATGAGTTCCGCTTCGAAGTCGATGAAGGAATCACCGCGGCACTTCGGAGGACAATGAATGATGAGCGCCGCATCTTCGTCAGGAGAGAACGCCTCGATGAAACCGCGGACAAGTGTGTCTATGCCGGAAACCAGCCATCCATCGGCAATCGCCAGAAAACGAAAAGATTTTGCCGGCACGCTTTCAAGCGGAAGCGAGGCTCGACCTGGACGAAAGACCTCGGTGTCAACGGCCTGCGGGATCACGCGAATCTTGCTCCGCTCGACGCCGGATGCGGCGAAGGTCTCGGCATGAAATGCGCTGGGCAGCCAAATTTCGTCGAGAGAATTGCAACGCTCGGCCCACCCGTCGGGAATTCGGTCGGTTCCGAACGCGGCGCGGCCGACGCGGCACCGGCCATAGAAGTCTAGATTCCAGCTTGTGGGGGAGCCGGATTGATAGAGCACACTTTCGGCGAGATCGAGACGATCGTGGAGCAGATACTTCAGATGTCTACGCAGCATTTGCAGGCTCGGGCTATATGACTGCAACTGCTGGCCCCGGAGCGGAGCGACCTGAATCGGAAATTGATGCTGAAGCAAACGAAGCGCGAGCGCGCGATTTTCTGCCGCACACTCGGACTCGCCCTGGAGATTTGCGTGAACGATGACGCCGGCCCGGGATAGATCGAGCGGTGCCGTTAGCCTTCGATCTGCTGAGTCCGCCGCCGTCGTTGTTGTCGAGTCACTCATCAACACCGACTCGGTGCAGATTCATTGCCAACACAATCGATCGTTCGTGGCAAACCGTGTGCACGTTCTCCATAGGCACTCGCCGCTTTGCAACCCCTCGCCGCGAGGGGCACGGAAAGATGGTGGATCTATTGTTCGAAATTAGAAAACGCCAAGACTACTGCAAAGATTTTGTGCCAATCGATATCGAGATTAGGAGTTTCTAATGGGAGCGGGTTCCAACGCCGGCATGCCGGGAGCGGCCGGGCTCAGTGCGATCAACGGCACGATCGCGGTCAGTAGCGCGGAGGCGATTGAGGCGCTCAAGACCGACATGCTGATGGTCTACAAGGCGGTGATCGCGCTCGAAAAGCGCGTTAACGAATACACGGTGAACATGGTCGAGATCAAGCCGCAGTTGATCGCGCTGAAAGTTCATAGCGAATCGTTTCCGAATGCGATCCGCGAGATACGCCGCGGGCAAACCGCGATTCAGAAGAGCGTGGCGGGACTCGAAGAGCGCTTATTGAACCTGGAAGCGCGCTTAAAGAAAGCTTCCATAGCAGGTTAGACGCGACCATGAGTATCCCGTCGAATCTGGCGCGAGTTTCTGTCGTCGTGAACACTTACAATCGCGCCGTCAGCCTGCATCAGACGATACAGGCCTTGCTGCGGCAGAACTATTCGCAATTCGAACTCATCGTCGTGAATGGGCCGTCACCGGACGACACCGCCGAAGTGCTGCGCAGGCATGCCTCGCAGATTCGCGTGGGCACCTGCGCACAGCGCAATCTTTCGATCTCGCGGAACATTGGCATCGAAATGGCTCGCGGTGAATTCGTCGCGTTTATCGACGACGACGCCGTACCCGACGAAAATTGGCTCCTTGATGCGATCGCAGCGTTTGATTCGGATGAAGTCGCCGGAGTCGGCGGCTTCGTTTTCGATCACACTGGGTACGAACTGCAATGCAGCTACACAGTCTGCGATCGGATGGGCAATGCCTATCACAACCTCACCGTGTCAATGCCGGAGTTCTGTTATCCGGGCTGTCATCGATTTCCGGCACTGCTCGGGACGAACTCGATCTTCCGCCGCTCCGCGCTGCTGGAGATCGGCGGCTTTGACGAACAGTTCGATTATTTCTTGGACGAGACCGACGTCAACGTGCGCCTGATCGACGCCGGATATACGTTGAAGCAGATTCCGAAGGCTTTTGTGTATCACCGCTATCTGCCGAGCCACATCCGTAACGAAAAGCGTGTGAATACAAACTATGCGCCGATGATTCGCAATCGAATTTATTTTTCGCTTAAAAATTCGTCGCTCGTCGATGGGAGTTCGGCGGAGCGACTGAAGGATTGGTCAATTCTGTGCCGCGACGCGCTCTACAACGTGAACTGGAACATCTCGCAGGGCAAGATTCAAGGCGATGTGCTGGAACGGCTGTGCGTGGACATGGACTCCGCGGTGGAAGAGGGCATTCAGCTCGGAATGAATCGCCCGCGGCGATTGATGGGATCGGCGATCGCGAAAGAAATGCGGGGACAAGTTGCATACGATGTGAATCTTGCCGGTGACCATGCGGCCGAGCGGGCAGGAGAATTCAAACCTTGCCCGATTTTGTTGCCGAAGCCGGAAAAACTCACGATCGCGCTACTAAGCCAGCAGTACCCGCCGGGTGTTGTTGGCGGAATCGGACGACTAACGCACGATCTGTCGCAAGGACTGGCCGCCTGTGGGCATAACGTCCACGTGTTGACGCGTGCAGCCGCAGGAATCGACGCGAACACGGTCGATTTTGAAGATGGCGTGTGGGTCCATCGTCTGATCGAAGACAGAGACGAGCATCCGGCGCCGAACGAAGTAAAAGTTCCGCCGCATATCTGGCGTTACTCAGCACGAATGCACCGTGAGTTGAAGCGGCTCAACGAAATGCATCCGATCGACATCGTCGAGGCGCCGATATGGGATGTCGAAGGACTCGCGACGATTTTGTCGGGCAAGTTTTGCCTCGTGACGAGCCTTCACACTCCACTGAAAAAAGTTGTCGAGACCAACCTCGACTGGCAAGCGAACATGACCCCCGCCAAACGGCAAGCGTACGAACAGATTGCGCAAGCCGAACGGCTTGTCGCGATCCGAGCTGACGGCGTGCGAGCCAACAGCCGCGCAGTGATCGAAACGATGGATCGATTTTACGCTTTGAGGCTGGACCAGGAAGGCGTCGCGATCATTCCTCACGGGATGGAAGACCGGACCCGGCACACGAAATTCGACGCCGAGACGAGTCCCGCCAAGGGCCGAGAGTTTGTAACAGTCTTGTACGCCGGCCGATTCGAGGGCAGGAAGGGAACCGATATCTTGCTCGCGGCCATTCCCGCGCTTTGCGAAAGGTATCGCTTCGCGCGATTTGTCTTGGTCGGTGAGGATCGGCCGCTGCCTGCCGGATCGACTTTGGGCGGACGGTTTCGCGCGCAACACATCGGTTCCTCTTTTCTCGATCGTGTGAACTTCACAGGCGAAGTTTCGGATGCGCAGTTGGAGACGCACCTCCGTAAATGCGACATCTTCGTGGCGCCGTCTCGCTACGAATCATTTGGCCTCGTATTTCTCGAAGCGATGATGTTCGGCAAGCCCGTGGTCGGGTGCCGCGCCGGTGGAATGACAGAAGTGATTGAGGAAGGCGTCACCGGTTTGCTTGCAGAGCCGGGCGACGTTCCAACACTCGCAGCGGCAATCAGTATGTTGCTTGAGGACGCCGCCAAGCGTCGCGAGCTTGGGCGCGCCGGGCGAGAGCGATATCTCCGGCTCTACACGCGCGAAGCGCTTGTAGAGCGAACGCTCAAGTTTTATCGCGAAACAATCGCCCGAAGAATAGAACGTTCGAAAGCCGGAAACCGCGACCGGCTCGAGAATGCTGGCGCACGGAAGCCCATGCCGGTGGTGTTCGCTTAGCGATACAGCAATAGATTCTGGTAGCCGCTGGTGAGGAGCGATCGAAGCGGCACTTCGTTGAGCCCGGTGTGCAGGACGTGCGCGCGCAAGCCCTGCTCCGCCCAGAGTTCCACGAGATGCGCTGGATCCTGACCCGCCGTCGCCATCTGGTCGGGACTCCATTCGCACAATATTTTCATACCGCGATTTTTGCCTAAAGTCCGCCGGGCTCCTTCGAACACGGCCGGCTCGGCGCCTTCGACATCCACTTTGAGCAGATCGATCCTGCCCGGTTTGTCGGCGAAATAGTCGTCGACCGACACGGCATGAACCTTCACCGGCATCGTCGTGTCAAACCACTTTCGAAGCTGATCGGGCGGCGTGTAGCCGAGGCTGCTGTTGCCGGGATAATGGTCGCGCACAAAAAATTCGAGGTCCGTCGTGTGACTGTAGACGGCGAGATTCTCGTACGTGATGAATTTCGTCATCCAGTTGATGATCACGTTTTTGCCCAGCAGTTCGTACGTGCTGGGCTGCGCCTCGAAGGCATAGACGTGCGACGCTCCGGAGCGAGCCGCAATCAGCGAGTAATATCCGAGATTCGCGCCGACATCGACGAACACGTCGCCAGGCCCAATGAGTTTCTTGACGAGTTCGGTTTCTTCCGGTTCCCACTCGCCGTGAATGAGCAGCCACGGCGCAATGAGCAGATCGCGTGTATCGACGTACATTTTGTTGTAGTTCGTCGTGCAAAGCAGCGCGATGTTATTGCCCATATAGACCGGCGGCCGTACGGTTGACGCAACCGCAGGCTGAGCCGGAGCGGCCGGCCGCGACGACGCGGCTAAAGCTTTTTCTTTCTCACCTCGCGTTTCTTCTAACACTCGTTCGGCCAGCTTGTTGCCGCACGTCGCGAGCAGCTTCTCAAGCGCCAATCGCTGATCGGGATCCTTCGTCTTGAACGCTGCCTGCTGCAAATGCGGAATCGCCTCGCGCGTGCGGTCCATGTGGGCCAACAGCGTGCCCAAATTCGCAGCCGCTTCGATGTTTCCCGGATCGAGCGAAGTTGCCAGAAAAAATTGAGAGAGCGCCTGCTCACGCCGCCCACAAGCAAGCTCGGCAGCCCCGATATCGTTGGCAAGCTCGGAAGACGGAGCCTCCAGCAGCGCCTGGCGAAGCAGTTCGGCGGCGGACTCAAACTGGCCGGTCGTATACAGAGCCAGCGCGCGTTCATGTTTCATGCTGGCCGTTGAATACGCCGCGCCGGAACTCGGGTCGGATCTTGGCTGCACGGACACCTCGGTTTTCGCGCGACTCGAACGCGCCCAATCTTGCCGAGTTGAAATGCATGTTGCCGACCAGTTCGAACCGGCGATTACCGGAAGGTGCGCGTCGCCAGGTTAGGAAATGCTAATAGCAGGACATGGTGCGCAGCGCTGCTGAGGAAAATTCAGGACCAGGAGGACCGCAATTTCTTGCAGCCCCACTCAAAAACTAGGACTGCTTCCGCCCCGGCGCGAAAAAGATCGTATAGATCAAGCCAGCGATGGTAAGCAACGCGCCCCACCAGACATTCGCGTGCAAATTAAAAAGCACCACAGGATTCGCCGGCGGATGAAAAACTTCCCACACTCCCGCCCCGCAAATCAAAACGCCGTTCACGAGCAACGATATTCCAATAAAAAACCAGATCGAAACGCCGCCTTCGTGATGCGTAGTCATCGGCTCATTGCCCCCAACGCAGATTCGACGCTGTATCGCGCGATAGAGTTCGCGCTTGCACCCAATAGAAAATACGGCTTAGGCCCGATTTGAGGCATTCTTTTACCAGAACAGGACGTTCAAAATCACGAAAATAATTCCGACCACCCCGGCCCAAAATACAGGCTTCTCGTAAATCGCGATATCGCCGACGGACGGAATAGCCGTCAGGCCGTAGACCAGTCCTTCGAGTTCGGGGTCGGTCTTCGGCCGCGTCGCGTAGCTGACCGCGACCGTCACAATGACGCAAATGCAGAACGACCAGAGCGCCTGAAACATGTCCTGCGCCAACGCCTTCGCGTTCGGCGAAAGGGCGACGTAGCGCAACGCTGTCGGATCGACTTTCACCCACGCCCACATGCTGATCGATGACGCGGTGCCGCACAGTAGCCCCCAGAATCCCCCCGCGCTGGTCGCGCGCTTCCATAGCATCCCAAGCACGACCGTTCCAAACAGCGGCGCGATGAAGAAGCTGAACAACGCCTGCACGTAATCCATGATGCTGGCGAACTGCATCACGAGATAAGCCGTGCCGATGCTCACAAGAACGCCGATCACCGTCGTCCAGCGGCCCATGCTCACGTAATGACTGTCGCTGCCCTTGCTGTTGATAAACGGGCGATAGATGTCATACGTCCACACCGTCGTGAACGCACTGACGTTGCCGGCCATGCCGGACATAAATCCGGCGATTAGCGCGGTGATTCCGAGTCCGAGCAAGCCGGGCCCGCAATAGCGAGCCAGCATCAGCGGAAGCACATCGTTGTAACTATGCATTCCAGTAGCAGCGGCTTGCGCTTCGCCGGTCAGCTTCATCGGCAGAACCGCGAGACCGAGCAACCCGGGCAAAATCACGATCAGCGGCACGAGCATTTTCAGTCCCGCACCAATGATCGGAGCCATCTGCGCGCTGCGGATATCTTTAGCGGCAAGAATGCGCTGTACGACGAGGAAGTCGGTCGTCCAGTAACCCATGGAAATCACAGCCCCGAGACCAAAAACGATTCCCACCCAATTGATCCCCATCGGATTGTTCGTAAACGAGCCGAGAGTTGACCACAGATGGACATATTGATCCGAGGCGCGCGCGGCGATCTGTACCTTCAGGTTGGACCAACCGCCTGCTTCGTAAAGGCCGAGAATCGGAATGAGCAACGCGCCCGCCCAGATAAGAAAAAATTGCAAAACTTCATTAAAAATCGCGCCCCGCAAACCTCCGAGCGCGACGTATATTCCGACGGTAAGTGCCGAAATCCAGATGGTGACGTTGATGTCCCAGCCAAGAACAATCTGCATCACCTTGGCCATAGCGAACATGTTCACGCCGCTCATCAGCACCGTCATGAACGCGAACGAAACCGCCGAAAGCGCCCGGCTCGACTCTCCGAAGCGAAGCTTGAGATATCCAGGAACGGAATGCGTCTTCGAGATGTAATAGAACGGCATCATCACCAGCGCGAGGAACAACATCGCGGGAATCGCGCCGATCCAATACCAATGCGTCGCCAGAATTCCGTATTGATACGCCGATCCCGCCCAACCCATGAGCTCCAGCGCGCCGAGGTTTGCCGAAAGGAAGCTCAGTCCCGCGACCCACGCAGTCATTTCGCGGCCGGCCATGAAGAAATCTTCGCCGGTGTTCGATTGGCCGCGAAGATAGAAACCGATGCCGAGAACCAGCGCGAAATAGAAGACGATGATGACCACGTCCACTGCGGAAAGCTGAACCAGCTTCGACGATACAAACGCCAACAGTGGAATCGACGGCATCGAGTGCGTCCTTTATCCCCGACCGTCGGCGCCATGCCTCGGGTCCCTGCGGGGCGGTAATCGTTTACGGTAATGAGAAATTAGAGAACCCACCTCGTTTTGTCAATGTATAGCACCTCAGGGAATTGAGGGAGTGAAGCGTTTCACTTACTGGCAAAAATGGCCGGTTAGCGCACGCCGTCCATGCTCATAAAGGCATAGCACTTCCGTGGCGTTCGTGATACCGGGCACATTCGCCGGTTCTTGTCCGCTGACACCGCGCGGGTTAGACTTGCGCCTCCAGCGTGAGTTTGCCAAACCCTATCGCGATGCCCGACGCCACCAGCTCGCTTTCGAACGAGACCATTCGCGACAGCGCGCTCTACAACAACGATCTCGCGCCTATTCCCGCAGACCGCCGCACCTGGAGCACCTACAACTACGCCGCGCTCTGGATTTCCATGAGCGTGAACATTCCCACTTACATGCTGGCCAGCGGCATGATCGCCGGCGGCATGAACTGGAAGCAGGCGCTCTTCACCGTTTTCCTCGGCAATCTGCTGGTGCTGATTCCAATGCTCCTAAACGCGCACGCCGGCGCGCAATACGGCATTCCGTTTCCCGTGTTCGCTCGCGCCTCGTTTGGCGTTTTGGGAGCGAACGTCCCCGCGGTTCTCCGCGCACTGGTCGCCTGCGGCTGGTTCGGCATTCAAACCTGGATCGGCGGCGAAGCCATCAACGCAATGATCGTCGCGCTGGTGCCGTCGTGGGCTCACTTCGGCGGAGGCCAGGCGGTCTGCTTCATCTTCTTCTGGCTGCTGAACGTCGCCGTGATCCTGCGTGGCATCGAAACGATTCGATTCTTGCAGGGTGTATCGGCGCCATTGCTCCTGGTGATGGGGCTCGCTCTGCTCCTATGGGCTGGCGCCAGGGCCGGCGGCTTCGGTCCAATGCTTTCAACTCCATCGAAATTCGCCACCTTCGGCGAATTCTTCAAATTTTTCATCCCATCGTTAACTGGTGTTGTCGGCTTCTGGGCCACAGTTTCGCTCAACATCCCGGACTTCACTCGATACGCGCAAAGCCAGCGCGCCCAGGTGCTCGGCCAGGCGATCGGCTTGCCCACCACGATGACCTTCTACTCGTTCATTGGAATCGCGGTCACGTCCGCGACCTCGATCATCTTCGGCCAGGCTCTGTGGGACCCAGTCGCCGTCCTCTCCCGCCTCGGCAATCCCTTCGCCGTGATTCTGGCGATGCTGGCACTGCTCATGGCGACGCTCAACGTCAACGTTGCGGCCAACGTCGTCTCCCCCGCGAACGACTTCTCCAATCTCTCCCCCCGCCACATTAGCTTCCGTCTCGGCGGACTGATCACCTGCTTCGTCGGCGTCGCCATGCAGCCCTGGAAGCTGATGGCCAACTACGGCAGCTACATTTTCGGCTGGCTCGTCGGCTACTCCGGATTTCTCGGCCCGATCGCTGGCGTGATGATCTGCGATTATTTCGTTGTGCGCAAAAAAATCCTGCTGGTGCAGGATTTGTATCAGCGCGACGGACTATACGAATACCAGCGCGGCTTCAACTGGCAAGCCGTCATTTCGCTCGCGGCAGGTGCCGGCGTCGCGTTCGTCGGTCTTTTCGTGCCGCAACTGCGCGTCCTCTACAACTACGCGTGGTTCGTCGGCTTCTTCGTCAGCTTCGTGGTTTATTTTGCTTTGATGCAAAGCGCGCAGCCCTTAGCGCAAGCCGCAGATTAAAACGAACGGGAGCATTTCATGGACTTCGGCATCACGATCAAACCCGATCTCACCGTCGATCGCATCATCAGTCTGACCCGCCAGGCCGAATCCGCCGGCTTCCTCCACGGTTGGATCTTCGACTCCCACGTGATCTGGATGGAGCCATTCCCGCTGCTGACGCTGATGGCCGCCAATACAAAGAAAATGCATCTCGGCCCCTGCGTCACGAATCCTGCGGTGCGCGACGTCACCGTGGCATCGAGTCTCTTTGCCACGCTCAACCTCATTTCGAATGGCCGCATGCAAATGGGCATCGGCCGCGGCGACAGTTCCCGTCGCGTCCTCGGGAAAAAGCCGACCACGCTCGAGCACCTCGAACAATTCGTGAAAGCCTTCCGCGAACTGAACGCAGGCCAAACGATCGATCACGACGGCGTCGCTACAACCTTCCCGTGGACCAACAAAAAAGTGCCGCCCGTCTGGGTCGCAGGCTACGGCCCCAAAGCCCTGCGCACCGCAGGCCGCATCGGCGACGGCGTCATCCTGCAATTCGCCGATCCCGATCTCATCGAATGGTGCCTCGGATTCGTTCGCGAAGGCGCCAGGGAAGCCGGCCGAGACTTCAAAAAGATCGAAGTTATGGCCGCCGCCCCCGTCTGGGCTTCCAACGATCTCAAACTCGCCCGCGACCGCGTCCGCTGGTTCCCGGCTCTCGTTTCGAATCACGTGATGGATCTCATCTCCAAATACAAGCCCGAAGAGCTCCCGCCATCTCTCACTTCCTTCGTCAAAGGCCGCGGCTCCTACGATTATCACCACCACTGCGAAGTTGGCAGCGACAACGCCGATTTCGTCAGCGACGAAGTCATCGACCGCTTCTGCCTCGTCGGCCCGATCGAAGACCATCTCAAAAAACTCGACGCGCTCCGAAAAGTCGGCGTCACCCAATTCAACATTTACCTGATGTGCGGCGACGAAGAAAAAACACTCGATATTTACGGCGGGGAAGTTGTCCCCCACTTCGCAACGGTCGGAGCCTAAGTCTCAATGCGATTCGACACGATCATCAAGAACGGTACGATCGTCACCGCAAACGAAACGACGCCCGCGGCCGTCGGAATTTCCGACGGCAAAGTCGCTGCGATCGCAGCAAATCTCTCGTCAGAAAACGCAACCAATACCATCGACGCGACCGGCTACTTGCTTCTCCCCGGTGGCATCGACGTTCACACCCATCTCGACATGCCCTTCGGCGGCACCACCAGCGCCGACGATTTTCAGACTGGCACCATCGCCGCTGCCTTCGGCGGCACCACGACACTCATCGATTTCGCCATCCAGTACAAAGGCCAAACTCTTCGCCACGCCTTCGACACCTGGATGTCCAAGGCTCACAACAAAGCCGCCATCGACTACGCCTTCCACTGCATCATCACCGACCTCGGCAGCGCGCAGCTCGAAGAAATGGCCGATCTCATCCGCGAAGGCGTCACCAGCTTCAAGCTTTTCATGGCCTATCCCGGCGTTTTCATGCTCGATGACGCCTCGATTTTCAAAGCGATGGGCCAGGCAGCCAAACATTCCGGCCTCATCTGCATGCACGCAGAAAACGGCGGCGCCATCGACGTCATCGTTCAGCAAGCTCTCGCCGAAGGGAAAAAAGCTCCGAAATATCACGCGCTCACGCGCCCCACCACCGCGGAGGCCGAAGCCACTTCGCGTGCCATCGCCCTGGCCGAAATGGCCAACTGCCCCGTCTACATCGTCCATCTCTCTTGCAACGACGCCCTCCAAAAAGTGCGCGAAGCCCGCGACCGCGGCGTCCCCGCTTACGCTGAAACTTGTCCGCAATATCTCTACCTCTCACTCGAAAACATGAACGCCCCCGGATTCGAAGGCGCCAAGTACGTCTTCACGCCTCCGCTCCGCGAAAAGTGGCATCAGGAAAAACTCTGGCAAGGTCTCACACAGGACACGCTGCAAGTCGTCTCCACCGATCACTGCCCGTTCTGCTTCAAAGACCAAAAAGAACTCGGCATCGACGACTTCACAAAGATTCCCAACGGCGGCCCCGGCATCGAACATCGCCTCAGCCTCATCTACACTGGCGGAGTCCACGGCAAACGCTTCTCGCCCAATCGTTTCGTCGAAGTCTGCTCCACTTCTCCCGCAAAACTCTTCGGCCTCTTCCCGCGCAAAGGCACGATCGCCGTCGGCTCCGACGCCGACATCGTGATCTTCGATCCGAATCATCGCGAAACAATCAGCGTCAAAACGCATCACATGCGCGTCGACTACTCGATGTTCGAAGGCATCCAGATCCAAGGCGCCGCCAGAACAGTTCTCTCCCGCGGCCGCACCATCATCGACAAAAATCAATTCACCGGCCGCCCCGGCTCCGGCCAATTCCTCCGCCGCCAAACCTACGCCGGCCTCGGCCTCTAACCGGCGTTCCTCAATACTCGTCACCGGCCGGCCTTTGGGTGCCGCACCCTTTTGCTTTTAAAGGGTGCGGGTTTAGATTCAACTCAATCGAGGTCAAATCACCGACTACCGCCGTTGTACGGGCGCAGCACTGCTGCGCCCCAGCTTGCCCGGCCTTTAACTTCAATCTCCCTCTGTTTTTTCTTCCGCTCTCAAACCGCCACACCCTCCTCACTCACCCCACCGCCTCGTAATTGCCGCATCGCCTCGTTGTCCTCACGCTCCAACGTACGCATTACACGAATCTCCATCCTGCCGCCCCTTCAGGCTCTTCGCGCATCGAACCTCTGCGCTCGTGCAGCGGAAACCCGCTCACGAGTGTTGCTATTTATTCCCTGGCTGCAGCCCAGAAAGCGGATCGACCCAACTTGCCTGGCGAAAATTCCAATCACGGCGACCTCCAGGCGTGGTGCCCCGACTGCTCCCCCTACCTGATCGCCGCCGCCGTCATGCTTCCGACGTTCATGGAAGTTCTCGACACCGCCATCGCCTCCGTCGCGCTTCCACACATCGCTGGTAGCCTCTCCGCCACCACTGACGAAGCAACCTGGGTTCTCACCAGCTACCTCGTCGCCAACGCCGTCGTCCTTCCCGCCAGCGGATGGTTCTCTCTCAAATTCGGCCGCCGCAATTTTCTTCTCACCTGCATCATCATCTTCACGATCTCCTCCTTCGCCTGCGGCGCCGCCACAAACCTCGGCATGATTCTCATCGCCCGCGCGATTCAAGGTGCCGGCGGCGGCGCGCTCCAGCCACTCTCCCAGGCCATCCTCCTCGAAAGCTTTCCGCCTCAAAAGCGCGGCGTCGCCATGGCTCTCTTCGGTCTCGGCGTCGTCGTCGCGCCCGTCCTCGGCCCCACTCTCGGCGGCTGGCTTACCGACCAATACAGTTGGCGCTGGGCCTTTTACATCAACATTCCCATCGGCGTCATCGCCGTATTCATGATCTATCGGTTCGTCAAGGATCCGCCCTACGTCGCCAACGCCAAACCCGGCCGCATCGACTCCATCGGTCTCGGCCTTCTCGCCATTTGGCTCGCCTGCCTGCAAATCATTCTCGACAAAGGCCAAGAAGACGACTGGTTCGGAGCCGACTGGATTCGCTGGGCCTTCACCTTCCTGATCGTCGCCTTCATCGCCTTCATCGTCCGCGAACTCACCGCCGAAAAACCTCTCGTCCGTCTCGAAGTATTCAAAAATCGCAACTTCTCTCTCGGCTGCATCCTCATCGGTCTGTTTGGCGCCGTCATCTATGGACTCGTCACCATCCTTCCGCTCTTCTATCAAACCGTCCTTGGCTACACAGCCAGCGCCGCGGGTATCGCCGTCAGCCCGCGCGGTATCGGCGCCATCGCCATGATGCCCGTCGTCGGCATCCTCACCAGCAAGCTCGACAATCGCTGGCTCATCGCGACGGGCTACATAATTTTCGCGTGGGCCGCGTTCTGGATGGCCCACCTCACGCTCTCCATCTCCCAGTGGTCGCTCGTCTGGCCAATCGTCTTGAGCGGCGCTGGCGCGGGCCTCGTCTTCGTCCCGCTCTCCACCATCGCCATGGGCACGCTCAGCAACGAACAAATCGGCAACGCCAGCGGCCTCTACAATCTTCTCCGCAACATCGGTGGCAGCGTCGGCATCTCCGTTGTCAACACTATCGTCACCCGCCACACGCAAACGCACCGCTCTGATTTCTCACGCTATTTCACAGCCGCTCGCATCGCCTCGCACAAATTCGGCTCTCTTCACGGCCCGACTCTTTATCACGTCGGCCCCAACATGGCGCGCCTTCATCAACTCGCCACTGTCTCGAATGGCCTCGACATTCAAGCGACCGTCTATTCCTACGTTGATGACCTCCGCTACCTCGGCGTCGTCTGCCTCGTTTGTTTGCCAATCGTCTTCATGGTCAAGAGCGTGAAAGCCAAAAAAGGGGCCGCCGCTGCTGCTCACTAACTTTTCGCAAAAAGTTTCAACGAATTTCGCCCCGTATCAGGGAGGGGAACTGCCGTGATCGAAGAAAAAGAGTACGACCAGCTACGCGACGAGATTCAACGCCTCCGCGACGAACAACAGCGTCTTCGCGACGAACAGGAAAAACTCCGCCGCAACGTGTCGCAAAACGGCAACAAGGGCGACGCAGATGGCTCGAAGGACGATCACGGTAAAGACGCCGCCAAAAAAGACGGCGAGCAAGGCAAGAGCGGCGACCTAAAAGCGCAAGGCTCGGCTGACGAAAAGAAAACCGATGGCCAGAAGAAGGAAGGCGACGAACAGAAGGAACAACCCAAGCCGCCTCTAAAACAGCGCGTTCAAACCTACGTCCGCGAGCACCCCAAGGGAATCGTCCTCGGCGCAATCGGTGCCGTCATCGCGATCATCCTGATCATCCTGCTCGTGATCTACCTCGACTCCTACGAAAACACCGACGACGCCCAGGTTGACGGCCATCTCAACGCCATCAGCTCCCGCGTCGCAGGCACCGTCATCGGCGTCTACATCGACGACGATCAATCCGTCACCGCCAACCAACTCTGCGTCGATCTCGATCCCTCCGACTATCAAAACGCGCTCGACCAGGCCAAAGCCAGCTACGCTCAGGCTGAAGCCCAGCTCCGCGCCGAAAATCCCAACGTCCCGATCACGCAAACTTCCAACACGACCGCGATCTCCTCCGCAGGTGCCGACGTTGCCGCCGCCGAAGCCGCTGTCATCGTCGCCCAGCAGGACTACCAGGCTAAACTAGCCGCCGTTCGTGAAGCCGAAGCAAACAATAACAAAGCGCAAACCGACGTCGAGCGTTATCGTGCCCTCGTCATTCGCGAGGAAATTTCAAAGGAGCAGTTCGATACAGTCGTCGCCGCCGCCAAAACGCAAGCCGCATCCGTAGATGCCGCTCGATCCTCCGCCGAAGCCTCGAAAAAAGCGATCGATCAAGCCAGCGCCCAACTGTTGCAAGCCCAGAGCAAGCAGGACGAAGCCAACAAAAACGCCCCGCGCTCCGTCGCCGTTCGCCGCGCGCAACTCGCCGGACGCGAAGCCGCCCTTCTCGCCGCCAAAGCCGAAGCGGGCCAGGCACAGCTCAATCTCTCCTACACAAAAATCTTCGCCCCCGTCGCGGGCATCATCGGAGAAAAAACCGTCGAGGTCGGCCAGCGCATCCAGCCAGGTGAAGAACTCTTCGCGATCAGCCAGACGCAAGACATCTGGATCACCGCCAACTTCAAAGAAACCCAACTTCGCAAAATGCATCCCGGCGAAAAAGTAGACATTCACGTCGACGCCTACGGCCGCACCTTCCACGGCTACGTCGAAAATATGCCCGGCGCAACCGGTTCAGTCGCGAGCCTCCTCCCACCCGAAAACGCGACCGGAAACTTCGTCAAGGTAGTCCAGCGCCTCCCCGTCCGCATCCGCCTCAACCAAGGCGAAGACCCCGACCACCTCCTCCGCATCGGCATGTCCGTCGAACCCAAAGTCTGGCTCCGTTAACACAACCTCACACCATTTCGTGTTCGTTGACGGCTTTTGGGTGCCGCACCCCTTAGCCTTTAAAAGGTGCGGGTTTAGATTCAACTTGATCGAGGTCAAATCAAAACTACCGCCATGTACGGGCGCAGCACTGCTGCGCCCCAGCTTGCCCAGCCGTGAACTTCAATCTCAATCCGTTTTTTCTTTAGGGGTCTAGAATCAGCCGCGGGTTTAGACTCAACACGACTAGGATCAATACGACGGCTCAGCTCCGTCGTTCAAACTCTGCCTGGCCGCCCCACTCTCGGTTTATGAAGCTGGGTCCTTGGACCCAACCGAATCCACACCCAAAACGACAATTCAGATCGATCGCCCAAGCTCGTACCGTCTCGGAGCGTAAATGCCCTGTACGGGCGCAGCACCGCTGCGCCCCATGTCCGCACAGTTGAAGCCCGCGCATTCGTCACTAATTTCAGCTCTGCGGTTTGCCAGTCACCAATCACCAATCACCAATCACCAATCACCGCTCCGCCTCACCCCACCACGTTATACGGCCGCATCATCTCGTTATCCTCATGCTCCAGCACGTGGCAGTGCCACACATACCGAAACTCCTGCCCCGGCGACACCTGTGTCCCCGTCGGCAAATCAAATTTCGCAATCACCCGCGTGATATACCCCGCATACGTCTTCACCGTATCCTTCCACGCCGGCCTCTCATTCGACTCCGGCGGCATCGGAATCCCCTGAAACACAATCTTCCCCGACTGCTGATACTGCTTCGCATCGAACGCCTGCCGGTTGATCACCTGAAATTTCACCAGGTGTATATGCATCGGATGCACATCCCCCGTAGCATTCGCGAACGACCAGATCTCCATCGACCCCGCCTTCGGATCTTCTGTAATCGGGTCGAACCAATGCTTCCCGCCCAGCAATCCGATCATCGTGTACCCATCCGACGGCCGATCCATCTCCGTCAGCCCTAAAAATCTCTCCCGCACCGCATGAGCCGGATTCAACGGCAGCATCGGCGACAGAAAATTAGGCAACGCGCTCGTATCTTTCCCCGCCAGCGGCTTCGTCACCTTAAACAGCATCACCTCGCTCGGCACCACTTCGCCCCCGCGCGCATATGGCGCGGGCGCATCATTCGTCATCGCCAGAAACGCCCCCGCGTGCTCACTGAAATCGATCACCACATCAAATCGCTCCCCTGGCGACAAAATCAAATAGTGCATACTCAGCGGTGCCGGCAGCAGCCCCGCATCCGTCCCGATCTGACGAAATGGCGGAGCGTCCGCAGGCTCCCCGTTCGGTTTCCCGTTCTTGTCCGTAGGCACCAGCGTCACGTGATAGAACCGCGAATTCGAGCCATTCACCATCCGAAACCGATACTTTCGCGGCTCAACCTCCAAAAATGGCGTCGCCTTCCCATTCACGCAGATCGTTTCGCCAAAATATTCCTGCATCCACATCGGATGCGTCCCATTCGTCGCCGGCGGATACCACAGCGTCCCATCCGCCAAAAACGATCGATCCTGAATCAGCAACGGAATCTCATAATCCCCGTTCGGCAAATTCAGCGCATCTTCTTCATCGTCGCGAATCAAATACAAACCTGCCAAGCCGGCTACAACATTCAGCCGCGTAATCCCCAGCGCGTGGTCGTGATACCAAAGCGTGCAAGCCGCCTGATCATTCGGATAAACGTTCGGCTTCGCGTCGTAAGTCGGCCCCGGTTTCCCATCCGCTGTAAACCACGCCTCCGGATACCCGTCATGCTCCGGCAAAACTTTCGCGCCGTGTACATGCGTGACCGTCCGCACCTCCGGCGTCCCTTCCTCCGCTCCGTGAATCGACGGATCGATCGCCAGAAAATGTTTCGTCGGCAATTCGTTGATCCACTTCACCGTAATCGGCTGTCCGCTCCGCGTCTCAAACGTCGGCCCCGGCCATGTCCCGTTATATCCCCACATCCGCGTCGCTGGCAGATCGCGATGCACCTTCGTCCGAATCTCCTGCATTCGAACCTGCAC
>Ga0207109_1118_pt1 | contig 17990 bp, 16 predicted proteins | sample Alteio_BWMinHeat_73_FD_153584 | JGI IMG/M metagenome (GOLD analysis project Ga0207109, IMG submission 153584) | Enriched cells from forest soil in Barre Woods Harvard Forest LTER site, Petersham, Massachusetts, United States -... | ecosystem: Environmental > Terrestrial > Soil > Temperate forest >... | reverse complement strand
CTATCCCAACCACCGTCCCATCTCCGATACCGCTCCAGCAAGTCTTATCCGAACCCGACCGATCAATCACCACATCGAAGCTGATCTCCGCCACATTCTGCGCCGTCCCAGAGATCGAAAACTTCACCGCATCCGCCCCCGATGGCGGCAGAAGATACGCGTCATCACTAGCCCGCGAACTCTGTCCGGGCAGTGGGCCATCGTTTACCCGCCATGTCGCCAGCACGCCACTTGAATCGCCTTCCCCACCGACAAATAGGAAGCTTCCCCAGTCCGTTCCGCTCTGGTTGTTCAGAACCCCCGAATAAGGATCGGCTCCTCCAGGAGTTGCTACATCGTTCTCCAGAAATCCATTCGAGTCCGCCGTGTGGCCCACCAGATCAATCTGCTTCTCCAGATTGCGAATGTAAGCAGCCCTGCCAAACCCGGCCGAAGCCACCAATCCGGAGCCCATCTGATCCTTCGTCGTCTCGGGGTTCTTCAGCGTCGATTCGACCTCGCCCCCGGCCATCAATGCCTCCGCGTGCGTCGCCAGCACGCCATTGCCGTAGAGCGACGCCGGATAGTATCCGATCCATATCCCGTCACATGCTACCCACCAGTTCAACGTCTGAGTACCCGGCTCCTGGAAGAGCCGGATCGCCAGCGGCATCTCAAATTGCGCTCCGTCGAAGACGCTCGGGCTCGTAATCGCGATCCCCGGATATATCGTTCGCCCCGTCGTCGTCGGTCCGCTGTACTGCACCCAGCCCTTGTACTGCCGGTTATATCCGCCGATATGATTGCCGTCCTTCTTATATGCGTTAGTCGTGTAGAAGAGGAACAGGTGCGGCAGAAGGTCTCCATTCAAGCTCTTGTCGACCGTCCATCCGCCCTCCACCGACTGTGTCTCTCCTTGGTCAAAAACCCACGCCTGCAGAATCGAGTGGTCGTAGTCCCCACTCTCACCCGGAACTCCGACCACCGGATCCCACACATTGAAGATCCCGCTCCACCCAAAGAAGTTTCCGTCCTCCTCGGTGCTGGTGTTATGGAAGTATTTCTTAGGGTTCGGACTACCACCAGCCTGCCCGCTCTCATGCCCGGGCGTTCTCCCATGAAGCCGTCTCGGTCCGCCGCGCTTCCTCAGATAATCCTGCAGCTTAATTGTCCGTGTCAGCCGAGACAGATCAGGCCGTAGGATCGGCACCGTTCCGTGCGGACCCCGCTCTTCCGCCTCTTCATCCGTCTCAAACCTCACCCGCTCAGTTCTATGCTCAACCGCGCTCGCTGCAACGGTCAGCGCCGGTGGTGCCGTCGCGATCCTGCCTTCATCCACCTGGCTCTCCAGCGAAACCCAATCCAACACCTTGCCGCTGCGTGTCGTCGTAGTCTTCACAATGTGAAGAGAGGCCTGCCGCTCATTCAGCCACTCCACCAACTCTGGATTCAACAGCCTCTGATCTTGTGCCATGACATGCCTCCAAAAATGAATAGTCGTCGCCACGAGCCCGACGCGCGTCAACCATTCCGCCTTTGTTGCTCGCAGGGTTGGGAATGATCAATCCGGAACTCTAACTGCGACCAAGGCCGCGGCGCGAGCATGCCGAATAGAGTGTCACCTAGAGCCCGACGATGAATTTCGCGATCAAATCCGCCGCGGAGATAACGGTGGGCGCGATGTCCTTCACTAGATCGGCGGCGTCTTTCAAACCCTTTGCCGATAACTGCAGCATGCTCTGCTTCCGCTCGGCGGGAGGCTTTACAGCAGTTGCCACGGCGGCCTTCAACGCGCTCTCAATCGCAGCTTTTTCCTCAGCGTGTTCGGCTTTCAGCTTGCTGAGTTCCGCCGTAAGAGCAGCAACCATCTGTTCGAGCTGAGCTTTCTGTGGAGCGTCCAAAGAATTCGTCGAGCCGATCGTCTGATTGACGTTCGTGAGGGTTGAATCGATATTGATGTTGGCCGAGCCGCCGCTAACGTCGATATTGTGTCCCACGTGAATCGCTCCTATGTCGATGACTCGATCTATACGTTCGGCCGTTATCGCACCGTTGTGTTGAATGATCATGCGATCGTAAGTCTTAGCGACTAGTCTCTGGTAGCTAAGAGGGGCATCGGCGAAGGTCGGCTCTTGCTGGTCGAAATTGGTGACGATGCGGCCATCGAATTTCTTCGCATACCGTTCAAGCCAATCAACGGCGCGTTTGGGTTCCGATATCCCACAATTCACAAAGGCGAGCACGTGGTTCCCATAACGCGCGGTACCTTCTTCAAGGAGCACTACGGGATTGATGAGAATGGGGTCCTTAGCCTTCGGCCTAGCCCCTTCGAGGTGATCGACAAATACAATCAATGGCGACGCATGATGTACATACGATGCTGTATCGTCAAGCGACGCATCCTGCATGAAACGGATTTGCCCTTTTATGTTTACCGTCTCGCCCCACTCCACACCGCTTTGCCGGAGGACACTATCTGGAATGACTAGAGGAATCCCGCGGTGGCATTCCCGACCCGTCAATGCGGTTGCGTACCATGAATCCTTACCATCAATTTTTCTTGGCCTAAGGCGGATTGTACCAATCCCTGCGCCTTCGACAAGGCTCACCTTATCGAATGGAGTGTAATGGGGACCAAGTACGGCATCGTCCGTCAGCGGTGTTCGATTGAACTCACTGAGAAAAACCATTGCGTGGTGTGACCAGGCAACTCCGGGGGTGCGCGGAAACCAGTTCACCAAAACGTATTCATTTAGGGATACTCTTTGAAAGACGTTCTTCGCGCCAGCAGCCCAAAACTGTTCCTCCGACGACGGGCTGACTTCGTCTGTTTCCACCAGTTCCCGCAGATTGATTTCGGCGACGCTCGGACCGTCATCTGACTTCCAGAACAGGAGAGGCCTCAAGTGGTCGGAAAGAAATCGACCAATCCCGAACAACGGTTCGGCAACTCGTGCTCCCGGCAGGCCTAACAAGTTTGGACGGGTAGCCATCGGCTTCTGTTCTCGATCATCCCTGTCCCGTGCCGCGAAATAATAACACACTGGCTATCCACTTGTAAGGATATATCGCCGAGGGCATCTATGAAGCGCCGTGAGGCGAAGGAACGACGTCATATCATTCGTCCATGCAATTCGAATCGCGGAGGGAGGGTCTTCGCCACGCCTCAGAATCGATTCATGCCCCAAAGCGGGTCACAGCCCCTCGCCACGATAACGGTGTCTCCCGAGACATCGCTCCGAGCAGGGCGATCTGTTCGCACTTGGCACTACGGGCCCAGCAGAGGCCCCGCGTCACTTCAGGCTTTCATGACATTGTTCATGATGTTTATCATGAACATAAATATCCTAATTGACATATCCTCTACGGTCGCATAAGACAGACCTCCGAGGTTAAAGGAGGTAGTGTGAGGAAACCGAAAAGTGAGACGAAGGTGCAGCACACACTTATCCGTCGCGAAGATTCGGAGCGAGTTGCTTCGGTAGGGCCGCTGGAAATCTTCCGCGGCTCCAATCTGGTCTTGTGTGAGGGTAACAAACCGCGAGTCCAAGCGTTCTACACCGTCGCCGTCAACAAATATTGGCTCCAGGAAGGCGGTGACGTCGAGTTATGCATCGACGCAGATGTCCGGATTGTAGGAACCGAGGAACCGCTCGAAGAGGATCAAGATCTGATTGTTAGAGTCATTGGCGACCGTGGTGGCCAATACTCCGTGCTGGTAATGGACTCGAAGGGTGCGATGAACTCTCAACTGGAGTTGGAGTCAGTGAACGTAATTGACGTAGATGAAGTCCGACCAAACAGAAAAGTGTTTTCGCAGATCCCTGAAGACTGATCGCCCGCGTTGATGGAGCTTAGTCACTCAAGATCGATTCACGTACTAAAGTGGATCTAAGGCTCTCATCACGATGACGGTCTCTAGTAAACACAAAAAAGGAGGCCAGCCGACCTTTCACTGGCCCCCAACGCTAACTCGTCGAGCAAATCCCGTCGATGTGGGCATAATCTGCCACCCCATTTCGCTCTGTCTGTACAATGTTGAACAGTCCAAAAGCACTTGTCCGGTAACGCGACTTATCGGGCACAAGACAAATGCCGACACCACTACTCTCCTCTCGGTGTCTAAGCTACGGAGGGCCTTGAGTGCTTTTCCGACTTGCTCTGTCCGTTGTGATCCTGAACATTTCCATTTGTCCTGCCTTGCCTCATGGGCGGGAGCCCGTTATCACGCTGAAGAGGACGGCATGCCTCGGGACATGTCCGGTCTATTCCCTCGAAATTTTTGATGACGGTTTCATCCGATTCGTTGGAATCGATTTTGTTCAATACACAGGCGAGCAACGATCGGTCGTTCCGCAAGAGTTCGTTGAGAACCTGGTTGCAGACCTCCTAAAAGCGGATTACTTCAGCTTTCAGGACAGCTACGAGACATGCAAAGACCCTATGGGAAGAACCCAGATGATCACCGACCTCCCAACCGTGGTTACGTCGTTGCGGGTTGGAAAAACAAAAAAGACCGTACGACATTACGCATGCGCTCCTCGACGTCTGGGAGACCTCGAGCAGGAGATAGACCGGGTTGCGAACTCAAAGCACTGGATCGGCAATCCTCTTCGGTTTGCCGTACCGCCTCCAACAAAAACACCACTGCCGAGTACCCTTACCCCACCCCAAGGCGTCAATCGTCGTTAAGCGCGAACATTCCCGATTAACGCCGTTACCGGAGAAGTGGAATTTGGCCAAAAACGACATGTCCGGTTACGCGACAAATCAGGAGTTGGCCTCCTGGCAGGGCTGCTCCGGGATGAAACCGCATACGCGGTGAACGGACTATGTGGGTCTCAGATGGTCTATAAACTCAATGTATTCTTCGAGCGTCCCTCTTCCACGAAACTTGCTGTCATCTTCTTCTGAAGGTTTGCGACACGCGAATTGCTTTGCGACTTGCGCTAATGCTTCGTCCACATCTATTGCGTCGATTGCAAGTAATTGAGCGACATTGTCAGACTTTCGGAACGGAAATTGTCCTGTACTAGTGTAGTTTTGCAGTTCAGCATACAGGGCACTCGCGATAGGGCGCACTTCCGGCCGGAAAGACGCAACAAAGGTGTCCAACGTATCGGAGGTCCGCGAAGCGGCCATGACCCTCTCGCGCCTTATGGCTCTCCTACTACCCCACCACCAGAAAGTCAGCAGCGCACCAACAACCACAATCACAACGACATATGGTTCCACCGAATCTCCTCGCCCGGCCATACATTCACTCGAAGATTTAAGATTCTGCGTAGACGCTAGAATTATGCCAGCTAGTCCCTGGTCAACGCCGTTACCGGAAAAGTGGAACCCGACCCGAAAACCACTTGTCCGGTAACGCGACTAATCGGGAGTTGGAGTACTCCAACGCGCAATCGGACGTTCCTTCGCGGGGGTGAATAGTCGGCCTTCAGACAATCAAAGCTGGCCGCTCTTGCGTTGGACCTTGCCGCGCCAGTCTGCAGGGGTATGACTGACGGGTTTATTGTAGGAATACTTCGCAAACCCAATGCTGAAACCGTCATGGAATATTACGGTGATGAAGTCTCTCTGGGCTGATTCTGAATCCATCTGGAGGACAATGTTTGCGATCTGAGCAGCACTCTCCTCAAAATCTTGCGGTTTACCCTTCCAGATCACCACTACGGTCAAGCCGGCTGTTGTCTGTCCGTTTCGCCAGTTCTTTTGCATAAAAACGCTGGCGCTCTGAACCTTGCCAGAATCCAAAATACTCTTCTGGACGCGGAACAAATCCGGAAAGGGACCGCTTTGGCTAATTTTGTTCGTCAGTGTATTAGAAATAGCGGCGACCAGCAGACTAGTTCCAGCCAGTATCATCCAATGCCATCGCCAGAACCTGCGAGGTTGGACCGGGCCAGAAGGCACAATGCGCACAACATAAGTCTTCGTGGCTAGATCGTGGAGTGATTGGCGGGTGCTTCGATTAAATACGTAAAGATAGACGATTGCGAACCCACCAAAATCTACCGCCCAATCGACGACTGTATTAACTCCATATCGCGCAAATGCTGGCACAAGCTCTGAAGATAGAAGGATCGGCACCAAAAGGATCAAGTAGCGCAGGGCTGAGCGTTTCAGCGATATAACGCTTCCTTGTGGATCGACCACTTGTAGGTCTGTGAGTCGGTGTCCTAGCGTTTGGCCAGCGGCGACCGAACTACCCAGAATGGCGAAATACGCAAGCGTCAGCGCAAAGCCAATCAGGAACCCGTCGACGCGATGAATCGTGAAAAATTGATAGAAGGCGAAGCCTAAGACTCCACATGGTATGGCGGTGATAAATGCGTCGATCACAAAAGCAAAAACGCGACGCCAGAATCCCGCGACTTCGCGGTGGACTGTCGGTGCGACTGCGGACTCCAAGCTTAGGGTGCCCATGGGGTTGCTTTATAATTGCCCCATACAAAAGTCAACTTACTACCCCAAATCGCTAAGGTCCTGGTAAACGCCGTTACCGGTAAAGTGGAATTTACGACCGCTCTCGGTCGCGCGACGTATCGCCCGAGGTCAGGGTTCAGCTCCGGCCCGAGAGTCGCTCTGTTTGATTCTTTTTGATTTCTAGGGGTATCTGGCGAAGGCTCAGCGAGCCTCTTCGTGAGGGCGTGCAACATCGCGAGTTCTTCGGGGCTCAGTCGCTCGCTCAGGGGATGCCTCCGCGCGATGATTTCAGCAGCAGTGATCGGCGGTTTTCTGAGCGACTTGAGATGGTTCGGCTTCCTGCCGGCGCCTAGCCGATGTCCCCCTCTTCCCTTTCGGGGCGGTCTGGATGGCGGCCACTCGATCATGCAGCCATCCACTCAAATCGGATCGGCAGACGTTCGGTCCATGCCGCGCCCCCGGCACCATCCACCCGTGTAAAGTCTTCATCACCAAAGAAGTCGATCTCGCCAGTGCTCTGAAACCATCCGCCATCCGTTACAAGGTTGATTTTGCAAACTGTGTGAGCCTAAAGCAGAGCGCTGAAGTTCAGCTCGGACCCAATAGGGGCGGTAACGATTCCGAGATAGCTGCGATTAGCGGAAAGCAATTGCCATTTGTGGCCACTCGATCATGCGGCCCCCGGCAACATCAAATCTCCGCCGATTAAATCCCGTCTCCGGAAATTCTATCGTCTGAAGCGTTGGCGTAGGTGCAGTCGCGTTCACGACCGTTTCAAAGGTGACCGGTCAACAATTTCAGCGGACGAGGTTCGAGCTTAATTTAGTGACTCGATAGGCCGTTGCTTTGGAGCAGGTCCGCAACCTGATCATTAGAGAGCGCCAACGTAACGTTCAAACGATCTGCGGTGGCAGCGACTTTTGCCTGGCTCAAAAGAGCGGTCATATCTTGCTTGGGCGGATCGGGACGGGAAGATTGGTAGAGCAACGCGGCTTGCAGGAGAGCAGCGAACGTGTTGGCGTCGTCCGGCGAAGCACAAATTGCCTCGAAGGTAGATTGGGTGCCAAGGTCAGCATCAATCTCGAGTGTGAACGCGCGCACTTTAGAAAAGAGCTGTTGGGACTGCGAAAAACCCGCGAGGGCCGGTAGAAGAGCCTGCATTTCATGATTCGCGCTGGAAGTGTTCAGCACACCCCAAATGACGCTGCGGGCATTAGCCTGCGAGATGAGCGGCGCAAGGCTCGAATTACTTAGGAGGTTAGATTCCTCGTTATTGCTTATGCGGATCACTCTTTCCAATTCCTTGGGCTCTCCCAACACCGCCACGGTTGAGTTCACAAACCAGACGAGAGTTCCCCCTATTCCGGAGCCGCCGTTCAGGGGATAAAGAGAATGGTCACGGACATTTACGACTGGCCGCTGACGAGCGTTGAAATAGGCGGCGGTTGAGTCCGGCGAGAATTGGCCAAGGGCAACGATAAGGGATTCCTGACCGCCTGTGCTGTCCTGGGAAGACTGAGACGCCGATGACCGGGGGACCAGCGCCCAGGCCAACTGTTCAACTCGGGAATCGCGATCCATACCGGGAGAGGCGAGGAACAACTCGAACTGCCGCAACTGATCGGGTAACACTTTTTTCTGGAGCTGCGGAAACCAGGCAAGGGAGCGCGCTTGCTGCAAATCGGCAAAGGCGAACTCGGCGACGTCGGGAGGAAAGATGCCGATGACCTCGGTAGGCAGTGCTCCGGCACGCGCAACGGAAGACCACACACATGAGCTGATGACAATCGCCGATATGAACAGCACTCTGAGATTCATTTTTGACTTATCCCTTTGCGGACTGGGATTACCCCTCTCATGAACAGGTGTTGGTTTGGTGAGTGGGCCAAGGCTCGCATCGGAGCGAGCCTTGGCCCGGATGGTTTTCAATTGATTTTGACGGTCAAGCTGCTCGACTGCGTGAGGGAACCAGATGTGCCGGTAACCATCAAAGTCGCCGACTGAGATGTGGGAGCCGTTGCGGTGTTTGTCATGCCACCACCACCACAACCAACCGTGAAGAATGAAAGCGACGTCGCCAGAAAAACGAGTCCCATCGCCTTCATCGCCAGAAGGCTCTTGCTGCCCACTTGTTTCTTTCGCAGCGCGAAAACGCTACCGAACAAACCCAGGCCGGGGAAAAGGAAGATGAAGCCGTAGCCCATCGGCGGCGGCGCCGCTGCGGCAGAGACGGTCAGAGTTGAGCTGGCGCTCGATCCCGCGTTGATGGTCGAAGGATTGAACGCGCAAGTCAGGCCCGCACTTGCGGCACAACTTAGGGAAATCGGACTATTGAACCCTCCCACCGCAGCTGCGCTGACCGTGACGTTCGCTGAACCGCCCGAGGCGAGAGTTACGCTTGGGCTTGAGAGACTCAGCGAAAAATTCGCGCTAGTAACTGCGGCGGCCGGCACAACGCTGGCGAACACACTGGTCGTGCTGCCACCGGCCGGAAAGTTTGGTTGGTTGCCTCCGCCAGCCGTAAGAAAGAGGGTTCCCGGACTGCCGGATGCGCCGCCACCGCCAAACACCATGTCCCACAAGCCAGGATTCACCAGCGGAGTGTTCGCAGAGTTCGTGACTTGGCCGAGGAAGTTTCCCTTCGTGTCGAATGCGTTGATGGTCCCGTCGCCGAAATTTCCGACCAGGATTGAGTTCGGGAATTGGCCGAAGGTTGATGGGGCCGCGACAACGCCCCAAGGTGCATTGAGGTGACCACCGGCAGTGACGAACGTGCTCACGAAATTGCCATTCATGTCGAAGATATCCACCTGTCCAACACCAGCGCCGGGCATGGCATCGTGCTTCGCAGCGTCTTGCATTGCGTATGCAACGTAGACTTGATTGTTGATGACGTGGATTCCATGAGGAGCATAACCCGCAGGCAGGTTCGGGTCGGTGAATGAACCGCTCAGTGGAGCCAACTGGAAGCTGTTATTCAGAACGTCGACTTTGCCGCTGTTGAAATTCGCCGCAAGGAGAGAATTGCCATTCAGCAGCGCGAGACCCTTGTAAACGGCACCGCTGGCGGAGTTATCGAATGCGACCGAACCTGTATTGCTGGCGCCCGTCCAGATCACAACCAAGCCATCTTCCGTGTCAAAAATAAACTGCCCGCCGCCGAAGCCGCTTCCGGCATTTGCTACGGTTCCCGTCGGGCAACCGGGATTGCAGTTGCCGTTCGGATTTTTCGTGGCCGCCGGTATGGTGACCACGAGCGAAGTGTCTTTGTTGCCGTTGTTGTCGTATAGCGTTGAGGTGCCGCTGTTGTTGTCGGAGATCCAGAAATCCTGACCAGGGAGAAAAGAAATTCCCCAAGGGTTTAAGAGTTGCGGGTCTGTTGTCGTCGCCGCACCGGCTGTATTCGATACCAGGTTGGTCTGCATAAAGCCGGTCTGCTGGGCCTGCGCACTCGACGAAATACCTAAAGTCACCGTTGCAGCAAAAAGCAAAAGCATCTTTCTCAATCCAATTCTCCTTACTCATTTCGATTTGAAAGTGCACTTCATCCACAAGAGAGTCAGATGCTCGCACCGGTATTCGCCGGGTAATCGAGGTGTCAAATCTTTGTTTTGTTTTTGAGACCGTTTAGAGATGAAACAATCTACACGGAGCGATTTGATCGTATTGGTGCGTCGAGTTCGGTTCTACCGTTGGGGGAGAGGGCGCTTGCTTGTGGAGCGCCGAAGCACAAAAATAAAATATGCGTATACCATGGGACGTGCACCTTCCCGTGAATCCGCCGATTTTGCCGATGCTCGCCAAGCGTGTGGCTGCATTGCCTGATGGCGATGACTGGATTTTTGAACCGAAGTGGGATGGGTTTCGAGCGCTTGTGTTTCGCGATGGCGACGAGATTCTGATCCAGAGTCGCGACGAAAAGCCACTCAATCGGTACTTTCCTGATCTAATTGAGCCATTGCGCGCGACTTTGCCTTCGCGATGCGTGGTCGACGGAGAGATTGTCATCGTTAAGAACGATGGACTGGACTTCGACGCGCTACAGTTGCGCCTGCATCCAGCTGCGTCGCGAGTAAAGCTTCTCGCGGAGCAGACGCCTTCATCGTTCGTCTGTTTCGACCTGCTCTGCCGGGGAGATCGGGACCTTCGCGGCGAGCCGTTCAAAACCCGACGGCGCGAGCTTGAATCTTTGATTGCGTCGGCACCGCCGCCCATTCATATAACACCGGCAACCAATGACCGCGAGATCGCCTCCGATTGGTTTCGTCGGTTCGAGGGTGCTGGCCTGGACGGCGTCATGGCCAAGCTGTCTTCGGGAATCTACGAGCCGAACAAACGCACAATGCTCAAAGTCAAACACGAGCGCGACTGCGACTGTGTCGTGGCGGGATTTCGCTGGTACAAAAAAGGCGATCGCACGTTGGTCGGCTCATTGCTGCTTGGCCTGTTTGATGATGCCGGTGCTTTGCAGCACGTCGGCGTTTGCGCGAGCTTCACCGCGGAGAAGCGCCGTGAATTGGCAGAATTTCTCGAGCCGTATCGAAAGAATGCGCTCGCCGGTCACCCATGGAAGAGCTGGGCCGGCGCTGAAGCTCCAAGCGGTGAAGCCGGGCATCGCATGCCGGGCGGGCAGAGCCGCTGGAGCCAGGGCAAGGATTTATCTTGGGAACCCTTGCGGCCCGAACTGGTTGTGGAAGTTGCTTACGAGCACATGCAAGGAAGCCGCTTTCGGCACATGGCGCATTTCCGCCGATGGCGGCCGGACAAAAAGCCGAGCGATTGCACCTACGCGCAGCTCGAGGTCGTTCCTCCGCAGGAACTCGCAGAAATTTTCTCTGGCAGCCGTTAGATCAGTCGGCTCGTTTCTTTTTCCGCCATCGCTCGCGGAATTCTCGCGTCGGGTCATCATCGGGGTCGGGAGTTTCCTGCGGCGGCCGAATCGCTTCTGGGACATGACGCAGATTGACTCGGATGCGGGTCCACGTGGATGACCGACCGCGCATCGAGTCGATTAGCACGTCGTCGACGGCGAGGAGTTTGGCTGCTTCGGGATACTTCGCCTTCCATCGTTCCAGACCCGCGAGCGCCAATTTCTTATCAGGTGAGTTCGCAACCGTGATGAGCGGAATCTTCACTCGAGGTGTCTTTGCCGCAGGCCTCTTTGCAGCCGCCTTCGTTGCAGCGGGCTTCGCGCGCGACGGCATTACGCGAGAGGGTTCGTGCTTTGCTTTGCGGAAGTGTGGTGGCCACGGCGCGTCGCCGAGACCTTCCGCTTCATCCTTGTCTGCTAGCTCCAGCAACTTCTCGAGCGAGCCGGCAGCTGCATCCATATCCGCATGCGGATCGCCGATTTTCGCGAAGCGCTCCGGCATCGTGAAGAGAGTGAAATCGGCTGGATCGCAGCCGGCCACTTCATTCCAATGAAGTGGCGCTGAGACACGCGCGTCCGGGAGCGGGCGTACCGAGTACGCCGAGCATGTAGTCCGGTCCTTCGCATTCTGGTTGTAGTCGAGAAACACGCCGTGCCGCTCTTCCTTCCACCATTTCGAGGTGGCTAGAGAGGGGGCGCGGCGCTCCACTGCACGCGACAAGGCCACGGCTGCGCGGCGTACTTCCGTAAATGTCCAGCGAGGTTCGATTCGCACATTCACGTGCATGCCTCGCGAACCGCTCGTCTTCGGCCACCCGCGAAGGTTTACTTCTTCGAGAAACGCCTGCACTTCGAGAGCAACTCGGCGCACGTCGGCCCACTCGACGCCTGGAACCGGATCGAGATCGATGCGCAGTTCGTCGGGATGGTCAAGGTTGCCGGAACGGACGGGATGCGGATGGAGTTCGATGCACCCCAAATTAACGATCCATGCGAGCCCGGCCGCGTCATCCACCACGATTTCTTCCGCCGTGCGGCCCGACGGGAATGAGAGAGTGACGGTTCGCAACCAAGGCGGGCGGTTCTCGGGCGCGCGCTTTTGATAGAACGCTTCTGCTTCAGCGCCGTTGACGAACCGCTTCAGAACAATGGGACGATCCCGGATTGCGGCAATCGCGCCCGGCGCAACACTCAAGTAGTAGCGCACGAGATCGAATTTTGAGATTTTCGCCTGCGAAAAATACAGCTTGTCGGGATTCGTGATTAAGACTTCACGATTCCCAACCGAGAGCGCTTTGCCTTCCGGTTCTTTGGCCACGCAGTCAGGCTACCACCGTCGATTTGTCGTTGACACGGAGAGTTTCTCCTACGATCGCAGTGGAGAGGTGCCCTCTCGGCCTGTGGTACTTCTCATGTGTTCTAAGGTGCCTTTCGCGGGCCTTGGAACGTAGGCAGGTTTGACATTCAGCGAGGGGAGATTTCGATACCTCGAATTTTGCCGCAGACGCATATGTCGGCACTGCGCCGGACTGTAAACAGAATCCGAAGTTTTTGCTAGTCTCCCAGAGCGTTGCGACGTGCAGTCGCTGAGATAGCAACTTGTTGACTTAAGCGAGGTCTTAACCTAACCTGTCGCAAAGAGTTTGCCCGTCCAGGTCTCTCCGATAAACAGAAGTTGCGGCGACGACGAACTGTTGCAGGTCGTCTGCTGCTACCAAGACGGGCCTGCAGAGACCCCGTGTGTTGGTAGCATCTTTCGGAAGGTGTTCCATGTGCCTTTTCCGACTTTATTTTTCCAGGTGCAAGCTTCGGATTTCATTTTTAGCACTGAGCTTTGTCAGCGGAGCTGCGGTTTGTTCGGCGCAGTCGCTTCAATTCCACGCCTCCAGTCCGGTGAATACTTCGCTTCCGTCGCTGTACGTGCTGACCGCAGATCTAAACAATGACGGTTTCCAAGATTTGCTTGTCGTCAGCAATGAAAGCCAGGAAGTTCCCTCGAGTTTGAATGTGTTTCTCGGCAATGGAGATGGAACTTTTAAACCGGCCACAACCTACGCATTAGGCACTGCTGGATCTTCCTCGCCTGGGCCTCCTCTACTCGGGCAGATCCGATTAACGGGTCCGAACCTTTGGGACGTAATCATTCCGATGACTGCGGCAAATTCAGTGAACGTTTTGCTGGGTAACGGCGACGGAACATTTCAAGCCGCGACAAGCTACGCAACAAACCCCGCACCCAGCGCAGTCGCACTCGGTCAATTTAGTTTCGACACGCTGGCGGACCTGGTGGTGGTTTCGGAGGGTGCGTCAGCCGGTCCCAGTTCGGGTTCAAGAGTTAGCGTCCTGCCTGGCCACAGCGACGGGACCTTGGGTGCGCCCCTTGTTACACCAATTGCCGAGACGCAACCGTCGTCCGTTGTTTGGGCGGACTTCAATAAGGATTTGAATCTGGATGTTGCGGTGGGAAGCGCAAACGGAATCAGAATTCTTTTGTCTACAGCAGAGGGAATTTTTCAAATGGGGGCAAATTATCCATTGCCTTCTCCGGTCAAGGCGCTTGTGGCCGCGGACTTCAACAATGATTCCAGCACTGACCTGGCGGCCGTCCACGGTAATGTCGTGAGTGTCCTATTGGGCGTCGGCGACGGGACGTTTCAGGTGCCGACAGACTTTAATGTCGGAAACGGTGCCAACGCACTTGTAGTTCTCGACTTCAACCACGATGGCAAACTCGACCTCGTTGTCTCCAACAATGCGGATAACACCTTTTGCATACTGCTCGGGAATGGCGACGGGACGTTCCAGCCGCCCGTGACATTTTCGTCGCCAGGGTTGGGACCTACTTCCATTCAGTCTGCCGACTTCAACAACGACGGAGCACCGGACATCGCTATCGTAACCTCCAGTGGCGCGACAGCTGGTACCCCCGGAAGTGCCTACATTCTGTTGAATTCACGCGGTGTACGAGGAACGCTGAGTCCATCGCTTAATCCGGTGGAGTTGGGAGCGCCCGTCACGTTCACGGCCAATTTGACTCCCACGTTTCCCGGGTTGTCCACGCCCACGGGGGAGGTTTCGTTCTATTTTGATTCCTTCCCCATTGGAAACTCGATCCTCGATGCGACCGGCGCTGCGCAGATCACGACCAACTTGGGATTCACGCTGCCGAACACGATTCGAGCGAGCTATTCAGGCGACAAAAACTATGATGCGGTGGGCCTGCCGCCTTTTGTCGAAGGCATCGTCGACCTCAGCGTCGTGCAGGAAACGCCTGCGTCGGTGACCGTGGGTGCGGGGGACACAGCGCACTTTACCTTTTCTGTGCTCTTGCAGGGAACTTTCGACAGTTCAATCAATTTCGGATGCTCAGGGGCACCACCCAATTCAAGTTGTTCAATTTCACCAAGTTCCCTGCCAGTCGGTACAAGCCCAACGACGACGGTAATCGTTTCGGTTCGTACCAGCGGCCCTCACATGGCGAACGCAGATGGGATCTCGCACATGGATCGAATTCTGCTGTTGGGATTGGAGGGCTTGGCCAGTTTAATCGTGCTCATGATCGCCTACTCCACGGCTTCCCAGCGCGTCATACCCAGATGTTCTTGGCGCATGCTCGCGGCGCCGCTCCTCGCAACTTGCCTATGCAGTTGTGGCGGCGGTAGCGGTGTTCCACCTGGAGGAACGGTCACGCCTGCAGGCACGTACACGCTGACGTTTACGGCCAATTCCACCACCGCGAATATCAAACAATCGCTGCCGCTCACGTTGACCGTCACGGATTAACGAAGTGGCTTGCGCCTTGCCGCGAATCGGCAGCTACTTTTTCAGAGCATATGTGGCGGGATAGACGAGAAATTGTTCGAGTTCGCCGTTGGGGTAGATGTAAGGAGACCGGGCGGTAAGCGCGAGGTCTTGGAGTAGCGGGCGATAGTGACCTAAACATCCATGCGACGATTGTCGGGTCTCGAAAATCAAACGGATGCGGTTACAGGTTTTCTTGGATGAGGCGGGGGCTGATGTGGACGTCGACTTGTATCAGCGGTGAGTCGCCGGTGACTTTGAAGCTGTGGACTTCGCCGGCCTTGATGACGAAGATGTCGCCGGCGGTGCCCTCGAAGGTCTTGCCGTCGACGGTCCAAATTCCACGGCCCTCGCGGATGAATTGAATCTCGTCGTAAGGATGGCGATGAGGACCCGGGCCGGAGCCCGGTTTCCCGTGAAAAAGGAAGACGGAGACGCCTGTGTCTCCTTGTTGCGCTCCGACAAACTCATGTGAACTTCCTACGAAAGGTAAATCCTCCTGGCGTACGTGGTGCATGTCTGGCTCTCCTTCGTTCGGTATGTGTCCCCTCCCTTTGCGGAGTCTCGCGGAGGGTGGGGATTTTGTTTTTTGGTATCTGGAACCAAACTTTTCCGTGGGACATCTTAGAAGTATCTATGAGAACCAAACAGATATCCGTCACTGTCATCGCCGCTGTGGCTGCGATCTCCTTGGGAGCGCAGTCCAAGCAAGGTCCAGTCACCGGGCAGGCTGCGTTCGCGGATTGGAGCCAGGAAAAACCGGGGACGTTACGAAAGATTTCGATGTCAGACCTTCCCGAGCCGAAACCGGCGGAGTCGGTTCGCGCGCAACCCAAAATCGTTGCGCGGCCGGAGAATGCGTGGCCCGTCGCGCCTCCAGGGTTCAAGGTTTCGCTGTATGCGGGCGGAGATAATGGGCCGAGTACATCGCCCGATCAACAACACTCGCAGCAACACAACACGAAACCGCCGGAGAGCGGGACGTTCCGCCAGCCGCGGCTGATTCGAACGGCGCCGAATGGAGACTTGTTTGTCGCTGATTCCGCAGGCGGCATGATCGTTGTTTTGCGAGGGATGGGGGCGGACGGCAAAGCGGCGCAGGTCGAGCGTTTCGCGACGGATCTCGATCACCCCTTTGGCATAGCTTTTTATCCGGCCGGCAACCCTCGCTATCTGTATGTCGCGAATACGACTTCGGTAGTTCGATTTCCGTACAAGGCGGGTGATCTTCATGCGTCGGGCGGGCCGGAGACAATTGTTCCAACTCTGCCGGGCTATGCGCAGCTTGCCGGCGGCGGGCATTGGACTCGCGACGTCGTTTTTACGAAGGACGGTCGGCATATGCTGGTTTCGGTCGGGTCGGGGTCGAATGTCGATAATCCGGACGATCATCCGAAAGAGTTTCATCGTGCGGACGTTCTTGAGTACACGCCGGATGGCAAATTCGTGAAGGTGTATGCGTCGGGAATCCGGAACTGCGTCGGCGAGGCGATTAATCCCATTACCGGCGAGTTGTGGTGTTCGACGAACGAGCGCGATGAGTTGGGAAATCATTTGGTGCCCGATTACATCACTTCGGTGCCTGAAGGCGGATTCTTTGGGTGGCCCTGGTATTACATGGGTGGGCATCAGGATCCGAGGCTGCCGCAACCGTGCGCCGATGGAACCGGAGCGAATCCGCAAGCATCGGCTGAGTCGCCGGATGCCAAGAACTGCAAACATGTTGATTTACAAGCGAAGGTTCGGACGCCGGATGTGTTGTTGCAGCCGCATATGGCGTCGCTGGAGATGACCTTCTACCCTGCTTCCGGCAGTTTTCCCCAAGGATATGGCGGGGATGCGTTCGCTGCCGAGCATGGTTCGTGGAATCGCGAGAAGCGCGCCGGATATGAAGTGATTCGGGTGCCGATGCATGACGGAAAAGCTGACGGCAGCTACGAGGATTTTTTGACGGGGTTCGTTGTGGATGACAATTCTGTTTGGGGCCGGCCGGTTGGAGTGACGATTGGGAAAGACGGGAGCATGTTTGTGACCGATGACGGCAGTCGCAGCGTTTGGCATGTCACGTATGAGGGCGGGCACAACCAGAAATAACGCGGTGTCCGACGACGAATCTACTTGGCAACTGCTTGCCGATAAAATCCAGGGACTAGGCGGCGGCTTCGCCGCTATTCAAAGAACCCCCGCGATTTAATCACGCCTCGGCGCGAAATCTGGAAATACAACTCTGTGCTGTCTGATAAAGTGGCGTGCTCGAATGTTGCTGTCGGCGGCGAAGGGATAAACATGATTCGTGTGCGAGTGAAGAAGGTCCACGAGATGGCGAAGGTGCCGAAGTATGCGCACTCGGGGGAGTATGGCGATTTGGCGGCGGATCTTTGTTCGGTCGAGGACATTACGCTGAATGCGGGGGATGTGAAGGTGATTCCGACGGGGATCGCGATGGAGTTTCCGCCGGAATACGGCGGGATTATTGCCGACCGGTCGGGGCTTGCGGTGCGTGGGCTAACGACATTCGCTGGAGTGGTCGATCCGGGATATCGCGGGGAGATACGGGTGGTGGCCAGTTATTTTGGGAAGGAGCCGCTGGTGATTAAGGTTGGGGACCGGATCGCGCAGATGCGGATTGTCAGGAGAATCGAAGCGGAGTTTGTCGAGGCAGATGAAATTGAGGAGACGGAGAGATCTGGACGAGGATTTGGCAGTAGCGGGCGATAGAACGGGCTTGGGCCTGCAATAGCGTAACGTTTGACAAGAATGGTGTCTCGCGGAGACAAATTTCCCCCTTTTTATAAGGATACTTTCCGGACGACGAACGTCCGACTCGCGGGGTGAACTCGCCCCGGCAGAGTAGCGAGAGCCGCCGAAAGCGGTCGCTGGGAGATCTGTCTACGCAAAACGCTGATCA